>Ga0222423_1000558_pt1 | contig 23972 bp, 27 predicted proteins | sample 3A0metagenome_FD_182472 | JGI IMG/M metagenome (GOLD analysis project Ga0222423, IMG submission 182472) | Enriched microbial communities from leaf-cutter ant dump, University of Wisconsin, Madison, United States - 3A0 (version 2) | ecosystem: Environmental > Terrestrial > Nest > Insects nest >...
CGCTACGAGGGCCCGTCCGGCGGCCCGGGCATGCAGGAGATGCTCTACCCGACGTCGTTCATCAAGGGCCGCGGCCTGGGCAAGGTCTGCGCCCTGATCACCGACGGCCGGTTCTCCGGCGGGTCGAGCGGGATCTCGGTCGGTCACGTCTCCCCGGAGGCGGCGGCCGGCGGGACCATCGGTCTCATCGAGGACGGCGACGAGATCGAGATCGATGTCGACACGCGCCTCATCCGGGTCAACGTGCCCGACGAGGTGCTCGCCGAGCGTCGCGCCAAGATGGAGGCGTCGGAGAACCCGTGGCAGCCGAAGGACCGCGACCGCGTCGTGTCTCCGGCGCTGCAGGCCTACGCCGCGATGGCGACGTCCGCCGACCGCGGCGCCGTCCGCGACATCTCCCGCATCCGCCGCGCCTGACGCGTTCATACCGGTCATACTCGCCGGATGAAGACGGCCATCTCGGTTCCCGATCCCACCTACAGCGCGGTCGAGGCGCGGGCGGAAGAGCTCGGGATGAGCAGGTCCGAGTTCTACACACGTGGCGCGGAGCTCTTGCTCGCGCGCACCTACGCTGCCACTGTCACGGCGAGGATCGACCTGGTGGTCGAGTACGTCGGTGACCAGGACGCGAGTCATGCCGCCGCAGTCGCGGCCGGACGTACGGTTCTCGCGGACGGCGCGGACCAGGAGACCTGGTGATCGCACGAGGTGACGTGTTCTGGTTGGACCTGGGCGAGCCCGACGGGAGCGGGCCGGCGCTCCGTCGGCCTGTCGTCGTCGTCCAGGACGACGCCTACAACACGAGCAGGCTCGCGACGGTGATCGTCGCCGTGATCACGGCCAACACGGCACTCGCAGCGATGCCTGGAAACGTCCTGCTGCCGGCGGGCTCTGCTGGACTGTCGAAGGACAGCGTCGTGGACGTGACGGCTCTCGTCACGGTGAACAAGGCCGAGCTCGTCGAGCACGTGGGTCGGTTGCCGGCCGCACTCGCCTACGAGACGACGCGCGGGCTGCGCGTCGTGCTCGGGCTCTGAGCGGTCCGGCGGTCAGTTGTTCGACGAGTCGTGGCGGGGGAGGCGGGCGTCGAGCCAGCTGATGAGGTCGCTGGTGCTGCGCGTCTGCATCCACACCTGACCGGGACCGACGAACTCGGCGACCAGGCCCTCGCCGCCCAGCAGGGTCGTCTTCCAGCTGTTGCCGGCCTTGCGGATCGAGTACTGGACCGTGCTCTCGAAGGCGACGATGTGGCCGGTGTCGATGACCATCCGCTCGCCGGGCGCGAGGGTGGTGCCGCGGATCGCGCCGTAGGTCGCGACGAGCATGTCGCCCTGGCCCGAGCAGCGCAGCAGGATCAGCCCGGCCCCGGAGAAGAACCCGCGCGCACCGCCCCACTGGGAGTCGACCTGGACCGTGGGGTCGGAGGCGAGCCATCCGCCCGACTGGACGAGCAGCTCGTCGCCGCCGGACAGGTTCACGAGCGCGATGTCGCCGGGGTAGGGCGGGGCGACGCCGACCGAGCCGCCCGTCTGCGACGTGAAGTCGTTGACGAAGAAGCTCTCACCGCCGAACGCGCGCTTGAGGCCGGACATGAAGCCGCCGCGGGTCGAGGTCTCGACCCTGACGTCCCCGCGCTGGGTCGCCATGGCGCCGGACTCCACACGGAGCGCACCGCCCGGCGGCAGCGTCGCCTCCGCGAACGCGAACGCGCCTTCCTCGATGTGAACCTGCACGATGCTCTCCTCACGACGACGCCCACGGCCCCTTGCGGCTCGGCCATCATGCCCGGTCGGCGCCCGCGGCGTGGTCGAATCCCGTCGCGTGGTTCCGGGTGCGTCCGCGCAGGTCGTCCCTAGAGTGGGCACATGACCACCCCCGACATCAAGCCGCGCTCCCGCCAGGTGACCGACGGTCTGGAGGCGACCGCCTCGCGCGGCATGCTCCGTGCTGTCGGGATGGGCGACGACGACTTCGCCAAGCCCCAGATCGGCGTCGCGAGCTCGTGGAACGAGATCACGCCGTGCAACCTCTCGCTCGACCGGCTGGCGGACGCCGTGAAGGCCGGCGTGCACGCCGGCGGCGGGTACCCGCTCGAGTTCGGCACCATCTCCGTCTCCGACGGCATCTCGATGGGCCACGAGGGGATGCACTTCTCGCTCGTCAGCCGCGACGTCATCGCCGACTCGGTGGAGACGGTCATGCAGGCCGAGCGACTCGACGGCTCCGTGCTGCTGGCGGGCTGCGACAAGTCCCTGCCCGGCATGCTCATGGCCGCCGCTCGTCTGGACCTCGCGAGCGTCTTCCTCTACGCCGGCTCCATCGCTCCCGGCTGGGTCAAGCTCAGCGACGGCACGGAGAAGAACGTGACGATCATCGACGCGTTCGAGGCCGTGGGTGCGTGCGCCCGCGGGCTGATGAGCGAGGACGACCTGGGCCGCATCGAGCGCGCGATCTGTCCCGGCGAGGGTGCGTGCGGTGGCATGTACACCGCCAACACGATGGCGTCCGTCGCGGAGGCGATGGGTATGTCGCTCCCGGGTTCCGCGGCGCCGCCGTCGGCCGACCGCCGCCGCGACGCGTTCGCGCACAAGTCCGGTGTGGCCGTCGTCGAGCTGCTGCGCCGGGGCATCACCGCGCGCCAGATCATGACCAAGGAGGCCTTCGAGAACGCGATCTCCGTGGTCATGGCCTTCGGCGGTTCGACGAACGCCGTGCTGCACCTGCTCGCGATCGCGCACGAGGCCGAGGTGGACCTCACGCTGGAGGACTTCAAGCGCGTCGCCGCACGCGTGCCGCACCTGGGCGACCTCAAGCCGTTCGGCGCCTACGTCATGAACGACATCGACCGCATCGGCGGCGTCCCCGTGGTGATGAAGGCGCTGCTGGACGCCGGCCTGCTGCACGGCGACTGCCTGACGGTGACGGGCAGGACGATCGCGGAGAACCTGGCCGACGTGAACCCGCCCGACCCGGACGGCAAGATCCTGCGCGCCCTGGACAACCCGATCCACCACACGGGCGGCATCACGATCCTGGACGGGTCGCTGGCGCCCGAGGGGGCGGTCGTGAAGAGCGCCGGTTTCGACTCCGACGTCTTCGAGGGCACCGCGCGCGTGTTCGACCGCGAGCGGGCCGCGATGGACGCGCTGGAGGACGGCACGATCGTCGCGGGCGACGTCGTCGTCATCCGTTACGAAGGGCCCAAGGGAGGTCCGGGGATGCGCGAGATGCTCGCCATCACCGGCGCGATCAAGGGCGCGGGCCTCGGCAAGGACGTGCTGCTGCTGACGGACGGCCGGTTCTCCGGCGGCACGACGGGGCTGTGCGTCGGTCACGTCGCGCCAGAGGCCGTCGACGCCGGGCCCATCGCATTCGTCCGCGACGGCGACCGCATCCGGCTCGACGTCGCGAACGCGAAGCTGGACCTGCTGGTCGACGCCGCGGAGCTCGAGGCCCGCCGCGACGGCTGGCAGCCGCTGCCCCCCACCTACACCCGTGGCGTCCTGGCCAAGTACGCCAAGCTGGTCCAGTCGGCGAGCAAGGGCGCCGTCCTCATCTGAACTCCACGCGACGGAGCGTTCCGACCCGCGAAATGACATGACGCCGCTCGGGGTGGTCGAACTAGTGTCGGGACGTTGCAGCGGCGAGCGGGGAGTCACGATGGGCAAGGTGCACGAGGCCATCGACGGACGGTTGCGTGCCTTCATCGAGGCGCAGCCCATGTTCTTCGTCGCGAGCGCGCCGAGCGGGCCGGACGGCCACGTCAACGTGTCGCCCAAGGGCATCCCCGGCTCGTTCGTCGTGATCGACGAGCACACCGTCGCGTACCTCGACGTCACCGCCAGCGGTTCCGAGACGATCGCCCACCTGCGCCAGAACGGGCGCATCACGATCATGTTCTGCGCGTTCGACGGGCCGCCCAACATCGTGCGGCTGCACGGGCACGGCCGGTTCGTGACGCTGTACGACGAGGGGTTCGACGACCTGCTCGCGATGTTCCCCGGTGACCTGCCGGAGGAGCGTGGGACCCGCGCGGTGATCCTCGTCGACGTCGAGCGCGTCTCCGACTCCTGCGGGTACGGGGTGCCGCTCATGACGTACGCGGGCGACCGCGACCTGCTGCCGCCGTACATGGAGCGCAAGGGCGTCGAGGGCCGCGCCGACTACCGCCGCCTCAAGAACCGGGTCAGCATCGACGGCCTGCCGGCCTTCGACATGGACCCCGGCGTGGCCGACTGAGACGTCCCGCCGAAACCGGCCACGCGGCGGTCGCGCAGCCGGTACGGTTCCGGCAGGCCCGACGACGGAGCGTGGCCCGACGAGGGGGACACGTGACCGCCGAGCTGGCGATCTCGACGCGCGGCCTGCGCAAGACGTACCGACGGTTCAACCTGACGCGCTCGGTCGCGGTCGAAGGGTTGGACCTCGACGTTCCGGTGGGCGGCGTACACGGGTTCCTGGGCCCCAACGGGTCCGGGAAGACGACGACGATCCGCATGCTGCTGGGCCTCATCCGGGCCGACGAGGGCACCATGCGGCTGTTCGACCAGGAGGTGCCGCGCGCGCTGCCCGACGTGGTGGGCCGCGTCGGTGCCATCGTCGAGCAGCCGAAGTTCTTCCCGAACTTCTCCGGGCGCCGCAACCTCATGCTGCTGGCGGGCGCGATCCACGCCGACCCGTCGCTCGTCGACGTCGTGCTGTCCGACGTCGGCCTCGCCGACCGCGCCAAGGACCGGTTCCGGAGCTACTCCCTCGGCATGAAGCAGCGGCTCGCCATCGCCGCGACGCTGCTCAAGGACCCCGACCTGCTGATCTTCGACGAGCCGACCAACGGCCTCGACCCCGCGGGCATCCGTGAGATCCGCGGCACCATGCGCGGGCTCGCGGACCGCGGCAAGACGGTGCTCGTCTCGAGCCACATCCTGGGCGAGGTCGAGCAGGTCGCCGACACCGTCTCGATCATCGCGCGCGGCCGGCTGCTGGCCAGCGGGCGCGTGCAGGACCTCATCGGCGCCTCGGCGGTGACGACCGTGCGCGTCGGTGTCCACGATCCCGATGCCGCGGCGCAGGTCATCGCCGCGCGCGGCTGGGGTGTGCGGCGCGACGAGCGGATGCTGGTCGTCGACGGTGCGCCCGCGCCCGCCGCGATCACCGAGCTGCTCGCGGGCCACCGCCTGTTCGTCGACGAGCTGGTGCCCGTGCGCGCCGACCTCGAGTCGGTCTTCCTCGAGCTCACCGCGGGTCAGGGGCCCGGCACCCGAGCCGAGGGCGGTGCGCACGGCCCGCACGGACGCCGCGCCCAGCCCGAGGGCGGTGCGCGATGAACCTCCTGCGCGTCGAGCTCTCCCGCTTCTACGCCCGCGTCCTGCTGTGGTGCGTCTCCGGGGGCCTGATCCTCGTCTCCCTCTTCGTCGGCTTCGTGGCGTGGAACAGCTCGACGCCCCCGTCCGCGGCGGAGGTCGAACAGGCGCGCAGCTACTACGACCAGGCGGTCAAGGACTGGGCGGAGACCGGGGACCAGCAGATCAAGGACTGCGAGGACTCCGAGGCGCAGGCCAAGCAGGACGACCCGACGGCCGACTACGGCTGCGACACCATGGCGCCCAAGCTCGAGTACTACCTGCCCTACACGCCCACCCTCGACTCCGACGGCACCAGGTACCTCGGTCAGACGAGCCTGGCCGTGGTGCTGGCCATCGGGCTCATGTCCGTCAGCTTCGTCGCTGCCGAGTTCTCGAGCGGTGCCATCGGCAACTGGCTGACGTTCGCCCCGCGCAGGACTCCCGTGTTCGTCAGCAAGCTGGGTGCCGCGCTGATCGGCTCGTTGCCCGCCACGATCCTCGCGCTCGCGGTGGCTGCGGGCGGTGTGATCCTGGCGTTCTCTGCGCACGGCCTGCTCGACGCGGCCACCGGCGAGCAGTGGGCGACGTTCCGGGACACGGCGTTGCGGATCCTGGTGCTGGCCCCGATCGCGGCGGCCTCCGGCGTCGCGCTGGCTTTCCTGCTGCGCCACACGGCGGCGGTGCTGGGTGTCGTGATCGGGTGGGCGGTGCTGTGGGAAGGCCTGCTGGGCAGCCTCGTGCAGTCGCTCCGGCCGTACACGATCGTGTTCGACATCGCCGCGTGGGTGGAGGGCGGGACGACGTACTACGTCAACGACTGCTCGGTGCGCAACGACGACGGCACGTTCGGCTGTCGGACGATCGAGCACACGCTGCACATGACGCAGGCCGGGCTCCAGCTCGGCGGACTCGTCGTCGTGCTCGTCGTCGTCGCCCTGCTCGTCTTCCGCCGGCGTGACGTGGCCTGACCTGCCCGTCCGGTCTTGAGTTCGGGGAGCGGCGCGCCGATGTCGTCGGTGCACCGCGGGCACCCGGCCGGTGGGCAGACGGGCGGGTGATGGGTGACGAGCCGGCGATCTGGACGCGGGGGCTGCGCAAGACGTACCGGTCGTTCACGATGCGCGAGGTCGTGGCGGTCGAGGGCCTCGACCTGTGCGTGCCCGCCGGCGGCGTCCACGCGTTCCTCGGCCCCAACGGTGCCGGGAAGACGACGACCATCCGGATGCTCCTCGGCCTGGTGAGCCCGGACGCGGGCGAGATCCGCCTGCTCGGCCACCCGGTGCCGCGCGGCCTCGACGCCGCGCTCGCGCGGGTGGGGGCCGTCGTCGAGCAGCCGACGTTCTACCCGCACTTCTCCGGCCGCGAGAACCTCATGCTGCTCGCCGTGGCGGCGGGCGTGCCCGCCACGAGGGTCGACGCGGTGCTCGACCAGGTGGGCCTGACGGAGCGGGGGCGCCAGCGGTTCCGCAAGTACTCGCTGGGCATGCGGCAACGGCTGGCGATCGCGGCGACGCTGCTGTGCGACCCTGACCTCGTCATCCTCGACGAGCCGACGAACGGCCTGGACCCCGCGGGCATCCACGACGTCCGCGAGCTCATGCGGGCGCTCGCCGACCAGGGCCGGACCGTGCTCGTCTCCAGCCACGCGCTGGCGGAGGTCGAGCAGGTGGCGGACACGGTGTCGATCGTCGTGCGCGGTGCGCTGGTCGCCGAGGGGCGTGTCTCCGACCTGCTCGGCGAGCGGTCGGGCACGACCGTGCGGGTACGGGTGGACGAGACCGACGACGCCACCGCCGTCCTGCGGCGCACCGGGTGGACCGTCCGCGACGACGCCACGCACCTCGTCGTCGACGGCGCACCGTCGGCGGCCGACGTGAACCGCTCGCTCGCCTCGTCGGGCATCTACGCGCACGAGCTCACCCTGGTGCGGCCCGACCTCGAGTCGGTCTTCCTCGACCTCACGCGCGAGGTGGCCTCATGACGCGCGCCCTGCGTGCCGAGCTCCGCCGGATCAGGCTGCGCACCGTCACCTGGCTCGTGCTGGGCCTCCTGCTCGTCGTCGCCGTGGGCTTCGTCGTCACGGCCTGGGACGACGCGCGCCCGAGGACGGCGGCCGAGGTCGCCGCTGCCCACGAGGCGTACGAGTCCGACGTCCGCAGGATGGACGAGATGATGGCCACCTGCCGGGTGATGCTCGCGGAGTCCCCGGACTCCGGGTTGGACTGCGACATCGAGCCGGCCCCGGAGTCGTCGTACCTGTGGACCGGTCGATCGTTCGACGAGGCGCTCACGGAGGCCACCGGCGGGCTCGCCGTGCCGCTGGCGGTCGCGGCGCTCGTCGCTGCCGTGAGCTTCGTGACGGCGGAGTTCGGTGCCCGCACGATCGCGCCCTGGCTCGTCGTGGTCCCGCGTCGCGGCCGCGTGGTGCTCAGCAAGACCTCGGCCGCTGCGCTCGTGTCCGTCCCGGGTGCGCTCGTGACGGTGCTCGCGACGGTTGCCGGCCTGACAGCGCTGTACGCCGGGTTCGGGCGTCCGCTCGCGTCCGGGTACGTGTGGACGGAGGTCACGGGACAGGTCGGTCGAGAGATCGTGCTCGTCGTTCTCGCGGCGGTCGCAGGCACGGGGCTCGCGTTCGCGCTCCGCCATGCCACAGCCGTCCTCGGCGTGCTGGTCTGGTGGGTGGTCGCGATCGAGGTCACGCTCCCGGTGGTGCTGCCGCGGGGGACGCCGTTGACCGTCGCGACGAACGCGAACGCCTGGTTGGAGGGTGGGACCACATATTTCCTGCAGGAGTGCGGGCCCGATCCCGAGAACGCGGCTCTGCGGCTCTGCCAGGACGTCGAGCACACGGTCAGCGCGGTGCAGGGGCTCGACGTGCTGGTGGTGCTGGTGGTCCTCGTCGCGCTCTGCGGAGCGTTGGTCTTCCGTCAGCGGGACGTCGTCTAGGAGGATCGGGTCGTCCAAAGAGTGGTCTCGTGAACCACGATGTGAGACGGATGGATGGCGGCGTGACAGCGAGCCTACGGAGGCGTAGCCTCGCTGGCGTGCAGACGATCCTCCTCGTAGTACTTCCTGAGCGTGCCGGCTGAGGCCACCCGCACAGGCCTCGTCAGCGCGCTCACCCCTCGTTCGCCCGTGCCGGGCCCGGGGGGTTTTGTCTTGTCCGGCACCTGTAGCACCAACCCGAGCAGCACCACTCGCACGTATGACACGCACGCAGGGAGACACATCGATGGTCACCGGTCCTCATCCGGCGCCGCCGCGCACACCCGCCCCGTCGCCGACCGCAGTCCCCACGCCCGCCCGCACGACGCCGAGCGTCAGCGAGCAGGTCACGGGTGCGCAGTCGATCGTGCGTTCGCTCGAGGAGGTGGGGGCCGAGGTCGTCTTCGGCATCCCCGGCGGCGCGATCCTGCCGACCTACGACCCGCTCATGGACTCGACGCGGCTGCGCCACATCCTGGTGCGCCACGAGCAGGGCGGCGGCCACGCCGCGGCCGGCTACGCCTCGGCGACCGGTCGTGTGGGCGTCTGCATGGCGACGTCCGGGCCCGGCGCGACGAACCTCGTGACGCCCATCGCCGACGCGCACATGGACTCGGTCCCGCTCGTCGCGATCACCGGCCAGGTGGGTGCGTCGCTGATCGGGACGGACGCGTTCCAGGAGGCCGACATCGTCGGCATCACGCTGCCGGTCACGAAGCACAACTACCTCGTCACGGACCCCGACGACATCCCGCGGGTGATCGCTGAGGCGTTCCACATCGCGTCGACCGGCCGCCCCGGTCCGGTCCTCGTCGACATCGCCAAGTCCGCGATGCAGAGCCAGACGACGTTCACGTGGCCGCAGGAGGTCTCGCTGCCGGGCTACCACCCGGTGACCAAGCCGCACGCCAAGCAGATCCGGGAGGCCGCCCGGCTGCTCGCGACGGCTCGTCGGCCCGTCCTGTACGTCGGGGGCGGCGTGATCCGCGCCCGGGCGTCGGCCGAGCTGCGCGCCCTCGTCGACGCCTCCGGCGCGCCCGCGGTGACCACGCTCATGGCGCGCGGCGCGCTGCCCGACTCGCACCCGCAGCACCTGGGCATGCCCGGCATGCACGGGACGGTCGCGGCCGTCGCCGCGCTGCAGAAGGCCGACCTCATCGTCGCCCTCGGCGCGCGGTTCGACGACCGCGTGACCGGCCTGCTGTCGAGCTTCGCGCCCGGCGCCGCCGTGGTGCACGCGGACATCGACCCGGCCGAGATCGGCAAGAACCGCACCGCGGACGTGCCGATCGTCGGCGACCTGCGAGAAGTCATGGCCGACCTGCTGCCCGAGCTCGCCCGCGAGCACGCGCAGCACGGCAAGCCCGACCTCGAGGGCTGGTGGAAGACGCTCGACGACCTGCGCGAGTCCTTCCCGCTGGGCTTCGACGAGCCGTCGGACGGCCTGCTCGCCCCGCAGCACGTCATCTCGCGCATCGGCGCGCTGTCCGGCCCGGAGGCCACCTACGTCGCGGGCGTCGGCCAGCACCAGATGTGGGCCGCGCAGTTCATCCGGTACGAGCGCCCCAACGCGTGGCTCAACTCCGGTGGGCTCGGCACCATGGGGTACTCGGTGCCCGCGGCCATGGGCGCCAAGGTGGGGGAGCCGGACCGCACGGTCTGGGCGATCGACGGCGACGGCTGCTTCCAGATGACCAACCAGGAGCTGGCCACCTGCACGATCAACGAGATCCCGATCAAGGTCGCGGTCATCAACAACTCGTCGCTCGGCATGGTCCGGCAGTGGCAGACGCTGTTCTACGAGTCGCGCTACTCCAACACCGACCTGCACACGGGCCACGGGACCAAGCGCGTGCCGGACTTCGTCAAGATGGCGGACGCGTACGGGGCCGTGGGGCTGCGCTGCGAGTCCCAGGCCGACGTCGACGCGACGATCAAGCGGGCTCTCGAGATCGACGACCAGCCGGTGGTCGTCGACTTCACCGTGTCGCGCGACTCGATGGTGTGGCCGATGGTCGCCGCCGGCGTGAGCAACGACAAGATCCAGTACGCCCGGGGCATCAGCCCGGCGTGGGACCGGGAGGACTGAGCGCGATGAACCTCGATGCCACAGCCCGACCCACGAACACGGAGGACTGACCCATGAGCCGCCACACCCTGTCGGTGCTCGTCGAGAACAAGCCCGGTGTGCTCACGCGCGTCGCAGGCCTGTTCGCCCGACGCTCGTTCAACATCCACTCGCTCGCGGTGGGTCCCACGGAGCACGCCGAGATCTCGCGGATCACGGTCGTCGTGGACGTCGACGAGCTCCCGCTCGAGCAGGTGACGAAGCAGCTCAACAAGCTGATCAACGTCATCAAGATCGTCGAGCTCGAGGACGCGGCCTCGGTGCAGCGCGAGCTGCTCCTGGTCAAGGTGCGCGCGGACGCGTCGCAGCGCACCAGCGTGCTCGAGGTCGTCAACCTCTTCCGTGCCCACGTCGTCGACGTGGTGCCGGACTCGGTCGTCGTCGAGGCGACCGGTTCCCCCGCCAAGCTGGAGGCGCTGCTCGCGGCGCTCGAGCCGTTCGGCGTCCGCGAGATCGTGCAGTCCGGCACGGTCGCCATCGGACGCGGCTCCCGATCGATCACGGACCGGGCGCTCGAGCGCGTCACGCGTTCGGCCTGATACCTCTTGTCTCGCACACCCACATCACCTAAGGAGTTCCACCGTGGCTGAGCTGTTCTACGACGACGATGCCGACCTGTCGATCATCCAGTCCAAGAAGGTCGCCGTCATCGGCTACGGCAGCCAGGGGCACGCGCACTCGCTGAACCTGCGCGACTCCGGCGTCGACGTCACCGTCGGTCTGCGCGAGGGTTCCGCCTCGCGCGCCAAGGCCGAGAACGAGGGCCTGAAGGTCGCCTCGGTCGCCGACGCCGTGGCCGGTGCCGACGTCGTCGTCATCCTGGCCCCCGACCAGGTCCAGCGGATCGTCTACCGCGACGAGATCGAGCCGAACCTGCGCGACGGCGCGGCCCTGGTCTTCGGGCACGGCTTCAACATCCGCTTCGGCTACATCAAGCCGGCCGCGGGCCACGACGTCATCATGGTCGCCCCCAAGGGCCCGGGTCACCTGGTCCGCCGCGAGTACGTGGACGGCCGCGGCGTGCCCGTGATCGTCGCCGTCGAGCAGGACGCCTCGGGCTCCGCCTGGGACCTGGCGCTGTCCTACGCCAAGGGGATCGGTGGCCTGCGCGCCGCCGGCATCAAGACGACGTTCACCGAGGAGACCGAGACCGACCTGTTCGGTGAGCAGGCCGTCCTGTGCGGTGGCGTGTCGCAGCTCATCCAGTACGGCTTCGAGACGCTGACCGAGGCCGGCTACCAGCCCGAGGTCGCGTACTTCGAGGTGCTGCACGAGCTCAAGCTCATCGTCGACCTCATCTTCGAAGGTGGCATCACCAAGCAGCGCTGGTCGGTCTCCGACACGGCCGAGTACGGCGACTACGTCTCGGGCCCGCGCGTCATCACGCCCGACGTGAAGGCCAACATGGGCGCCGTCCTCGCGGACATCCAGTCGGGCGCCTTCGCGGAGCGCTTCATCAACGACCAGGACGCCGGCGCGCCGGAGTTCAAGGAGCTGCGCGAGAAGGGCCAGAACCACCCGATCGAGCCGGTCGGCCGCGAGCTGCGCAAGCTGTTCGCGTGGGTGAAGCCCTCGGACACCGACTATGTGGAGGGAAGCGCCGCGCGCTGACCGGAGGTGGGGGTGAGCGCAGCGAGCACCCGCCGGAGGGCAGGGTGTTGCGCTTCCCGACCATGAACACAGAGGGAAGCGCCGCGCGCTGACCGGAGGTGGGGGTGAGCGCAGCGAGCACCCGCCGGAGGGCAGGGCGTTGCGCTTCCCGACCATGAAGATTGAGGGAAGCGCCGCGCGCTGACCTGCGATCATCCAGCGAACGGCACCCCGGTTTCGGGGTGCCGTTCGGCGTTGGTGCGCAAGGATGGGACGACGACGACGAAAGGTTGACGATGACCGACACCACGGCTGACGACGAGTACGGCGCGGACGCGATCGCGACGGACGGCGACGACCGCATCAGCGCGTTCTGGCAGGCGGCTCGCGGCCACCTCGGATTCGGCAAGATGGAGTCGATCGTGGGTGGCAACCCGCTCGACGTGGTGCCGCCGCCGTCGTTCTCGTACGGCGAGGGTGCGGAGGCCGACGAGGTGCTGGCGCAGATCCTGGCGGGGACGAAGACGGAGTCGTCGTACCCGCGTGCCGAGTACGGCGAGGAGCTGCCGCGGGTGGGCGACGTCGCGATCGTGCTGGACGGCAGCCGTGAGCCGAAGGCGCTGATCCGCACCACCGAGGTGGAGGACGCGGACCCGGTCGTCGAGCGTTTCGAGCTCGTCTACCCGTTGCACGGGCCGACTCCCGCGGTCGACTGACCAGGACGATGGCCGAGGGGTGAGACGGGCGTCCCGGTGGGTGGGATGCCGACGTAGGGTGCTGGCATGAGCACCCCGCTGGGATCCCGTGACATCAACCTCGCCGTCGTCGCCGGCGACGGCATCGGCACCGAGGTCGTCGAGCAGGGCCTGCTCGCGCTCGAGGCGGCGCTCACGGGCACCGGCGTCACGGTCTCGACGACGGACTTCGACCTGGGTGCGCGTCGCTGGCACGCGACCGGCGAGACGCTGACGGACACCGATCTCGACGCGATCCGCACGCACGACGCGATCCTGCTGGGCGCGATCGGCGACCCGACCGTGCCGAGCGGCGTCCTCGAGCGCGGGCTGCTCCTCAAGCTGCGGTTCGCGCTGGACCACTACGTGAACCTGCGCCCCAGCAAGCTGTTCCCCGGTGTGCCGACGCCGCTGGCGAACCCGGGCGACGTGGACTTCGTCGTCGTGCGCGAGGGTACCGAGGGGCCGTACGTCGGCAACGGCGGTGCGATCCGCGTCGGCACGCCGCACGAGATCGCCAACGAGGTCAGCGTCAACACGGCGTTCGGCGTCGAGCGCGTGGTCCGCGACGCGTTCGCCCGTGCCGCGGCCCGTCCGCGCAAGAAGCTCACGCTCGTGCACAAGCACAACGTGCTGGTCCACGCCGGCCACCTGTGGCGCCGCACGGTCGAGGCCGTGAACGCCGAGTTCCCCGACGTGACGGTCGACTACCTGCACGTCGACGCGGCGACGATCTTCCTGGTCACCAACCCGAGCCGGTTCGACGTCATCGTGACCGACAACCTGTTCGGCGACATCCTCACGGACCTCGCCGCCGCGATCACGGGCGGCATCGGGCTGGCGGCCTCCGCCAACATCAACCCGGACCGCACGTCGCCCAGCATGTTCGAGCCCGTGCACGGCTCGGCGCCGGACATCGCGGGCCAGGGCAAGGCCGACCCGACCGCCACGGTGCTCTCGGTCGCGCTGCTGCTCGACCACCTGGGCCTGTCCGACGAGGCGCGCACGGTCGAGGCCGCCGTGGCCGCCGACATCGCCGAGCGTGACGGCCGAGTACGGTCGACGGCCGAGGTGGGCAAGGACCTCGCCGCGCGCATCGCCGGCTGATCCACCGCCGCAGCCCCGTCGGACCGACGTGGGCGCGGCACCGCTGTCCCCCCGGCCGTCGTCACCGGTACCGTCGACTCGACCCTGGTGAAAGGCCCCATGATGAGCACCCTCGCAACCCCCACGTCCGCGGACCTCTTCGAGATCCGCCGCACCGTCACCCCCGTGCCCGACGAGCAGCGCGAGGCCGCGTTGGCCGCGCCCAAGTTCGGCACCGTGTTCACCGAGCACATGGCGCGCGTCTCCTACACGCACGAGTCCGGCTGGCAGGACCGACGGGTCGAGCAGTACGGCCCGCTCCAGCTCGACCCCGCGACCTCGGTGCTGCACTACGCGCAGGAGATCTTCGAGGGGCTCAAGGCGTACCGGCACGGTGACGGCTCCGTCTGGACCTTCCGGCCACAGGCCAACGCGGCCCGGTTCGCCCGCTCGGCGACCCGACTCGCCCTCCCCGTGCTCGACGAGGCCGACTTCCTGGGGGCCATCGAGGCGCTGGTCCGCACCGACCTGGCGTGGGTGCCGTCGGGCGAGGAGACGAGCCTGTACCTGCGGCCGTTCATGTACGCCTCGGAGCCGTTCCTGGGGGTGCGCCCCTCGCTCGAGGCCGAGTTTCTGGTCATCGCCTCACCGGTCGGCCCGTACTTCGCGGGCGGCGTGCGACCGGTGGCCATCTGGGTCGACCAGACCTACCACCGCGCCGGCGCGGGCGGGACGGGCGACGCCAAGTGCGGCGGCAACTACGCGGCCAGCCTGCTGCCGCAGCAGAACGCGTACGACAAGGGCTTCGAGCAGGTCTGCTTCCTCGACGCGTCGACGAACACGATGCTCGAGGAGCTGGGCGGCATGAACGTCTTCCTCGTGGGTGCCGACGGCAGCGTGTCCACGCCGCCCACGTCGGGCGCGATCCTCGAGGGCGTCACGCGCTCGTCGATCATCCAGCTCCTGACCGACGCCGGCCACGAGGTCTCCGAGCGGCCGCTGCCGCTGGCCGAGGTGACGGCCGGGCTGGCCGACGGCTCGATCGCCGAGGTGTTCGCGTGCGGCACGGCGGCGGTCGTGACACCCATCGGGCGCCTCGCCAGCGACGACTTCGACCTCACGGTCGGCGACGGCGAGGCCGGTGCGGTGACGAGTCGCATCCGCACCGAGCTCACGGACATCCAGTACGGCCGCGCGAGCGACCGGCACTCCTGGCTGCACCGCCTGGCCTGATCCTGCGCAGACGTGACGAAGGGCCGCACCGAGCGCTCGGTGCGGCCCCTCGTCACGCCGGAGGTCAGGTGGCCGGCACCATGCGGGCCGTGCGGGACAGGACGCCGGAGAGCAGCGACCAGACCGCGATGCCGATGAGCAGGTTCACGAGCCCGGAGCACAGTGCCTTCGTCGTGTCGTCGGTCCAGGTCAGGGGGAGCAGCGCGACGACGAGCGTGGCGAGTCCCATGATCCAGCCGAAGAACGCGCGTGGCTTGGGCGTCGACAGCACCAGCACGTAGAGCAGCCCGCCCGCGACGACGGCCGTCGCGACGCCGCCCACCACGAAGGCGCCCATCGTGCTGTCCGTGCCGAACGGGTCCTGCGTGACGAGGTCGACGTCGAGGATGCTCTCGAAGATGACGGTTCCCGCGACGCCGATCAGCGCGGCGACGAGGGCGGTGGCCACGACTCCCGCCCAGTACGGTCCGGCGGCGATGGCCGGCCGCGTCGCGGCGCGCACCGGCGTGGCCGTCGGCTGCGGGGCGGAGGTGTCGGCAGGCGTCGCAGCGTAGACCGGCTGCGCCGGTCGGAGGGCCGGCGGTTGGTCCGCGGGCACGGCCGGCGTCGGCGGGGGCGTCACGGGGCGCCCGGCGGCGGGGATGCGGGTGGTCGGCGGCTGGTCCGGGGGAACGGACATGCGGACTCCTCGGGTCGGCGATGCCGTGGAGGGGCACACCCTCGCGCGGCGCTGCGCACCCCAAACTAGCGATCCCGGACGTGTGCGGCCCGACGAACGCGCCCGCCGGCGTCCATCAGGTGGAACGCGTGACCGATGGGCAGGACGTGTGCCACGATGTGACCGTGACCACCGTTCGCAGCCTGGCGCTCATTATCGAGTAGCGCGTCGACCACCCGTCGACGCGCGAACCTCCCGTACCCCGGGGGGTTTTTTTGTTGGTCGGGCACCACCTCCGCCCGCCGACATCGACGTCGTCCCGCTCCCCGCACCACCCCCGCGGCCCCGGGACGACGCAGCGCAGGGCCTCGTCGCCGGGCCGCACAGCGCGGCACGGCACGATGGTCGCAGCACGAGCGCCACCGAAGATCGCACCGAGAAGCAGTTCGCACCGAAGAGAGCCGATCGTGACCCCCAGCACGAAGTTCCACGTCTACGACACCACCCTGCGCGACGGCGCGCAGCAGGAGGGCATGAACCTGTCGGTCGCCGACAAGCTCGCGATCGCCCCGCTGCTCGACGAGCTGGGCGTCGGCTTCATCGAGGGCGGCTGGCCCGGTGCCGTGCCCAAGGACACCGAGTTCTTCAAGCGCGCCGCCAAGGAGCTGGACCTGCGCAACGCCGAGCTCGCGGCCTTCGGGTCCACGCGCAAGGCCGGGACACGTGCCGCCGACGACCCGCAGGTGCGGGCGCTGCTCGACTCCGAGGCCCCCGTCGTCGCGCTCGTCGCGAAGCACGACCTGCGGCACGCCGAGCGTGCGCTGCGGACCACGGGTGTGGAGAACATCGCGATGATCGCCGACACCGTGCAGTTCCTGGTGCGCGAGGGGCGGCGCGTCGTGGTCGACGCCGAGCACTTCTTCGACGGCTACCGGTTCGACGCCGCCTACACGCGCGAGGCCGTGCTGGCGGGCTTCGAGGCCGGTGCGGAGGTCGTCGCGCTGTGCGACACGAACGGCGGCATGGTGCCCACCTGGGTGGCGGACATCGTGCACGAGGTTCGCGGCTTCGTCGGCCCCGACGCGATCCTGGGCATGCACGCACACAACGACTCGGGCTGCGCCGTGGCCAACACGCTCGCGGCCGTCGAGGCGGGCTGCTCGCACATCCAGGGCACGGTCAACGGCTACGGCGAGCGCACGGGCAACGCGGACCTGCTGGCGGTCGTCGCGAACCTGGAGCTCAAGTATGGTCGGGGCGTCCTGGCGACGGACGACGAGCACGTGGGCGGACTCGCCGAGCTCACCCGGATCGCGCACGCCATCAGTGACATCACCAACATCTCCCCGTTCGCCCGCTCGCCGTACGTCGGGGCCAGCGCGTTCGCGCACAAGGCCGGTATCCACGCCTCGGCGATCCGTGTGGACCCGGACCTCTACCAGCACATCGACCCCGCCGCGGTCGGCAACGACATGCGCATGCTGGTCAGCGACATGGCCGGCCGCGCCTCGATCGAGCTCAAGGGTCGCGAGCTGGGCTTCGACCTGTCCGGGCGCGCCGAGCTGCTGGGCCGGGTCACCGACCGCGTCAAGGACGCCGAGGCCCACGGGTACACGTACGAGGCGGCGGACGCGTCGTTCGAACTGCTGCTGGTCGAGGAGATCGACGGCGCGCGGCCGAAGTACTTCACGGTCGAGTCGTGGCGCGCGATCGTCGAGCGCAGCGGGGGACGGGGCACCCCCGCGACGGCGGAGGCGACCGTGAAGCTGCACGCCGGCGGCGAGCGGCACGTCACGACGGGCGAGGGCAACGGGCCCGTCAACGCGCTCGACCACGCGCTGCGCCTCGGCCTGCTGCGCGTCTACCCCGAGCTCGAGGACTTCGAGCTCATCGACTTCAAGGTCCGCATCCTCGACTCGATGCACGGGACCGACGCCGTCACGCGCGTGCTGATCGAGACGACCGACGGGAACACGTCGTGGAGCACGGTCGGCGTCGGCCCCAACCTGCTCGAGGCGTCGTGGGAGGCGCTGACCGACTCCGCCATCTGGGGGTTGCGCCACCGCGGTATCGCGCCGCGCTGACGCGGCGCTGGGCGAACGTGACGTCCGCGGATTAGCCTCGGAGCACACGACGACGAGGGGAGCACCGTTGGCCGGCACGCAGCCGTCCGGGCGCGGCCCGGACGACGCAGCCGAGGACCTCACGGGTCCGTCGCGCTGGTGGTGGTGGCTGGCGGTCGTCGCGGTCGTCGCTCTCGTCGTCCTGCTGGTGGTCCAGCCGTGGACGGAGCACGAGACGGAGCCGGCGGCGACCGACACGGCGTCCGGACGCAGCTCGTCGGCCTCCGACGTGCCGAGCCCCACGTCCACCGGTGCGACGTCCACGGCCACCACGGCACCGGCGCTGCCGGGGGCGGACGCCGTCTTCGACGGGACCACGCTCGCCACGCTCTTCGTCACCGACGACCAGCTGGTGGCGACGGTGCCCGCCGCGTCCAGCGGCGTGCAGCCCGGCATCGGCCCGGGCGAGCTGGCCTGGGGCCTGCCGGCGGGGGCTAGCGTGGACCCGGCGTCCTGCACCACCGCCGTCACGGTGGCGAGCAAGAAGCCCAAGCACTTCGACGCGCGCTCGTCGGGCAACGACGCGATGACCTGGCAGGAGCGCGTGACGGTGCTGAGCACGGCTGTCGCCGCGCAGAAGGCGTTCAGCGACCTGGTGGCGACGGTGGACGCGTGCCCCGCGTACTCGCAGGTGAACCTCGGGTCCACCGGTGAGTCGTGGAGCGCGCAGCCCGCGATCGAGGGACAGAGCGCCTATCCGTCCATCGTCCAGGAGGTGACGGCCACGAGCGACGGCACCGCGGTCCCCGAGTACCACGGCCACCTGCTGGTCGGGAACGCGATCGTCACCTGGACGGCGAGCGCCCTGACCCCGGGCGACCAGGCCGCCGCGCTCGCGACGCTCGGGGACGCGAGCACCCTGGACGCGATGGTCCAGGACCGGGCCCAGCAGGCGGTCGCCGCGGTCGGCTGACGACGTACGGTGGTGGCGGGACGTCGTCCGGACGTCGGTCGGGGTGAGCGAAGGAGCACGGTGCACGGCGAGTACAAGGTCGCGGGCGGCAAGCTCGTCGCCGTCGACCTGGACGTGACGGATGGGCTGCTGCACGGCGTCGTCGTCAGCGGCGACTTCTTCCTGGAGCCCGACGACGCCCTGCCGCTGCTCGGTGCCGCGCTGGAGGGACTACCGGCGGACGCACCGCCCGCCCGCCTGGCGCAGGCGGTCAGCGACGGGCTGACGACGGCGGAACGTGCAGGCACGATCGCCGGGCCGGTCGCGATGGTCGGTTTCGACGCCCGCGCGGTCGCCCTGGCCGTGCGTCGCGCGCTGGGGCACTCGACGGCGTGGTCGGACCACACGTTCGAGCTCATCGACCCCGGCCCGCTGCCGCCGGCCGTGCACGCCGCGCTCGACCAGGTGCTGACCGAGGAGCTGGCTGCCGGCCGGCGAGGACCCACGCTGCGGTTCTGGGAGTGGGTGGAGCCGGCCGTCATCATCGGGTCGTTCCAGTCGGTCCGCAACGAGGTCGACCTCGAGGCCGCCGAGCGCTACGGGATCACGGTCGTGCGCAGGATCTCGGGCGGCGGCGCCATGTTCATGGAGGCCGGCAACTGCATCACGTTCTCCCTGGTGGTGCCCGTCTCGCTCGTCGACGGCATGACGTTCGAGGAGTCGTACACGTTCCTCAACCAGTGGGTGCTCGGCGCGCTCGCGGACGTCGGCGTGCAAGCGTTCGTGACCGGGCTCAACGACATCGCCTCGCCCGCGGGCAAGCTCGCCGGCTCCGCGCAGAAGCGGATGGTCGGCGGTGCCGTGCTGCACCACGTGACCATGTCCTACGACATCGACGCGGACAAGATGCTGCAGGTGCTGCGCATCGGCCGCGAGAAGCTGTCGGACAAGGGCACGACGTCGGCCAACAAGCGTGTCGACCCGGTGCGCTCGCAGACGAACCTGCCCCGCGAGGCCGTCATCGAGGCCTTCGTCGCCCACTTCCGTGCACGGTACCGGCTCGCGGACGGCGCGCTGCGCGACGACGAGCTGGCCCGGGCCACGGAGCTCGCGGCCACCAAGTTCTCCGACCCGTCGTGGACGCTGCGGGTACCGTGACCGCATGCGCACGCTGCTGAACATCGTCTGGCTGATCTTCGCGGGCCTGTGGATGGCGCTCGGCTACGTGCTCGCGGGGATCATCTGCTGCATCCTCATCGTCACCATCCCGTTCGGCATCGCGTCGTTCCGGATCGCCGCGTACGCGCTGTGGCCGTTCGGTCAGACGATCGTCTCCAAGCCCACCGCCGGCGGGTGGTCGGTGCTCGGCAACGTCATCTGGTTCGTCGTGGCGGGCATCTGGCTCGCGCTGGGACACATCTCGGCGGGCATCGCCTTCTGCGTCACGATCATCGGGATCCCGCTGGGGCTCGCGAGCTTCAAGATGGTGCCGATCTCGCTGTTCCCGCTGGGCAAGGACATCGTCCCGTCCGACCGCATCATGGCCGCCTACGGCTGACCGGTCACGCCGAGAGCACGTACACCAGGGCGCCCAGTCCCAGGGCGACCGTCGCGATCGCGCACGTCGTGACGAGCCGCGCACCGGTGACCTCGCGCCGCGCGCGGTGGTACGACGCCCACGCGAGCGCGCACGCGAGCACCAGCCCCACCCCGCCCAACCACCACGACGCCGGCCCGAGCACCGGTTCGAGGACCTTCCCGGACGCGACGGAGACGGCCAGCAGCGACAGGCTGGTGCGGCGCCACGAAAGCTCGGTCCGGTGCGGCTGGAGCCCGTGGTCGCCGACGTGGCGCGCGGGGGCAGCCCCGCTCATCGCGCGCCCCTGGTCGGTCCGGCGCCCGGCCTCACGACGAACGGCCTCACGACGAGCTGCCGAGCAGCGTGCCGATCAGCACGGACAGGCCGGCGAGCACCACCCCGACGGCCAGCACGATCGACCCGGTCGGCGCAGGCAGCGGTTGCGACATCCGCACCGAGCGCTCGTTACGTGCCCAGGAGACCCACGCCCACGTGGGGGCGACGATGCCGAGCACCACCAGGATGATCGCGGCCGAGCGGCTCCACGGTGCGTCGATCGGCAGGTCCAGCGCCTCGAGCGCCACGCCTCCGGCGAGGAGGGCCAGCGCGGTGCGGATCCACGCCAGGAACGTGCGCTCGTTGGCCAGGGAGAACCGCGAGTCGGGCTCGACGCCGACGCCGAAGAGCCAGCGCGGCCGGCGTGAGTCGGGGGAGGGCACGACGTCAGTATGTCGCGCGACACGGGTCGCGGTGCGACGGGGCGTGTATCAGGCGGCCTCCTGCGGTGCTCCTGGAGCCCGACGAAGGAGAGACCCATGACCGATCTGGATCGTGACCTGCGGCGGCTGACCGTGCTGCGGACCCGGGAGTCGGCGGCCCGACGCCGTCGGCGGGTGCGCGTGCGCCAGGAGCTGGTCCTGCGCGGCGCGGGGACGCGCCCGACCGCCTGACCCGCGTCAGCGAGGGCCGAAGACCGCCGACCCGACGCGGACGAGGGTCGCCCCCTCGGCCACGGCCGCCTCGAGGTCCCGGCTCATGCCCATCGACAGACCGACGGCGGCCGGCACGCGCTCGACGACCTCGTCGCGCAGCGCGCGCAGCGTGCGGTAGCCGGCGCGGACCACGGCGTCGTCGGACGAGTTGGCCCCGACCGTCATGAAACCGGTCAGCCGCAGGCCGTCCAGTCCCGCGACGGCGGCCGCCAGCGCGGCGGCGTGCTGGGGCGGGACGCCGTGCTTCGTCGGCTCGCCCGAGACGTTCACCTGCACCATCACGTCCAGCCCGCCCGCCGCCCGGTCGGCGAGACGCTGCGCGAGTTCGATGCTCGCCACCGACTCGACGCACGACGCCCAGCGCAGCGCCGCGTTGACCTTGTTGGACTGGAGCGGCCCGATGACGTGCCACGTCGGCGCCAGCTCCGTGAGCATGGGTGCCTTCGCGACGAGCTCCTGCACCCTGTTCTCGCCGAGCAGGACCGGCAGCTCGTCATCGCCGCGGTGCTCGTCGGCAGCCAGTGCCGCGGCCACCACGTCGGCGGGCATCGTCTTGGAGGCCAGCAGCAGCCGGACGCCGCGCGGGTCGCGGCCGGCGGCGTCGGCGGCGGCCGCGATGCGTCGGCGCACGGTGGTCAGCCGGTCCGCGACGGCGCGGCGCAGGTCCTCGTCCATGGTCTCCGACCGTACAGGGGGCGGCGGTCAGTCCCGTGCGATGTCCGCGACGGTCGCCGACGTCAGGCGCACGAGGTCGTCGGGCGCGAGCTCGACGTCGAGGCCGCGCCGCCCGCCGGAGACCAGGACGGTGTCGAACAGCCACACGGTCTCGTCGACCACCGTGGGGTGCGAGGTCTTCTGGCCCAGCGGCGAGATGCCGCCGACGACGTAGCCCGTGGCCCGTTCGGCGTCGTGCTTGTCGGCCATCGTGGCCTTCTTGCCGCCGGCCGCGTGCGCGAGGGCCTTCAGGTCGAGCTTGCCCGTCACGGGCACGACCGCGACCGTCAGGACGCCGTCGACGCTCGTCATGAGGGTCTTGAACACCTGCTCGGGCGGCACGCCGAGGACGTGGGCCGCCTCCAGCCCGTACCCCAGGTCGGAGGACGGGTCGTGCTCGTACGGGTGCGCGGTGTGCGGGACGCCCGCGGCGTCCAGGGCGACGAGGGCGGGCGTCCCCGCGGGGGCCTTCTTGGTCACGGTGCCAGCGTAGAGGCCGGGTCAGAGGGCGAGGCCGACGAGCGCGCCTACCCCGTAGGTGATCGCCATGGCCAGCGAGCCACCCACCACGTTGCGGAGCACCGCGCGCCGTACGGGCGCGTTGCCGATCCGCGCGCTGACGGCCCCGGTGACGACGAGGGCGACGACGACGGCCGCGAACACCGCCGGCACCACGCCCGCCCCCCAGGCGGCGAGCGCGACGAGGAGCGGGATCACGCCGCCGACCAGGAACGACGCGAGCGAGGCGACCGCAGCGTGCCACGGGTTGGTGAGCTCGTCGTCGGGCGTGGACAGGCCCGCCCGCTCGGCGTCGCGCTGCGAGCTCACCGACACGTACTCGCCGGCCGCCATCGACAGGGCCCCGGCCACCAGGCCGGCGACCCCCGCGGTGAGGACCGATGCGCGGCCGGCGGACGCGCCGGCCACGCCGACCACGATCGCGGCCACCGAGACGATGCCGTCGTTGGCACCGAGCACGCCCGCGCGGAGCTGGTTGAGCCGGCTCGCACTGACGGGCGCGGGCGCGGTCGCGCGGACGTCCCGCGTCTCGCGCGGCGCAAGGAGGTGGGCCGAGATGGTGCTCATGGGGCCCACCGTAGGACGGTCGATCGTGTCTGTCATCGAAGCAAAGCCTCCCCTGACCTGCACAAACACAGGGGAGCCTTGCCTTGTTCCCGGTGGGTGCCCGGTCCGGACGCCCACCGGGAGCAGTGCTCAGCGAGCAGTCCCGACGACCGTCGCGCCGCCGACCCACACGCCCGCGGCAGCGGCACCCGACGGGAGCGTCATCGTGACGGACCACCCGGTCAACGCGCGGCCCACGGTGACGGTGGCGACGAACCCGCCGGGCCAGTGGTTGATCACGGAGCAGGTGGCCGAGCAGCCACCGGTCGCTGCGGCGGCGTCAGAGGGGGCCGACGGCGGTGACGCGCAGCCGGACCTCGCCGACCTCGTCGGTCGCATCGAGGTCCACGAGCGCGTCGATCCGCCAGTCGTGGTCCCCCTCGGCCTCGTCGAGGACTTGGCGCACGCGCCACACGCCGGGCTCCGTCGTGACCTGGAAGAGCGCGGGTCCACGGGCGGGCGGCCCGGTGAGGATCTCGTCGTGGTCGTCGTAGAACGGGTCGAGCGCGGTCGACCAGCGCTCGGAGGTCCACGGCTCGCCGTCCTCGTCGACGTCGCCCAGCGCCGCGAGCGCGCCGTAGGCCTCCCGAGAAGCGAGCTCGACACGGCGGAACATCGCGCCCCGGACCAGCGCGCGCAGGACTCGCGGGCTGGCCGTCAGCGGCTCCGGGGTGTCGTCGTCGACCGCACCCGGGCCGTCGGCGCCGTGCTCGTCGAGCGGGTTGGACAGGCGCTCCCACTCGTCGAGCAGGCTCGAGTCCGTACGGCGGACCAGGTCACCGAGCCACTCG
>Ga0222423_1000559_pt1 | contig 23941 bp, 16 predicted proteins | sample 3A0metagenome_FD_182472 | JGI IMG/M metagenome (GOLD analysis project Ga0222423, IMG submission 182472) | Enriched microbial communities from leaf-cutter ant dump, University of Wisconsin, Madison, United States - 3A0 (version 2) | ecosystem: Environmental > Terrestrial > Nest > Insects nest >...
TTATGGCCCGCTCTCGCAAATCCATAGATAAAGGACGACCCATCTTACTTCCTCCTGTCGGAAAAAGTGAATCAGAATGTCTCTGATTTGGAAACCCCGATTCAGCTAAATTTCATGCCGATCTAGTCAGGGGCCGTTTCAGGCGCAAGGGCGGTCACATCGGCACCGCCCTTGCGCAGGGCCACCTCAAAGCGTACCCGTTCGCCGACCGTGCGGCCTTCGAGCAGGCTTGCCGGTCTGGCTGTGAAGCTCATGGTCATGGCGGGCCAGTCGATATCCGGCATGGCTTCGTGCTTCAGCGTGACCTTGCCCGCGTCAGGGTCTATGGCGGTAATGAGGCCGGTGCCGGAGGCGGTTTTTACCGCAACGGATGCGCTCATGCCCGCCATGTCGCTATGGTCGGCGGCGTTTGGCTGCGGGGCCGACGGGCTACAGGCCGCAAGAGGGGCAAGGATCAGGGGCAGCAAAAGATATTTGGGCGTCATTTCCGGGTTTCCTCCGTCTTATTTTTCCAGTTCCCGCAGGTCGAGGCCACGGGTTTCCGTGCCGAAACGCACGAACAGCCCCAGCGCCGCAAGGATCGGCACGATGATCATACCGGCCGCGATCCCCAGTGGCGGCACCAGAGCGGTGATGCTCAGGGTCTGGGCCAGCACGCCACCGGCCTTGGTGCAGGCCGCAATCCAGCCGGTCGCCCGCCCGCGCACCTTCAGCGGGTAGCTTTCGGAGGCATAGGGCAGGAGAATGGCCAGAATACCGTTCGAGCCGATGATCAGCAGGGCCACCGGAAACACCGGACTGCCGCCGGCATGGCTTTCGAGCAGCAGCACCCAGACCAGACCGGCAAAGGTCAGGGCCAGCATGGCCGCCAGCGACCATTTGGTACTCCAGCGGCTATACATCAGGGTGCAGAGGAAAACAGTCGGAAAGGCGATCAGCGCCGATTCCGCCAGCAGCCGTGAGGACAGTTCCATCGAATAACCCTTGCTGACCAGATCATGCGGCAGCCACAGGAGCAGGCCGAAATTGATCAGGCCCCAGGCCAGTGCGGAAATGGTCAGGGCCGCCGTCTTGCCGATCAGGCCGCCGGTCCACAGCTTTGGTTCGGTGCCGTCATGTCTGGCGTGGTGATGGGCGAAGGTGTCGTCGGTGTCTTCCTCGTTTTCCGCCAGTTTGTGGCTGACCGTGCCGAAGCGGGCCATGATGCGTTGCGCTTCGGCATCACGCCCGCGCGCCAGCAGGAACTTGGCCGATTCCGGTATCAGCCCGCCCATAAAGACCAGCAACAGGCCGGTCGGCAGATTGATCAGCCACATGATGCGCCAGCTCCAGTCCGGCACCAGCAGATAGGAAAAGCCCGATGCGGCGAAATAGCCACCGACCGCCCCCAGTCCGCCGACCAGCACCAGCGCCCAGCCACGATGGCGCGAAGGCATGGTTTCGGCCAGAAGGGCATAGGTGACCGGCAACATGCCGCCTGCACCGGCGCCCATCAGGAAGCACATGATCTCGTTCCACAGCAATGAGGGCATGGCTCCGCAGATCGAGGTACCGACAAAGACCACTGCCGACAAAAGGATCGAGGCCTTGCGGCCATAGATGTCGGCGATAATGCCCCACAGGATCGAGCCGCAGACCGTGCCGACCAGAGCGAAGAACGGCACGCCGGAGGCCTCTGCCTTGGTGACGCCGTATTCCTCGATCAGGCCGGGCATGACGAAGCCTAAGGCCGCCGGTTTCATCACATCGATGATCAGGGCAATGACCAGCACGATCATCAGCACGATATGGGCGCGGCCCAGTCTGGCGTCTTCGGGGGCGGCGACGGCAATGCGGGCGGCGGACTGTACCTGTTCGCCCACGCCTTTCGGCAACAGGCCATAGGCGGCAATCCCGATACCGGCGATGATCAGGAACATGCCGAACAGCATACCGTTATCCATCGGCATACCGGCCAGAACAAAGCCCATATCCTTGCCCATCCAGAACATGGGCAGGTGCAGCAGGACGCCGATCGTGACAAAGGTGCAGCCCAGCGCGAAGGCCCAGACCCCGCGTCTGCCGAGAAAAATCTTTGCGTCCATTGCGTTATACTCCCCTTATGCCTTTTCTTACGGGACGGGGAGGTGGAAAGACAAGGCTTATTGTCTGAAATGTGAACGGTGTTACGGAGTCATGACCTGTGCGGACGGGCGGGCCACAGCCGCGCGCCCGAAATATATATTGCCGATATATATCCCGATACAGATTGCGGGACAGGCGGGATGTGCGTATCAGGCAGCGACAGTTTTGTACAGGTGCGTAATGGAAGCCTCTCCGACCGATACGGTCATGTCCCGCCCTCAGGCGGTCGATACGGTATTGCCGGTCATATTTGCCGTCAGTTTCTGCCATTTGCTCAATGACATGATGCAGGCCCTGCTGCCGGCCATCTATCCCAATCTCAAGGGGGAACTGGGGCTGAACTTTACGCAGATCGGCATTATTACCCTGTCCTATCAGCTGACGGCCTCGATCCTTCAGCCGCTGATCGGGTTTTATGGCGACCGCCGCCCCATGCCTCTGGCCCTGCCCGGCGGGACGCTGTTTTCCCTCAGCGGGCTGCTGGTTCTGTCTCTGGCGCACACTTTTGCCTTACTGCTGCTGGGGGCCTGTCTGCTCGGTATGGGGTCGTCGATCTTTCATCCCGAATGTTCGCGCGTGGTACGCATGGCCGCCGGTCAGCGCGCCGGTCTGGCGCAGTCGCTGTTTCAGGTGGGGGGTAATCTTGGCTCGGCTCTGGGGCCGCTGGCGGCGGCGATTGTCGTCATGCGCTGGGGACAGGGCAGTCTGGCGACGCTGGGGCTTCTGGCGGTTCTGTCATGCGCCGTTTTGTGGAATGTCGGCGTCTGGTATCGCCATCACGGGCTGGCGCGCCTGAACCACAGCCGCAAGGCCCATGCCGCCAGGGCTCTGCCGAAGGGCGTGGCCGGTCGCGGGATCGCCCTGTTGCTGGCGATGATCTTTTCCAAATATATCTATCTGGCCAGCCTGACCAGCTATCTGACCTTCTATCTGATGGCGCATTTCAATGTCAGCGTCGGTACGGCCCAGATTTACCTGTTCGTGTTTCTGGGAGCCGTGGCCGCAGGCACCTTTTTCGGCGGGCCGATCGGTGACCGCATCGGGCGCAAATATGTCATCTGGGTGTCGATTCTTGGGGTGCTGCCCTTTACCCTGTTGCTGCCGCATGTGCCGCTGATCTGGGTCGGAGGCCTGAGCGTCATTATCGGCCTGCTGCTGGCCTCGGCCTTTCCGGCGATTGTCGTGTTCGCTCAGGAACTGGTGCCCGGCAATGTCGGGATGATTTCCGGCCTGTTCTTCGGCTTTTCGTTCGGTATGGGCGGGATTGGCGCGGCGGTGCTGGGCTGGATGGCCGACAAATGGGGTCTGGATATGGTGTTCCAGATTTGCGCCTTCCTGCCCGCTATCGGTATTCTGGCGGCCTGGCTGCCGGATATGGGCAAGCGCGAGAAACAGGCCTGACCGGCCCGCGAGAGGCGGCCGGTCAGGGGCTTTGGGGTTATTTCGGGTTGAAATAGGTCTGGAGACGCTGCACCTCTTCAGGAGAGACGGGGATGACGGCGCCGTGTTTGGGGCCGTCGAAATTGGTGGATTTCATGACAGAACCGGCATCGTTGAAGTGGCCGATATCGCGGAAGGTCACGAAGTCGGTCGTTTCCGAAAAGCCCATATTGTTTTTGGGTTTTGCACCAAAGACATCATACATCAGCACATAGGTATCCGTGCCGTGCCGCCGCCAGACGTTCGGGGCTTCGGTGCCGACGGTTTCGGGGTCGATCTTGGCCGGATCATAGACCCAGCCTTCGTTGATCCTGTCTGAAACCGCTTGCCGCAGATAGCCCGGCTCATCATGGGCGACATAGATGAGGTGGTAGCTATTGCCGACCCTGGTTATGTCGCCGTCAATGGTGCTTTTGTCCGGTTTGGGATAGGTAAACAGCCGTTTCGGGGCCGTTTCGAGTTTGGTAAAGGCCGCATCGGCATAGGCATAGACCATGTAGTTCGGGCCGTTTTTGATGCGGGTGGTGAAATAGACCATCAGCTTTTTGGCCGTCGGGTCATAGATGGTCTGTGGCGCCCAGACAGACCCCAGATCATTGACCTCGGTAAAGCTGTCATCGACATTGACGCGCGCATGAGTCCAGTGGATGAGGTCATAGGACTTCATCAGGATCAGGTTCTTGTTGTTGCCCCAGCCATATTCAGCCTGCGGGCGTTCCCACTCGGTCGTGCGCAGGCCTGCCTTCTGCGCGAAGATATGCAGGTCGGTCATGGCCATATAGAAGGCCCCGTCCGGCCCGCGCAGGAGATGGGGGTCGCGCACGCCCTTTTGTTCGGCCAGATCCGACCCCAGAAATACCGGTTCACCGTTGTTCACATCGGTAAAGCTGTAGCCATCGAGAGAGGTGGCGAAATAGACCGAGTGGGTTTCGTCCTTGAAATAGACCATCAGATAGGCGGTTTGCCAGCTTTCGTCGGGCGTTTTGGCAAGGTCCTGAGGATCGAGATGGTCAACGATGTGCAGCAATCTGGCCTGAGACTGGGCCTGAGACTGGGCCTGAGATTGGGCCGGTTCAGCGATGTGCGTCTGAGTTTGGGCGCAGGCGCCAAGCGTGCCGGCCATGAAGCCGCCGCAAAGGAGGGCGAGCGCCATAGCGGTCGCGCTGAATCTGGATGTGCATCTGGTTATCACGGGGGTTTCCTTTTTTCACTGTAAAGACGGGGTATGGCCAGAACGGGTCAGGGAAGGCGCTCAAGGCCGACGACCGTGACGGAATGGGGCGGCAGGCTCAGGGTGCCGGATGAACCTTTGGCGCTCAGGGCGACCGGTTGCGGCACGACCCGATCAGGTACATCGAAGCTGTTGAAGCTGCCCATGTCGGTACCGGCCAGGGTCTGACCTGCGGCATTGCGGAAGCTGAAGCCCGGCACCGTGGCCTGTATGCTCACGGCCTGACGCGGGTCGAGATTGGTCACGGCCAGCCACAGCTTGCCGTCCTTGCCGATGGCCCCGATGGCGTCGATACGCGGCAGGGTGATGTCGCCTTCGCTATAGGTGCCGGCATCGAAGCTGACCGGCACGGAAGTGGCGTCCTGAAACGGCACATACATCCGGAACACATGATAGGTCGGGGTCAGAATCATCTGTTCGCCGCGCGTCAGGATCATGGATTGCAGCACATTGATCATCTGGGCGATATTTGCGCCGCGCACACGATCGGCATGTTTGATGAACAGGTTGAGATTGAGTGCGGCCACAAGGGCGTCACGCTGTGAATTTTGCTGATAGAGGGTGTTGCGGTTCTCCCCTTCTTCGACGGCAAACCATGTGCCCCATTCATCAAAGACCAGTCCGACCTTCTTTTCCGGATCATATTTGTCCATGATCTCAAAATGCTTCAGCAGCATGTCTTCGGTTTTCAGCGTGTCCTGCAACAGCGAGGCATATTGTGCCGCTGTAAAGCCTGTGGCCCGCTCACCCGATCCTTCGACCCAGGTGTAGCGGTGCATGGACAGGGCATCTATGTCCCAGCTCCAGACCCTTTGCGTCCAGGCCTGCATAACGGCCTCTGTCCAGCCATAGTCATCGCGGTCAGGGCCGACGGCAATCTTATACATCTTGTCCGTCTTTTGCTGGGCGGGATTATAGTTTTTGCTGTAATTGGCAAAGCGGCGCATCTCAGGCACATAGTTTTCCGGCTTCATAGAGCCGCCGCAGCCCCACGATTCATTGCCCAGCCCCAGCATGGCCACTTTGTATGGGGCCGGATGGCCGTTTTGCGCGCGCAATTGCCCCAGTTCGGTAGGTTTGTCCGTGGTCATATATTCGAGCCATTCGGCGGCTTCCTGCGGGCTGCCTGAGCCGACATTGACGGAAATATAGGCTTCGGACCCAATCTGTTCGAGGAAGTCCATAAATTCATGGGTACCGAAGGCGTTGCTTTCCATTGTGCCGCCCCAACTGGCATTCAGTGTCGGCTGGCGATCCTTGCCGATGCCTTTTTTCCAGTGATATTCGTCGGCATAGCAGCCGCCGGGCCAACGCACATTCGGGATATGCAGCCCTTTCAGGGCCTCGACGACATCATTGCGGATGCCGCGCGTATTTGAGATTTTCGAGTCTTCGCCGACCCAGATGCCTTCATAGACGCCGCGCCCCAGATGCTCGGTGAACTGGCCGAAAATATTGCGGTTGATGACCGGCCCCGTCTGGCGGGCATCGACCGTCAGGGTGACGGGGGCATCGCTGAGGGCAAGGGCAGGCGAGGCGGCCAGTGCAAGGCTTATGGCAAACCATAAGGGTTTCATCGAAATATCCCTGTAATTGTCAGACTATTTATTTTGGATATCGATAACATTATTACGTGCCGTGTCAAGTCTGAGATGTGGCTGTGTCGCTGTGCAAAGGGAAAAAGACCCTCCGGTAAACCGGAGGGTCTGAAGCCGGGTTTATTTCAGTTCGATCACGGTGACCGATTTGGCAGGCAGATCGACGGTCAGGGTTTGGCCCTGTAGGCGGATGTTTTCCAGAGCTTGCGGGACGAACAGATCGGGCTGGCCGAAATCATTATGGCTGTTCATCTGTGCAGCGGTGACCACGCGGGCGGCGGCACGGGTGGCGGTGATCCCCTTGAGGTCGGCCGTCAGGCGCAGCGGCCTGTGCGGGTCGAGATTGACCAGAGAAATATGCACCAGACCGGCGGCGTCTTTTGAGGCCGAGGCCGAGACGGCAGGAATGCTGTCGCTGCCATAGCTGTAGGTCGGGGCCTGAAGCTCGACCGGCAGGTTGGTCGCGTCCTGATGCACGGTGTACATTTCAAACACATGATAGGTCGGGGTCAGGATCATCTGATCGTCTTTTGTCAGGATGACCGACTGGAGGACATTGACCATCTGGGCGAGGTTCGCCATGCGGACGCGATCAGAATGTTTGTGAAAAATATTCAGGGTCGCACCGGCGACAAGGGCGTCGCGCAGCGTGCTTTGCTGCCACAGGGTCGAGGCCCCTTGCGTCCCCTTGAACCATGTACCCCATTCATCGACCACCATCGCCACCTTCTTGTCGGGGTCGTATCTGTCCATGATGGCGCTGTGTCTGGTGATGACCTCATCCATGGTCAGGGCGCGCTTCAGGTTGGAAAACCACTGGTCTTCGCCGAAACTGACCGCATCGCCGGGGGTGCGCCAGTCATTGGCCGTCAGGGCATAGAAGTGCAGCGACAGGCCGCCCATGATCGGATCGGGAATGTCATACAGCATGGGCATGGGCTTTTCGCGCCAGTTCATCGCCTTTGCCATGACCTTTTCCGTCCACAGATAATCGTCCGTATCGGCACCGGCGGCGATCATCATGGCCTTGGGGCCGGAATGGGTTTTGAGAAAGCCCTGATAATGGCGGTACTGATCGGCATAGTAGTCGGCGCGCATCATGCCGCCGCAGCCCCAGCTTTCGTTACCGACGCCGATATAGGGCACGGGCCACGGCTCTTTGCGGCCGTTCTTTTCGCGTTCGGCCGCCGAAGGCGTACCGGCAGGGGCGGTCATGTATTCTATCCACGCCTTGCCCTCGGCAGGCGTGCCGGTGCCCATATTGATGGCGATATAGGGCTGGGCGCCGATCTGTTCGACGAAATCCATGAATTCATGCGTACCGAAGGTGTTGGGTTCACCCTTGCCCCAGCTGGTATTGTTGCGGTTCGGACGCTGATCGCGCGGGCCGATGCCGTCGCGCCAGCTATAGGTATCGGCAAAACAGCCGCCCGGCCAGCGCACGACCGACGGCTTGATCTTGCGCAGGGCTTCGACGACATCGTTGCGGATGCCGCGCGTATTGGGGATTTTCGAGTCTTCGCCAACCCAGATGCCTTCATAGACGCCGCGCCCCAGATGCTCGACGAAATGTCCGTAGATGTTGCGGTTGATCTTCGCACCGGGCGTGTCGCCGTGAATGATGAGCTGCGCGTTCGCGCTGTCCTGTGCAGCGACCGGCAGGGCAAGGGCCGCCATGAGCGCAAGGGTGGATGCAATGGCCTTGAATAACATATTGCCTCCTGAGGGATATGTCTCTGTATTCTGTTTTTTGCTGTCGGTAGCCGTGTTTGACAGAGGAGTCAATAATAACTCATACAAATAAAGGCGATATCGATATCTTGAAATGTCTGATTTATTGCGGCTAAGATTGGCCCTGTCTGACCTGAGGCCTGTACCCATATATGCCGCCGGATCAGGCGGCCCATAACAAAGAGGATGCCCCCCTGTGAAAAAGGTATGTTTGTTTCTGAGTGCGGCAATGGCGGTGACACTGGCTCTGGGCGGTTGCGCCGCACCGCAGGCGTCATCAGGTCTGGCGGCGGTGGCCCCCAAGCCCCTGTACCGTGATCCGGTCTATGACGGGGCGGCGGATGTTTCCATCGTCTTTGATCCGGCCATAAAGGGCTGGCGCATGTTCTATACCAATCGCCGCGCCACGCTGAAGCTGCCGGACAATGATGTGTCCTGGGTGCATGGCACGAAGATCGGTATGGCGACGTCGAAAGATGGCCTTGAGTGGGCCTATGACGGCACGGCGGAGATTCCGGCGGCCTGTGGGGCGGAAACGCTCTGGGCGCCGGAGGTGTACGAGGAAAACGGCACCTATCATATGTGGCTGACCGAGGTGCCGGGTATTTTCAGCAACTGGAAGGCTGGGCGTTCCATCGTCCATCTGACCAGTCAGGACCTGAAGCAATGGGAGTGCCGGGGCGCGCTTGAGGTCGGTTCCCGGCGCATTATCGACGCCAGTGTCATCAAGAAGGACGGGCTGTATCGCCTGTGGTTCAAGGATGAGGAAAAGGGCAGCCGCCTGTTTGTCGCCACCAGCACCGACCTCGAACACTGGCAGCGTCAGCCGGAGCCGGTCGCGGACATCGCCGCTGAAGGCCCCAAGGTCTTTGCCTTTGGCGGCTATTACTGGCTGATTGCCGATGCCTGGAAGGGGCTGATGGTGTTGCGTTCCACCGATCTGGAGCATTGGGAGCCTCAGCCTGAGCGTATTCTGGAACAGCCCGGCACCGCCCCGACCGACGATGACAAGGGGCAGCATCCCGACGTGCTGGTCAATGACGGCAAGGCCTTCATCTATTACTTCGTGCATCAGTTCAACGCCCCCGAAGCGCGCACCGACGCGCATTTCGGTCAGCGCACCGTCATTCAGGTGGCCGAACTGAAGCTGGAAAACGGCTGGCTGCGTGTGGATCGCAATGCACCGGCGGAGGCGCGACTAAAGGCCCCGACTGATCACCGCTAACGGATAATCAGGCGCGTCGGGCTTCGGGGCGGCGGGACGGGGCTTCATCGAGAGGCCACAGACGCGCTGCCCCGCGCACACCGGAGGAATCCCCCCAGCGCGCGGGCAGGAGCCTTGCCGACCAGATGTCAGAAAAGACATGGGGGGCAATGGCTTCGGCCATATGGTCGATGATTTCCGGCACGTTCGACAGGCCGCCGCCGATAATGATGGCATCGGGATCAAGCACATTGCAGACCGTGGCAATGGCGCGGCCCGTGCGGTTGATCAGGCGCTCAAGGCTGAGGCGGGCCGGGGCATCGCCGGTGCGGGCCAGAGAGATGATGTCTTCGGCGGACTGACGGAGGCCTGTCCGGCTGTGGTAATCGCGTTGCAGGCCCGTGCCGGATATCCATTGTTCAAGGCAGCCTCTCTGACCGCAATAGCAGGCGGGGCCGGGAGTTTCGTCGGCTTCGGGCCAGGGCAGGGGGTTGTGTCCCCACTCTCCGCCTATGCCATTGGCCCCTTCAATGAGCTTGCCCTCGACCACGACGCCGCCGCCGCAGCCGGTGCCGAGGATGACGCCGAAACAGGTTCTGGCCCCTGCGCCGGCACCGTCTATGGCTTCGGACAGGGCAAAGCAGTTGGCATCATTGGCCAGACGCACTTCACGCTTCAGGGCTGTACTCAGGTCTTCGCGGAACGGGCGGCCATTGAGATACAGCGAATTGGCATTGCGCATCAGGCCGGTGGCCGGTGAGATAGAACCGGGGGCACCAATGCCGACGCTGCCGGTCAGGCCGGTTTCATGCTCTATGCGTGCCACCAGATCGCAGACGGCACGGATGGCGTCTGCATACTGGCCGGGGTTCGGCTGACGGATGCGCCGGAGATAGTTGCCCGCGTCATCAAGGGCGGCGGCTTCGATTTTGGTGCCGCCGAAATCCAGTCCGATACGCATTACCAGTAAGGCTCCCAGACCTTTGTCAGACGCACGAGGGCTTCCAGATAGAAATAATCGCCCCACAGCGTATAGGCATCCACGCCGATACGTTTGGGCATGTGATAGACGCCATGTTTCAGAAGGCCCGTGCCGGTGTCTTCTGGACGGGCGGCATAGCGGCGGATGAGGCTTTCGATCATGGCGATGGCGTTGCCGCGATAGGCGGCAGCATCGGGGTCGGCCAGAGGCAGGGACTTGCCAAGCTCCAGAAGGCCGCAGGCGGCAATCGCCGCCGCCGAGGAATCGCGCGCATGGGCGTCATCGGTAAAGATCAGATCCCAGCAGCAGACCAGATCCTCAGGCAGGCGGTTGAGAAAGTAATTGGCCAGACGCGCCGAACTGCCGATCAGGGCGGCGTCGCGGCAATAGCGGTACACCAGCGGAAAACCGGCAATACCCCAGGCCTGACCGCGCGCCCAGCAACTGTCGTCCGAATGGCCCTGATGGGTCGATCCGTGTCGCGGGGCACCGGTTTGCGTGTCCATATAAAAGGTATGGAAGGTTGAGGCATCGGGGCGGATGATATGGGTCAGGGCCTGATGGATGTGGCGGTCGGCAGCTTCGGCAAAGCGCCGGTCGCCGGTTTCCTCCGTTGCCCAGTACAGGAGCGGCAGGTTGAGATTGCAGTCGATGATCATCCGTCCGGCTTCTTCGGGATCGTTCAGATTGCCCCAGGCCTGAATGATGCCCGCCCTGGGCAGGTAGCGGGTCAGAAGCACACGGGCGGCCTCAAGACCGGCTTCGCGCGCCGTAGCCGAGCCGGTCAGCTTCGCGCCGGCGACGCAGGACAGGGAATAGAGAAACCCGAGATCATGATGATCGACATTGACGCGGTTGAAGATGCGCTGATGGAAGCTGAGGACATGGCGTTCGGCGGCCTCACGATAGCGGGTCGCGCCGGTCAGTTCATAGGCCAGCCAGAGCTGTCCCGTCCAGAAGCCATTGGTCCATTCGCTGTTGTCCATCGCCGCATAGTGGTCATCGGTCGAGGACGGGGCAGGGAAGGCGCCGGCAAAGACGGTCAGGCCCTTGTCGAGGCGCGCCAGTGCGGCCTCAAGGGCCTGTGTCAGCAGGGCCTTGTCCGGCCGGTCGGGCAGGGGACGGGGTGAAAGGGGTTCGCGGGGAGGCATGTCGGTCATGGTTAGGCGTCGGCAGCAGAAGGAGAGGGCGGGACGGGCGTGGCTGATCTGTCGGGCGCAAGCGTCCAGACGGAAGCGATCCAGCAGACCGTGGCCCCAAGGCCGATGATGAGATAGGTATGCTGAAAGCCGATCAGGTCATACAGGCGACCCACCGGTTTGGACAAAATCGCCAGTCCCAGACTGTGGCCGAAACTAACGCCGACCATATAAAGGGTCGATGCGAAACGGGCCTCGAAATGGGCGGCGATATAGCGGAAGATCGAGACGGCGAGAATGGGCAGTTCGATGGAATGCAGCATCTTCATGGCCGAAATGGCCAGAGGGCCTTCGACGAGGCCAGAGCCGGTGATGCGGATGATCATGATCCCCGCCGCCAGAAGCAGACCGCGCTTGATGCCGGTGACATTGACGATGAAGGGGGCGACGAACAACATGCCCGCTTCCATGAAGATCTGGGCAAAGTTCAGACGGCCGAACATGACGCGGCCAAGGGCCTCGGTTTCAAACTGTGAGGCGTAATAGACGGGGAATTGCTGGTCAAAGACAAGATACAGGTTGGTGACCCCAAGGATCAGCACCATGAAGCCCCAGAATTTCGGCAGTTTGAGAATGGCGAGGGATTGAGTCAGGCTCAGGCGTGAAGCGGTTTCGGTTGTGCCGGTTACGGCGTTGTCCTGTGTCTGGGGGCGTAGAAAGAACAGCGTGCCGATCAGGATAATCGCCAGTGCCGAGGCAATAGAGAAATTGATGTGCGGGTTGATATTGAACAGGTTACCGGAAAAGAAGGCGGCACAGGCAAAGCCCAGCGCGCCGAACAGGCGCACGCGGCTGTATTCAAATCCGTACCAGCGCCCCAGCCGGTCAACATAGGATTCAAGGGCGAACGAACCGGCCATGAAGGTCAGGGACAGATAGGCCCCGCCCAGTGCCGCCCCGATGAGCAGGTGGCTTTTCAATAGTGGTTCATAGACGAAATAGAAGAACGGGCCACAGGCCCCGACCATCAGGGCAAGAAACCACAGGACGTGCTTGCGCCGCCCGATGCGGTCGGAGATGAGGCCATATAGCGGCTGCACCAGAAGGGCGGCGATGAAATTGGCCCCCATCACCGTGCCGGTCTGTTCGCCGGTCAGGGACAGGGTCGATTTCAGCCAGTTCGACAGCAATGAAATGCTCATGGCCTGTGAGGCGAAATAGGCGAAGACGAAAAGGCTGAGGAGAATCTGAACCTGCCGCTTGCCCGAAGGAGCGGTCCTCGCTTCGGAGGCGTCCGAAGACTCCCCTGTGGGTACCCGTACCATGTTGTTTATACCCTGATCCTGTATTCAGTGCCTGAAAAGCGCTGATTTTTATATGATTAACGCACCGCGCACCTGTGAAACCGGATTCGGTTGGGCGCAATGTGGTATCGATATCAAATGTAAGCGAGCCTGTACAGGCAAAATATCGTCCTGACAGGGGGCGGACGTTTTTTATCGGTGCCGGAAATAATTATTGATATCGATATCTAAATCATGCAGGTTCTGATATGAACGAAGGTCTGAACAACAGGCCATAAAACAGGAAACAGGAGAGTAGCGGGATGAAGGCGAACCGGCGTGAGATCGTCTCTCTGGCGGCGCTGATGGCCGGAACGGGTCTGATGGCGGCGCCTGTTTCTGCGGCAAGCCATCGTCAGCCCTATGAGGTTATCTCACCTGACGGGCGGCTGAAGGTCATGCTTGATGTGTCTGCCCCCTTGCCGGAATGGCGCGTCAGCTATGACGGACTGCCGGTTCTGTTGCCGTCGGCTCTGGGGCTGGGTCTGGCCGACGGGCGGGTGCTGGGGGCCGGGGCGGATTGTCTGGGGGTGACGCCCCGCACATATGAGGGATACTGGACGCCGCCTTTTGGTCAGTCGGCGCTCTATGATCAGGCCTGTACCGAGCAGGTCGTACATTTTGCCGACAAGGCGTCGGGGGTGCGTTTCAATATCATTATGCGAGCCTATGACGGGGCGGCGGCGGTGCGGTACGAGCTGGTGAGCGTACCACAGGCCAGTGCCCTGACCCTGAACGGAGAGCGCACGCAGTTCCGTTTTCCGGCGCAGGCCAAACTCTATGTCAGCCGCGACGAAGGCGATATTCATGTCATGACACAGGATGCGGTCGCCCCGCTTGAGCATCCTGACCTGACCAGATCCTCCGATCATCTGCCTCTGGCCGATCTGCCGGTGATGGTCGATGTCGGCAATGGTCTCTATGCCCTGCTGGCCGAATCCGACCGTCTGCACTATCCGCGTGCTACGGTGCGGTCGAATGATACGGGCGGGCTGGTGACCTGTCTGATGCGCTATCCCGGACGGGCAACCGGCTGGGGCGGTGAGGACGACACCGCCGAAGAAGCCGAATTTTCGCTTGAGGTGGGGCAGGCGACGCCCTGGCGTGCCCTGATGGTGGCCGACCGCGCGGCGGGCCTGATCGAGCGGCATCATATTGTGCCGACACTGGCGACACCGAACCAGCTGGGGGATGTGTCATGGGTGCGTCCGGGGCGCGCCTTTCGCATCATGAAGCCCTATTCGACCGAGGCCTCGCTGAAGGCGGTCGATTTTGCGCATCAGCACCGGATGGAGTATGTGCTGTTCGATGCGCACTGGTATGGGGATGGCACCGACGCTTCCGAACCGACCGCGCCGATCAGCGGCCTCGACCTGCAACGGGTGATCGACTACGCGCGCACGAAGCAGATGGGCGTCCTGTTGTATATCGACCGCGTGGCAGTGACGCGCGCGCTTGAGGCCATGTGCCGCCTGTATCAGAGCTGGGGCGTGGCCGGTGTCAAGCTGGGGTTCATGTGGGAAGGGCGTCAGTCGGATAATGACTTTATTTACAAGGTTATCCATGCCTTCGGGGCGCATGGCATGGTGGTCAATCTGCATGACAATCTGCGCCCTGCCGGTCTTGAGCGCACCCTGCCCAACTATCTGACGCTTGAAGGGGTCAAGGGTAACGAACAGTTCCCGCCAGCGCGCCACCACGTCAATCTGGCCTATAGCCGACCGGTGGCGGGGCCTGCCGACTATACGATCTGCTATGCCGATCCGCGTAACCAGACGACCAATGCCCATCAGCTGGCGCTGGCGGTTATTGTCTATAGCCCGCTGACCCTGCTGTACTGGTATGACAAGCCGGAAAAATATGCAGACGGAGACTGGCCGGAACTGGCGTGGTTCGACGCGGTGCCAACGACCTGGGACGAGACGCGCGCCCTGGCCGGTGCGCCGGGCGAATATGTCATCATTGCCCGCCGCAAGGGCAAAAACTGGTTTCTGGGGGCTATCACCAACGAGACCGAGCGGCGTCTTGACCTGCCTCTGGCATTTCTGGGGGCGGGCCAGTGGACGGCGACCCGCTATATGGACGGTGCCCTGAGCCGGCCGGCGTTTCAGACGCCGGTTAGTATCCAGCGCGAAACCGTTACATCGGACAGGCGACTGTTCTTTCAGTTGAATGCGTCTGGTGGACAGGCTATTCAGTTTGAACCTGCCTGAAGATACAAAACATAAAAGGAAATGCCTGTGAAACTTATGCCTCTGATTACTGCCCTTGTACTGCCTGTATTGGGGGTGCCGGTTATGGCCGTGGCGCAGGAACCGCCGCGTGTGACGGTGGAGACGCCCCGGTCTTCAGGTATCTGGGTGCCGGATCAGGGAGATGGCACCTATATCAATCCCATACTCAATGGCGACTATTCCGACCCCGATGTCGTACGGGTGGGGGATGACTATTATCTGACGGCCTCAAGTTTCACCAATATTCCGGGCCTGCCGGTTCTGCATTCAAAGGATCTGGTCAACTGGACGCTGATCGGTCATGCGCTGGAACGTAACGTGCCTGAACCGCACCATGCGACGGTAAGGCATGGCGGCGGCGTGTGGGCACCGTCGATCCGTCATCATGACGGAAAATTCTATATCTATTATCCTGATCCCGATTTCGGCATTTTCGTCGTGACGGCGACCGATCCCAAAGGGCCGTGGACGAAGCCGGTTCTGGTGGAAGATGCCAGGGGCGTCATCGATCCGGCGCCTTTCTGGGATGATGACGGTCAGGCCTGGCTGGTCTATGCCTTTGCCGGTTCGCGCGCGGGCATCAACAATATCATCGCTCTCAAGAAGATGAACGCCGAGGGGACGAAAACCCTCGAAGACGGTAATGGCCGTTTCATCATTGAGGCCGGTAAGATGCCGCCGGTGAAAACCTCGCAGGGGCCGATGCCGTGGTTTACCACCGAAGGACCCAAGCTCTATAAGCGCGAGGGCTGGTATTATATTTTCGTCCCGTCCGGCTCGGTCAAGGGTGGCTGGCAGGGCGTGTTCCGCTCACGGCATATCGAAGGCCCGTATGAAGGGCGCAATGTCATGGATCAGGGGAACAGCCGTATCAACGGGCCGCATCAGGGGGCCTGGGTCGATACGCCCTCTGGTGAAAACTGGTTCATCCATTTTCAGGACACTGACAGCTATGGCCGTCGTGTTCACCTTCAGCCGATGGTCTGGGGCAAGGATGGCTGGCCGGTCATCGGGGAACGGCAAAAGGGGGAAACCTATGGCCAGCCGGTCTGGCAGCACAAAAAACCCGACCTGCCGGTGCAGCCTGTCGCCGTGCCGCCGGTCGATGACACATTTGCCGATGGCTATCATGCGGGCTGGCAATGGAGCGCCAATCCTTCTGACGATTGGGTCGATACGACCGTCAAGGGCCGGTTGCGCCTGAAGTCGGTATCGTCTTCGGTCAATCTCTGGGAAGCGGGTAATCTGCTGACGCAGAAGCTGCCCGGGCAGAAATTTACGGCAACGACGAAGCTGTCCCTGTCGCCCAATCTGCCGGGGGAACGGGCGGGGCTTCTGGTGCGGGGCTATGACTATGGCTGGATCGGGCTGGAACAGACGGCTGATGGTGTCCGGCTGGTGCAGGTGACGCGCAAAAATGCCAATGAAGGTGGGGCGGAAACCGTACTGACCGCGCCGGTAACGGTGAACGGCCCGGTATGGGTGCGCGCGCATTTTGAACCGGTCACCGTGGCCTTGCCCGCCCCTGCTTTTGATCATTACTGGCCGTCGATGCTGAAGGCGAGCCATGCGCAGGTCAGGTTCAGCTATAGCCTGGACGGTGTGACCTACAGCCCCATCGGGCCGGTATTCACCACCCGTCAGGGGCGCTGGGTCGGGACGCAGATCGGGGTCTTTGCCCAGGCGGCTTCGGGAACGCCGGCCTTTGTCGCGACCCGTGTCGGCCATGCCGATTTCGAGCTTTTTAAGGTGGGTGAATAGGGCCAGCCATGCGTAACCGGGCGAAGGAGAAGATCGTTGGAAGCTAAAAAATCCCGCGCCGGACAGGGGGTAACCATTCACGATGTCGCCCGTCATGCCGGTGTGTCATCGATGACGGTTTCGCGGGTGATCAACAAGAACGTCAATGTCCGCGAACCTTTGCGTGAAAAGGTCATGGCGTCGATCAAGGCGCTGAACTACACCATGAACATGGCTGCCCGTTCGACGCGCGCCGGTGTCGGAGGGATGCGGATCGGCATCCTCTATTCGCACCCTTCGGCCTCATATCTCAATGAGATCATGCTGGGTGGCCTTGAGCAGGCCTCGAAGCTGGGGGCGCAGTTGCTGCTGGAAAAATGCGGCGGGCTGCAATCGCAAAAAACGGCCGTAAAGCGCTTGCTGGCAGCGGGGGTGGACGGGGTTATCCTGCCGCCGCCGCTGTGTGATTCCGCGCCGACGGTGAAGATGTTGCAGGGGGAAGGGGTGGCGGTGCTGGCTCTGGCGACGGCGCGGCCTTTGCCTGAGGTTTCGGCGGTGCATATCGACGATTTTCAGGGGGCTCTGGCCCTGACGCGGCATCTGATCAAGCTGGGGCATACACGCATCGCCTTCATCAAGGGCGACCCGTCGCACACCCCGACCGAGGTGCGTTATGAGGGCTTCCTCAAGGGGCTGGCGGAAGCGCATTTGCCCCTGATCGGGGATTTCGTCATTCAGGGGCAATTTACCTACAAGTCCGGTCTTGAGGCGGGGCATATGCTGCTGGAGCGTAAAGACCGCCCCACGGCGATCTTTGCGTCCAACGATGATATGGCCGCCGCCGTCATGGCCGTGGCCCATGGTCTGCGCATCTCCGTGCCTGAGGATCTGAGTATTTGCGGGTTCGATGATACGCCGGTGGCCTCGACCATCTGGCCGCAGCTGACGACCATCCACCAGCCGATCGTGGCGATGGGACGCAGTGCGGTGGCGACGATCTTTGAAAAGATCAAGGAAACGAAGTCAGGCGTCGAGAAAAGGCCGGTGCATCAGCTGATGAAATTTACCCTGATGGATCGCGGCTCTACCGGCCCTGCGCCGCGCCGCAAAAAATAACCTCAGGGCCTGTAATAAATCAGGTCAAATGTCCGATTTCTATTGTTATCGATATCTTTTTTGTGCTAGGTTGCAGAGGTAAGGTGACTGGCTCCCTCACTCGCCTTATGTCTCTGTTTGTGGTTGGCATTTACCGCGAACGGATGTTTTTCAAGACTGGCCGTAGCGTGTGTTTGCTACGGCCGTTTTTTTATGTCCGGTACATTGTGGCGCAAAAAAAGACGCGCCCGTCGTGGGGGCGCGCCTTTGCGGTGACAGCGGATGTGATCGTTCTATTTGAAGGTGACGCCTTCGACGAAATCACCGATATCGAGCAGGTTCGGCGCGGCCCTGGTCAGTTTCTGCCCGCCAACAGTGACATTATCGAGCGTAATGTGGCGGATGCTGCGGTCTGGGGCATAGCCGCGAATGAGTGAGGCGGTCGGCGACCCCTTGCCTGTATAGGCAATATTGCGCAGGGTTACGTTTTCAATGCCGCGTCCGGGGCTGGTATTGTATTTTGCATTATACAGCACCTGCATACTGAACAGCTTGCCGTCCTCGATGCGTTCGACGCGCCAGTCCTCGAACAGGATATCACGCACCAGATTGTCATCTCCGACCATCAGGCCAATGGCGCCCTGATAGTCCGGTTCATCCTCATCGTGATCGAGGACATCAATATTGCGGAAGACGGCCTTTTCGACCACTTCGGGATCGGGATGGGCGGCGGAGGGCGTATTGCCGTGTATGCCGATCATGACATTGTGCGCAATATCGGCCCACAGGGTGGAATCGGTCACAAGGAAGTCGCGCGTATCGCCCCAGGTTTCGCCCCGGTGATTATAGAGGGTGATATTGTCATCCGAGGTGCGCAGGAAGACGTCTTTGATGGTGACGGTCTGGCATGAATAGTGCGACAACCCGTCAGACCATTGTCCGCCGCCAATGGTGCGGATGCGAAGTTCGGTGAGACCGGTCGATTCGCCGCAATACAGGGTGCCATGCTTCTGGTTGATGCTGATCGGCCCGTCGATAGTGATATTGTGCGAGCGATAAATGCGAATACCGTCGGCATCGTCCATCAGGCCGTCACTGAGGACGGTGACGTTTTCGACATTTTCGAGAATCAGCGGGCTTTTCAGAATGGCCGAGCCGTCAATATAGACGGTCGTGTTCGATTTCAGGCGAATGTCGCCGCTATAGATGCCCGGCTTGAAATAGACGAAGGGCTGGCTGAGGTCGGGTATGGCAGCTTCACCGATATCATAGGGTGAGTTGGGGACGACCCGTTCAATCGGCAGGTCATGGCGGATTGGCTGGGTGAACAGGTGCAGATTATGCAGGCGGTCGTCATCAAATTCGATCGACAGGTTTTCCGGCTTTTCCAGCGTAAAATAGGCGACGCCATCGCGCACGGTCGGGGTAATGCCTTTGGCGGTCGGGCGGATGGCGACCTTGCTGAAGGTGCCCTGATTCTTCTGAACGGCGACCTCAACGGGGCCGTCGAAATTGAAGAAGACCATTGAGGCGGTCTGTTGCTGATCGAGATCGACCCTGGCCTTATATTCAAACAAATCCTGCCATACCCCGTCCGGCAGGCGCACACGCACCGTATAGTCGTCATTATGATGGGTGTAACGCACCGGCTGGGGGAAGTGGAACAGCTGAAGCTCGCTGGACAGGGCGGGCTGGGCCATGACGCCGGCAAGCAGAACGATCGGCGCAAGGCCGCGAAATCTGGAAAACATCTGAACTCCCGTTATGGATGGTGCCGGAACTGGTGGCACATTTTTATATGCGTTGGGCCATGTGATCATGACGCTATTTCCGTTATCGATATCATTTGCGGCAAGGTGAGTCAAAGCCCAAATCCGGTTTTCGGATGAGGTCGCAGGCGGGACAGGCAGTCTCAGATAAAAATTTCCCTTTGGCAGGCAAGGCGCGAATTTAAATAGAAATATTTATAAAAACAGTGTTTTGAACATTGATTCGTGTAATGACTGCGTTGTCATTATCGACGTTTGCGTCAAAAAACTGTGGCTAAAAGGCGTCACTCAAACCATGGCGGAAAAATGCCGATTGACGCATTTGTCGTACAAGAGTACATCTTTATTCGTGGTATCGATACCAAATCGACACCCGTAAAATGATAACGATAGCAAAGTCGGTGAACTTGCACGTGCAGACAGGGGCGGGAACAGCCGGTGACCGAGCGGTCAGGCCAGACGGAACTGCGACGCGCACGTCCAAAACCGGAGGAGAGAAAATGAGGAACACGAAATCCATGCGTCTGTACGTTTCCGGTGCGGCGCTGCTTATGGCGCTAGGGGTCGCGGGCGTTGCGCAGGCGCAGACACAGGCAGAGGACGAGACAACGGCGGTCGTGGTGACCGGTATCCGCGCTTCGGCCCGTTCGTCTCTGGCGATCAAGAAGAACACGATGGAAGTGGTCGATTCCATCACCGCCGAAGATATCGGCAAGCTGCCGGATACCAATGTGTCCGAAACCCTGACCCGTATTCCGGGCGTTCAGGGCTATCGGTATGGCGGCGAAGGGGCTTCGCCTGCGGGGAATGGTTCGGGTGTGACCATTCGCGGCCTGTCGGGGCAGACCGCATCCCAGGTCAATGGCCGCGTGTTCTTTACGGCCGGCAGTCGTGAATTTAACGTCGAGAGCGCCATTCCGGGCATGGTCGCCGGTATCGATGTCTATAAGAACCCCTCGGCAGAGCATATCGAAGGCGGCATTGGCGGCCTTGTCAATATCCGCACGCGCAACCCCAGCGACTTCCGGGCGCCGACCCTGAGCCTTGGGGCTTCGGCACGCTATAATGACATGATGCAGAAGACCGATCCCGAATTCTTCGCTCTGGGCGCGCGGCGCTGGGAGCTGGCGAACGGCGGGCGCATCGGGGCCTTGCTGGCGGTCACCTATGGCAAGAGCAGCGGCCGTTCCGATAACAATCCGGCCAATGGCGGGGCCAATTTCAAGCGGGCCATCCGCGCGGACGATGCCGAATATACCAGCGCCGGTGCTATCGCGGCCGGTGCCAATCAGGCCTATGCCGGACGCAGCGACACCTGGTTCCTCGCGCCGGTCGCCAGCACCGACAATGTGCCGGACGCCAGCCTGAACGACTATACCGGTGCCGCCCTGACGCAGGCGCAACGCGACAATATCCTGACGGCACCGGCCCTGACCAACAACCAGTTTCAGGAAAGCATCTTCCGTGACCGCAAGGGCCTGAGCTTTGCCGCCGATTACCGCGTCAATGACAGCCTGCGCTTCTATACGGAATATAATTACAACTATTATCTGTACACGCAGAACTACCGTGGCCTGAACGCCGTGGATGGCAGCACGGTGCAGAATCTGACGACCACGCCGTTCGCCTATACCGAAGGTTTTGCCAACCGCAACAGTAATGGCGGCTCTGACGATGTTGTGGTGTCGCAGCGTCTGGCGGGGGCCACCTTCCTCAATTCGACGCTGAACACGATGGGCGGCGATGAGCATCACGACTACAGCACCTCGTCTCTGGCGGTCGGGGCCGAGTGGAGTCCGATGGCCAAACTTGAGCTGAAGGCCGACCTCATGTACCTGAAGACCCAGCGTCATCAGGATAACCGCGCCGTCAATATGGATTCGGCGCCCGGTCTGACATGGGATATTACACGCACCGCCACAGGCGAACCGCATCAGTTCATTCCGGTCGGGCCTGACCTGTCCGATCCGGCCAACTGGGTGTTCCGCGACTATAATAACGGTGCCAACCAGAAATGGGACGACAGCGCCTGGGCGGCGGCGTTCAGCGGCAAATATTCGCCCGAAAGCGGCCCGCTGCGGGCGGTGAAGTTCGGCGTGCGTCTGGCGCATCAGCAGGACGATTACCGTACCTATAATTTCAATGGCAAGCTCCTGAGGATTAATGGCCTGCCTGTTTCCGGCGCTTCGGCCATCGATCTTCTGACGCGTGCGCCGACCAACTTCATGAACGGTGATACCGGTTATGATGGTGGTTTTGTGGTCTTTGATTCCAACGCGCTTCTGGGCGACAATGTGCGCAACCGCTTCCCTGATGCCGGTATTCCCGCCGAGGCGTCCCTGCCCGAAGTCACCGCCAATCGCCGCTATGCCGAAGAAGATACCTCTGCCGCTTATCTTGTGGGGGAATTTGCCTTCCTTGAGGAGCGCCTGAAGGCCAATCTCGGGGTGCGTGTCGTCAAGACGGAAGGCTATTTCCGCGCCGGTGCCGGAGCGACGGCCACCGAAGGTGATACCGCCTATACCAACACCCTGCCTTCGGTGAATATCTCTTATGATCTGACAGGCAATAACGACTTCCTGCTGCGTTTCGGTTACGGCAAGGGTCTGACGCGGGCTGATCTCGGGATGCTGAACCCGACGCTCGGCTATGATGTCAATGTCGGTACGGCCGGTGTCGGCAACCCGAACCTGAAGCCGCAGGTGGCCGACAGCTATGACCTGTCGCTTGAGCGTTATTTCTCAAGTACCAACTATGCCTCGGTGGCGCTGTTCCGTAAGGAAATCGACAGCTTCTTCTTCGGTATCACTACCTGTGAGGTGCTGACCGGTCTGCCAGCGCCTGTTGTGACGCCTTGTGCGACCGCCGGACAGTATCAGGTGACCCGCACAGTCAATGCCGAACCCGGCTGGGTTGAAGGGGTTGAAGTCGCCGGACAGTATTTCTTCGATAACCTGCCGGGTATCTGGTCGCACTTCGGGGTGTCGGGCACCTATACCTATGTCGATACGGCCCTGCCGGTCAATTTCGGTACAAGCCTTGCCCCGCGCTTCGTGACCATGCCGCAGCCGATGCAGTCCAAGCATAATTACAGCCTCAGCGGCCTGTATGAAGATGCGAAGTTCTCGGCCCGTCTGGTCTATACCTATCGTTCGGACGCTATCCTGTTCGGGGCAGCGGTCAATCCGATCGATGGCCGCTATATCCGCGAATATGGCATCCTTGATCTGTCCCTGAACTATAATCTCACGGAGCGGGCCACGGTTTCGTTCAACGCCATGAACCTGACCAATGAATCGCTGAACCGCAATGTGGGTGAGCCTTACGGCTATGAAACCAGCCTTGAGCGTCAGCACTATCTGAATGGCCGCAACTTCTCGCTGGCGGTGCGGTACAAGTTCGGAGGCTAAAGCGCTTTCCGAAAAGTGTGACGCACTTTTCGGATTCAAAAGCGCGTTAAGACAAAAACCAAGGCGCTTTCCGAAAAGTGTGACGCACTTTTCGGATCAAAAAGCGCGTAAAAGCTAAAAATCAGAGCGCTTTTCTGAAAAGCGCTCTGAAAAAGCCGTGGTCCCTGATACGGGTCACGGCTTTTTTTGATAGCTCAATATCTGAGTATCCGTGGTTCTTTGCCTGTCGGGTGGCAGGTGTTCTTCCGCTCTGGTATCGTGAATTATTGGCCTGTGTCCGTCTTTTTTGCAGGGGGCTGATATTTTTGCGCGCGCGTCAAAATCTTACTGAATATTAACTATGTTCATTAAGACTTGGGGGATAACAACGGATGCACATGATGCCCATGCCTCACGCTCTGCTTCAGTCCGATATTGAACCTGACCGGTCGCCTGTGCCGGTGGCGCGCGCCCTGATGCCCGCTGCGGCGGATATTCTGCCCTATCTTGAGGCCATTGACCGTTCGGGCTGGTACTCCAATTTCGGGCCACTCAGTCAGGCGCTGGAGATACGTCTGGCCAGAAGATTACAGGGGGAGGCGCAGGCCGTGACCGTATCGAACGGCACGACCGGCCTGTGTCTTGCCCTCAGGGCCTTGGCGCTGCCGGAAGGGGCATGGTGTATTCTGCCGTCATGGACGTTCGTGGCGACGGCCCATGCGGTCATCGAATCAGGTCTGAAGCCGTTTTTCGTGGATGTCGATCCGGTGACGGGGATGCTGGATCCTGAGGCCTGTGGCAGGTATCTCGGTAAGGTGCCGGGCACTGTTGCCGCGATTGTGCCGGTCTGTGCCTATGGGGCGCCGATAGATATGGAGGCCTGGAGCCGGTTTCAGGCACACACAGGTGTGAAGGTCGTCAT
>Ga0222423_1000560_pt1 | contig 23846 bp, 25 predicted proteins | sample 3A0metagenome_FD_182472 | JGI IMG/M metagenome (GOLD analysis project Ga0222423, IMG submission 182472) | Enriched microbial communities from leaf-cutter ant dump, University of Wisconsin, Madison, United States - 3A0 (version 2) | ecosystem: Environmental > Terrestrial > Nest > Insects nest >...
ACGTCATCGCGTTCCCCAAGTCCGGTGGCGGCTTCGACCCGCTCACCCAGGCACCAGCTCCTATTACGCCGCAGCAGCGTAAGGAAGCGGGCGTGGACTTCAAGCCAAAGGCTGACGCCGCAAAGTAACGCCACATGTCAGTCAACGCTGAGTAGGTACTAAAAGTGGAGGTTGGGTCACCCGGTAGGGTGACCCAACCTCCACTTTTAGTGTGCTTGATCTTTTCGACGAGCCGGCTGGGACGGTCCCTTGAGGAACGTCCCAGCCCACTCGTCGAAAAACAGTATGGCTTACCGAGGCGTAAGCGAAGTTTAACCGAGGGCTAAATAATGATTAATCCAAAGACGAAGCCTCAAACGTGTTGCACCGGTCAAAATCACGATATTTGTAGCCTGTGGTGAACCACTTTTGGCGCTGAGCAGCCGTTCCGTGGGTAAAAGAGTGGGGGTCTACCTGGCCGGTCTGTGCTTGCTGGATGCGGTCATCGCCAACGGCAGCCGCGGCATCGAGGGCGTCCGTGACCTGAGCCGAAGTAAGCGGTTTGAGGTCAGGCTTACCCGTGTCGGGATTGGGTTCGGTTGCGGCTGAGCCGACCCACATACCAGCGAGGCAGTCGGCCATGAGCTCAGTTTTGACGGAGTCCGAGTTTGCGCCCGTACCCTGACGCTGGGCATGGTCAAAGACGCCGGTCAGGTTTTGCACGTGGTGTCCTACCTCATGGGCAACAACGTACTCTTGGGCGAGTGCGCCAGCAGACGCGCCAAAGTCTTGGCGTAGCACATTGTAGAAGTCCACATCGATGTACACGGTTTCGTCGCCTGGGCAGTAAAAGGGACCCGACGCCGAGGTGGCAGACCCACACGCGGTGTTGACAGAGCGCTGGAATGAGACCGCATCCGGCAATGTGTACTTGACTCCGGTCTGCTGGGGCAAAGCGTTCTCCCAGTAGGAATCAAGCGACGTAAGCGTCCACCCAAAGCGACACTCATCGTTGGAGTTGGCGTCTGCGGCAGTGTCACAACCCTCTAGGGCAGTTTCCGTAGTGTTTGACCTGGATGAGTCGCCGCCAAGCAGGGACTGAACCAACGGTGTGATCGGTCCAAGATCTACAAACTGGCTGATCAGGGCAATAGCGATCACAGCGATTCCACCACCGGCAGCGGTTTTACCACCAGAGCGCTTCTTCACACGGTTCGAATCAAACGAACCGCCCTCCTGGAAAGTCATAGTTGAACATTAGCCTGCACTGCGCGTCAATGCCGTGACAAAGAGGGCTGAAAAATCGGCACTATCAGTGGAAGGCAGACGAGCTAATCGAGTAGGCCCCTCGCGGTCATTGCGTCTCCCGTCTCCAGTGCCGATCGAACCGCACGAATTGTAAATGGAATGAATGTGTTCCATGGATGTGCTGGTGCTCCTCTTCCAAGACAACCAGAGCGCACATGGGCGTAGTGAGCGCAACGAGCCGAAGTATCTGCCTGATGGGCTGCCCTTTTTGATAGTGAGTTGAGCAGATAGCCGCGAGTAGCAACGTCAGGGAAAAGGCTGATATTGAGAATATTGGACGACGAAAGATGGCTATTGAAACCGAGAGTCCAGTAAGGACAACCAACTGCCGCTGTCCGCCTGAGAGGGTTGAGATAGCCCGCCGTTGGACCAACAAAGACACCCAAGCCAGCATTGCCACCCGAAAACTCCGGCGCTCCGGCAGGATCGTCGGAAATCAAAGTTGCGGGATTAATAGGCTGGTCGGACATGGTATTCCTTGTTCACTCGGTGGTGCGCGACAAAACGCAGTGTGATGACATCGATGTGGGGGAGCGGAAAATCTCGACGACATGCACACTAAGGCACCGGTAGAATTGATCCCGTTTGTGTCTGCGTAGAAGTTTCGTAGGCAATTTTGGAGACAGTGCACTAAGGAATACACGTGATCAGTGCCTCAGGGGTCGAAATTCGGATCGGTGCTCGCACACTTTTGCACCCCACCTCATTTATGGTGGGTAAAGGTGACAGAGTGGGCCTAGTGGGCCGCAACGGTGCAGGTAAGACCACACTGACTAAGGTTCTCGCGGGAGAAACTCTACCAACGGCGGGAACCGCGAGCAGATCTGGTGTGCTCGGATACCTACCACAAGACACCCACCCCGCAGATCCGAACCTCAGCGCAAAAGACCACATCCTATCCATCCGAGAACTCGACAAACTTGCGCGACTGCTCGCCAAAACCGAGGCGGAAATGGCCTCCGAAGACCTCAAAATCATGGAAAAGGCACTCGAGCGCTATCCAAAGGTAGAAGCACGATTCCTCGCCGCCGGTGGATACTCCGCAGAATCAGAAGCCATGAGAATCGCCTCAAACCTCGGCTTGAATAACGACGTACTAGCCCACAAACTCGGTGAACTCTCCGGTGGACAACGCCGCCGCGTTGAACTCGCGCGGATCTTGTTTTCAGGCGGCGAAACGCTCATGCTTGATGAGCCCACCAACCACCTTGACGTTGACTCAATTGTTTGGCTGCGCGACTACCTGCGCAGTTACGAGGGTGGACTTATCGTCATCTCTCACGACAACGAGTTCATGCGAGCGATCGTCAACAAAGTATTCTTCCTCGACGCTATGCGCGGCGAAATTGACCAATACAACTTAGGTTGGGACGACTACCTGCTGCAACGCGAAACAGACGAGAAGCGCCGGCGCAAGGAACGAGCAAACGCTGAAAAGAAAGCCGGCGTGCTGCTTGCGCAAGCCAACAAGATGCGTGCCAAAGCCACTAAAGCAGTTGCCGCCCAAAACATGATCAAACGCGCAGAAAAAATGCTCGAAGGTCTAGAAGGCCCGCGTGTAGCCGAAAAGGTAGCGAAACTGCGTTTTCCAACACCCGCACCATGCGGCCGCGTACCGCTGACCGCCGAGGGACTGTCAAAGTCTTACGGCTCACAAGAAGTGTTTATGGGCGTGGACCTGGCGATAGACCGTGGAGCCCGCGTTGTGATCCTCGGATTCAACGGTGCGGGAAAAACCACACTCCTGCGACTACTAGCAGGAGTAGAAAGCGCCGATACTGGTGAAGTCATTCCAGGGCATGGCCTCAAACTGGGGTACTACGCACAGGAACACGACACACTCGACCTGAACGTCACCGTGGTGGAAAACCTACGGCACGCAGCACCGGATCTCACGGATACTGAGGTGCGCTCGGTGCTTGGTTCCTTCCTGTTTTCGGGCGAGGACGCAGATAAACCCACCAATGTTTTGTCCGGAGGGGAAAAGACGCGACTCGCACTGGCAACGCTAGTGGTTTCCTCAGCTAACGTCTTGCTACTTGACGAACCAACCAACAACCTCGACCCGGCATCACGGGCAGAGATTCTCGGTGCACTATCCACCTACGAGGGGGCAGTGGTCATGGTCACGCACGATGAAGGAGCTGTAGAAGCGCTAAGGCCAGATCGTGTGCTGTTACTGCCAGACGGCGACGAAGACCTCTGGAACGATGAGTACCGCGAACTGGTGTCCATGGCCTGACACTGACCTACCACGCGCCGGCGGAGCGCCATACGGCCTACGAGGACTTACTCAAAGAGTGAGTCCTCGTAGTCCTCTTCCATACGTGAACGGCGCGCCCGCTCCTGTTTGCTAGGACGCACCTGCCTACGTAGTTCTTCGTTACCGGATTCCCCGCGTGCCGCGCCCTGCTCGAGTGAACGATCAAGCTCAATGAACGGGTTGGCAGTCTTATCTTCCCGTCCGTACCGGACGACCTTGCGCTCGCGGATGAACAAGACGATAAACGCGCACGCCCCGCCGACTGCAAAGACCCACCACTGAAACGCGTAGCTTAGGTGGTTCTTGGGGTCTAGGTCTGGCTTTGGCAGAGTCCGCACCGAGGTAATTGGCGCGGGGTTCTCGTTTTCTAGTGAGCCGTATGCGTTGGCAAAGTAACTGCCGGGTGTTGGTGCGGGCACGCCGGCATAAGAAGCACCCTGTGCAAGCACATCCGACACGTTGATGCTGCGTACTTGACCTTTTGGCGTGGTTTTGTGCGTGGGGGACTCGTTTTGCCGTAGGTGCACCGTAATGGTGACCTCGCCGGCAGGAGGATCAGGGATGACGTGTGGTCGTTCGGCATTGTTGTCATACGGCAACCAACCGCGATTGACCACAAGGATTGTGCCGTCGTCTGATTCAAAGGGCACTAATACGTGCACAGATGGGGTTTGGTTGATAGGCCGATTGCGCAGCAGCGCTGTCTGATCCGTGAGGTAGTGGCCAGTTATTTTCGCTTGAATCCACACGAGTGAGTCGTCAAGGTGCGAGTCCGTGCGAGGCAGAACCTGGGATAGTTCAACCGGTGTTGAGTTGTAGTTTTCGTTGACAGACGCGATGAATGCGTCGCGGTCAATGTGCCGGTGCCACTGCCAGCGGCCAGCCGCAATACAAAGGATTGCTAGTGCACAAACACCCAGTGCAATTGCGATCCACTGCAGGGTGGTCAGTTCTTTGCGTTCAGAATCCCCTGTAGTTGTATGAGGAGCCTGTGTTGGTGTGCTCACGCCTGATCACGCTTTTCGAGTACATCTACCGGTACCACGTCTTTTAGGAAGCCACGCAGATTTAGAAACTCCTGCAGGTGAGCTAGATGCTCATCGCAGGCGAGCCACACTTTGCGCCGCTGGGGCGTGTGAATCTTGGGATTGTTCCATAACAGACCCCACTGCGCTGCCTCGCGGCAGCCTTTGCCAGAGCAGATGAGTTCGTCGACTGCATCAGGTGTTGCGATTAGGTCTACCACGTCACTTTTCCTCATGATCTTCTGGTTCTGGCGGTGAACTGGGGCTCGTGTGCTCAGGAGGGTCTGCACTGGGTGACTCACGCTGAAAAGCCGGGGTTTCGTCGTTAATTTCCGACGAAGACTCGGCTTGCGCTTCAAAACTCAAGTGATCGTGTTGGGCCTCTAGCGCGAGGTATTCCATGGGATTACCGAGATCTGCGCTATTAGCCCGACCCGTATTTGCATTGACCACGGCGATGTAGGGGAGCAGCACCATGCCGGCAAGGAGAACCCAGCGCAGGGCCCCAGTAGTAAAGATCACGCCTATGAAACATGCCAAGCGAATACTCATGGACACGAGGTAACGGCGCATGCGTTCGCCCTGATCCTCCGCTAGCGATCGCGGAGCGCTCGTTATTGAGGGAACATCATGCTTGCGGGCCACTAATTCAGTTTACTGCGCTGGCGCGTCGAACCGATGGGGCGGGTCCGGTTATAGGTGTGATTCCCGGCGCACTTTGTACGCCGTGCCGTGGAAAGTTAGGAACAGACTAGGAGTCACACAGCGGCAGTCGAACAGAAATGCTGGTTGTAGGAAATCTACTAAGAAACGGGGAGTCGGAAGGGCGGTTCGTGTGCACTCTTAGTACGATTCGTCAGATAGTCTCAAATTTAGGTGTGCCACGACGTGATCAGTCTGCCAGGTTCGCACGCACTGCGGACGGTTACCCGTGGCTCGTTTAATGACCGCACCGCGGACACAGCAGGAACACTACACGTGAACTAAACGGAGGAACGATGACGCAGGTCGAGACCAGCGAGGCCACTGCACAGGGACGCGTTGTACTCGTGACCGGTGCAAACCGTGGAATTGGGCGTGCAATCGCCGAACGCTTCGTGGCACAGGGTGACCGAGTAGCAACTATCTACCGTTCCGGTGACCTGCCGCAGGGCGTATTCGGCGTTATCGGCGATATGACTTCAACTGAGCAGGTTGACCAAGCATTCACACAGATAGAGCAGGAACTCGGTCCGGTTGAGGTGCTTGTGGCAAATGCAGGAATTACTCGAGACCAGCTTCTGATGCGTATGAGCGACGAGGAATTTGAGTCGGTTCTTAATGTCAACTTGACGGGGACTTTCCGGTGCGTACGCCGCGCGTCCAAGGGCATGATCAGACTGCGCAAGGGGCGCATCGTCATGATCTCCTCGGTTATCGGACTCTACGGCGGCCCTGGCCAAGTCAACTATGCAGCCTCCAAAGCGGGACTAGTGGGCATGGCCCGATCCATCACTCGTGAACTAGGCGGGCGCGGCATTACCGCGAACGTTGTGGCTCCAGGTTTCATTGAGACCGCCATGACGGCCGAACTTCCTGAGGACACTCAGAAGAAGTACAAGGCATCAATACCTGCAGGACGTTTTGCGCAACCGAGTGAAGTTGCTGCAGCCGTGTCCTTCCTTGCCTCACCAGAAGCCGGCTACATCTCGGGTGCTGTCATACCCGTTGACGGTGGCCTTGGCATGGGGCACTGAACCATACAAAAACATTCGCGGACAGGGTCTGTTCCGCATCGCACTAACCAACCAAAGGAATAAATATGGGACTCCTCGAAGGTAAGAAGATCCTTGTCACCGGTGTTTTGACCGATCACTCGATCGCCTTTCACGTAGCAAAATTGGCTCAGCAGGAAGGCGCGCAGGTCATCCTGACCTCGTTTGGTCGCCAGTTTCGACTCACACAGGCAATCTCCAAGCGACTTCCTGAGGCCGCTCCTGTTCTGCAACTTGACGTGACAAATGCAGAAGACCTTGAAGCCCTTGAGTCACGTGTGCTTGAGCACGTTGACTCTCTTGATGGGGTAGTTCACTCCATTGGCTTTGCCCCCCAGTCTGTGATGGGAGGCAACTTCCTTGCCGGCGAATGGGCCGATGTTGCGACCGCGCTTGAGGTCTCGGCGTTTTCCCTAAAGTCGCTGGCAGTAGCCACAAAATCACTGATGAAGAACGGTGGTTCTGTAGTAGGTTTGACCTTCGACGCAAGCTTTGCGTGGCCGGTTTATGACTGGATGGGTGTGGCCAAGGCCGCATTCGAATCCACGGCGCGCTACCTTGCACGTGATCTCGGTCCGGACGGAATTCGGGTTAACCTCGTATCAGCAGGTCCTATCCGAACCACTGCCGCGAAGTCGATTCCTGGTTTTGAGAAAATGGAAGGCTCCTGGCCTGAGCGTGCACCGCTTGGGTGGGATCAGACCGACGCAGAACCAGCCGCACGTGCGGTTGCTGCTCTGCTCTCGGACTGGTTCCCTGCCACGACCGCTGAAATCGTCCATGTGGACGGTGGAGTCCACGCGATGGGACAGTGATTTGACTCTTGCTTACGGCACGCGCCGATTGGTTGTTCTTCGACATGCCAAAGCTGAACCTGCAGGATCAGTGACCGATCCACTGCGTCCTTTGGCATTACGGGGGCGCCGACAAGCAGTTGAGGTGGGTGAGATGCTCCATGATCAGGGCGTCGACCCACAGCGGGTTTATTGCTCTGCCGCCTTACGTACTCGGCAGACATGGGAGCTCGTGAGCAACGGACTTGAACTCGACGCATCGTTCGCAGAGATTGACGAAAAGTTTTATGCCGCGGCCGCGGATACGTTCTTGGACGTTATCCGCGGCTGTGGCGGACCTAACGAACCTCAAACGGTTCTACTCGTTGGGCACGAGCCAGTTATGTCCTCCCTAGCTGCTCATCTGGCTGGACCCGGCTCAGTTACTGCAGCTCTCGACCACGTGCGTATGGGCCTGCCAACTGCCGGATTTGCAATTTTAGAGTCTGAGACCCCTTGGGCTCAGTGGGGTGCACAGAACGCAAGACTTGTGTCTGCAGGACGTGCGGAGAGCTAATATGAGCGCCGCAAAGCTCCGGTTTGCTGTTGTGTGTGCCGGTGTTATCGCAGCCTTGTGGGTCGTATTTGGCCGGGGCTTGGTTGGCGGGCTCGGCTCTCTTACAGTGATCTACTGCTTGATTTTGGGATTGCCTATCATCGTCCTCCACACGCTCGTGGCACATACGCTAGTGCGCACTGCCAGGGTTGGCCACGCAACGCGTCCTTGGACGATCATCACTCTCATCATTGCGTGGCTATGCTTCGCGATGCTGGGACTCTTGATTCCTGATCGTTTAGCCGATGGCACTTTGCATACGATGATTACGGGTAACTCGGCTACTTGGACTGGCTTTGCCATTGGTATTGCGAATCCGATGGGCATTATCGGTATTGCGCTGTGCGTTGCATCGCTGATACTCGCGCTAGGGGACGTCCGTGGACCGCGTCCGAGTGAGGACGACATTCTCGATGCGTTGGAAGATTACGGTCTCGGAAAGCTTGAAAATACCGACTGATTGACGCCATCCAGCACTGCGCTAGGTGGCTGTTTTCTGCCCACCTGTTCCTACCCCCGCTCTCAGTTGTTTGACCCCTGCAGTGAGACACCCTGCCAAAGCGGTGATGCGCACAGTAGTCTTAGGCAGGTGAACGAGACCCTTACTGCTAAGCCCACCAGACTCGTCGTCATGGATGTGGACTCAACCTTGATCCGCCAAGAAGTGATAGAGCAAATTGCTGTCCATGCAGGGACAATGGAACTTGTCGCTGAGATTACCGAGCGGGCAATGCGTGGTGAACTCGATTTTGCTCAATCGTTGATTGAGCGTGTAGCAACACTCAAAGGCGTAACACTTGAGGAACTTGCGCAGGTACGTTCCCAGATTGAGTTTTCCACCGGTGCGCGAGAGTTCATAGCTGCGTGTCAGGAGCGTGGTTGGGAAGTCGCACTCGTCTCAGGTGGATTTCGCGAGATCGTTGCGGGGCTTGCCGCTGAGGTGGGCATTACTCGCTTCCGGGCAAACTCACTAGAGGTCCACAATGGGGTCCTTACCGGTCGTACCATCGGCACGATTGTTGACCGTGCGTATAAAGAACTTTCATTGCGTGAATTCGCGCGAGAACTTGACCTAGAATTGTCCGCGACTATTGCTCTGGGCGACGGCGCTAACGATCTCGACATGATTCGTGCGGCTGGCGTTGGCATTGCTTTCAACGCAAAGCCCATCGTACAGGAGCAGGCACCATACTCGGTGACGGGATCAATGCTCGGAGCACTGTCAATTATTGACGAACACGATGCCCGCGCGTCGCTCTAGGTAGCAGGCGTAGGACCAGATCACCGTGCGGTTATGAGTTTGAGCTGACGAACTCACGTTAACGAGTACTGTCATCCACGACCCGCATTTCAACAAGCAAGGGCGGAAGCCAGCGTATGCTGACTTCCGCCCTTGTTGATGAGGTTCATAACCGCGCAGTTATGTCTCACCAAAATTGTATCAACTTAGTCGACAACTGTGCCCTTGGGTACCACGGTGATTCCCTCGTCGGTTACCGTGAACCCACGCCGACGATCCTCGTCGTGATCGATGCCAATGCGGGCGCGCTCATTCACAACCACGTTTTTGTCCAAAATTGCGCGGTGGACCTGAGCGTGCCGGTGCACGACGACGTCATCCATGATGACTGAATCGGAAACAGAGGCCCACGAATGCAGTCGCACCCCTGGCGAGAGTACCGATCCAACAACCGTAGCCCCGGAAATAACCACACCGGGTGACACGATTGAATCAGCGGCGTGCCCGAGTCGACCAGGGCCAGCGTGAACGAACTTTGCCGGTGGCAATCCGGTATATCCGGTATAGACCGGCCAGTCATTGTTGTAGAGGTTGAACACGGGGTTGACTGAGATGAGGTCCTTGTTCGCTTCGTAGAACGATTCGATGGTTCCCACATCCCGCCAATAATTGCGGTCGCGATCTGTTGAGCCCGGCACATCGTTGTCTTTGAAGTCGTAGAAGCCCGCGGACCCGCGTTGCACAAAGAACGGCACAATGTCCCCACCCATGTCGTGGTTGGAGTCATCGTTGTCTGCGTCTAAAGAGACTGCCTCAACCAATGCGTCTGTGTTGATGACGTAGTTACCCATAGAGGCGAGCACCTCGTGTGGCGCATCAGGCAGGCCGACCGGGTTCTGAGGCTTTTCAAGGAATTCACGGATGCGGTTGGGATTGGCGGGATCAACATCGATTACACCAAACTCGGAAGCGAGCTCGATGGGTTGGCGGATACCCGCAACCGTCATCTCTGCGCCCGAGGCGATGTGAGCCTCAACCATTTGGGAGAAGTCCATGCGATAGACGTGGTCCGCGCCGACAACCACGATAATGTCAGGGCGTTCGTCTTCAATGATGTTCAAGCACTGATAGATGGCATCTGCTGATCCCAAGTACCAGCGTTTTCCTACCCGTTGCTGCGCAGGCACTGAGGACACGAAGTTTCCCAACAGCGGAGACATACGCCATGTCTTGGAAATGTGTCGGTCAAGCGAGTGGGACTTGTATTGGGTGAGCACCACGATGTGCAGGTAGTTCGAGTTGACCAAGTTGGACAGCGCGAAGTCAACAAGGCGATAGATGCCACCAAAAGGAACCGCGGGCTTGGCGCGGTGCTTTGTGAGAGGCATGAGTCGCTTGCCTTCGCCGCCAGCGAGGACAATCGCTAAGACTTTAGGATTTGCCATGACATGACTCTATGTCGTTGTGACCTATTTCGCATAAAAAGATGTAGCGTGTCTGTGTGCGAATCGACCTTTTAACTCGAGAATATCCACCGTTCATCTATGGTGGAGCCGGTGTTCATGTGGCTGAACTTTCCGCCGTTCTGCGTTCACACGCTGACGTGCGAGTTCATTGCTTTGACGGCCCCCGTACCGATCTTGGCATCGAGGGAGTGACAGGGTACAGCGTGCCCGCGGAGCTCGATGGTGCAAACGCGACGCTAGCCACGATGGGTGTCGATCTGCAGATCGCAGATCGAGTTGCTGGCGCTGATTTGGTGCACTCCCACACGTGGTACGCCAATTTTGCAGGCCATATGGCGTCTTTACTGCATGGAATTCCGCATATCCTCTCCGCCCACTCACTTGAGCCGCTGCGGCCATGGAAGGCTGAGCAACTAGGCGGCGGCTATGCCGTTTCTAGTTGGATCGAGAAGTCCGCCTATGAGGCGGCTGCGGGGATCATCGCGGTCTCGGGCGGTATGCGCAACGACATTTTGCGCTCTTACCCAAACGTGGACCCAGCTAAGGTTCATGTGATCCACAACGGTATCGACCTTTCGGGTTGGCAGCGCCCCAGCGGTGAAGATGCTGCTAGGGCAGATGAAGTGGTCCGTCGCCTGGGAATTGATCCTGAGCTACCAGCAGTGGTGTTTGTTGGGCGAATTACCAGGCAAAAGGGGCTGCCCTACCTCCTGCAAGCCGCTGAACAACTGCCAGAGGGCGTGCAGTTGATCATGTGCGCTGGTGCGCCAGACACCCCTGAAATTGCCCGTGAGGTTTCGCAAGCTTTTGCGGGGCTTGCTGAGCGTCGCTCGGGTGTGGTGTGGATTGAAGAGATGCTTCCGCGCGAGGAACTCGTTGCAGTTTTGGCTGCCTCTACGGTGTTCGTATGCCCGTCAATTTATGAGCCGCTGGGAATTGTCAATCTCGAAGCGATGGCCGTTGGACTACCTGTGGTGGGTAGCGCGACCGGTGGCATCCCGGAGGTCATCGATGATGGCGTGACCGGCTATTTGGTTCCCATCGAGCAGATGCAGGACGGCACTGGAACTCCGCTCGATCCGGACAGGTTTGTTTCTGATCTTGCGCAGACGCTCAATAGGGTGCTTGCTGATCCGCAACGCGCTAAAGAGATGGGTGTCGCGGCGCGCAAACGCGTGGAAGACCATTTCTCGTGGGAGGCGATTGGACAGCGCACTATGGAGTTGTACCGTCAGATTCTCGACGAACAATCACGTTAATACTTCACCTCGCCTAAGTGTGTGCTGGTTAGGAGAAAAGTGGTGTGGTGGCGGGTAGGTCGCTTTTAGCGGCCTACCCGCTGCATATGTCAGGTGGTGGCGAACCTCACCGGCCTGAGTACAGATATGTTGCTAGCCTTGATTATTAGGTTCCGCAGCGGAGCCCCGGACGACGGATCAGTACCCGGAAAGCGACAAGACTGGCCAAGGATATGAACGATGCATTGGGCAGTACTCATTGCGTCCGGGATGCTTGAAGCCCTGTGGGCAACAGCGCTCGGCGAGAGCGAAAAATTCACTAAGAAACTCCCCACCTTCTTATTTGCGGTGGGTTTGCTGGGGTCTATGAGCGGCCTTGCCTTTGCAATGGCACAGATACCGACTGGCACCGCATACGCGGTGTGGGTGGGAATTGGCGCGGTTCTGACCGTGACCCTCGCGATCATCAGAGGTCATGAGAAGGCAAACCTTGGAAAGATTCTCCTTCTCCTTGGAATTGTCGCCTGTGTTGTTGGGCTCAAGGTGGTGGCATGATGCGCACTAAGCCGGGACTATCCATGAGCAGCAACACAGCCTGGGCCATCCTACTTCTCAGCGCAGTATGCGAAGCCGTGTGGGCAACAGCGCTCGGACATTCAAACGGATTTGCTCAGCCTGTGGCTGTGGTCATCTTCTTTGTAGCACTTGTGGCCTCGATGGGTGGACTTGCAATTGCGATGAACGAGATCTCAATCGGTACTGCCTACGCGGTGTGGACCGGGATCGGTGCGGTGCTAACAGTCCTGTACGCCACCTTGACCGGCACCGAAGCAATGAGCCCACTCAAGGCAGTATTCCTAATCGGAATTGTGGGTTGCACCGTGGGGCTGAAATTCATGGGTCACGGTGACGAACCAGAGACTCACAATAGCGAACCGGAGCTCGAGTAAGGTAAGTGCGTGGGTGTGCCCTAGTCAGGCAGTAGCGGCGACAGAAGTGTTGCAGCCTCCATCGCTCTGCGTGCGATGGAATCTACATCACGCAAAAGCCTGAGGCGGGCGGAAGCTTGCGCTGCGCCTAGCGCTGCTCCGTCTGTAAATCGGGCCAGATCAACGATGGCACGCAGCCGCGCAGCCGACTCAATGATTGAATACACGCGAGTACTTACATCCGGTGGTAGAAAATCTTCCACGTTAACGGAGTCACGCAGCAGATCAATTAAATCTGCGTGGTCATCATGCCAACGAGCAACATCGAGATCCACCAAAGCTTCGGTAGCCTTGGCTAACCCAATTCTTAACGCGCGTTGAGCTTCTGGCAATGAACCAGCGCTCGCCAAGAATTGCAACTCCCACGGCTCAATATCGATCCGATGCCAGCGCGTGATGTATCCGCGATCACCTGCCGGCCCAAACTCAGAGATCTGAGGGACTAGGGCAATGCTGTACGTGGAATTATCCTGAGCACGCAGGCGTAGCAAAACAAGCTCTTCTGCCTCAACTCCGTCATACGTTGCCAAATACGGTGCGGAGGCAATATCGCCGGGAATCGGAAATGCGGCCGCACTCGCAACCACTCTGCCCACGCACGCACGCAGGAACGTAACAAGCGGGATTGACCCGGAAGCGTCGTCGATAATATGCGGCTCATCAATGTGCTGAACCGAGGCAACCGCCTCCTCCGCACTGTGGGCACCGCTACCCACACGCGCAATCCACAGTGCAAGACTGGCAGATCGCGGCAAAATTGCCTGCGCCTGGGAAGCTCTAAAGGGCCGAGGAAAATCGCTTGTGGAGGAATTCACAACGTAAACGGTAATACCTGACGCGCCATGAAGCCCAAGTGGCCACTGCTGCCGATAGAGTAATGGGTATGACTTCGGTGCTTGACCTTGTAAACGTATCTGTTCGCCGCGGAACCAAAAACATCGTGGACAATCTGAACTGGCAGGTCAAGGAGGGGGAGCGCTGGATTGTCCTCGGACGCAACGGCGCAGGAAAAACTACCCTCATGCAACTCGCATCTGCGCGTATGCATCCAACAAGCGGCACGGTTACCATCCTGGGTGACCAAATGGGCAAGGTGGACGTCTTTGAACTGCGTCCACGAGTTGGCCTAGCAAGCGCCGCACTCGCAGAGCGCATCCCTGGGGATGAGCGAGTCGAAGACGTGGTCCTTACTGCCGCTTACGGCATCACCGGCCGTTGGCGTGAAGAATATGACGACTTCGACCGAGAACGCGCACACGATCTGATGACGGCCTTTGGCGTGGCGGATTTCGGCGAGCGTTACTATGGCACCCTTTCTGAGGGTGAACGCAAGCGGGTGCAGATCGCTCGCGCACTGATGACCGACCCGGAACTACTGCTCCTCGACGAACCCGCGGCTGGCCTCGACCTCGGTGGACGTGAAGAACTAGTTGCGGCATTGAGCGAGCTGGCGCAGTACGAAGCGGCCCCCGTTCTCGTACTGGTTACACACCATGTTGAAGAGATCCCACCGGGATTCACCCACCTGCTGCTCCTAAAGGACGGCACCGAATATGCGGCTGGACCTATCGAAGAGATCCTTACTGATGAGAACCTTAGCGGCGCGTTTGGCGTGCCACTAACGGTGACCCGCAACGGTGATCGATTCGCCGCACGTGCTGCACACAACCTTGCAACAGGCCTTGGCGGGCACGCTTAATAACTTCTCGCTGTACCAAACTGATACGGGCACACTGCCCGCGGGTGAAATTCTGTTGCCATCAGCGGGCACGCCTGCGGACTTTCACTGAGAACTAGGGCAAATACCCCTTCTTCAAACGTAAAAATCCGGTAGATTATCTGCAAAGCCAATTCCAAATAGGCAGGAGGCAGCAGATGCTCTGGTGGATTTGGGTGCTCATCGCAATCGTTCTGGTTGTCGCAGAGATGCTCACCCTCGATTTGGTTCTACTCATGCTCGCAGGCGGCGCTCTTGCCGCTGCGCTCGCTGCCGAGTTGGGCGTTGACAATATTGTTGCGCAAGGCGTTGTGTGGGCAGTGGTTTCATTGCTGCTGCTCTTGTTCCTGCGGCGTTGGATGCTCCAGCATCTCAAACTGCGCGGAAAACAGGCTCAGACAAACGCTCAATCCTACGTGGGAAAAACTGGTGTGACCGTCACCGAAGTTACCGCGGCCGGTGGCCGTATTAAGTTTCTCGGCGAAGTATGGACCGCCCGCTCTGCAGACGGAACTACGGTTCCAAATGGCACACATGTCACGGTCACTCAAATCGATGGTGCGACTGCCGTAGTCGAGGCAGTGCTCCCACCAGTGACAGGTTCTTGATCGTATTGATGTGGCGTATGTTCGCCACATCAATTCCGCGCGGAGCAACTAAGTACCAGCTGCTCGCGCACCACTCATAACAGAAGGGCACAAAAGATGGATTCCACCTCGAGCGCCGAAGTGGGTACGGTAGTTGCCGTGTTAGTACTTGTGGTCCTAGCGATCCTTGTCATCACGGTCCTGTTCAAAGCGGTTCGCATCGTTCCGCAGACCGTGGCATTGATCGTGGAGCGGTTGGGACGCTACAGCAGGACTATGGATGCAGGAATGCACTTCCTTATCCCGTTTGTGGACCGCGTGCGCGCTGGAGTCGACCTGCGTGAACAGGTTGTCTCGTTCCCACCCCAACCAGTAATTACTTCCGACAACCTGGTGGTCTCAATTGACTCGGTTATCTACTTCCAAGTAAATGACCCTAAATCGGCTGTTTACGAAATCGCTAACTACATCACGGCAATTGAACAGTTGACCGTGACTACTTTGCGTAACGTCATCGGCTCGATGGATCTCGAACAAACTCTGACCTCCCGTGACCAGATCAACGGTCAACTGCGCGGCGTCCTCGATGAGGCCACCGGCCGCTGGGGAATTCGTGTCAATCGAGTCGAACTGAAGTCAATTGATCCACCGGCATCGGTTCAGGGTTCGATGGAACAGCAGATGCGTGCTGAGCGTGACCGCCGTGCAGCAATTTTGACGGCTGAGGGTGTCAAGCAGTCACAGATCCTGACGGCTGAGGGTGAGAAGCAAGCAAGCATTTTGCGTGCCGAAGGTGAAGCACAGTCTGCGATCCTCAAAGCTGAAGGTGAAGCTCGCGCGATTCTTCAGGTGTTTGATGCAATTCATGAAGGCGATGCTGATCCCAAGTTGCTCGCATATCAGTACCTGCAGATGCTGCCTGAAGTGGCGAAGTCCGACTCCTCGAAGATGTGGATCGTGCCGGCAGAGTTTACCTCCGCGCTGGGCGGCATTGCGGCAGGCTTTACAGGGCAGGGACCATCCGTGGTCAACCCTGAATCGCTCGCAGCCTCAAAGGAAGCAGCAGAAGGACGCCGCCAACGCCGTGAACGCATGGAGCAAGCCGTTGGTTTGACCGACCCAAACGAGGCGCTCGCTGAAGCTCGCCGGCAGGCGGAAGCTGCTAGCGCAGACGCAACGACCGCAGGTACGCGTTCTGGCGCTCCGGCTAACCCTTTGCATACTGTTGGGCAAGCTCCTAGTACACCGGTTCAAGCACCAGTACAGGCGCCACGTCCAGTGCAACACTTTGAGCCGCAGCCACCAGCTCCAGTGCAGGATCAGGAACTCCCACCGCAGGGTTTTGGGGGACCGGTTCCGCCGCCAACTCAGCAGTAGACCTGTAGGCGTCTAAAGCGTGTGGGCCACGAGATGTTCTATCTTGTGGCCCACACGCTTTTCTTTTTCTCTGCGTTACGCCGTCTTATGTAGTGGGCATGAAGTTGGAGCTTGGGATTAAGGCGCACAGGGTCGAATAACCGATACGAGGTGCCGCATGAGATGGCTGAGATGAGAGCCGTCGAACCTGCTCTAGTTAGAACTAGCGAAGGGATGTCACGAGATGACATTGTGGGGACAGTGCGATGAGGAATCTATTCCACAGCAATCATGCGTTGCCCACGTCATCACCGGCGGCGCCCATGTCGTTCACGCAGGCCGGTCAATGGCCGATCTATTTGGTTACCGATGAAGAGTTGTGCGCGCAGGCGGGACGAAGTGTTGCTCGCACTGTTCAGCTTGCAATCTCAGGATCTATCAACGCCGTACAAGTTAGACACAAGGGATCAGCTGCTCAATTTCTTGACCAAGTAGAGCAAGTATGCGCCATTTTGCCCGCTGGGATCCCCTGCATTATTAATGATCGAGTGGGTGTTTCTTGCGGCTAAAGCTCGTGGGTTACCTGTTCATGGCGTACATGTGGGGCAAAGTGATCTACCCATAGGGGTGGTGCGTTCTTTGATCGGGCAAGACGCGATCCTGGGGCCTTCAATTAGCAGGCCCGACCAAGTGCACAGTGCTGAACAAGACGCGGCACGTGTTGATTTCTCCACGCCTTAAGATGAAAAACACCCACGGGGCGGTGGGTGCTAGAAGCGTCGACCGCCCTTTTTCTACCTCTCGTTTCAAAACATGCATAACGTTTGCAAAAATGGGGGAGTGCTCATTGACATCACCGATCTGTCCGACGACCGCCTGAGTGACTATACAAACCTCACGGACGTGAAACTACGCTCAAAGCATGAGCCTGAAAAAGGGCTTTATATTGCTGAGAGCGAGACAGTGCTACGCAGGGCGCTTGCAGCGGGACATACGCCGCGATCGTTGATCATGTCCCAACGTTGGATTGAATCGGTGCGCGATGTCATTGGAGAATTCGCGCACATTCCAGTATTTGTGGGTTCCGAGGAACTGCTTGAGGAATTAACTGGGTTCAAGGTGCACCGCGGACTGCTGGCAGCCATGCACAGACCTCCACTGCCAGATGCTCGCGAACTTCTCAGTTCGCTGCGCGGTGGTAAAGGTGCACGACGCGTCGCTATTTTTGACGGAGTCATCGATCACACCAATATTGGCGCTGCCTTTCGCAGTGCGGCGGGGCTCGGCGTGGACGCCGTGCTTGTCACCAGCACCTCAGCAGACCCGCTATATCGCAGGTCAGTGCGGGTATCGATGGGTACAGTATTTCAGGTGCCGTGGACCCGGATTGGAAATCTGCCCGGTGCACTGGAGCCGCTACACGAGGCCGGATACGTTTCAGCTGCCCTCGCTCTGAGTGATGACTCCATTACTCTCGACGAATTTGTTGCGCAGGAGCACGAACGCGTGGCTCTCATTTTTGGTAACGAGGGGCATGGACTGCCTGAGCAGACAGTACGAGCAGCCTCGCAGGTGGTGCGTATTCCCATGGCGGGCGGCGTCGACTCGCTGAATGTGGCGGCCGCGAGCGCCGTGGTGTTCTATGCCACGCGCATGTGAGTGGCATATAGTCACGCACGTGTACTAGGCACGTTGCGGGCGAGCGTCGGGCCAGTTGTGAAAAGCCCAGAGGGCAGGGCGTCACATTACGATTTGATAGACGAAATCGGCGTGCAGTTTACTTCCTACCTGCATCGTTTTGGTGCCCACCCGTACAAACTGAGACTTTTCATAGAACCGGATTGCGCGACCATTTTGCTGATTGACCGCTAGCCACACTGAGTTTGCCTGCAACTCGCGGGCTTGTTCTAAGGTAGCGGCGAGCAGCGGGCCCGAAACCGATCCACCGTGTGCGGATGCACGTACGTAAAATTTAGAAAGATACGCGCTGCGGGCTCCCTGCACACCAAATCCTGGATCTGGTAGGCCGTCATCGCCGGCAATCAGCAGGGCATATCCTGCGGGAGAATCGTCCTGCACTGCGAGAAGCACCCGAGTAGTCGGGCAGCTCAGATGCATGGCGAAGTGTTTGGCAGTGAGATTATTGGCAATAAAATCCGCAATATCTTGCGTGCTCGTGCCCGCAGGGCAGGCAAGCGGAAAGGTGTGGGCTGCAAGTTCAGCAAGGGCGTGTGCGTCCGTTTCGGTGGCACACCGAACGGTGAGCGTCACAGGCCCAAACCTTCAACAACTTCTGCTGCGGCCAATTCAACAAGCACACGGCCGGGAATGGCGATTTTTGATGGGCGCACACCCGATCCGATAACGATCCAGTCATCTGTGTTAATGGAAGCGTCTACAACAAAGCGCCAGCCCGCGGGTAGACCAACCGGGGTAATGCCACCATATTCCATTCCTGATTCTGCAACGGCACGATCCATAGGCAGGAACGAGGCTTTACGCACGTCAAGCATCTTTTTGATTGCGCCGTTGATGTCCGCACGCGTATCGGCACGGACCGCAACTGCTGCGGTGCGTTCCACACCTTCGCGTTTGCCTGCAACGAGCACGCAGTTCACGGAATCGCGCATGGGAATGTTGTAGCGCTCAGACATGGCGGCTGTGTCCGAAAACTCCGGATCGATCGCACACACCATAACCTGTGCGGCTAGATCGGGGGAAGCGGCTTCCCATTCGTGTAGGCGGCTATTGACGGTTGTACCTAACAGATCAGGATGTTGCAGTGCGGGTTCCCACGTGACTGTTCCAAGGTTGAGAGTGTGTGCAATCGTCATGGCGTCACTTTAACCCCAACCGTTCTCTGCGCGGATCAAGGTTTTATCTAGCGAACCAGTGTGGCACCGGGTTGTGTCGAAAAAACGGTCTTGAACAGGAGATATAGAGAGGGGTCGGGTGGGTTCTGGGCTCCGGTGAGATAACTGTGTCAGCGGGATGACGTAGAGTTATTTTCGAACACACGTTCGAATGGTGTGCGGTGGCTGCTTCCGTTATGCGTGCGGTGGCATCCACGACAAGGCCCGTATAGATGAGGCGGTGAACATGGCTGCACTATCCCACCAAAATATCCAGTCGCAGCAGTTACCTGCAGCGCAGCGGTTGGCGGTCGCGCACGAAGTCCTCGCGCTCGCTGAAGAGCGTAGCGGGGTGCGTGCCGTATCTACTCGCGGAGCTAGGCAAGAATCTCGAATCCGCACTAGGAATCAGGAAAATGCTGGTAAAGAACGGCACCATTCCGGCCTCCGCATGGCAAGTTTATCCGCGGTGCGATCGGGCATAGCGGAATCGGGCATAGCGGAATCGGGGGTGCCGGAAGCAAGTACGAGTGCGGTGGGAGCAAACCCTGCGGGGATGTTCACACCAGGGGCCCGCCTAGATCGGACGGCACTGCCTGTGCTCGCTCCGTTGCGAGTAGTTCTGCCGCACGGACTGCCCCGCGGCAGTGTGATCGCGGCTCACGGATCAACCTTTGCGGTGCTTTCCATGCTGGTTCAAGCCAGCGTGGATGGATCGTGGATCGCCGTGGTCGGTGCACCGGACCTGAATTATGTGGCAGTGCATGATATCGGCGTTGTCCTCGAACGGACGGTGGTGATTCCATATCCGGAAGACCAAGCGGCCAAGGCTATTGCGGCCCTGCTTGAAGGCCTCGACATTATTTTTGTGGGTGCGCACTGTGTTTTGCGTGAAGGCGAGAAAAGAACACTGCTTGCGCGTGCGCGCGAACGCGGTGCCGTTATCATCAGCCAACAAGACTGGCCCGGAGCTCGGTGCATCCTTACGGGAGAGGGTGGTGCGTGGTCCGGCTTAGCTGGAATTGGCAAAGAGGGATTGGGCCGGTTGCGTGAGCGTTCTTACACGCTTTCCCGCATAGATCATGCCGGTGGAAATAGGCGATGCACCTTTACGGGAGTAAACGGTGTGGTTCAGACAGGGCCGGTTATAGGCAGTGCCATGCGTACGAAAGCCACAGAAGAAGACGAGGAGGCTGCACCGTTCTTACGTGTACGGCGTGTGCAGGAGGTCGTTGCATGACAACCGCGGCCGATTCCTCAGCCAAAGAACCCGTTCTAGCACCCCACGCATCGTCTGCTCCTCGCACGGGAGTTGTGTGGATACCGGACTGGCCTGTTCTGGTTGCAGCTACTACCTCCGGTGTGGACTTAGCCCAGCCCATCGTTGTTAGTACGCAGCGGCGAGTACGCGCAGCATCTGGATACGCCAGGTCCAGTGGGATTCGAACCGCTATGTCATTACGCGCCGCACAAGAACTGTGTCCGCACGTGCTGGTACTAGAAAGCAGCGAACTGAGCGAAGCTCGCGAATTTGAATATGTAGCACAAGTGGTAGAACGCGTTGTTCCTACGGTGGAGATAGTACGCCCTGGGCTCCTCAGTTTTGGAGCGCGCGGACCTACCCGATACTTCGGATCAGAAGACGCGCTCGCAGAAACACTCACCAATGAGATTACTCGAGTACTACAGATTGAAGCGCATGTGGGATTTGCAGAGGGACTGCTCGCCGCCATTTTGTCTGCACGCACCATGGAACACATTGCGGTGGGTGCCAGCCGTGAATTTCTTGCCCAACGCCCACTAATGGAAGCCCTTTACGCCACAACCCAGTCAGCGGAACGCGTGAAACTTCGGGAACTTATCGGGTTGTGGGATCGCCTCGGCATACGCACCTTTGGACAGTTTGCCAAGCTCCCGCGCAGTCATGTCCACACCCGCTTTGGTGACCAAGGCGCGTGGCTACATGACCTCGCAACTGGGCGTAGTGAACACCGGACCGCGACCTCTACGCGCAACCCAGACATTGAAGTACACACCACCTTTGAGGTGCCTGCAACGCGGGTAGATGAGGCTACTTTTTATACCAAGACACTCGCAGAATCCATGTATGACGCCTTGATCGTACACTCCGCCTCCTGCGGACGGATTCTTGTGCAGGCACACTTGAGTAGCGGGAGCGTGCTGCAACGTAGCTGGCGAACGGACGACAGCGCGCTTGGTGCCATGAGCCCTGCCCGTTTGACTCAGCGGGTGCGCTGGCAGCTTGAAGGGTGGCTGACAAACAGTACGCTACGAGCCCGTGCAAAGACCAAGGAACGGCAGGGTTCTGCTGCCACGGAAAGTAGTGCTGCAACACTCGAGCTGCCCGGAATAGAAATCACAGGGCTGACTCTCACCGCGCAAGAGGTCATTCCCGCGGCCACCCATCAAGAAGCGCTGTGGGGTGCGCGAGGAGGTGAAGAACCGCGTGCGCTGCGAGCCATCGAACGAGCAGTAGCGCTCATTGGGCCACACCGCGTACAGTCCGTGGAACTTGGGGCGGGGCGTTCGTACAAACAACGAGTGCGTGTTGTGCACTGGGATGAGCGGGCGGCCAATACGGCCAACGCATCGGACGCTGGTAGTGGCATGAGTAAACGCCGGCAGACAGGCAACCGCAGCATATATCCATCAGCGTCACCAGGCGCTTTACCAAGTCCTGGTCCCACGATCTTGTACGATCCCGCTCTACCCATTGATGTGCTTGATCCACGTGGGCAGCCGGTGTACTTCAATAATCGATTACTTATGTCAAACCCGCCCTACTGGGTGATCCTTCCAAGATCTGATAGGCGAGGAAACGAAAGGATCATTATCGGGAACTGGGCCGGCCCCTGGCCGATCACCACTAAGTGGTGGCAGGAAACTGTCCAACACGAAATCTACGTGCAACTTATTCCAGACGGAGAAAGTCAGGCGCTGCTTGCGGTGTATCGCAATGGTGCTTGGGAATGTGAAGGACTGTATGACTAGTGCACACCGCTATGGTGAACTTCATGCCCATTCCGCCTTTAGTTTCCTTGATGGAGCAAGTGAGCCCGAAGAACTCGCTGCAGAGGCAGCCCGGTTGGGGCTGTCCTCACTGGCGCTTACCGATCACGATGGCTTGTATGGCGTAGTCCGCTTTGCCCAAGCAGCCAAACAGGTAGGCCTGAACACCAGTTTTGGCGCGGAACTCCGCTTACCCACACAGGAAGGAATCATCGAGGAATCGACCGGAAAAATCGACCCTCAGGCTGATCACCTTGTTGTGATTGCACGAGGTCCGGAAGGATACCGTCAACTTTCAGCTGCCATTGCGCGTGCACACTTGGCCGCAGGGAAAAAAGGCCTAGCGCACCACACCTTGGAAGCGTTGGGAACCGCAAGCAATAACGAATGGTTAGTGCTCACCGGATGCCGTAAAGGCAGGATCCGAAAACTACTAGACGCACATGACTTTGACGGTGCCTACACCTATACACATGCACTTATCGATTGTTTTGGACGCGAAAACGTGGCCATAGAAACAACGTGGGGTGCACATGCCATGGACTTTGAACGCGAGGAACAACTCGCTCAACTCGCACAACGGGCACGATTACCCTTGGTTGCAACGGCAAACGCCCACTACGCCACGCCCAAAAGTGCGCATCTTAGCCAAGCCTTGAGCGCGCTGCGCGCCAATGCATCGCTGGACACAATAGAACCTTGGCTTGATGCAACAGCAGCCAAACACCTGCGCTCGGACAGCGAAATGCGATATTTACATCGTGCTCACCCATACGCCGTTGATAACGCAGCGCGCCTAGCCGCACAAACCACCTTCGACCTTGCGCTAGTAGCCCCAAATCTGCCACCATATCCAGTCCCCAATGGACACACCGAAGCAACCTGGCTACGTAAACTCACCTATGAGGGCGCGTGTGAACGCTACGGACCCCCCACGAACGAACGCGTCCCCGGAGCATACGCCAAAATAGAACACGAACTATGCATCATCGAGGAACTGGGATTCCCTGGATACTTCCTTATCGTTTATGACATCGTCGAGTTTTGCCGCCGCCAAGGAATCCTCGCGCAAGGGCGAGGTTCTGCAGCCAACTCCGCCGTATGCTACGCGCTGGGTATTACCGCAGTTGACGCCGTCTACCACGGACTACTTTTTGAACGATTCCTCACCCCAGAACGCGATGGGCCACCAGATATCGACGTAGACATCGAATCACGCAGACGCGAAGAAGTAATCCAATACGTTTACCAACGCTACGACCGCGAACACGCCGCTCAAGTAGCAAACGTCATCACATACCGCTCGCGTTCCGCAGTACGGGACGCAGCAAAGGCCCTCGGCTTCGACGCGGGACAACAAAATGCGTGGTCAAAAGGAATCGATCGGTGGGGGAGCCTAACCTCATCACGTAACCCAAGTGACACGCCAGACGCCACCAAGAGCTCGCAACCACCCCCGGAGACACACCTAACGCCCATGCTGCAGCGCACGGAATACAACGACACCGATCGCAGAGATGGCTTCTCACCCACCACGCAGGAACTTGCACACTATCCTGCTGACGGCCGTGAAGATATCCCCAAAGCCGTCATTAACCTAGCCGAACAACTCCGCAGACTCCCACGTCACCTTGGAATTCACTCCGGCGGAAT
>Ga0222423_1000561_pt1 | contig 23828 bp, 12 predicted proteins | sample 3A0metagenome_FD_182472 | JGI IMG/M metagenome (GOLD analysis project Ga0222423, IMG submission 182472) | Enriched microbial communities from leaf-cutter ant dump, University of Wisconsin, Madison, United States - 3A0 (version 2) | ecosystem: Environmental > Terrestrial > Nest > Insects nest >...
TAGTTGGCGTAGGCGTCGAAGCTGGTCACCAGGAGGCCCGAGCTGCCGTTGGGGCGCAGGGCGGTGTCGATCTCGTACAGGTCGCCCTCGCCGGTCTTCACGGTCAGCCAGTTGATGAGCTTGCGCACGAAGGCGGCGTAGACCTCGGGGGCGCGCTCGTCGTCGTCGTCGAACACGAAGACGATGTCCAGGTCGCTGCCGTAGCCCAGCTCCTTTCCGCCCAGCTTGCCGTAGCCGATGATGGCGAACTGCGGGCTCTCGCGGTGGCGAGTCTTGAGGCGGCTCCAGCACCACTGGGTGGTGACGCGCAGCACGCAGTCCGCGAGCAGCGACAGGTCGTCCGCCACCTGCTCGACGGTGATGCGCCGCTCCACGTCGCGCGCCAGGGTGCGGAAGGTCTCGGCGTGCTGGGCGCGGCGCAGCAGGTTGAGCAGGGTCTCGTCGTCGTCCTCGCCGGTGGACTGCAGCGAGGCCAGGCGCAGGGCCAGCTCGCGCTCGAAGTCCGCAGCCACGAAGCGCTCGGCCAGCAGGGCATCGCCCGCCAGTTCGTCGATCACGCCGGGGTGCTGCAGCATGTAGCGGGCGGGCCACTTGGCGGCGCCCAGCAGGTGCAGCAGCTGCTCGTGCACCGAGGGGCGCTCCAGCAGCAGGGCCAGGTAGCTTTCGCGGCGCAGCAGCGGCTCCAGCCAGTTGGCCAGGCGCAGTGCGGCTTCTTCGGTCACGCGGCCCTCTTTGAGCCACTGCGCGGTGCGCTGCACCAGGCGGAACAGGCGCGCGCGCGCCTCGTCGCGCAGGCCCGCCACGCGCGGGTGGCTGCGCCATTCGGCCACGCGCTCGCGGAAACCGGGGGGCAGTTGCTCCAGCAGCGTGTCGAATTCCGGCGGCGGGGGTGCCGCAGCACGCGGGCCGCCGCAGCCGCCGCCGTTGCACTGCTTCTTGCCCGCGCCGCCCAGCAAGGTGTCGAACTCCTGCGCGACCAGCTCGCGGTGCGCGTCCAGCGCGTGCAGAAAGGCGCAGCAGTCGGCGTAGCCCATGGTGTGGGCGATCCAGGCCAGGTCGTCGTCGCGCGTGGGCAGCACGTGGGTCTGCTGGTCGTCCAGGTACTGGATGCGGTGCTCCACGCGGCGCAGGAACTCGTAGGCCTGCGCGAGCGCACCGGCCGTCTCCTGCGGCATGAGGCCCGCGCGCGCCAGGCGCTGCAGCGCCTCCAGCGTGGGGCGGCAGCGCAGCTCGGGGAACTGGCCGCCGCGCACCACCTGCAGCAGTTGCACGGTGAATTCGATCTCGCGGATGCCGCCGCGCGAGAGCTTCACGTCGTTGGCGCGCTCCGGGTGGCCCGCGCTGCGCTTGGCCGCGTGGTCGCGGATCTGGCGGTGCAGCAAGCGCAGCGCGTCGAACACGCTGTAGTCCAGGTAGCGGCGGAACACGAAGGGCAGCACCACGCCGCGCAGGGCCTGCACCTCGGGGCTGGCGATGCAGTCGCGCGGGGCGACCACGCGGCTCTTGAGCCAGGCGAAGCGCTCCCATTCGCGGCCCTGCACCTGCAGATACTCCTCCAGCGCCGCCAGCGACACCGAGGACGGCCCGGAGTTGCCGTTGGGCCGCAGGGCCAGGTCCACGCGGAAGACGAAGCCGTGCTCGGTGGTGTCGCCGACCAGGCTGTAGATGGCCTTGACGGCGCGCGCGAAGTATTCGTGGTTGGAGATGCGCCCCCGGCCATCGGCCGTGCCCGCCGTCTCGCCGTCGTGCTCGTAGACGTAGATGAGGTCGATGTCGCTGGACACGTTGAGCTCGCGCGCGCCCAGCTTGCCCATGCCGACGATCCAGAGCTGCACCGGCTGGCCGTCCGGCCCGCGCGGCGCGCCGTGGCGCTCGTCGAGCTCGCGGCGCGCCTGCTGGCAGGCCTGGTCCAGCGCCAGCTCGGCCAGCTCGGTCACGGCGCGGGTGATGTCGGCCAGCGGCGCGGCCTCATCGCAGTCGAGCCGGATCAGCCGCTCCATGACCAGCTGGCGCAAGACACGCAGCGCCGTGCCGGTATCGCAGCCGCGCGCGCGCAACGCATCGCAGGCCTGGGCCATGGTGGCCCGCACAGGGGGGCCGGGGGGCAGCAGCGGCAGGTCGGCGGCGTAGCGGCGCTGCAGCCGCTGGAAGAAGCGCGAGTGCGCGGCCAGCGGATCAGAAGACATGGCAGGCAGGGCGCGCGGCCGCATACACAAGGACACCGGTTCGTAGTGAACCTGCGCTAAGGGCGCGGGTCATAATTCCTGCCACATTCAATCCCACCATGATCGCTCCCGCCACGCACCCCACACGCCTGCTGAAATTCATGGCAGGTCTCGCGCGGTGGTCGCTGGGCTTGCTGCTGGCCTTCTGGCTGCTGCTGACCGCCGCGTGGGGGGCTCTTCATGGCTGGATTGTGCCGCGAATCGGCGACTTCCGCCCACAGCTCGAAGCGCATGCCGCACGGGCTCTAGGGGTTCCCGTGCGGATCGGCGCCATCTCCGCGCGCACCGAAGGGCTGATCCCGTCCATCGAACTGGCCGACGTGGCGCTGCTGGACGGCGCGGGCCGCTCGGCGCTGCGCCTGCCGCGCGTGGTGGTGGCGCTGTCGCCGCGCTCCCTGCTCAACGGCGGCTTCGAGCAGCTCTACATCGAGGGGCCGGAGCTGGACGTGCGGCGCGCCGCCGACGGCCGGCTCTTCGTGGCCGGCCTGGACTTCACCCAAAGCCAGGGCGACGGCGGCAGCGCCGCGGCCGACTGGCTGTTCTCGCAGGGCGAGGTCTTCATCCGGGACGGCACGGTGCGCTGGACCGACGAGCAGCGCGGCGCCCCGGAGCTGGCCCTGGAAAAGGTGGACCTGCTGCTGCGCAACGGCAACTGGCACCACCACATGCGGCTGGACGCCACCCCGCCCGCGGCCTGGGGCGACCGCTTCACGGTGGTGGGCCTGTTCCGCGCGCCCCTGCTGCGCGCGCGCGACGGCAACTGGAAGCACTGGAACGGCCAGGTGTTTGCGGACTTCGCGCGGGTGGACGTGGCACGGCTGCGCCACCACGCCGATGTCGGCGTGGACGTGGCCCGGGGCCGGGGGGCGCTGCGCGCCTGGGCCGACGTGCAGCGCGGGCAGATCGTCGGCGGCACGGCGGACTTGGCGCTCGCCGACGTCAACGCCACCCTGGGTCCCGAACTACAAGCACTGGTGCTGCCCTCCATCCAGGGGCGGCTGGGCGGGCGGCGGCTGAACGGGGGCTTCGAGTTCTCCACCCAGGCGCTGCAGTTCCAGACCGACGACGGCCTGGCCTGGCCCGGCGGCAACCTGCGGCTGGTGCACACGGCGGCCGTGGGCAAGGTCCCCGCGCAGGGCGAGTTCCGCGCCGACCGCCTGGACCTGGCCGCGCTGGCACAGATCGCCAGCCGCCTGCCGCTGGGCGCCACCGCGCACGAGGCCGTGCGCGCCTATGCGCCGCAGGGCCTGGTGGACGAGATCCAGGCCACCTGGAAGGGCCCGCTGGACAGCCTGCAGGAGTACCAGGTGCGCGGGCGCGTCAGCGGGCTGGCCCTGGCGGGTGGCGCCGAGTCCGCCCACCCGGGCCTGCGCGGCGCCACGGTGGACCTCGACATGACGCAGGCCGGCGGCCAGGCGACGCTCGCCATCGCTTCCGGCGCCCTGGTGCTGCCCGGCGTGTTCGAGGAGCCGGTGCTGCCGCTGGACCGGCTCAGCGCCAACGTGCGCTGGCAGCTCGACGGCGGCCGCATCGCCGTGCAGGCCGAGGACGTGCAGTTCGCCAACGCCGACGCGCAGGGCGAGGCCCGCGCCACCTGGCACACCAGCGACGAGCGCAAGGTGGCGCATGCCTCGCGCTTTCCCGGCGTGCTGGACCTCACCGGCACGCTGAGCCGGGCGGACGGCACGCGCGTGCACCGCTACCTGCCGCTGTCGATACCGGCCGACTCGCGCCACTACGTGCGCGACGCCGTGGTGGCGGGCAGCGCCAGCAACGTGCAGTTCCGCGTCAAAGGCGACCTGCACCACCTGCCGTTCAACGACCCCAAGCAGGGCGAGTTCCGCATCGCCGCCCGCGTCAAGGACGTGACCTACGCCTACGTCCCGCCCGCACTGCTGCCGGCCGGCAGCCTGCCCTGGCCCGCGCTGACGGAGCTTGGGGGCGAGCTGATCTTTGAGCGTTCGTCCATGCAGGTGCGCGGCGCCAGCGGGACTTTCGCCGGGCGAGCGGGCCTGCGCCTGTCCAAGGTGGAGGCCCGCATCCCCGACCTGGGCCACACCGTGGTCGGCGTGAATGCCGATGCGCGCGGGCCGCTGGCCGATCTGCTGGCGCTCGTGAACACCTCGCCCCTGGGCCACATGACCGGCAACGCGCTGGAGCAGGCCAGCGGCACGGGCAATGCGGACTTCCAGCTGCGCCTGACCCTGCCCATCAGCGACATCGACAAGTCCAAGGTCCAGGGCAGCGTCACGCTCGCGGGCAACGAGGTGCGCATCACGCCCGACACGCCCGCCCTGAGCCGCGTGCGGGGCGCCGTGCAGTTCACGGAAGGCGGCTTCTCGCTCAGCGCCGTGCAGGCGCAGGCGCTGGGCGGCCCCGTGCGGCTGGAAGGCGGCATGCGCACGCTGGCCGCCAATGCCCCGGCCACCGAATCGGCCATCCAGTTGCGCGCCACCGGCACCGCCACGGCGGAGGGGCTGCAGCAGGCCCCGCAGCTGGGCATGCTGGCGCAGCTGGCGCGCCGCGCCACGGGCAGCGCCCCGTACACCCTGGCGCTGGCCTTCCGCCGCGGCGTGCCCGAGGTGCAGGTAGCCACGACGCTGCAGGGCCTCGCGCTGGCCCTGCCCGCCCCGCTGGGCAAGACCGCCGACAGCGCCCTGCCGCTGCGGTTCGAGACCCAGGTGGCGCGCGAGTCGCTGGCATCCGCCGCCGCGCCGCTGCTCGACCAGATCACGCTGGACCTGGGCGCGCTGGGCTCGGCGGTCTATGTGCGCGACCTGAGCGGCCCGCAGGCGCGCGTGCTGCGCGGCGCGATCGGCCTGGGCCTGTCGGGCGGGGAATCGGCCCCCCTGCCGGCCCAGGGCGTGGCCGCCAACATCAACCAGGGCAAGGTGGACGTGGACGCCTGGGAGGAGGTGCTGACCCAGGCGACGGGCACCGCCGAACCCGCGGGCCGCGCTGCAGCACAAGGCATGGCGCAGGACTACCTGCCCACCACGCTGGCCCTGCGCGCGCGCTCTCTCACGCTGCAGGGCCGCACCCTCCACAACATCGTGGCCGGCGCGCTGCGCGACGGCGGCACCTGGCGCGCCAACCTCGACGCCACCGAGCTCAACGGCTACCTGGAATACCGACAGGCAGGCACCGCCGACCAGCCCAATGGCCGCCTGTTCGCGCGCCTTTCACGCGTGAACATGCCGCAAAGCGATGCGAACGCGGTCGAATCCCTGCTGGACGAGCAGCCCGGCGCCTTGCCCGCGCTGGACATCGTGGTGGACGACTTCGAGCTGCGCGGCAAGCGCCTGGGCCGGGTGGAGATGGAGGCCCAGAACCGGGGCGGCGAGGGCGCGCAGCGTGAGTGGCGCCTGTCCAAGTTCAACATCACCGCGCCCGAGGCCAGCTTCGCCGCCAACGGCAACTGGGCTGTGCTGAGCGCGGCGGGGCCCGGGCCCCGGCCGCCCGAGCGGCGCACGGTGCTGAACTTCAAGCTCGACATCCGCGACTCGGGCGACCTGCTCGGCCGCATGGGCATGCCCGGCGTGGTGCGGCGCGGCAAGGGCCGCATGGAAGGCCAGGTGGCGTGGATCGGCGCCCCCATCAGCCCCGACTACCGCACGATGACGGGGCAGATCAACCTCAACGTCGAATCCGGCCAGTTCCTCAAGGCCGACCCGGGCCTGGCCAAGCTGCTTTCCGTGCTGAGCCTGCAGTCGCTGCCCCGGCGCCTCACGCTGGACTTCCGCGACGTGTTCAGCGAGGGCTTCGCGTTCGACTTCGTGCGCGGCGACGTGCGCATCGAGCAGGGCGTGGCCACCACCAACAACCTGCAGATGAAGGGCGTGAACGCCGCCGTGCTCATGGAAGGCAGCGCCAACATCGACCACGAGACCCAGGACCTGCGCGTGGTGGTGGTGCCCGAGATCAACGCCATGACGGCCTCGCTGGTGGCCACGGCCATCAACCCCGTGATCGGCCTGGGCAGCTTCCTGGCGCAGGTGTTCCTGCGCGGGCCGCTCATCGAGGCCGCTACCCAGGAGTTCCGCATCGACGGCACCTGGTCCGACCCGCGCGTGGTGCGCGTCGCCCGCCGGGGCCGCGAGGCCAGCCCCGCCAGCGACGCCGCGCCGCACGTCCCCGCCGCCCCCCAAAACGGAGAAGCTTCATGATGATGATGCAGGCCGCCGCCATCCAGATGGTTTCCAGCACCCGGCTCCATGAGAACCTGGACGCCGCGCGCGCCCTGCTGGAGCAGGCGGCCCAGGGCGGCGCGGAACTGGCCGTGCTGCCCGAATACTTCTGCGTGATGGGCCACCAGGACACCGACAAGCTCGCCCTGCGCGAGGCCGCCGGCGAGGGCCTGATCCAGCGCTTTCTCGCCACGACCGCTCGGGAGCTGCGGATGTGGATCGTGGGCGGCACGCTGCCGCTGCGGACCACGGCCCCCGACCGCGTGCGCAACACCACCCTGGTGTTCGACCCGGCGGGCGCCTGCGTGGCGCGCTACGACAAGATCCACCTCTTCCAGTTCGACAACGGGCGGGAACAGTATGACGAAAGCCGGGTCATCGAGGCTGGCGACACGACCGTACAGTTCGACCTGCCCTCGCGCGGCGGCCACCGCTGGCGCGTGGGCCTGTCGGTGTGCTACGACCTGCGCTTTCCCGAGCTGTACCGCGCGCACGCCCGCGCCGGCGCCGACCTGCTGCTGGTGCCCGCCGCCTTCACCCACACCACCGGCCAGGCGCACTGGGAGGTGCTGCTGCGCGCCCGCGCCGTGGAAAACCTGGCCTACGTGCTGGCGCCCGCCCAGGGCGGCGTGCACGAGAACGGCCGCCACACCTGGGGCCACAGCATGCTGGTGGACCCCTGGGGCACCGTGCTGGCCCAGCGCGACCAGGGCGCGGGCGTGGTGGCGGGCATGCTGGACCCCGAGCGCCTGCGCAGCGTGCGCCTGCAGCTTCCCGCCCTGTCCCACCGCGTTTTATGAGGAACTTCCCCCTGAGCCACTTCGTGGCTTCCCCCTTCTCTCGGCTTCGCCGGGAAGGGGGACGGCGCCAGTGGCCGGGCCAAGCCCGTTCCACGGCGCCCGCTGGCATGGGCGCGCCAGTTTCACAGGCTCCATGACGATAAATCTGCCCCCTCTTTTGCGGCGCTGGCGCGGCGCATGGCGGCGCTGGTCGCTGTGGACGGCGCTGGTGCTGCTCGTGGTCGCCATGCTGGCCACCATGGTGTGGCTGGCGGGGCGCTACGAGGCCAGCCAGGTGCAGTCGCGCCTGGAGCGCGACACGGCCGACGCCGTGTCCGACATCCGCGTGGCGCTCACGCGCAACCTGCAGAGCCTGCAGGCGCTGCACGCGGGCCACAGCGATGAAAGCGGCCAGCTGGCCTGGGAGGTCGACGCCGCCGAGCTGCTGCGCAGCCGCCGCGAGCTGGTGCGCATCGAGTGGCGGGACAACAGCCTGCGGCTGCGCACCCATGCCCAGTCGCCCTACCGGCCCGTGGCCTGGGACACCCGCCTGCGCGAAGGCAGCCAGTCGGACGCCGCCATCGCCTGCGCCAACGCGCGGCGGCTGAGCAGCCCGTCGTACTCCAGCAGCTACTTTCAGCCGCATGGCGACGGCCTGGGCTCGGAAATGATGGAGCTGTGCCTGCCCCTGACCTCCGGCGGACGCCCCACCGGCTTCCTGGTGGCCACCTATTCGCTGCACGACATCCTGACCAACCTGGTGGCGCACAACCTCACGCGCAGCCAGGAAGCCTCGTTCACCGAGGCCGACGGCACGCGCCTGGCCGCGCTGGGCTCCCCGCGCCGGGGCTCGCGCGTGTTCACCGCGCAGCAGCTGATCGACCTGCCGGGCGCCACCCTCGTGCTGCGCATGAACGCCTGGCACAGCGCCCCCAGCCTGTTCCCGAACGTGCTCACCGCGCTGGTCACGGCGATGTCGATCGCGCTGGTCTCCGTGATGGTGGTGCTGGTGCGCGACAACCGCCGCCGCCTGCGCGCCGAACGCGACCTGGCCGACGCGCTGGCGTTCCGCAAGGCGATGGAGGACTCGCTGGTCACGGGCCTGCGCGCGCGCGACCTGGAGGGCCGCATCACCTACGTGAACCCCGCGTTCTGCAGCATGGTGGGCTTTTCCGCACAGGAGCTGCTGGGGCAGAGCGTCTCGGCGCCCTACTGGCCGCCCGAGCTGGTGGAGGAATACCGCCGGCGCCAGGCCACGCGCCTGTCCGGCCACCACGCGCCGCCGCGCGAGGGCTTCGAGTCGGTGTTCATGCGCAAGGACGGCACGCGCTTTCCGGTGCTCATCATCGAGGCGCCGCTCATCAACGCCCAGGGCCTGCACACGGGCTGGATGAGCGCCTTCCTGGACATCAGCGAGCAGCGCCGGGTGGAGGAGCTCTCGCGCGCCTCGCAGGAGCGCCTGCAGGCCACCGCCCGCCTCGCCACGGTGGGTGAAATGGCCTCGCTGCTGAGCCACGAGCTCAACCAGCCCCTGGCCGCCATCTCCAGCTACGCCACGGGCTCCATCAATTTGCTCGAAACCCCGGAGCCGGGGCACCTGCAGGACGTGCGCATGGCCATGCAGCACATCGCGCGCCAGGCCGAGCGCGCGGGCAAGGTCATCAAGAGCGTGCACGACTTCGTGCGCCGCCGCGACCAGGCGCGCGAGGCCGTGCCCGCGCAGCAGCTGCTGGACGCCATCCTGCCGCTCGTGAGCCTGCAGGCGCGCAAGCTGGGCGTGCGCGTGGACACGGCCGTGGAGCCCGGCCTGCCGCCCGTACTGTGCGACCGCACCATGGTCGAGCAGGTGCTGCTCAACCTCGCGCGCAACGCCACGCAGGCCATGGACGACCCGGCCACCGACGACCGCGTGCTCAGCATCCGCGTGCGCCGCGCGGCGTCCAACCAGCACAGCGGCTGGGTCGAGTTCGCCGTGGCCGACCGGGGCACGGGCATTCCCCCGGAAGTGGCCGCCCGGCTCTTCACCCCCTTCTTCACCACCCGCGCCGAGGGCATGGGCCTGGGCCTGTCGCTGTGCCGCACGGTGATCGAGCAGCACGGTGGTTTTCTCGGGTTCGCACCCCACGAGCCGCGTGGTACGGTCTTTACCTTCACCCTTCCCATCGCCCCCTTCAAACCCTGATGGAACCCGTACTCAACGCCACCGTGTACATCGTGGACGACGACGCCAGCGTGCGCGAGGCGCTGGCCTGGCTGCTACGCTCGCGCCGCCTGCCCAGCGAATCGTTCGACAGCGCCGAGGCCTTCGACGCCATGCTGAAAACCCGCCCCGTGCAGCGCCAGCCCTGCTGCCTGCTGCTGGACGTGCGCATGCCCGGCATGAGCGGGCTCGCCTTGTTCGACCTGCTGGCGGTGCGCGGCGACCTGCAGACCATGCCCGTGATCTTCCTCACCGGCCACGCCGACGTGCCCACGGCCGTGGACACGGTCAAGCGCGGCGCGTTCGACTTCTGCGAAAAGCCCTTTTCCGACAACGCGCTGGTGGACCGCATCGAGCACGCCCTGGCCCAGTCGGCCGAGCGCCTGGCCCAGCTGCGCGAGCGCAGCGACCTGCAGGTGCGCCTGGCGGACCTGACCGAGCGCGAGCGCGACGTGATGGACCTGGTGGTGGCCGGCCTGCCCAACAAGCTGATCGCCGACCAGCTGGACATCAGCGTGCGCACGGTGGAGGTCCACCGCTCGCGCGTGTTCGACAAGATGCAGGTCAAGTCGGCCGTGGAGTTGGCCAACCTCCTGCGCGGGGGACAGTGAATCAGGCGGATGCGACCGGATGGACAGGCCCGGCAGTCACAAGTGGTTTCAAATTGATGCGCGGCTGACGCTTGGGCCTGCAGGACAAAAGGGTGCAGACGGGGATTCACATCTCGATCAATGGGATCGCGGCGGGGTTGAGGAACACGGGTTGACCGGATATAAAGCCGCCTTGACCTCACGGCGCGACGGCGTGCGGGGCATACAACCAGTAGAAAAAACGGCAAACAACAGAGGGGGGGAGATCATGAAGTTGCCCCAGTTCCCTGGCATTCAGGGCTGCCCACGCGCGAAACCTGCGCAAAGCTGGTGCGCAGTGCTGCCACTGGCGCTCGCACTGAGTCTGCCGGCTCCAGCCCGAGCCCTGGAGCAATCCAGGGTGTCCGCAGCAGTTCTGGGCGTATTCACACGCGCAGCCCAACTCATGGACTGCGACATCAGCGGCAAGACATGGGGCTTCCCGCCCGGTGAGGGCTACGCCTACTGCTATGCAGGAACATCGGTACTGACGTACGCCAATGTCGCCGAGCGGGCCACCCACGTCGTTGACCACTACCCCGGCTGCGCCCCCGCCAGCGTGGCCGACGACACCGGCTGGACCCTGGAGCAGATCACCATCCCGCCAGAACTGAACGAGTACTTCTCCTCCGTCCAGGGAAGCGTATCCAGCACCGGAAAGCGTGAATACCGCCTGATCAAGGTCAGCATCCCGACCAACGACCGAGATGCCCAAGGCCATGCGTTTTGCAACCCGTCCGTCTACGGTTACGTCCTGGGCGACGCCTTCACCTGCAACGATGGAACCGTCTGGTCTCCTGCAGCCAACGCATGCGTGCAGGGCACGCCGCCCAGCCCCCCGCCTCCGCCTCCCGAGCCCCCGCCCCCCGCGGAGCCCCCCCCTCCAGTCCCTCCCGTGCCTCCGCAGGAGCCCCCCACGCTCCCGCCCCCATCCGACGACAGCCCGCCAAACAGTTGTCTCGACACTAGCGGCACTAAAGCAGGCGCCCCCATCGTTCCCGCCCTGGCCGCCAAGGTCCGTACCGAAACCGACTGGTCCAGCCTGAAACCCACCGGCCTGCGCTTCACCCGCCACTACCTGAGCACCTGGGGGTTGAGCGACTCGTCCCACTTCTCCACCCTGGGCAAAGCCTGGCGGCACAACCACGCCATCGAACTCACCCAGCGCGCCACCGCCAGCGGCACAACCGTCGCCATCCTCACCGGCGAAGGCTACGTGCGCTCGTTCACCCGCGCCACCGGCACAAGCGCCTGGACCCCCGAGAACCACAACGACACCCTGGCCCTGAACGCCTCCGGCCAATGGGCCTACCACCGCGCCGACCAGGACGACACCCTCGTCTTCGACAGCACCGGCAAACTGCTGTCGCACACCGCCCGCAACGGCTGGCAGACAAACTACACCTACGACGCGGCCGGGCGCCTGGGCACCGTCACCGACGCCCTGGGCCAGACCCTCACGCTGGCCTACAACGGCACCGGGCAACTGGTCTCCGTTACCGCGCCCGCAGGCCACGTCACTGCCTACGCCTACGACAGCGCAGGCCGCTTGACCCAGGTCACCTACCCCGACAGCGCCGTCCGCCACTTCCTCTACGAAAACACCACCTACCCCCATGCCCTCACCGGCATCCAGGACGCCAACGGCAACCGCTGGGGCACCTTTGCCTACGACACGCAAGGCCGCGCCATCAGCACCGAACTCGCAGGCGGCGTGCAGCACTACCAGGCCAGCTACCCCGGCGACGGCACCGGCCCCGTGGCCGTCACCGACCCCTTGGGCACCACCCGCAGCTACACCTACGGCACCCAGGCAGGCAAACTCGCCGTACTGGGCGGCAGCAACCCCGACCCTCTGGGCCAGCCCGACGCCGCCAGCCGCGTACAAAACACCTGGGGCCTGATCGAATCGGAAACCGACTACCGGGGCACCAGCACCACCACCAGCTGGGACACCGCCCGGCGCGTGCCCATCCGCCAGACCCAGGCCGCAGGCACCGCTGCCGAACGCACCACCGCCACCGACTGGCACCCCCAATGGCGCCTGCCCACCAAGGTCACGGAGGCAGGCCGCCAAACCACCTACACCTACGACAGCGCGGGCAACCTGCTCAGCCAAAGCATGCTGGACACGGCCAGCAACACCACCCGTACCTGGGGCTGGACCTACAACACCCTGGGCCTGGTCGCCACCACCACCGCCCCCAACGGCGCCACCACCAGCTACCAGTACGACAGCGTGGGCAACCTCGCCAGCCGCACCAACGCCCTGGGCCACAGCGACAGCTACACCCACGACGCGGCCGGGCGCATGCTCAGCCACACCGCCCCCAGCGGCCTGCTGACCCAGTACACCTACGACCCCCGGGGCCGCCTGCTCAGCCTGCAGCGCGAAGGCCTGGCCGCCACCTACACCTACCGCCCCAGCGGCCAGCTGGCCAGCACCGCCTGGGCCAGCGGCCACACCATCAGCTACCAGTACGACGCCGCCCAGCGCCTGACGGGCTGGAGCGACAACCGGGGCGCCAGCGCCAGCTACACCCTGGACGCCATGGGCAACCGCGTGCAGGAGAGCATCACCCAGCAGGGCGAAGCCGTCTGGCAACTGGCCCGCAGCATCAACAGCCTCAACCGCGTGCAAAGCATCACCGTGGGCAGCAGCACCACCGCCTGGGGCTACGACGCCAACGGAGACCTCACATCCGAAGCCAACGGCCTGAACCAGAGCACCGGCTACGGCCTGGACGCCCTGCGGCGCGTGCAAAGCATCACCAACGCGGCCAACGCCACCGCCCGGCTGAGCTACAACGCGCTGGACGCGGTGACCCAGGCCAAGGACTACAAGGACGTAGCCACCAACTACACCCGAGATGCCCTGGGCAACGCCGCGCAGGAGAGCACCCCCGATGCAGGCGCCACAAACACCACCTACGACGCCCTGGGCCTATTCCACCGCAGCGTGGATGCCCTGGGCCGCGTCACCCGCATCGAGCGCGACGCGCTGGGCCGCCCCACCCACGTCGTCCATTCCACGGGCGCGGGCGGCGTGCAGACCCGCGTACTGCGCTACGACCTGCCCGGCACCCTGTACAACCTGCCCGAAGCCCCCAACGCCAGCCAGGGCCGCCTGAGCGAGCTGCGCGACGATGAGGCCATCACCCGCTACCGCCGCGACAGCCTGGGCCGCATCGTGCGCAAGGCCCAACTGCACACCAGCGGCGAACAGCGCATCACCAACACCAGCTACATCCCCGCAGGCCAGGGCGGCGCGGGGCAGGTCAAGGCCATCAGCTACCCCAGCGGCAAACAACTGGTGCACCAGTACGACGCCACAGGCCAACTCACAGGGCTGCGCTGGAACGGCCAGCCCCTGGTCAGCAACATCACCTGGAACCCCCTGGGCCAGCCCACCGGCTGGCAGTGGAACGGGTTTGCCAGCGGCGGCAACAACAACACCCCGCTGGCCGAACTGCGCGAGTACAACACCGCAGGCCAGCTCACCGCCAGCGCGCTGCTGAACCTGACCTGGGACGCGGCAGGCCGCATCAGCCAGATCAAGCAGCAGCACATGCTGCCCGGTGCCAACAGCAGCAGCAACGCACCCCAGCAGGCCACCATCACCAGCGTCTACAGCTACGACGCAGTGGGGCGGCTGACGGCCAGCGCCCACAGTGGAACACCCGACCTGACACTGCCTGCAGGAACCACCCTGGCCGACACCCTGGGCATCGACACCAGCGGCTACAGCTACGATGCCAACGGCAACCGCAGTCAGGTCTACTACGCCAAGGCCACGCCAGCGGGCACGGCCACACTGCAGCGCAGCTACCAGACGGCAAGCGGCAGCAACAAACTGAGCGGGTACACGCAGAGCTACACCCCAGCGGGTGGCGCGGCGCAGACCAGCACCGTCACCTACAGCCACGATGCAACAGGGGCGATCACGAAAAAGGGTGATAGCTACCTGCACTACGGCATCGATGGACGCATCGCCAAAACCAGCCTGAACCCGGCCCCCAACGCAGCACAGGCCGTCAGCCACCAATACAACGCACTGGGCCAGCGCATTGCCAAGATCGACAGCCGCCTATCCACCACCAGCCCAGTCACAAAACAAACGGTCTACGCGGAAGACGGAGAGGGCAGCACGGTGCTGGGCAGCTACAGCAGCCAGCGCAGCAATACCAGTGCAGCGCCGCAAGGAGAGAACGACAGCACGGAAATCATCTACCTGCCAACGGCCAGCGGGCCGATGCCCATTGCGGTGCAGATCAACGGCAGGCTGTATGCCATCGACAGTGACCACCTGAATACGCCAAGGCGCCTGACGAACCAGCAGGGGCAAGTCGTATGGCAGTGGCTGATCACGGGGTTTGGGGAAGTGAATCCGACCACGGGGGCGACGGGCTACACCCAAGAAAACAACGGGCCGAGCTACAGCGAAGAAATCACCTTCGACCTGCGGTATCCGGGGCAGCAGTGGGATGAGGAAACCGGACTGAGCTACAACCTGAATCGGTACTACGACAGGGCAACGGGACGGTACATCCAGGCTGATCCGATTGGGCTCGACGGGGGGTGGAATCGGTTTGCCTATGTGGGCGGCAATCCACTACTCTATGCTGACCCTAAAGGATTAAAGAAAGTTATTCTTCTGGATCCACGTGACCCAGGATATCCCGCCGCACTTGACTATCCAGATGATCCAAGGAAATGCATTGTCATCTCGCATGGCAGTCCAACTTCTGTAAATGGTATGAGAGCGCCAGAGTTGAATAAGGTGCTTGATGAGAGTGGCTGTGGCTCCTTGCCGGTCAAATTGAATTCTTGCTATGCAGGGGCTGGGCATAATTCAATTGCATCGCATTTGGCACGCATCAGAAATGTGACGGTCATTGGTTCTGATTCGCCTACTTGGACGGATCTGGGTGATGAGCCATATCATCCAATTTCTGATAACCCCGGCTCTATCTTGCACCAGGTTCCAAATATTTCCCGACCGGGCCGATGGATTCACTTCGGGAGCGTGAGATGAAAAGGTTGGTCGGGATATTTCTGGCTTTTTCTGTCGCCCCCCTGTTGCTGGGCTGCAAAAAGGATGGCGATAAAGCAGCTGCCTTCACATTTGAAACTGGTCTCGATTCTGAGGTTGGCATATGCATTGAGGAACAGCCATCTTCGGTGTCAATTAAGGAGTTGGGTGCGTCGCAGGTTGTTAATCTTGTTTGGGAATTCCCTTGTGGCGCAGAAATTGATAAACCGTATCTTACTGTTGCGCGCAATGGTGGTGCCACATTGGTTTTTAATAGTGACTACGGGAAAAGCTCTTGTGCATGTGCTAGAAGCATAACGGTCAAGATAAATAATCGACTTAAAGGCGGAAATACGTTGTACGTTGTGGTTAATAAAGAGGTTGTTGGTCATAAGTTGCTAGTCGCTTCCGAGGGGAAGTAAACCAGCATTACAGGATTGATAGCTGTCGCATCCCGGACGATTGAATGCAGGGCGGCCTCAAATTTGAAGTGCAACACTCATAGGGTTCAGGTCTGCTGTTGTTCATCGCTCCCATACTGATAGCTGCCAGCGCTTGTCCAGCAAGCGCTGAAGCCCAATTTGGCACCAAGTCAGCACGGAGCCACAAGCTTCGCTGGCTGCTTGTCTTCGCGCTTGTTTTTGCGTGGGGTGTATCGCACGCCACCACCTACACCCGAGACGCCCAAGGCAACGCCCCGCAAGAAACCACCCCCGACGCAGGCACCACCCAGACCACCTACGACGCCCTGGGCCTGCCCCAGCGCAGCGTGGATGCCCTGGGCCGCGTCATCCGCATCGAGCGCGACGCGCTGGGCCGTCCCACCCACATCGTCCACTCCACAGGCGCAGGCGGCGTGCAAACCCGCGTGCTGCGCTACGACCTGCCCGGCACCCTGTACAACCTGCCCGAAGCCCCCAACGCCAGCCAGGGCCGCCTGAGCGAGCTGCGCGACGACGAGGCCATCACCCGCTACCGCCGCGACAGCCTGGGCCGCATCGTGCGCAAGGCCCAGCTGCACACCAGCGGAGAGCAGCGCATCGTCAACACCAGCTACATCCCCGCAGGGCAAGGTGGCGCGGGGCAGGTCAAGGCCATCAGTTACCCCAGCGGCAGGCAGCTCGTGCACCAGTACGACGCCACGGGCCAGCTCACCGGAATGCGCTGGAACGGCCAGCCCCTGGTCAGCAACATCACCTGGAATCCACTGGGCCAGCCCACCGGCTGGCAGTGGAACGGGTTTAGCGGCAGCGGCAGCACACCGCTGGCCGAAGTACGCAGCTACAACACCGCAGGCCAACTCACCGGCAGCGCGCTGCTGGACCTGACCTGGGACGCGGCAGGGCGGGTCAGCCAGATCAAGCAGCAGCACATGCTGCCTGGCACCACACAAGCCCAACAGGCCGCCATCACCAGCGCCTACAGCTACGACGCAGTGGGGCGGCTGACGGCCAGCGCGCACAGCGGAACACCCGACCTGACACTGCCTGCAGGAACCACCCTGGCCGACACCCTGGGCATCGACACCAGCGGCTACAGCTACGATGCCAACGGCAACCGCAGTCAGGTCTACTACGCCAAGGCCACCCCAGGGGGCACGGCCACACTGCAGCGCAACTACCAGATCGTCAGCGGCAGCAACCGGCTCAGCGGTTACGCCGAAACCCTGCAAATGCCGGGCGGCGGCGCACAGACCACAAACATCACCTATAGCCACGATGCGACGGGAGCAATTACCAAGAAGGGTGATAGCTACCTGCACTACGGAGTGGACGGGCGCATCGCCAAGGTCAGCCTGAGCCAGGACCCCAACGCAACGCAGGCCGTCAGCTACAAATACAACGCGCTGGGGCAGCGCATTGCCAAGATCGATGCGAGGCTATCGGCCACCAGCCCGATCACGCAGCAGACGGTCTATGCGGACGATGGAGAGGGCAGCACGGTGCTGGGCAGCTACAGCAGCCAGCGCAGCAATACCAGCGCAGCGCCGCAAGGAGAGAACGACAGCACGGAAATCATCTACCTGCCCACGGCAGCGGGGCCAATGCCCATTGCGGCGCAGATCAACGGGCGGCTGTACGCCATAGATGCGGACCACCTGAACACGCCAAGGCGACTGACGAACCAGCAGGGGCAAGTCGTGTGGCAGTGGCTGATCACGGGCTTCGGAGAAGTGAACCCAACCATGGGGGCGGCGGGCTACACCCAAGAAAACAACGGGCCGAGCTACAGCGAAGAAATCACGTTCAACCTGCGGTATCCGGGGCAGCAGTGGGACGAAGAAACGGGACTGAGCTACAACCTGAATCGGTACTTCGACAGGGCGACGGGACGGTACATGCAGTTTGATCCGATAGGTCTTGCGGGGGGATGGAACGGATTCGGATACGCTGCGCAAAACCCACTGATATTCACTGATCCTGATGGGTTGTTGGAGATATATCGCGGCGACGGCGTTACCTTCAACGCGTACCCAGGCCCCCAAGCTGGCGGTATCGAGCACGCGAGGCAAGGTCCTGGCGAGAGCTATCACATACACCTGCGTGATGGTGCCGGTAGAGAAGCGCGACTGTCTTCGGAAACATGGAAGCCGCTCACGTCAGAGGACAAACGGATCTTTGATAGCAGCAGGCAAATGCAACGGGCGTGCGAAAACTTGACGGATGGGCAAAAGAAATTCTTTGATCGCGTCAATCGAGAGGTCTTCCACCGCGGTGTGCCAACAACCAACCAACTCCTGCGTTTGATTCCTATGCGCCCAGGTGGTGGTGGAAGCGGTGGACGAGGGAACGAGTGATGAGTCGATCATCAGAGTTCATGGTCGCCATGAGTGCCTATGACGAAGATCGCAATGAGGATGCATTGCGGTTGATGGAGAGCTGCGCCGAGCTTGGCGACCCAGTTGCCTGCTACCTTGCAGCCTTGTGGTATCGCAACGGCGAGGGCGCTCCAGTCGATTTGCAACGTAGTGGCGAGTGGCTGCGTAGGCTTGAAAAGCTGGCGGATCACGGAAACGTTGAAGCTCAATGGGAGGTGGGTCAACATTACCGATTCGCTGACCTGTTGCCTTTGAACATTGAGCGAGCTAACCACTGGCTTGAGGCTGCTGCGGAAAACGGCTGGGGTGAAGCGCAACACCATTTGGCGTGGTATCTGGAAACAGGTCAATACGGCTATGCGCAAGACAAGCAGGCCGCCGAGCAGTGGTATCAGCGCGCACTTGAGCGGGAACATCCCGAGACGCTTTATACGTTCGCATTGCGCGAATTCAAGGGCGGAAAAATCACCGAGAAGGCGATTGCACTCCTCCAACGCGCAGCCGACAAGGGGTTCAAGCAAGCGGCCCACGTCTTGCGTGAGCACACGCACTGAGGTCTATTACCCAGGTGGTCTCAACTCCGAAGTGCAAGATCCACCAAGTTCATAAGGTCCTCCGGTGTCCGTTGCTTCTAAATCGATAGCTGCTTGCGCTTTCCCATCAAGCGCCAGAGCCATATTTCGCTTCAGACTTCACCGCCTTTGCTGCACGCTGGCACGCAATGGTCTGTACACCGTTCCCGAGCAGCGCACCACCGCCCCCAACGGCGCGGCCACCAGCTACCAAGACGACAGCGCGGGCAACCTCGTGCGCCGCGCCAACGCCTGGTTCATAGCGGCGCCTACCCCCGCGTGCGCTCACCCACAAAAATCTCCACCCGCCGATTGCGCGCCCGCCCGTCGTTCGTGTCGTTGCTGGCCACGGGGTAGCGCGAGCCCACGCCGTCGATGGCGATGCGGCGGCTGTCCACGCCGCGCGCGGCCAGGTAGTCGCGCGTGCGGGCGGCGCGGTCCACCGACAGGGGGTTGTTGATCGCGTCGCTGCCCGTGCTGTCGGTGTGGCCCACGATGCGCACCTCCGCATACGGGTTGGCGCGCAGGCCTTCGGCGAACTGGTCGAGCACGGGCGCGAAGTTGGGCTGGATGTCCGAGCGGCCCACGGCGAACGAGATGTCGCTGGGGATGTTGAGCATCAGCTGATTGTCCGCCGTCTGCGTCACGGCGATGCCGGTGCCCTGCGTGGCGCGTTCCATCTCGCGCTTCTGGCGCTCCATGTTCTGCGACCAGATGTAGGTGCCTAAAGCGCCCACGCCCGCGCCCACCACGGCGCCGGTGCCGGCGCTGCCGCCCGTGGCCGAGCCGATGACCGCGCCGGCCAGCGCGCCCACGCCCGCGCCGGTGGCGGTGCGGCGCTGGGTGTCGTCCATGTTGGCGCAGCCCGTGGCCAGGACGAGGGCCGCACTGGCGGCCGCCAGGGTGATGAAGTGGTGTCGTTGCTTGCGCATGTGCGTGCTCCTTCAGCGATCAGTGATGGAGCCATGGTGGCGGCGCCCCGTCGCGGGCGCCATCGGCCCAGGGGAGCATCGCCTGTAGGACGGTGCCCGACACCGGGCTCCATCAAGGGGCGGGCGGTGGCGGCCCGTTGTCCTTGTCCTGCGGCGGCGTGAGCTCGCCCCCCTTGCGCCCGGAGAACATGGTCCACCAGACGATGGCGACCAGCAGCACCAGCGCCAGCAGCGCTTCAAGCAAAATCAGCCCCATGACATCGACACTCCTGCGCCTGTTTTTGACGGCGCTGATTGTAGGAACGCTGGCCGCCTGCTCCACCCCGCCAAGCCCCTCGCGCCCTGGGGCCATCCCCGCCCCGCTGCCGCAGCCCGGCGCCGTGGTGCTGCCCGGCGACACCGGCCCGCTGCCCCCGCCGCTGTCGCAGCCCAAGAGCCGCTGGGTGCCCGTGCGGTGGGCCGAGCTGCCGGGCTTTACCGACGACGCGCTACACGAGGCCTGGAACGCCTGGATCAAGAGCTGCGAACGCCCGCCCGCCCCGTTCGCCGCGCTGTGCGGCGAGGTGCGGCGCCTGAGTATCGCCACGGCCGACGAGCAGCGCGCCTGGCTCATCGCCCGCCTGCAGCCCTACCGTGTGGAGGCCGCCGACGGCAACCCCGACGGCCTGCTCACCGCCTACTACGAGCCCCTGGTGGACGCCGCCCGCCAGCCCGGCAACGGCTTCACCGTGCCCCTGTACCGCCCGCCCGCCAGCCTGGGCGCGCGCAAGCCCTGGTACACGCGCCAGCAGATCGACACGCTGCCCGAGGCCCAGGCGCAGCTCGCGGGCCGCGCCATCGCGTGGCTGCGCGACCCGGTGGAGGCCATGGTGCTGCACATCCAGGGCTCGGGGCGGCTGCGCATTACCGAGGTGGACGGCTCCGTCACGCTGGTGCGCGTGGCCTACGCGGGCACCAACGACCAGCCCTACCAGAGCGTGGGCCGCTGGCTGCTGGACCAGGGCGCCACGCGCGATGCCACCTGGCCCGGCATCCGCGCCTGGCTGGCCGCCAACCCGCAGCGCACCAACGAGCTGCTGTGGAGCAACCCGCGCTACGTGTTCTTCCGCGAGGAGCCCCTGACCGGCCTGGACGCCGAGTTCGGCCCCCGGGGCGCGCAGGGCGTGCCGCTCACGCCGGGCCGCTCCATCGCCGTGGACCGCCAGAGCATCCCCTACGGCACGCCCGTGTGGCTGGCCTCCAGCGGGCCGCAGGTGCAGCTCAGCCGCCTGGTGCTGGCGCAGGACACGGGCAGCGCCATCCTGGGCGCGGTGCGGGCGGACTTCTTCACGGGCTGGGGCGCGGAGGCGGGCGACATCGCGGGCCGGCTCAAGCAGAACCTGCGGCTGTGGGCGCTGTGGCCGAAGTAATGGTCAAAATGGCCTCCAGCGCTTATCCATCAAGCGCCAGCAGCTACTGAATCAGGAGCATTGGTTCATGCGCGTGACCGAGCCCCCGTTGCGCACCGTGCTGCTCGCCCAGGCCATCGAGCACGCGGACGCCGGGCGCACCCTGGTCGGCCAGCCCGAGATCGACGAGGCCACGCGCAGCGCCGTCGCCGCCGCCAGGGAGCGCGGCGTGCAGCGCGTGGGCGTGGCCGACGTGGTGCTGGAGCGCGCCGCCGCCATCGCCGAACGCGCCAGCGGCCGGGACCCCGCCGTGGCAGCGCTGCGCCAGGGCAGCCCGCGCTGGCGCTGGCTGGTGCAGGGCCTGCCGCTGGCGGCGCTGCTGCTGGGCCTGGCCATCGACCGCATCGCCAACGCGCACCGGGTGGACCTGCTCTCGCCGCCGCTGCTCGTCGTGCTGGCGTGGAACCTGGCGGTGTACCTGCTGATCGCGTGGCAGGCATGGCGGCCGCCGAAGCCGGCCGCGTGGCTGCAGGGGCTGCTGCGCCACGTCAGCCTGCCCGGCGGCGGAAAGCGGGGGCTGGGAGCACGCATCGTGGCGGACTTCCACGCTCGCTGGCTGGCGCACGCCGGGGGCCTGCTGCAGCACCGCGCCGCCCGCGTGCTGCACCTGTGCGCCGCCGCCTGGGGCGTGGGCATCGCGCTGTCGCTGCTGCTGCGCGGGCTTGTGGTGCGCTACCAGTTCGGCTGGGAGAGCACCTTCCTCGACGCCGCGCAGGTGCATGCCATCGTCTCCGTGCTGTTCTGGCCGCTCACGGCACTGTTCGGCTTGGCGCCGTTCACCCTGCCGGAGATCGCCGCCACGCAGAACTTTGCGGGCGAGGGCGCGGCGGGCGCTCGCTGGGTGTGGATGTACGTGGGCCTGCTCCTGCTCGCCGTGGTGCTGCCGCGCCTGGCCCTGGCCGCCTGGGCGCGCTGGCGCGAAGCGCGGTGGCAGGGCCGCATCGACCTGGAGAGCCCCGCGTTCGACGCGCTGCGCGCCAGCCTGCCGGGCGACCTGGCCATCGGCCTGCACGGACCAGAGGCGCAGGTCTTCCAGGGCGTGCAGACCGCGCAGGGCGACCGCCTGCGGTTCGCCGACGCGGGCGAGCCGGTGGACGCCGTGCTGTCGTGGACCAGCGATGCGCCCCCGCCCGCCTGGCAGGCCGCGCCGCTGCTGGCACTGCGCTGGCAGGACTTCGGCGCCAGTTGGGTATTGGAGCCCGCGCTGTTCGACCGCCTGGACGCCGCCCTGCCCGCCCACCGCTCCGCCCTGGCCCGGCTGCGCGCGGCCTGGGTGGCGCGCAACGAACAGCGCTTCGACGCCTCCGTGCAGGCCCTGGCGCGCCACCTGCGCGCCTGCGCCGGCCTTGCACCCGACGATGTGGCGGCGCAGTACGCGCAGCAGGTGCAGGTGCTCGACGCCGCGCTGCGCGCCCTGCACGGCCTGCACCACGATCAGCCCGCGCCGCCGGTGCAGGACCCCACGCCGCTGCCCGCACCCCGCCGGGCCGACGGCACGGCCCTGGCCATGGGCACATCGGCAGGCGCCGCAGCGGGGGCCGCCGCCGGGGCCAAGGCGGGCGCGCTGATCGACGTGGGCACGGGCGGCCTGACCTTGGGCGCGGGCACGGCCCTGGGCGCGCTGCTGGGCGGCACGACGGCCTGGGTGCTGCGCGGCTTGCAAAAGAAGGACGAAGGGCGGCAGGACCTGCTGCGCCACGCGGCCGAGGCGGCCTGCACGCATTACCTCGCCATCGCCCACCAGCAGCGCGTGCCGCCCCACGAGGCCGCTGCGCTGGCCGGGCGCTGGCGCGCCGAGGTCACGGGCACGGTGGCCGCCCACGGGGACGAGTTGGCCGCCGCGCTGAAGGGAGAGCCCGCCGACGCGGCCCCGCTGCAGGCACTGCTGCGGAGCATGCTGCTGGGGATCCTGCGGCGCAGCTCCGCCACCTAGAATTTGAGTGATTTCGGACTCCAGCGCTTATGGATAAAGCGCCAGCAGCTACCAAATCAGGAGCGATCGAGACCCTTCACGGGCACGCCACTCGCGTGGCCTGCGTCTCCACGCGGCTCGCCGTGGCCGCCGCCACGGACACCTTGGGGGGCGGCACCGTCACGGTGCGCAGGTGGTCCCCGTCGACGCGGTACTCGTACTCGCGTGTCGCGCCCACCATCTCCGTCTTGAAGCTGCTGCCCGCCATCGTGGCCGCATAGACCTGGGGGCGCACGACCCGGTAGCGATAGGTGGTGGCCGCCGCGCCGGTGGCGGTCTTGCAGGTGGATGTGAACGCGTCCTGCGTGAACTGCAGCGTGCAGCGCCCCGAGCTGTCCTCGGCCGTCGAACCGTCGGGGGCATTCAGAACGATCCTGGCCGCGCGCCAGCAGCCGAGCAGCGCCGGGTCAGGCGCGTCGGCGTGGCTCAAGGGGGCGGCACAAGCCAGGAAGAGGATGCTGCAACGCGCTAGGCACTTCATGGGGGAGACATTTTAGTTTTGCACCGCCCATGGCCCATGAAACCGGCGCAGCCCCAGGCCAGCGGGCGCCGTGGAACTGGCTTCGCCAGGCCACCGGCGTCGTCCCCCTGCCCGCATTGCGCAGCAATGCGAGAGCGGGGGGAAGCGGCGCAGCCGCTCAGGGGGGTGTTCCCTCTCACCTCTCCACCGTCCAGCGCGTCACCACCGGCGGGCCGTCCCCGGTGTGGAAGGCCAGCTTGCGCTCGCGCAGCGCCACGTCGTGCGCGGTCACGCGGTCGAAGCGGCGCAGGTGCTCGGTCCACGACTCGTCCTCGATCTGCTCCACGTAGCGCGTGGGGTCGGCGATGTCGTGCTGCAGCTGCCACGCCAGCGCGCCCTGGCGCAGGCGGCTGCGGCGGCTCTCCTGCATCAGCGCGCGGAATTCGGCGGCGCGGGCCGGGTCGATGACGTATTCGATGGTCACCACCACGCGCCCCGCCTCGGGCGGGATGTCGGCCACGGGCGCCGTGAAGGCGCGCGAGGGGCTCAGGTCTTCCTCCATGCTGCGGTCGGC
>Ga0222423_1000563_pt1 | contig 23794 bp, 20 predicted proteins | sample 3A0metagenome_FD_182472 | JGI IMG/M metagenome (GOLD analysis project Ga0222423, IMG submission 182472) | Enriched microbial communities from leaf-cutter ant dump, University of Wisconsin, Madison, United States - 3A0 (version 2) | ecosystem: Environmental > Terrestrial > Nest > Insects nest >...
AGTTCGCGGCGCAGCATCGACAGACAACCGGCGGCGCCGTCCCGGCGACGCTGCAAACCCAGGAGTAATCTCCTTCAACCCAGCGGATTCCTCAAATCGACTGGTACGGGTTCTGGGGGCAGGTCACACCCATGCGCATCTGAAGAGCTCTCGTCAGCTTGCACTGGCGGGAATTGATCGTTCCTCCGCCCACCGCATCGTGGCGGTGGTCGGTCCCGCCGGGGTCGGGAAGTCCCTGTTGGCCCGGAGGATCTGGGAGCACTACCAGCGAAACGCAGTCGATGGACACATGCCTGCCGACGCGGAAAGAAGCCCGACCTCGATCTTGATCGATGCACCGAACCATGCCGGCAAGCTTCGTAAGAACTATTGGGCGACGTTTCTCAAGTTGATTCTCCAAGGATGTGGAGAGCGATTGTTCGACGAAAGAATATTCATGGATCCGCAGAGTTTTCGGATGTTGGCGTCCCCAACGGCCCCTGTCCTAAAAGAAAAGACCGTGGATATGTTGATGCTCAGGACCATCAACGGCCTGCAGCAACGCCATACGAAAGTGGTGCTGATCGACCGTGCCGAGCGCCTTTTTCCTGAAGGGGATCGTGCATCTTGCCGCGCAAGCCAGCAGATGTTGTCCGATCTTGCATCGCAAACCAACACCCGGTTCGTATTGATCGGTAGTTACGATGTGGTGAGGCAGTGCGTTCCCTCGATCTGGCTCTTGCGCGAGCACATTATTCACTTTCGGCGCTACGACGGCAATGATCCTGATGAGTACGGTTACTTCCGTGCGGCGTTGGAGAATTTCCTCGGGCAGATGCCAATGGAGCAGCGTATCCCTTCGTTGACTCAAAAGGGATTGGCCGAGCTTCACAAAAGGACCATCGGTTGTATTGGAGCGCTGAAAGAGTCGCTTCTGCGCGCCTACCAAGCTGCACTGCTTGACGGAGAAGCGATGGATGAGGCGCTGATCTTGAAGCATGCGCCCCACAACAATTCCGCCACATGGTTGGCTCGGGATGCATTTGCAGGTGAGACCCTCCTCGTGGATGCGCCGTTCGAGGATCTCGAAAGGGTCTTCGCCAGAGAGGAGCCACCTAATGAGTCGCCCAAGAAGAAGGCGAGCGAAGGCAGGATCGGAGGGCGTCGCATCGGTGAGCGCAATCCTTCAAGGGACCCAGTACGCGGAGGGCCCGATGCAAAACAAGCGTGATTGCGAAACAGAAGAAGTGCTTGGAGCCTCAAGTCCTTCGCTGTACAGCGTCGCGCCTGAAGGCGAGCCGCAGGCCCCTGAGGGCATGCTGTCTTGGATGATGGCACTTGCCTATGCGCATTGCGCGAATCCCCGGCCGTTCATCTCGCACCTGATAAAGAGCACACCAGAGCATCGCCTCATGAATATTGGCGCAAGCTTCTATATGAACCACAGCTTGACGGCAAACGGGATGGACGCATATGCCCAGCTATTCGTTGACGTCCTGGGTGAGGCAACCGGCGACCTAGCATGCGGTGATCTCACACTTCTTTCACTCTCCCATCTGCTAGCGCGCAAGGGGTTTGGCCTCCTTGCAAAGCAGCCGCGCTGGTGCCCCGTCTGTTTATGCGAACAGTTGAGGGCGGGGCACCGACCATACCGGCCCTTGGTGTGGTCGCTTGAGTTCTATCGAGTGTGTGCCAAGCACAAGACTGTCATGTTGGAGCGTTGCCTCGCGTGTGGAAGTCTGCAGTCAAGTATTCCAACCCTGCCCAGCGTACTGGTCTGTAGTGAGTGCCAAGCATCGATGGTGACTCTCCCGCGTGGAAAGTCGATACGCTTGGAACCAGCGCAAGACGAGTTTGAAATTTGGTGCGCGACCGCGTTGGAGGACTTAGTGGCGAAGCGCCAGATTTTAAGATCGCACGGAAGCTTGGTGCAGTTCCGGCAGAACCTCGTTGTGCTCGTGGATCATTTCACGGACGGTGGAAACAAGGGACTTTGCAATGCGGTAGGGATTGAGATATACGGCATAAACCACTGGATTACCAAAGCTCAAAGGCCATCCATCTCTGTCTTGCTTCGGCTTTGCTATGGCGTCGGTGTTATGCCGTCCGCAATGTTTTTACCGGACATTCTTGATGCAGTCAGCCGGGAGAGCCCTGTTCGCGCACCGATCCAGCCGCGCCAGTCCAATCCCCTTATGGGGTTTCAGCAGCGCGAAGACATCGAAAAGCAGTTGGCTCTGATCTTGGCCGACCCTCACGACAACCGGCAGCTGAAAGCCATTGCCCGGCAGGTCGGCTTCACAAGTGCCGTCCTCAAGTATTGGTTTCCGACGCAATGCACAGAGATTGTGCGCAAGAATCGTGCTTGTGAGGTTCGCCGGCTTGAGTTGCGATACCGGGATGATCACGAGCTACTGAAGGCGACGTTCCAGCGTTTGCTGGCCACTGGCCTCTATCCCAGCCGGATGCGGATGAATAGTGAGCTTGCTTCCAGGCGCGTCTCGCTGATGCGACCGGATCTCTTTCATGCCTACGAAGAGATGAGGGCTGCAGTCTATGGGCGTTGAGGGACTGGGTGCCCGTTAGAGCGTTGGTCAGTACTGTTGCGTATTTTGGATTTCCTAGACATCGAGTTCGGCGCCGTTGACATCGTGTTCGGTGCCGCTGGCCCTATGGGCGCTAGGCCAGCAGCAGCCGGTCAGCCCTTTTTCTTGGTTGAACGCTTCAGGCTTATTGTGTTGAAAACTCCCCTTGGGCTGGGTATCGGATCAGCGGCGGGTAGTCCTTCGTCACTGACGGAGGTGCACATCATGACCGAAGTCCTGCAAAGTGAAGCAGACCACCTGTTCTCTGTGCAACTGCTCGACAGCACGTCGGTCGTCCGCGGCCAATGGTAGGTCAGCGGGAGCGGGTAGTACAAGACTCAGTTGATACCTTAGAAGGCATACATTATCTTTCTGTTTGATCCTTGTAGGGCATAGCTCGGCCAGTTGTTTCATCCGCTCAGGGCACGCCAATGACCTCACGGGAAGGACTGCGCGTAGCACGGCGGCGGTGTAGGAAAAGTAGTTGCGTATTTCGGTAGCACCTGAACACTCAGTCCATTTCGATTTGACCACTCCGCCGGCAGCGATGACAGCTCTCCGGCACCCGATTCGGCCCCCCTTGTAGGGCAGAATTCGGCCAGAAACTAGCTGTTCAACTTGCGCAGACTGAATGACTGCTTCCCGCAGTCTTGGACGACTGCAACCGACCCACCAACGACATTCACTGCCCCAAAATCGTTGCCGCGAAGCGTAATACAAAGGGACACTTCGAGTGTCTGCGTGCCATCGACAGAGTTTATGCAGCCGATCAAGTTCTATTTAAATTCGAAGTCAGCCGGATAACACGAACTATACTCAATATTCCGCTACTAGACGCTGCTTACTTGCATAAAGCAAACCTCCACCACCTCAGGAAAATCCAAAACAACCCAACCAGCGCAAGCACCGGATTTTACATTGTAGAGTTGGTGAATTATATTGGCTTCAAAACGCCAAATAAATTGACACAAGAGAAATTTCTTTCGCCATCACCGGAGATTCTGCATGTCACCAAATCAATCATCTCCACCTCCCGCTGACAGTAAGATCATAAAATTAAAATCCCCATCAATAACAGGGGATATAATCCTTATTTCTCAGTCGAAGAAAAATGCAAATCTCATAATGCAATCCATTGTTAGACTAAGCAAAGCAAGGCATAGCCACGTTGCCATTTCGATATCCGAATTCAGCCTTATTCATGCTATGCCGAAACGTGGTGTTTGCATAGATTCACTGGGTGAGTATTTGAATGATAATGGAAACTTTGTCGTCTATCGCAGTGAAGCGGCATCGCAAGAAAATAAACTAGGATTGTTAAGAGAAAATTTGCAGCACCATAATCTTCAAAACTATAGCCTATTTAATATTTTATTTTCAAGTTGGCGTCATTCATTTTGCTCGGAGCTGGCTGCCAAGGCGTACGAGAAATCGGGGCTACAGATAACAAAGAAATATAGAAAACCAAAAACAGTCCTGCCAATAGATATTTATGAGTATGTAAAAGAAAATCCATCCTGGATAAACGTAACCGATGAGTATAGAAAATTCTTCTTGAATTCCAAACATTTGGAAATTTTAAAAAAAGCAACAGATATTGAACGCTTTACTGTTGATTATACCCAAAGCATGGGTTACGGACAGCAAGTGCTTGCAGATAGAATTAACTATATATGCAGAAAAAACGGGGAAGAAAAATCGCCCGTCATTCCGCCAATGAACTACTGGAGCAATCGCCTCGCCAGTAGACCGGGATTCTGGTATCCAATTTTATTTGTGCTTGCATACTGGGCAAGAATGATCAAAGAAGCCATTCAACTCCTGTGGAGTTTTTTAACCAGACCGCGTAGATAGACCAGAAGGCATTTAAAAAAAGGCGCAGTGAGACTAATGACAGGAGAGGATTGCCACAAAGCGGCTGTTCGCAGATGACGGCTCATGGCCGAGACCCCCAACTGGCACGAGCGCCACATAGCCGCCATTGAACGTGGCCGCGCCCAACGCGGTCGATGGACGCGGCCGCCGTCGACGATCAGATTTCCGTCTGTTCGGAGATCTCGAGCGCGTCATCGACCTCAATACCGAGGTACCTCACGGTTGACTCGAGTTTGGAGTGCCCAAGCAGCAGTTGGACGGCGCGTAGGTTCTTCGTGCGCCGATAGATCAGAGTCGCCTTCGTCCGCCGCATTGAGTGTGTTCCGTAGTCGGCGCGGTCCAACCCCAGCTCGTCGACCCAGTGTCCAAGGATCCTGGCGTACTGGCGCGTTCCGAGATGGGGTGAGTTGTGGAGCCGGCTGGGGAAGAGAAAGTCCTCCGACTTCAGGTCAGCGAGCTTGATCCACGCCTGCACGGCGTCCCGGGCAGCCGGCGTGATCTCGAACTGCACAGGGCGTTGGGTCTTGTGCTGGACGACGATGGCGCGCGCCGCCACCTTGTCGCCGTGGCACACATCGCGGACCTTTAGGCCGACCAGATCACATCCACGCAGCTTGTTGTCGATGCCGAGGTTGAAGAGAGCCAGCTCGCGAACCCGGCCTTCCATCTGCAGTCGGACTCGCAATGCCCAAATGTCCTTGGGCTTGAATGGCGCCTTCTGCCCGACCAGCTTGCCCTTGTTCCACGGCTCGCGATGAACGGCATTGCCTGCGGTATCCATGATGGTCTCCCATCGAGTTGAGGGCTACGCAGAATGCGCCCGCCGCAATGGTCAGCTTCCGAGAGCCCGAGCGAACTCACTGACTCGGCCAGAAGCGGACAACCGCAGCACACCTCCGTACGACAGACAGCTTCAGGCTGTGAGCGGCTGGTCGCTCCTCCGATGCTGAGTGACTGCTGTTCGGAGGAGCGACAGCCGAGGCCTGCCGCAGGCAGGCCTCAAAACCAAAGACCTGACCAGCGTGGTCACTTGTAGACGGCAGCTCGCGTGCGCTCAGTAGATCCGTAGGACTTCAAGTCCATATGGAGAAAGTCGAACTAGCAACTGTCAGTAATCTATGTAAAGATGGAACTTAGGAGATTTCGCATGCCTACTGAGCTTTCCCGTCTCGCCTCACAGATCGAGCCAGAAAAAACTATTCTTTTCTTTGGTGCAGGGGCTTCCATTTCGTCGCACGCGCCATCGGTCACGAAAATCATGGAGGAGTTCGAGAAAAAATTCGAAATAGATCGTGATGGTTATTCGCTGCGCGAATACGCCAGCATCATTGAAAGCGATTTCTCTCGTCATGCGATGATTGCTGAATTGCGAAAGCTATTCGCCGGGTTGAAGCCAACTGGAAGTTTGCTAACGCTTCCGCTATACAAGTGGAAGTCTATCTATACAACTAACTACGATGACTTGATCGAGCAGTCCTATCGAAAAAAAGCAATTGATTTTTCGGTGTTTGAATCAAATTATGACTTCACCCTGCAAAACAAGCCAGGGGCCGCCAATATCTTCAAGCTGCATGGATCTATCAATAAAGATGTAGTCGATGGATCGAATGCAAGGATAATTATTTCAGATGCAGACTACGATCATACGCAGACCTTTCGTGAAGCGCTTTATGATCGACTGAAGTCCGACCTGCACGGTTCGCACTTGATTATCGTTGGTCATTCATTAGCCGACGAGCACATTAAAGATATAGCAAATCGACAAGCCGAAATCATTGCGAAATCGGGTGGCGGTGGCAGAATTACACTGTTGATGTTTACACCCGATAACAACAGGGCAAATATCTGGGAGCGCCGAGGTATTCAAGTTGCATTCGGTGGAATAGACGATCTTTTTCAGGCCTTGTCTTCTAAGCTCCCGTCGTCTACTCTTGTTTATGCTGACCCTCAGCAGCCGTTGGATTACGCTCCGGTGCTCAACAGTGTGACTATTGATGTCTTTCACGCAACTTCAGCGCCACCCAACATTGCAGGAATGTTCAATGGTTGGCCAGCGACATATTCAGACATAGATCACGGCCTAACATTTGAGCGTGATATTTTGCCTGAGGTTCAGTCTTACTTAGCCTCGGAAAGCAGTTTGTGCGCTGTGCTCCTTGGAGCTAGCGGCGTTGGCAAAACAACCACAAGCCGTCAGATACTGCTAATAACGAGTCGACAAGGGCACTTCGCGTGGGAGCACAAGGGTGATTTCGAATTGCAAGTGCGCGAATGGCTTTCTGTTGCCGGAGCATTGCAAAAATCGGGAAAAAGTGGAGTACTCTTTGTTGATGAAGCTCACTCGCATCTTCATGAAATTAATGCGTTGATCGATGCGCTGATTTCATCCAAAAACAGGCATCTCAAAATCCTAATTGCCAGCTCCAGAAATCATTGGAATCCACGAGTAAAGACGCCTGGGTTCTACAAAGTATCAAGAGAATTTGGCATAGGAAAACTCAAGCATTCTGAGATTGATCGTCTTCTAAACCTAGTTGACGGCAATTCCAGTATTAATAATCTAATCGAAAGTGCGTTTAGCGGGTTTTCCAGGTACGAGCGACGCCGACGGCTTATAGACCGCTGCGAGTCCGAAACATTTGTTTGCCTAAAGAATGTTTTCTCCTCGGAGAAGTTTGATGACATTATTTTGCGCGAATATGCCGGATTAACACCGGAGTTGCAAGACGTCTACCGCATCGTTGCGGCAATGGATAGCTCGGGAATACGGGTGCATCGTCAACTCATAATTCGGCTCTTAGGCATTCCCGCAGATGTTGTGTCATCAATGCTCACGAACTTGACGGACATCATCCATGAATACGTGATCGACGGCAGGCAGGGCGTTTATGGTTGGAAAGGACGCCATGGAGTTATCGTAGGAATTTTGACAAAGTACAAGTTTTCAAACATTGAAGAATTGATAAATTTATTTGAGAACGTAATTGACTCCATCTCTCCCACCTATGATGTAGAGATCCGTACAATCCGTGAATTGTGCAATCTTGAATCAGGCCTCTCGAGAATTCACGACACTGAAGTTCAAAATCGGCTTTTGCGGAAAATGATGTCAAGAGCACCGGCCGAGCGCGTGCCACGACATCGATTAATTCGCAATCTTATCAACCAAGGCGAGTTTGACAAAGCCGAGGCCGAAGTAAGGATCTATGAAAAGGACTTTGGTAAAGATGCACCTGTTGCGAGATACAGAATCACCGCCGCCGTCGCGAGGTCCTTGCACTCTGAGGGAATTCTGGAAGAAGATCGCATTGCAATACTCTCGCATGCCTGCGAGCTCGCCGGAGCCGCAGCTCAAAAATACTCGGATAATAAACATATCCTCGGCACTTACTGCGAGGTGGGAGTTCAATGGTATCGAAAAACAGCAGATTTCAAAGTTTATGACTTAGCAATGCGAGAACTTAAACAAGCTGAGACACGGATTGGTGATCCACAGATCACCGCGTTGGTGCGGAAGTATGAGCAACGGATATCAGGCCAAGCCATTCATTCTTTAGAAACCGGCATCGGCGAAGAAACCACGGGTTAGCTCTTTATTCTTCATGCGCTCTCTAAGTCAGGATATTTTCGCCTCAGCTTACTTTCCAGCGCGGGCGGCACCACAGAGCACAAGACGGAGCAATTCCGTTACAAGAACTCTGACCTATCGGATTCAAGGCTTGCACGGCCGGGTGCTCCTGTTGGTCGTCACCTGCGGAGCAAGCCACCGGGGAGCATTGTTGACGTATTCAAATGTCGATAGCGGTTTGGCCCTATCAGCTGGCTTCCGAACTCATCAGACAGTAGGGTTGTACGAACGTACCAGAAGGCTGGCAAGGTCAGCATTTCAGCTTGAGCGGGCGAGGTGATAAGTACGGTCAGGGCAGCAATTGCCGTGCATGTCATGGCATGAATGCCGTTCATCGAATCCCCTCCAAAGATCTTCGCTCCGCTAGTGGGTCTAGAAACGTAAGGCTGCATCGCCTAGCCTTCATGCATACGCACCACTACGCGTCTGCGCCAACAACTGCGCAACCATCGCTTGGCCTTCTGCCGTGTCCATGAATTCGGCGGGCATGCGTCCACCCAGCGCAGGCAGCGCGTCCTCCAACCAGCCGGCCAACCATGCAGCAGCATCGAATTGGTCCGGCCCCCCCAATTCGTGAACCATGAACTGCACCTGTCCAATCATCCGAGCCAAGCCCAGTACTCGCGAGGACTCAGACGCCGTCAGTGGCAGCCCCTGTGCAACCTTGCGCTTCACGCTGGCCCGCGAAAGGCCGAGTGCGTCTATCAGTCGTTTTTCAGGAATGCGCATGTGCTCGGCCAGTTGGGCGACCACCCCGGCAGGAGCTCCCTGTCTCACCATTTCCACCAGGTTAATAAGGGGCGCTTGATAGGCATCGACAAAGAAGTGCTCGTACTGAGACGGCCGACGACCAGAAGAGTGCAGTGACGTGGGCCAAGCAAGCGACGCTATCGAGTGACGGCCTGCTTGGTCACTGGAAGAGCCTCGCTTCGCCGCTCCGGTAGCCTTTGGGGAGGATGTGATCTGCTGCATCATGCGTCCATCTAAGGGCTATTTTGAGCATGGCTTGTTATCTCAGCAAGCTTTTGCCACCTCTACCTGCCTGTGTCGACAACATTGCTCATCTGAGCCAAATGCTCGCGATCAGTGAGCCAACGGTATCCAACCACGGGGCTCCCTGTCGGGCTGGGAAAACTGCAACTCTCGACGGCTCGTATCTGCCATGAACTGTGGTGCATGCACCCCGATGACTCCCGTAACGTTTCCAAATAGAAGTGTGAAGCCGAGGTTGAACTCCCCCAGCATTGCCCTTGCTCGTACCGAGATCAGTATCTGGAATAGTCGCATTTGCATCCGCAAAATTTTCCCTGAATGTCAGGAGAAGTTTATAAAAATCATAGGCTTGCAAGAAGCCTATGATCCGCAAATGCGCACGCCACCCATCACGCCAGCGGCCCTTGAGCCACTGTTGCCCAGGGCCCCTCAAGCCGGCGGGCTGCTGGAGAAGGCGCATGACCTCCGAACGGAGGCCGCACGGCTGAGCGGCGCCTGCCAGAACGGGCTGAATGCAGTGCTGGCGAAGCTGCTGCCGCCGATGAATGCCTACTACTCGAACCAGATCGAGGGGGAGCACGCCAGCCCGCTGGAGATCGCACGCGCCTTGACAGGTGATTTTTCCCCCGATGAGGACAAAGCCCGGCGCCAGCAATTGGCCGTGGCGCACATGGAAGCCGAGCGCTGGCTCCAAGCGTCCTCCCTGGCCACCGCCGACCTTTACTCGGCCCCTGTCGTATGGTCTATAGGTCCCCATATCTTTAGACCTTTGGGCCGCGATGGCGGGCCCCTGTCAGAAGCAGGAGCGCTACGCACATGCGACGTGGCCGTCGGGCGCCATATCGCGCCGGGCTGGCAATCACTGGATGCCATGCTCCAATGCTGGGCCGAGGTCTACGGCGGTGTGCGGCGCGGGGAGCTGCAGATCGTGGCCGTAGCGGCCGCACACCACCGCTTGGTGTGGATGCATCCGTTTGCCGACGGCAACGGGCGGGTGGCCCGTCTGCACACCTGGGCTGTTCTGCGGTCCCTGGATCTGGCGCCAGGGCTCTGGTCGCCGCTGCGCGGGCTGGCAAGAAGTGGCGGCCGGTACGGCCAACGGCTGGGCGATGCAGACCAGCTTCGCCTGGATGAACTGGACGGGCCCGGGCCCCTCAGCGAGCGCATGCTGGTGGCGTGGATCGATTTCTTCCTAGATGTGTGCCTGGAGGAACTGCGCTTCATGCAACGCATGCTCCACCGGCAAGAGATGCTGGATCGGTTGAAAGCGCTGCTCGCGCACGAAGAACAGGTGGGTGGCCAGCGAGGATTGCGCATGGAGGCACTGCGGCCACTGCACTACCTCTTCGCCACGCAAGCGGCGATCCCCCGCGGGGCCTTCGGGGCCATGACCGGGCTGGGGGAGCGCACGGCCACCACCCTCATCGGAAAGCTGCTGGAGGCCGGGCTGCTGCAATCGGACTCGCCGCGCGGCTTGGTGCGTTTTGGTGTGCCGATGGATGCACTGCGGTTTTTGCTACCCAACCTGTGGCCGGAGGCCGAGGCGGCTTGGGTTGAGCCTCACCGCTAGCTACATATCGACGACATGATCGGAGGATATGTCTCCGAATTCGATTGGTAGCGACCTGAGGATAGGGGCGCTACCTGGGAATAGAGCAGTGCGGCTACAGATGCACCCCTGCTTTCAAGCGGTTGACCTCCGCGAGGATGCGATTTCGGGCTCCGGCGGGCAGGATCGTCACCAGAGGCGATGCCTGCCGGAGTTGCTGCGCACGGCGGGTTCTTCCCAACGCCTTGCGCCACTTCCTCTGGGCCAGGATCTCCCGCCATTCAAGCCAGAGTGCGGTTGAGCGCGAACTGCCGGACTGGAGCCAGTTCTCCAGCGCTTCCTGGGCCTGGGCCAGCAGTTCGGGGTGGGCACGAACCTGCCGAACAGCCTCTTCATGAAGAGCGAGGCTCTGCAGATCTTGCACCTGGTGCCTGCTGGTATCTACGGAGATGATGACCTGCACCGAGGGGGCGGGCCTACGCGACCGTGCGGCTGCTGAGCCAGCGACTGCGGGGCCCAAGGCATCCCCCGCGAGCATCGCCAAATCGCCGCCCACGCCCAACACCGTCATGACCCGCAAGTACGTGCCGATGGAGGGGGCCGGGTCACCAGCCTCAACGGCTGCCAGGGTGGTACGTGAAATACCCACCTGCAATGCCATTTGCATGGCACTGAGCTTGCGCGCCTTGCGAAGCCGTCGCAGCCGGTCACCGAACTGCAGCAGAAGCTGCAGCTGAAGGACGGAGGAACTGTCGTGCGTGATCATTTGTCCAGTATTTTGGACAAATATGCTTGGATTGACTACTTTGGTGAACAATTTGCAGGGCAGAACTGCCCCCGCGCAGACAGCGTTTCCGGAATGCTTGGCTGTGCCCCACTAGGCTTGGCCCTCCTTGGAACCTAAGCTGCGAAGTGCTAGCGAGGCAGTAGGTCCCATTGCTATGCTCCCAGGGCATCCTATTCGTCAACCACGCGGCATCGCCCGCATGAAAGGACAGCATCGTGATCAATCAAACCCAAGCCGACCTCGCCAAAACTCTGTGGGAACAGTCGAGGGTGAGACGATCACGAAGTCCGGTGAGTGGCATCATCCCACCTTGGTTTGGTGACAAATCATGCTCGGTCCGCGCAGTGGGTCAGTTCTGTATGGCAATCAACACCAGGCCCAAGCGCTTGGTCCGCGAGAATTCTTACGACTCGTATCCGCGCTGCTCCGGAGATGGCGAAGCGCTTCGACGGTTTGCGAAAACACTTGAGGCTCGCGCTTTGCGATGACCTGTCCGGGAGCGTGACCCATGGTTCGGTGTCAATGGCGATCGGCCCAATACCCCAACAAGAGCCATGTCCATTCCAGAAAAAGACTTCTTCACGCTTCCGGAAATCGTCCAGCGCTGGCACCCTTGCGGAGTGGACGATGCGACTTTACTGAAACTCGCAGTAGAGGATTTGCTCGTATTTTCCGTCTACATTCGCGATCTTGGGAGCCACCAAACAATACGAGAGACGCCTGAAGGTCGCATTACAAGCACGCAGGAAGTGGCGTTCAGCTTTCGGGCCCAAGGTTATAGCCGTCCCCAGCTGCAGTTCTTGAAAAGTGATGATGCACGGAGAATCCTTGAAAGCCAACCTAATGAACGGGTAGCAGTGAGCGGGCACTACAGCCTGCCGTCGCGGACGAAGGAGTCTGGATTGGGGTACGGCAAGTCCCCGTATTTTTCCCGCTCAGATCTGCTGGTGTCTAGATTGGAACGGGACCGCTTTGAAAGAGAGCATCAGTTGCGGGTACGCCCTCGCTGGCCTGCGCGGACATGGATGTGGCTATCGGACCAAGCGAACCAGCGCGTTCTCACCATGCTTTCGGGCTGGATCGTAGCGATCACCTCAGCGGTTTGGACCTATATGCGGGCCTGAATTTGCGATGAGTTGCGCGCGCACTGCACGAGGCATCAGACGTTGCGAAACAAGGACGAGACGTCTCATCTATTTCGAAGGAGTCTCAACAATTTAGGAACTCCACAACAGCTACGGAGCGCTAGGGATACTCTGCACGAATCCCCTTCGAATGTGCTGAGTGCCGTTGAAGGCAACAACCCCGCTTTAGCCAGCCCTTGAAGGCAGTTCGGGCGCATTCCGGGGGATACGAGGGGCAGCCCTCCGGTTTTGGCAGCCATTACGCCCCTTGCTGCCGCACCTGCGCCATCGCCAGCAGCTTGTGCCTTGCCATCCACAGATTGCTCAGTGCAAACAGCGTGACGATCTGCGCCGTGTTCTTCTTCAATCCCCGATAGCGCACCTTCACATACCCGAACTGCTGCTTGAGCACCCTGAATGGATGCCCCACCTTGTCTTGGCTTGCTCGCTTCCCATCCACATCCCGCTGGGATTCGTGCAGAGAATCCCTAGGGGCTGCGCTAGGAGTAGAACGGCCGACCAGATTGAGACCGGTCGCTAGCGACTCTTGATGGCCGGTAGCTGCAGTTGACTGAGGATACCTGCTGCGGGTGTTCATGGTGCCGGACTGAATGGTCACCAACATCGGAATGTGCAGTAGTCAGTCGCGACTCCCGTCAGCGCCTGAGGCTGCGGCTTTGTCGCCAGCAAGCTCCTCGTTCAACTATGCCGTGAGCGCCACGGCGTGCCTGATCGCATCTCTCGCAGCACTTGCTGTGCTGCCAGTGGAGCGCCGCCAGCAATGGGATGTAGGGATTCCTGAACTGGTACAGCGAGGTCTTCGGCATGGCCGGTATGACCTCGTCGCGAACGTGCGTGTACGCTCCTGCATACCAAATGCAGCAGACCATCACAGCAGCATTGGCACGAGGGTGTGGTTTCCGAAGTGCGGCACAGTTATCGGTTCAGTGGCGGAACACATATGCTTCCAGCGACACCCGTGCCCTCCGCTGCGTACCCTCAGTAGCCTCAATAGGCCGCGCCGGGGCCGGTGGCGGGCGCCGCCGCGCTGCCGCCGAACTGTGCCCGCAGCCTGCGCGCCGCGTTCGCGAACACCAGCACGTCCACGCCCACGGCCACGAAGGTGCAGCCGAGCCCCAGGTAGCGCTGCGCCAGCGCCGGGTCGGACGTGAGCGTGCCCGCGGCCTTGCCGCTGGCGACGATGGTCTTCATCGCGCCCTCGATGGCGGCCTGCACCTCGGGGTGGCCGGGGTTGCCCCGGTGGCCCATGGACGCGGCCAGGTCCGCCGGGCCGATGAACACGCCGTGCACGCCGTCCACCGCGCAGATGGCTTCGAGGTTGCGCAGCGCCGTCACCGTCTCGGCCTGCACTAGCAGGCAGGTTTCGTCGTCGGCCACATCCAGGTAATCCGTGCGGGCCGTCCACAGCGAGGCGCGCGCCACGGCGCTGCCCACGCCGCGCACGCCCCGGGGTGGGTACTGCGTGGCGGCCACGATGGCGCGGGCCTGTTCGGCGGTGTCCACCATGGGCACGAGCAGGGTCTTGGTGCCGATGTCCAGCACCTGCTTGATGAGGGCCGTATCGCCATGGGGCACGCGCACCACGGCGTTGCTGGCGGGGTAGGGCGCGATGGCCTGCTGCGCGGCCAGCATGCCGCGCAGGTCGTTGGGCGCGTGCTCGCCGTCGATCAGCAGCCAGTCGTAGCCCGCGGTGGCGGCCACCTCGGCCAGGTAGGGCTCGGCCATCGAGAGCCAGAGGCCGATCTGCGGCTGCTTGCTGGCGAGCGCGGTCTTGAAGGGGTTGTGCGCGGGCATGTTCTCAGTCCAACTGGCCTTGGCAGACGTATTTGATGTGCAGGTAGTCGTCGAGCCCGTGTACCGAGCCTTCGCGGCCGTAGCCCGATTCTTTCACGCCGCCGAAGGGCGCGGCCTCGGCCGAGATCGCGCCTTCGTTGATGCCGACGATGCCCGATTCGAGCGCATCGGCCACGCGCCAGATGCGGCGCACGTCCTGGCTGTAGAAGTAGGCGGCCAGGCCGAAGGGCGTGTCGTTGGCGGCGGCGATGACCTCGTCCTCGTGGTCGAACACGGTGAGCGGAGCCACGGGGCCGAAGGTTTCCTCGCACGCGCACTGCATCGACGCATCGGCGCCCGAGAGCACGGTGGGCGCGTAGTAGGTGGGGCCGAGCGCGCCCAGGCGCTGGCCGCCCGTGAGCACCTTCGCGCCCTTGGCGACGGCGTCGTTGACGTGGCGCTCGATCTTCTCCACCGCGCGGCCGTTGATCATGGGGCCGATCTGCGAGGAGGGGTCGCTCGCGGGGCCGACCTTGAGCGCGCCCACGCGCGCTGCGAGCTTCTGCGCGAAGGCGTCGTACACCGCGCGCTGCACGAACACGCGGTTCGGGCACACGCAGGTCTGGCCGCCGTTGCGGAACTTGGCGGCCATGAAGCCGTCCACGGCCGCATCCACGTCGGCGTCGTCGAACACGATGAAGGGCGCGTTGCCGCCGAGTTCGAGCGAGAGCTTTTTCAGCGTGTCGGCGCTGCGCCGCGCGAGGTGCTTGCCCACGGGCGTGGAGCCGGTGAAGGTGATCTTGCGCACGCGCTGGTCGTCGAGCCACACGTCCACCACCTCGGGCGTCTTGTCGCGCGAGGCGGTCACGATGTTGAGCACGCCGGGCGGCACGCCCGCCTCGTGCGCGAGCAGCACCAGCGCGAGGGAGGTGAGCGGCGTGTCCTCGGCGGGCTTGCAGACCACGGTGCAGCCGGCGGCCAGCGCGGGCGCGATCTTGCGCGCGATCATCGCGGCGGGGAAGTTCCACGGCGTGATGGCCGCCACCACGCCCACGGGCTCGCGCAGCGCGAACATGCGGCGGCCCGGCAGCGGCGCGGGGATGACCTCGCCGTTCATGCGCGTGGCCTGTTCGCCGAACCATTCGATGTAGCTCGCGGCGTAGGCCACCTCGCCCTTGCCCTCGGCCAGGGGCTTGCCCTGCTCCAGCGAGATCAGCGTGCCCAGGTCGTTCTGGTGGGCCATGACCAGGTCGTTCCAGCGCTTGACGATCGCCGCGCGCTGCTTGGCGGGCACCTTGCGCCAGGCGGGGAAGGCCTTGTGCGCCGCGTCGAGCGCGGCGCGGGCCTCGTCGGCGCCGCTGTCGGGCACTTCGGTGATGACCTTGCCGGTGGCCGGGTCGGTCACGGGCAGGCGGGCGGCGGGTGTCTGGCTCCACGCGCCGTCGATGAAGTTGGCGCTGCGGATCAGGTCGGGGCGGGCGAGTGTGAGTGGCATGGTTTTGAACAAAAAGAGCCTCTGGCGCTTATAGGGCGGGCGCAAGCAGCTATGGTTTCAGGAGTAATCAGCTCACGATGCCCAGATGCCAGGGCACGAACTCATGGTCTCCCAGGCCCAGCGCCTCGCTCTTGGTGGGCTCGCCGCTGGCATGGCGCAGTATGCGTTCGAAGATGCGCTGGCCCATCTCGGGCACCGTGCATTCTCCATCCACGATCACGCCGCAGTTGATATCCATGTCTTCTTCGAGACGGCGGAACATGGGCGTGTTGCTCGCCAGCTTGATGGTGGGCGCGGGCTTGCTGCCGAACATGGAGCCGCGCCCGGTGGTGAAGCAGATCAGGTTGGCGCCGCTCGCGATCTGGCCCGTGGAGGCGACCGGGTCGTAGCCCGGTGAGTCCATGAAGACGAAGCCGCTCTCGGTGATGGGCTCGGCGTATTCGTACACCGCGCGCAGCGGCGTGGTGCCGCCCTTCATGGCGCTGCCCAGCGATTTCTCGAAGATGTTGGCCAGGCCGCCCGCCTGGTTGCCGTGGCCCACCACGCCGTTGAACTGCGCGTTCTGGCCCGCGGTGTACCGCTCCCACCAGGCCAGGCGGTCGAGCAGCTTCTGCCCCACCGCGGGGCTGATCGCGCGGCGCGTGAGCATGAACTCCACGCCGTGGATCTCGGGCGTCTCGCTCAGGATGGCCGTGCCGCCGTGGCGCACCAGGATGTCCATGGCCGCGCCCAGCGCGGGGTTGGCGGTGATGCCCGAAAAACCATCGGAGCCGCCGCACTCCAGGCCGATCTTGAGGTGGCTCGCACTCACTGGCTGGCGCCGCGCCTGGTTGGCGACGGGCAGCATCTCCTCGATGGCCGCGATGCCCGCCGCGATGGTGGCGCGCGTGCCGCCTGTGTCCTGCATCACGAAGCTGCGCAGCAACTGGCCCTCGTGCAGGCCCTGCGACTCCATCAGCCCATCGACCTGGTTGCGCTCACAGCCCAGGCCCACGATGAGCACGCCCGCGAGGTTGGGGTGGCGCGCGTAGCCCGCCAGCGTGCGGCGCAGCAGGTCGAAATGCTCGCTGGGCGAGGACATGCCGCAGCCGCTGGTCTGCGCGAACGCAGCCACGCCATCCACGTTCGGGAAGGCCGCGAGCCGCTCGGGCGTGAAGTGCGCGGCGATGTGCTTGATCACGGTGGCCGAGCAGTTCACCGACGACAGGATGCCGATGAAGTTGCGCGTGCCCACGCGGCCATCGGCGCGCACGAAGCCCTGGAAGGTGGCGCGCTCGTTCTCGGGCACGTAGTCCACGGGCCGCACGTCCGCGCCGAAGGCCGGGTCGCGGTAGTGGTCCACCAGCCTGAGGTTGTGGCTGTGCACGTAGTCGCCCGGCTCCAGGTCGCGCGTGGCGACGCCGATCACCGTGTCGTACTTCCTGACCTGCTCGCCCTCGGCGATGCGGCGCGCGGCGATCTTATGGCCCGCGGGCACCTGGGCGCGCGTGCGCACGCCCAGCCCGGGGATGTCCTGGCCCAGCGCCAGCGCCGCCTTGGCGACGAGCACGTTGTCGTTGGGGTGCAGGTGCAGCAGGGGGCTGGCAGCGGCGGCCATGGTCATTTCATCAACTCGCGCAGCTTGAGCTTCTCGATCAGCATGGTTTCCTTCTGGTAGACCTCGCCCACGTATTTTTCATAGCCGGGGCCGTCCAGGTACATCACGGGGGCGTCGATGCGGCCGGTCACCGCCTTGAACTCGGGGCTGGCCACGGCCTGCCGGAAGGCCTCGCGCAGCTTGGCGAGGACGGCCGGGTCCAGGCCCTGGGGCGCGCCGATGCCGTTGGGCGCATCCACCACCACGTTGTAGCCCAGGTCCTTGAGCGTGGGCGTGTCCTTGAAGCGCGGCGTGCGCTGCTCGCCCCAGGTGGCCAGCAGGCGCAGCTTGCCCGCCTCGACGTGCGGCGCCCACGAGCTGGAGTCGGCCAGCGCATCCACGTGGCCGCCCAGCACGGCGTTCAGCGCCTCGGCGCCGCCCTTGTAGGGCACCTGGTTGAGCTGGATGCCCGCCGCGCTGGCGAACTCCTCCATGCCCACGTGCGTGGCGCCGCCCACGCCCGCGTGGGCGTAGGTCACCTGGCCGGGCTTGGCCTTGGCGGTATCGACGAAATCCTTGAGCGTCTTGAACGGGGAACTGGGCAGCACCGCGATGCCGAAGGTCTGGCCCGAGGTGCGGGCGATGTAGCTGAAGTCCTTGCGCGGGTCGAGGTGCACCGAGCCCAACTGCGAAAAACGCGTGACCGAGATCGGGATCTGGCCGATGGTGTAGCCGTCGGGCTTGGCCGAGGCCATGGCCTTGGTGCCGATCATGCCCGAGGCGCCCGCCTTGTTCTCCACCGCGATGCTTTGGCCCAGCACGCGGCCCGCCACGGCGCACAGCGCGCGCATCGACTGGTCGGCCGTGCCGCCCGCGGGCCAGGGGCAGATGAAGGTGATGGGGCGCGAAGGCCATTCCTGTGCGAACAGGCGGCCGGAGGCCGCGGCGAGGGTGGTGGCGCCCAGGGCGCCGAGCACGTGGCGGCGCTGCATGCTGCGTGGCATAGTCATGTGTTTGTCTCCTGTCATGGGGTTGTGCGGAACAGCGCCATTGTTCGAATCTGCCGCATAACAATCTAATGAAAATATCGACAGTCTTCATTGCTTGCAGGCTATGAAGCAGGAAGCTGGTATGCCGGGCGGCGCACAATGCACAGACGGAAGGAGACACCCCCCCATGGACACGACGGCACGATTCAAGGTGGGCGACCACGTGGGCTGGAACTCCGAGGCCGGGCGCGTGTCCGGCACCATCATCGCGGTGCACACCAGCGACTTCGACTACAAGGGCCACCGGCACCGCGCGAGCGAGCAGGAGCCGCAGTACGAGATCAAGAGCGACAAGACCGACCACATCGCCGCCCACAAGGGCGGCGCGCTGCGGCTGCTATGACGCGGGCGGCGCCCTTTTTCACCATCGGCCACTCCAACCGCAGCCTGTCCGAGTTCGAGGCGCTGCTGGGCGAGGCGGGCGTCGAGCTGCTGGCCCACATCCGCAAGATGACCCTGTCGCGCGCCAGCCCGCAGTTCAACCGCAACACGCTGGCTCCGGCCCTGGCCGCGCAGGGCATCGCCTACGAGCACATCGCGGCGCTGGGCGGCCTGCGCGGCCGCTCGCCCGGCCTGCCGCGCGCGTTGAACGGCTACTGGGAGAACCCGAGCTTCCACCGCTACGCCGACTATGCGCTGTCGCCCGCATTCCGCGCCGGCCTCGAACACCTGCGCCGCGCCGGGCATGCGCGGCGCTGCGCCCTGATGTGCGCCGAGGCCGTGTGGTGGCGCTGCCACCGCCGCATCGTGGCCGACTACTTGGTCGCCAGCGGCGAGGCCGTTTTCCACATCATGGGGCCGGGCCGGCTGGAGCCCGTGACGCTCACGCCCGGTGCGGTGGTGCGGCCGGACGGCACCATCACCTACCCCGGGCTGGAGGAGCGGGGCGGCCCGCCATGAGCAAGATCGACCGCGTGCTGCGCAGCAACCTCAAGCTGCGCCACCTGCAGATGCTGGTGGCGCTGGACCAGTTCCGCCACCTGGGGCGCGCGGCGGAATTCCTCTCCGTCACGCAGCCCGCCGTCTCCAAGACCCTGGCCGAGGTGGAGCGCATGTTCGGCATGCCGCTGTTCGAGCGCTCCACGCGCGGCACCTGGCCCACTGCGGCGGGCGCGAGCGTGGTGCGCTTCGCGCGCTCGGTGCTCGCGGGCTACGAGCGCACGCGCGACGAGATCGCCGACGAGGCCAGCGGCGCCAGCGGCCGCACCCGCGTGGGTGCCATGGTGTCGGCCACGCCCGGGCTGCTCGCCCAGGCCGTGGAGCGGCTCAAAAGCCGCTCGGCCCGCACCACCGTGCTGATCGAGGAGGGCGACCTCACGCGCCTGCTGCCCCGGCTGCGCCTGGGCGAGCTGGACCTGTTCGTGGGCCGCCTGGAGCCCGGCTACGCCGCGCCCGACCTGGAGACCGAGCCGCTCTACGAAGACCCGATGGTGGCCGTGGTGCGCCCGGGCCACCCGCTCGCGCGCAAGCGCTCCGTGCAGTGGGCCGACATCGCCCGCCAGCCCTGCGTGATGCCCCCGCCCTGGGCCTCGCTGCGCGTGAAGCTGGTGCAGCAGTTCTTCGCGCACGGCCTGCACCTGCCGGCGGACATCGTGGAATCGGCCTCGTTCCTGTCGCAGCTCACCTTCGCGCACCAGCGCGGCGCCGTGGCTTTCATGGCGCGCACGGTGGCGCGGCACTTCGAGCGGCTGGGCATGGTGGCGGTGCTGAAGATCGCCGTGCAGGTGGACCTGCCGCCCGTGGGGCTGATCACCCTGCGCGGCCAGCCCATGACGCCGGTGACGGCGGGGCTGGTGGAGTGCCTGCGGGCCGTGGCGGCTGACGGCATGCCGGCGCCATAGCGCCATGGCCCGCAGCTTTCTTATGGCAGCGGAACGATGCGCACGCTGGCCTGGCTGCTGGCGTCGGCCGCGCCCACGGCCGCGAACAAGCGGCGGTTGGCCTCGTCATAGGCCACGCCGATGATCTTGGGCCAGCCGCTCGCCAGCACCGAGACCTCGCCCTTGGGGCTGACCTGGAACAGCTTGCCGCCCGAGCCGCCGAAGAACAGCGTGCCGTCCGGCGCGGCCGTCATCAGGTCAATGCCGTCGAGCGTGGTGAAGGTGGCAACCACCTTGCCGTCGGCCAGCGTGGCGGGTTGCGCGCGCACCTGGCTCCACGCATAGGACAGCAGGTTGCCCGTGTTCTGGTCGCTCACGTACAGCGTATCGCCCGCCACGGCCACGCCCACGGGCTTGCCCAGGCCGGTGACCAGCTCGCGCTCGCTGGCCTGCGAGCCGTTTACGCTGAGCTGGCTGATGGCGCCCGTGCCGCCCTTGATGAACCAGCCGTCCACCAGCGAGCCGTCGGGCGCCGTGGTCACGCCGATGCGGCGGCGCGCGGCGTCCAGGCCCGCGAGGTCGGCGGCGCTGCCGCCCTTGGGCACGGCGACCACCGTGCCGTCGGTGCCGAAGCCGAAGCGCGTCACGTAGAGCGTGCCGTCCGCCGTGCGCGTCAACTGGCCCAGCGTGGCGCCGCTGGCTGGCGCGGCGGTGAGCGCGGCGTAGGTGGGGAAGGCCTTGTCGCCGTCCCACACGCGCAGGCTGTTCGTGTTGTCGTCGGTCAGGTAGAGCTTGCCCTCGGTCTTGTCCCAGTACAGGCCGTTGAGCTTGGCGGAAATGGCCAGCGTGGTGGGGCCGCGGTCCACGCCGTGGCTGCTGCCGCCGCCGCAGGCCGACAGCGCCAGGAAGGTGGATGCCAGGCCGGCCAGTAGCCAGCGGCGCAAGCCGCGGGCGCGTGGAGTGTGCAGTGCAGCGGTGAAGTTCATGGAGCTCCTTCCAATCCCGGATCGGGTACATAAAATGGAGCGCTATTATATTTTGGAATAGCGATGCCAACCCACAACCTCCCCCGCCCGGGCATGCCCGCCACCTCCATCCGCCGTATGCCGTGGAGCCTGCTCGTTGCAGCGGCCGCCGCCCTCCTGGGCTGCGGTGGCGGCGGCGCGTCCGCCGATGCCCCCGTGGCGCCGCCTGCTACGCAGCCCTGGGTGTGGAGCCTGCCGCAGGGCTTCACACCGCCCGCGGTGCCTGCCGACAACCCCATGAACGCCGCCAAGGTCGAGCTGGGCCGGCGCCTGTTCCACGACGTGCGCCTGTCGGGCAACGGCACCCAGTCCTGCGCGAGCTGCCACGCGCAGGCCAGCGCCTTCACCGACAGCCGGGCGCTGTCGCGCGGATCGACCGGCGAGGTGCACCCGCGCAACGCGCTGCCGCTGGCCAACGTGGCCTACAGCACCACGCTCAACTGGGCCAACCCCACGGTCACCACGCTGGAGCAGCAGATGCAGGCGCCGCTGTTCAACACCCAGCCCGTGGAGATGGGCGTGAACGACGGCAACCGCGCCGAGGTGCTGGCCCGGCTGCGCAGCGACGCGGACTACCCGCCGCGTTTCACGGCCGCGTTCGCGGGCGAGGCCGACGCGCTGAGCTGGGACAACGTGATCAAGGCCATCGCCGCCTTCGAGCGCACGCTGGTCTCCGCGGGCAGCCGCTACGACCAGTTCCAAGCGGGCACGGCCAGCCTGACGGCGCAGGAGCAGCGCGGCATGCAGCTCTTCTTCGGCGACCGCGCCCTGTGCGCGCGCTGCCATGGCAGCCCCAACTTCAACGACCAGTTCGCCACCGCCGCCGCGCCGGGGGCCGCGCCCGCGTTCCACAACACCGGCCTGTTCAACATCGGCGGCACAGGCGCCTACCCCGAGCCCAACCGGGGCGTGTACGAGCTCACGCGCATCGCGCAGGACATGGGCCGCTTTCGCGCCGCGAGCCTGCGCAACATCGAGCTGACCGCGCCCTACATGCACGACGGCAGCATCCCCACGCTGGAGGCCGTGCTCGACTTCTACGCCGGCGGCGGCCGCGACGTGGGCAACGGCCTGTACGCGGGCGACGGGCGGCTCAACCCGTACAAGGACCCGCTGATCGGGCAGATCCGCCTGGAGGCGCAGGACAAGGCGGATATCGTGGCCTTCCTGAAAACGCTCACCGACACGGCCTTCGTGACCGACCCGCGCTTCGCCGACCCGTTCGCCTCACCGACAAGGAAAGCCCCATGACCGCCCCTATCACAGCCCCCATCACCCTGCGGCCCATCGGCGTCATCCGCAGCCCTTTCCATGCCCCGCAGGGCATGCCCATCCAGACCGTGGCGGCGGCCGGCGTGGAGGGCGAGCTGGAGGTCTTCGCGGAATTCGGCGAAGGGCTGCGCGACATCGAGGGCTTCGAGTACCTGATCCTGCTCACGCACCTGCACCAGGCCACGGAGAAGCTGCAGGTGGTGCCGTTCATGGACACGGCGAGCCACGGCGTCTTCGCCACGCGCGCGCCCGCGCGGCCCAACCGCATCGGCTTGTCCATCGTGCGGCTGCTGGAGGTGCGGGGCCGCGTGCTGCGCTTCGCGGGCAACGACATGCTGGACGGCACGCCGGTGCTGGACATCAAGCCCTACGTGCCCGCGCTGGACGTGCGCGAGACGGAGCGCATCGGGTGGTTCGCGCAGGGGCTGCGGCGGCTGCCGGACACGCTGGCCGACGGCCGGATGCTTTGAATGAAAAAGGCCGCTAGCGCTTATGCAGAAAGCGCCAGCAGCTATCGAAACAAGAGCTTATTGCAGAACCCGCGCCGCCACCGCCTCACCCACCTGGGTGGTGTTGGCCGTGCCGCCCAGGTCCGGCGTGTGCGGCCCGGTCTTGATCACGTCCTCGATCGCCGCCACGATCGCATCGTGTGCCGCGCGGCCCGCGCCCTGGCCGTGGGTGAGGAAGTCCAGCATCAGCGCGCCGGACCAGATCATCGCGATGGGGTTGGCGATGTTCTTGCCGTAGATGTCGGGCGCCGAGCCGTGCACAGGCTCGAACAGGCTCGGGAAGGCACGCTCGGGGTTCAGGTTGGCCGAGGGCGCCAGGCCGATGGTGCCCGTGGTGGCGGGGCCCAGGTCGCTGAGGATGTCGCCGAACAGGTTGGTGGCGGCCACCACGTCGAAGCGGCCCGGCTGCAGCACGAAGCGCGCGGTGAGGATGTCGATGTGCTGCTTGTCGAGCGTGACATCGGGGTAGTTCTTGGCGACCTCGTCGGCACGCTGGTCCCACCAGGGCATGCTGATGGCGATGCCGTTGCTCTTGGTGGCCAGGGTCACGTGCTTCCTGCTGCGGCTCTGCGCCAGGTCGAAGGCGAATTGGAGCAGGCGGTTGGCGCCGTGGCGCGAGTAGACCGATTCCTGGATCACGATCTCGCGGTCCGTGCCCTCGTACATGATGCCGCCGAGCGAGGTGTACTCGCCCTCGGTGTTCTCGCGCACCACGTAGTAGTCGATGTCGCCGG
>Ga0222423_1000564_pt1 | contig 23762 bp, 25 predicted proteins | sample 3A0metagenome_FD_182472 | JGI IMG/M metagenome (GOLD analysis project Ga0222423, IMG submission 182472) | Enriched microbial communities from leaf-cutter ant dump, University of Wisconsin, Madison, United States - 3A0 (version 2) | ecosystem: Environmental > Terrestrial > Nest > Insects nest >...
ACTCCGCCGAAGCGGGACTATCCCGCCGCTTCCGTGGCCGACTTTTGCACCGCCGCTCTCACATACGAAGACATCGTCGATCATTGCTGCGATGCCTGGCGAAAGCTCGAAAGCCAGCCCTGGCGCATCATGTCTATCGGACGCAGGGAATGGACCAATGGGTTTTGATTAGTGAGAGGGCGTATAACATGTCCCCCAAATCATTTCTCAAGCTCCAGGAGCCCCCATGACAAAGAAAGTCCTGCTCTACCTCCGCAACTCGGCCGATACGCTGCACACCGCCTGCGCCGATTCGCAGCGTTATTATGCCGAGACCTTCATCCGGAAGAACGGCTGGAAACTGGAACTGACCTGCCGTGACGAAGACATCGGCGAAGTCGCCTTCACGGCACAACCCGGTGTTCATAAGCTTCTGAACGAGATTGAGTTCGGATCGAGCGATATCGTCCTATGCCATACGCTAGATCGTCTCTGCTCGCGTCTTCCCGATGCAGCACGCCTGCTTCACGATCTCACAGTGAACGGCATGGAGCTTTGGGCGGCAGATCCCGGTATCCGGATCCAGACCAAGGATCTGATTGGCTATTATTGCAACGATCCGGGAAAGCCGCTTGCAGGTTTTCAGCATTTCGAGGCGATGCCTGATGGCCTCTATGACGTGAACGATCTTGTTCCGCTTCCCTACGGATACCGCTACACCGGCGTCTATGATTCCAATGGAACGTATGTGTTCGGGTTTAAGGCCAGCGATAAGGAATGTGCCAAAGTCGTCCGGCGGATTTTCCGGATGTATGCGGACGGAATGTCGCCGGCAAAGATCGCGGAAGCCCTGAACGCTGAAGGCATCCCGGGCCCTCGTGGCGGCAAGTGGCGTGACACCACCATCCGCGGTGACCGCGCGCGTGGAACCGGCATTCTCAATGACAAGATCTATATCGGCCGCTCCTGGATGCCGGGCCGTAATTACGACAGCGCCTATGCGCCGCGGATCGTCAGCGATGAACTCTGGACCCGCGTGAAGCAGCGGCAGGGTTTGGCGGCGCGGGGCCCTGTGGGAACGCCGTAAGCTTTTTGCCCAGACATCACACTGGCCGGCGCTGCCGGCCAGTGTTCCCCATGATATTGTTTGAGACGGAATTCAGACCATGACCAAGACCGTTCTGTTTTATGCCCGCTACTCCACCGACCGCCAGAACGAGGTGTCGATCGAGACCCAGGTCGAGCTCGGGAAGGCCTTCATCGCCAACAAAGGCTGGAAGCTGGTCGAGATCTATGCGGATTCTGCTATCAGCGGCACCTCCTTCGCATCGCGTCCGGGCATCCAGCAGGTCCTGGCTCATGTGAAGCGCGAGCGGATCGACGTGGTCCTCTGCGTCACGGCTGATCGCTTGTCGCGCGACGTGGAGCATAGCTCGAAGATCCTCAAGGAACTCAACTACCACGACACGGCGATCTGGACCGTGCAGGCTGGTCAGGAGATCAGCCATATGGAGCTGCATATGCGCTCCACGCTCAGCCATGAACTGGTCGAGCAGATCCGCTACCGCACCCGTGAGGGCATGAAGACTGCAGTAAAGAAGGGCAAGGCGTCCACCTGCCTCGCCTACGGTTACCGACTCTCCCAGCAGCGTGATGCTAGCGGCGACCGGATCAAGGGCCTGCGCGAGATCGACCTTGAGAAGGCAGAGATCGTGCGACGCATCTACCAACTCTATGCCGACGGCATGTCACCACGCGACATCGCACAGCTCCTCAACAGGGAAGGCATCCCCGGCCCCCGTGGCCGCAAATGGCGTGACACCGCGATCCGCGGTCATGTCGGCCGTGGCACCGGCATCCTGAACAACGAGAGCTATATCGGACGGATGGTCTGGAACCGGCGCCAGTACCGCAAGAACCCGCAGACCGAACGCCGAACTGCACGCGCGAACGATAGCTCGGATTGGGTCGTGACGGACGTTCCCGAGATGCGCATCGTTTCGGACGACTTGTGGAGCCGCGTCAAGGACCGGCAAAAGGAGATCGGCGACCTGTTCGACTTCGGACAGAGCAACCGGCTCAATGCCACGCACCGGCCGGAATATCTTCTGAGCCATCTCCTCGAATGCGAGGAGTGCGGTGGACCCTACGCGATTTCCGGCAAGGATCGCTATAGCTGCACCAACCGCAAGAAGCGCTTGCCGATCGACGAACTTGGCGGCGCATGTTGCAGCAATAGCAAGACGATCATTCGCCAGGAACTGGAGAGCCGTGTACTGGACTGCCTGCCGGCAGCCTTCTTTGCCGAAGGCATCTTCGACACGCTATCCGAGCGGAGCATCGCCTACGAGACGGCAAAACTCAAACGTCCGCTTGCCGAGCGCGACCAGATGAAGCGCAAGCTCTCGGAACTCGCGGGCAAGCAGCAAAACATCATCCAGCAGATCAGCGACCGTGCGGCGGAAGGCCGCCCTCGCCTGCCGGCGCTCGACGATACGCTCGACCGGCTGGAGGCAGAACGACAAATCCTTGAGATGGAGATCGCCAGTTTCACGGAAAGCGGCCCGGACATGATCGCCAAGATCGAGGAACTGCGCCGCCGGCATAATCCGGAAGAGACGGAGATGGCCATGCGCCAGTTCATGATGGTGGCCCGCAAGGGCAAGAACGAGGAAGCCAAGCGCATGCTGATGCCAATCGTGCGACAGCTCGTCCAGAAAGTCGTGATCGGCAAGACGCCGGGCCATCAGCCGGCAAGCCTGCAGGTGCACGGCCTGATCGCCTCGATCCTCGCGCAGATGGACGTGCTCGACTACATGAAGAGCCGCTTCATCTCGGAGATCCACGAGGACTTCGTGGAGCGGCTGGAAGCCGGTGAACTCGACAGCGAGGAGAAGAGAGAGATTATGCTCGACATTTACCGCGAGGAACTGCTTGAGCGGTTCCCCGAGTGGGAGAATTTGCAAGTCTCAGTGGTTGCGGGGGCTGACAACCACCGTTGTCGAACAACATTACGGTGCGTTCTCTGAAAAGGCATCCTCAAGTGAACGACGGCAAAGAACAGTGCTGCTGGATGTCTCGAAGGATAGTGCCGCCTATTTCGACCATTTGATCGTTGAGGACGAGACGGCAGCTGTCGTCCGCCCTTGTGCATGGGGCGACTAAATCAACCAGAAGCGCCCGATTTTTGCTCCGCCAGTGACAGGCGGCAAAAGCATTTATACTCACATGGAATCGATATTCTTTCCATCTGCTTACAGCTTTTGATGCAGGCCGCGTCCTTCTGCCTCGCGGGAGGAACATGGCATCCATCTTCCCCGTTGAAAAGCGCTGGTCAGGCGCGGTTGCGAAACTTACGCCGTACCGCCCGCGATACGCTTTCGGCAAGGATCAACAGGCAGCCGACGAGCAGCAGGGCCGCGCCGAGCGTGCCGTCGACCAGCCCCAGCAGGCAGGCGGCGAGCGCCACGAGACGATCGTCATTGCCGCACACCAGCCGGAGATGCGCTTTACGACAAACTTCTCGCGAGCTTTATGGGCTTCGTCAAACTCGAAGTCATCGCTATCCGGCTCAGCTACTAAAACCGTCACTACCTCCTCGTTCGGGGCGCAAAGCCTTTAGGCTGCGGTCGCATTCGAACGCCGATCGCTTACCCCTGGATCGAGTACCCCCCATCGACAGGGATGCTGACGCCGGTCACAAATCTGGAAGCATCGCTGCAAAGAAACACGACCGCGCCACCAAGCTCCGGGGGCTCGCCCCAACGGCCCGTCGGAGTACGACTTCTGACGCTCTCCTCGAGATCGGGAAAGCGCGATCGGGAACTCGCGGTCATCTCGGTATTGATCCAGCCTGGGAGGATCGCATTACACTGGATGTTGTCCCTACCCCAGGCAGCGGCAAGGCCTCGCGTAAGTTGGACAATAGCGCCTTTGCTCGCGGTGTAGGGCACGTTCCACGAGGCACCGAATATCGACATCATGGAACCGATGTTCACAATCTTACCGCCACCTGCTCGCATGAAGTCCGGGTACACCGCCGTCGCGCAAAAGTAGGCCGAATCCACGTTGACGGTTTGGATGAGGCGCCATTCGTCCGACGAGTATTCCTGCGGCAATTTCCGGATGTTTATCCCGGCATTGTTCACGAGAACGTCTATACGGCCGAATTCGTCGACTACTCGGTCTCGCATGCCCCTGGACCCCTCTTGGGTCGAAATGTCCGCCGCGAAGAAAGACGCTTTCAGGGAGTTAGCCCGAAGTCGCTCGACCGCCTGAAGCCCCTTCTCCTTGTCGCGGCCCACAATCGCCAGCGAAGCGCCGGCGCCTCCGAGTGCCTCGGCCATTGCGTAGCCGAGGCCGCCATTCCCACCGGTGACGATTGCCACGCGCCCTTCGAGTGAAAAATTTGGAGCAATCATGTAATTTCCCCTCTCCTGGGAACGAGAAACACTTGGCTCCCTCAAGGCCGATGTGTGTCGCGCCGGTAAATTTTTGCGGGAGAAAGTCCGGAGAGCGCTGAAGCTCACCGGACTCTAATCATCGGCATCACGGCATTAGCTGCCCACCGTTCACCTCGATGACCTGACCAATGATGTACGGAGACAGGGAATTGGAGGCCAGAAACAGATATGCCCCCACGCAGTCTTCGGTCGTGCCGAGCCGTCCTTGGGGAATCGCGGCAAGTGACGCCTGCATCTGCGCATCATTCGAATAGCGTTCATGGAACGCCGTCGCGATGACCCCCGGAGCTACGGCATTGACGCGAATACCTGCGGAGATAAATTCCTTTGCCATGCCTCTCGTAACATTCGAAACGAGCGACTTGGCCGAACAATAAAGGCCCGCTCCACCGCTTGCCCCATTGCGAGCACCGACTGAGGTCGTATTGATGATAAAACCGCCATTTTTCTTCAGGTACGGCAGCGCCGCGGCTGAAGCCGTCAGCACCGATCGCGCATTCAGATCCATGACAGCGTCGTAATAATCATCCGTCATCTCCGCATATGTCTTGCGGGCAACCATTCCGCCGGCATTGTTGATCAGGCCGTCGATTCGGCCGAAGGTGGACACGGCCTCCGACACAACACGATTGACTTCGCTGCTTTTACTCACGTCTGCTTGAAAAAGAGAGACGATACCCCCCTTTTTGCCGATTTCGGATGCTACCGCCTCAGCTTTCTCCTTGCTGCTGTTGTAGTGGAGCGCGACCTTGGCACCTTGCTCGGCGAAGGCGATGGCGAGCGCGGCACCGATGCCCGTAGATGCGCCTGTGATCAGCACCACCTTGCCGTCGAGATCTGGAATTTTCACTGATGTCGTGGTCATTCTAACGTCGTCCTTATTTTACCCGGATCGGGCTTCCGAAGGGTTTGCTTGTCGATACGGTTGTCATTGCTGGAGTTCCGCGGGCAAATCCGCACCATGGAACTTCTTGTAAATGTCGTTGAGATTGCCGTTCTTACGGTTTGCTGCCACCCACTCATTCAACTTCGCAAGAAGTTCCGGCTCGTCCTTGCGAACACCCAACCCTAGCGGAAGCGAGCCGATGGAGAATTTCGGTTCGAAGGAGAGTGCAGCGTCTCTTTTGCCGATCGCCTGCACGATCGAAGCCGAACTGGCAACGATCTTCGCCTGGCCGCTAAGCGCCGCAGTCACCATTGTGGCGTCATCACTATAACGTACGACGGTGATACCCTTTTCGGCCGCCATTTTCGTAACCATCGCATCCTGCGCAACGCCGCGGGTTACGGTAACCTCCTTGCCGCGCACGTCATCCCAGCTCTTGATATCGCTGTTGGCCGGTGCACCGATAACCGAGACGATCGCGGCATAGGGCATCGTGAAATCGACGACCTTTTTACGCTCGTCGGTAATCGCCAGCGTAGAAATCAAAATATCGGCCTTCTTGGTCAGCAACGTGGGAATACGGCTCTCAGCCGTCACCTTCACAAATTCAAGTTCGAGGCCCCAGTCTTTGGCGAGAAGCTTCGCGGTTTCAACATCAGAACCGACCGGTTGCAGGTTCTCATCGAGCATGCCGGAGGGAGGGATTGCCAGATCGGTTGCAACCTTGATCTTTCCGGCCTTCATTATCTCCTTGTAGAGATCATCGCTGGCAGAAGCCGAATATCCGGAGGCCGCAAACACGGCAACGGCGCAGAGTATAGACTTGTACAGCTTGGAAAAACGCATGGTATCCTCCCGATTGCGTTGACAAAATTGACATGAACCTACTGCCGGAAGGCCGGTCTTGGCCCTCCGCGTTATTTTTGGTGTCTTTCCCAGATAACCGACGCCCCGCGACGACGGCTCAAAAAAAGCCTCTCACCCCTCCTGGTTCGCGAGACGGTCAAAGGTGCGGAACAGCGCCTGGTTTCCGTTGCTCCCTTCCCCGTGTGCCCGCGCTTCGAGATACAGCGTGGTGGCAAGCGCGAGACCAGGGAGCGGAACGCCCTTTTCGAAAGCCGCTTCGTTCGCGAGTTTGAGGTCCTTGAGCTGGAGATCGATCCTGAAGCCCGCGCTGATGTCCTTTGCCAGAACCTTCGGCCCGAGGTTGTCGAGCATCCACGAACCTGCCGCGCCCCCGCGCAGCGCATTGCTCATCAATGCCAGATCGGCGCCGTGCGCGCGAGCGAGCGCGAACGCTTCGCACATCGCCTGGATATGCGAAGCCACCATAAGCTGGTTGCACATCTTGAAAACTTGCCCGCTACCAAGCGCACCGGCATGCAGAACGTTTGTCCCCATGCATGCAAGGTATGGCTGCGCTTTCGCGAAGGCCTCGTCATTGCCCCCGACCATGATCGACAGCGTTCCATTGATCGCTCCGACGACACCGCCGCTGACAGGAGCATCGACCATATCGATCCCCTTTTCCGCCAGACGCGCCCCCATTTCGCGTTCCGCCGCGGGAGAAATCGTGCTCATGTCGATGAAGAGGGAACCAGCGGGAAGATTATCCACCAAACCGCCCTGCCCAAGAACCACAGAACGCACGTCCGGTGTATCCGGCAGCATGGCAATGACGGTTCCTTGACGGTTGAGGGCCTCTTCCAGGGTGGCAACGACCTCAATGCCCTCGTCCTGCAGCGAGCGCCGCACATCGTCTCGCACATCGAAGACCCGGACCGGCATTCCACCCTTCAGCAGATTGCGGACCATCGGTAGCCCCATCACGCCGGCTCCGATGAACGTGACCGGGCCGGCGATTGCGTTGGCTGTGGCATTTCCCATTAGAATTTCTCCTGGCAGTTGCGTTAGAGCTCCGCTTCTGCGCTATTTTCGGCACGTAGAAGCCCATAGGCCGCCAAGCGATGGCGATCACTTCGGGTGGAGCAAAAATTAAATCGTGGTTGTCCGGGCGACCGGCTTACCGGAAAGTTCGCGTCACTTTGCCTTCGTGATTTCCGGGGGCAATTCAGTACCGTGATACTTCTTGTAAATTTCGTTCAGCTTGCCGTTTTCCATATTGGTTTTGACCCATCCGTCGAGCTTGGCGAGCAGTTCCGGCTCATTCTTCCTCACGCCGATCGCGAGATTGAAGACGCGAATGGTGAGCTTCGGCTCGAACGCCTTCTGGGGATCCTTGTTGTGGATCTGCTTCACCAGGGTTGCCGACGTCGCCACCATGGCCGCCTGTCCAGAGACAGCGGCCGTCACCAGCGTCGCGTCATCATCGTAGCGCGCCACGCTGAAACCCTCCGCGGACGCCCGCTTGGATAACTCCGAATCCTGGGTGGTACCGCGCGTTACCGCAACGGTCTTCCCTTGAAGGTCGGCCCAATCCTTCAGCTCGGCGGAAGCGGGCGCGGCAATGACCGAAAGCAGGCCGGCATAGGGCTCGGAGAAGTCGATGACCTGCTGGCGTTCCGGCGTTACGGAAAGCGTGGAGATCGCGATGTCCGCTTTGTTCGTCTGCAGATTGGGGATACGCGTGGCGCCCGTCGTCTGAATGAACTCGAGTTCCAGTCCCCAGTCCTTCGCAAGCAACTGGGCGGTTTCAACGTCCGAACCGATCGGCTTCAGGTCCGCGTCCAGCATTCCCGACGGAGGAAGCGCGAGATCGGTAGCCACCCGGATCTTCCCGGCGGCCATGATGTCACTGAGCGCGTCAGCGGATGCGCTGGCCGCGCCAAGAACCGTCATGGCAGCAACGGTGGCAGCGAACGTGAAAGAACGAAAAATCGTCATGAGATCTCCTCCGAGGGGATGTTCGATTACAAGTCGTGACTCAGAAAATCTTGCAATTCCGGAGTCTCTGGTTTGCTCAAGATGTTCGTGCCGCCCTGCTCATGAACCAGGCCCTGGTGCATGAAGACGACCTTGTTGGCCACCTTCCGGGCGAAATTCATTTCGTGCGTGACCATGATCATGGTCATGCCACTCACGGCCAGTTTTTCAATGACGCGAAGAACCTCTCCAGTCAGCTTGGGGTCAAGCGCCGATGTGACCTCATCGAAGAGCATCACCTTCGGCTCCATCGCGAGAGATCGTGCGATTGCGGCCCGCTGCTGCTGGCCACCCGACAATTGCTCGGGATAGCTGTCAACCTTATCCGCTAGACCGACGCGGTTCAGGGCATCCGCGGCCAATTCCCGCGCCTGCGCCTTTCCGACCTTTTTCACGGAGCAAGGCGCGAGCATGATGTTTTCGCCAACTGTCAGGTGCGGGAACAGGTTATAGCTCTGAAACACAATGCCGACGTCGAGACGAAGCTTGCGTAAATCAAGCTTTGGATCGTCAACCCGGTGGCCTGCGACCTCGATCTGACCGCCGTCAATCGTTTCAAGACGATCAATGCAGCGTAAGGCTGTGCTCTTGCCTGAACCACTGGCGCCGATAAGTACGCCGACCTCACCTTTTTCCAAGGCGAATGTTACGCCCTTGAGAACCTGGACCGCTCCGAAGCTTTTCGTAACGTTGTTCAACGAAATCATAGACATGAACTATCTCTCCGGAATGCTTAGGCCGCATCTGCGGTGCGTGCGCCATATCGAGCCATCGTCTTTTCGAGCCGCTGGCTGAAGACCGAAAGCGGAAAGCAAAGGCAGAAATAGATCACTGCGACGATCACATAGATCAGGAATGGCTCGAATATAGAATTGTTGATCAGTTGGCCCGCACGGGCCAGTTCTACGAAGCCTACAACCGACGCAAGCGACGTATTTTTGACAATCTGCACACTAAAGCCGACCGTAGGCGGCGTCGCCAATCTGATGGCTTGCGGCATGATGACTTTGAACATGCGCTGGGTCTTCGACAGTGCCAGGCATTCCGCCGCTTCCCACTGCGCCTTTGGGACCGCCTCCAGGCAACCGCGCCAGATTTCGCCAAGATATGCGCTGACATAGATGGTCAGCGACGCGCCCGCGGCAGTTAGCGGTGTGACGTTGTAACCGAGTGCGGGAAGACCGAAATAACCAAGGAACATGATGACCAGCAGCGGCGTACCCTGGATCAGCTGAACGTAGAGACCCGAGATCAAACGCATCCAATCCGCTGGTGCGATCCGCGCCAGGGCGATGGCAAGTCCGCCCACACCGCCCCCGATGAACGCCACGGCCGTCAAAACCACGGTCCACCAGGTTCCTTCCAGTAGGAAGAGCAAGTGATTGATGTTGAGCAATGTATTCATGACACCGTCCACTTCACAAAGGCGTTCCAAGGCGACGGCGACGGGGGAAAAGCGCCATGCCCAATCCCCAGAATGCTCCTCGCATCACGATTGAAAGCGCCAGATAGATCAGCGCAACGATGATGTAAGTTTCAAACGGCCTGTACGTCTCCGACTGGATGAAATTCCCCGCAGCGGTCAGCTCTTCGGCTGATATCTGGGAGGTCACCGAAGAGGCCAGCATTAGCAAGATGAACTGGCTCGTCAGCGCGGGATAAACGCGCTCCATCGCGGGCCTCAGGCCGACATGCCAATAGAGCTGAACCGGGGACAGACCGAGGCATTCCCCCGCTTCCCACTGTCCCCTTTGGATGGAGTCGAAACCCGCGCGCATGATTTCCGCCGTATAGGCCCCCACGTTAAACGTCAGGGCGATGACGGCGACGGTGATGGCCGAAAATGAGAATCCGAGGCTCGACAAGCCGAAATAGATAACAAAGATTTGGACGAGGAAGGGCGTGTTGCGGACGGTTTCGATGTATGCCGAGGCACAACCGCGCAAAACACGCCCACCGGACCTGCGTGCAATCGCAAACAGAGTGCCGATCAAAAAGCCGGTGATGGTCGTGATGGAGGCAAGCTTCGCCGTCAACGCCGCCCCATCGGCCAACATCTGCCAACTGGTCAGTACAGCGGAGAAATCGAAGGTCACGTCCTTCCCTCCGCCCTGGCTCCTGTCACAGGAAAGCATTTTCCCCAACGGACGACGAAGCAACGAATACCTCGACCGTCGGCCATGCCCCTAGCCCGGCTAGTAGATATGGAAATTGGGTGGAAGTTGCTCCACATACCTTATCGCTCCTCCCGAGCAGTGATCAGATCGGGGCTTTCTCGAGCGCCGAAAGCTTCTCTACGCGGCGAACGAAATCCTCGCTGCGGTCGAATTCTGCGCTGAGATACGAAGACACGAGATCACGCGCCAACCAGGGGCCAACGATCTGTGCTCCGATGCACATGACGTTCACGTCGTCATGCTCGACACTCTGATGAGCCGAATGGACGTCGTGGCAGACGGCCGCGCGAATACCGTTGATCTTGTTTGCCGCGATTGCCGCGCCGACACCCGTGCCGCAAACGAGAATGCCGCGTTCAGCCGACTTATCGCGAACCTTCACGCAAAGAGCGCGCGCAATATCCGGAAAATCGACGGGATCAGGCGTGAAGCTGCCGATGTCTTCCACGACATGGCCGGCTTCTTTGAGGAATGCGATTACGTCGCCTTTCAGGGGAAAACCTGCGTGATCACTTCCAATAACAATTTTCATAGCTTTTCTCTTCAGTTTTGCTGGAGTTGGTTCGAATGGGCCGAGCCGACGGCTCTCAGGCTCGCGCGCCGACGGAAGTCGGCTCCGATTTGGAAGTGCTTTTCGAGGAGATTGTCCGCGGCAACCCGATCACGGGCGACAATGGCGTCGAGGATCAGCCGATGATGATCCACCAGAAACTCTTCAATTCCCTCGATTTGAATAATCTTCTCGCGCCGTTCGAGATGAGAACGCATCATGAGCTGAGAAATCGACGCATAGAGCGTGATCAGGGTCGGAGAATGAGAGGCCTGGACGATCGCCTCATGGAAGCCGAAATCCGCCGCCCCGCCCTGTTCAGCATCATGAATTGTATCGATTATACGTCCAAGCGCATCCGTCAGCCGCGCCAGATCGGCATCGGTGGCCCTCTGGCACGCGAGACGGATCGCATGATGCTCGATCGCCTTACGGGCCTCCATGATGTCGCCGACCACATCCGGTTGATGCGCTAGCATGAAGCTAAAAACGTCGCCGAGCGCGCTTACATCGGGCCGCTTCACCACAGTCCCGACACCGTGACGGATTTCGACCGCACCAATCATAGCAAGGGATCGCAGCGCCTCCCGGATGATCGGGCGGCTGACATTGAGCTGTGCCGCGAGGTCACGTTCCGGCAACAATAGATCACCAGCCTTCAACTTTCCCGAGAGAAGCTGATCACGGAGAAAAGCGACGACGCGACTATGAGCGCCATGTTCCTGCCCCTCTCGACGTACTGGCTTATCCGTTGTCATGCATCCTCCATTCAGTGGTCTTACCACTTATAAGTCCTCTTTAAATTTTCTGTCAACGGCATTTGACAAACTTTTATTTTTCCATTTATCATCAGTGTATTACATGAATTCCGCAATTCGTCTGAGCGGCGGAAACCTTCAAGCATCCATATGAGGAATTGCCATGATTACCGTCTTTGGGTCGATCAATGTCGACTTTGTGGTGCGCGTCGAACGCCACGCGATGCTCGGTGAAACGATATTGGGGCGATCCTTTGAAACAACCCAGGGAGGCAAAGGCGCCAATCAGGCCCTTGCGGCACGTCGCGCCGGAAGCAACGTTAGGCTCGTTGGCGCAGTAGGATCGGACAGGTTCGCAGACATGGCATTGGAGGTGGTGCGGTCCGCAGGCGTGAACCTCGATCTCGTAGCATCACTCGACACAGAAACGGGCGTTGCGGTCATTACCGTATCGGACGATGGAGAAAACACGATATCCGTTGTTCAAGGCGCCAACGGAGGCGTTAGTCCAGCCATGGTGAGCCGAATTATCGATGAGAGAACGCAGCCGGGCGACATCCTTATGCTCCAAATGGAAATTCCGGCATCAGTCAACGCGGAAGCAATACGCGTGGCCAAAGAGAAGGGCATGCTGGTCATCTTCAATACCGCCCCCGCAACAAATGCTGCATCTGCTCTCGCTCTTAGCGCCGACATCGTGGTTTCAAATGAAAGTGAATTTGAGCTTCTAGTCGGCGGTCCGGTAAGAAGCCACGCACAACGAGTTGAGCGCCTCAAGCAGCTTCACGAAATGACAAGCAAAACCTTTGTGGTAACGCTCGGCTCCGAAGGTGCAATTGCTGTTCACAAAGGCGAAATGTTGACTGTGCCAAGCCTCAAAATTCAACCGATCGATACCGTGGGGGCGGGCGACACCTTTTGCGGCTACCTGGCTGCCGGCATCGACGCGGGCCAGGAGTTTTACGATGCCCTTAGAACAGCCGTGGTCGCTGGATCGGTTGCGTGCCTGTCGCAGGGCGCACAACCCGCAATCCCGATGAGAAGTATCGTAGCGCAATACATGTGAATAATATTTTTTATATGTACCGCCAACAGAATATCCCTTCCTTCTGCAGGGATATTCCTCGGAGTTCGCCGAGAAGACGTTCGGTCAGTTGGGAGGCTTTGGCTCCTATGGTTTTTCTGAGTCACATGTCGCGTCCTTCGCGTTGATCGCCTATGCTAGCAGTTTCGTGAAATGGCCTTCCCCCTGAGAACGGGTCCATATTGAGAATTAGAGTTTCGGCTATTTTGGGCTTTGACAGGAGCACGAAATGGCACGGAAGAATTACACGGCCGAGCAGATCATCGGGATGTTGCGGGAAGCGGAGGTCGGGCTTTCCCGGGGAGAGAAGACCGGCACGATCTGCCGCGGCCTGGGGATATCGGAGCAGAGCTATTCCCGGGGTGATCTCACATGAAGGGCGAAGCAAGCCAGGCATCGGCGAAAAGGAATCTGTAGGGATTATTTACCGCACTGGCAGCATGACGCGCTACTGCGGTCGTCACTTTTTGCTTGACTCGAACGGCCCCGTTACCGAAGTCCTGAGCCTAGAATCGAGAATTGCGAGCAATCTCTGCCAATGGTGCATGCAAGGCTGCCTCCAGCTTCCGGATGTGGTCAGACAACCATTTTGCCATCTGGGGCCAGATTTCGCGATCGAGTCCGTCGAACGATTGTTCGTAGGTTATGAGGCTGGCCTTGCGGTCGTCCAAACGCCGCCAGTCCAGGGCCGTTCCGAACTCGTTCTCGATCTGCTCCCGTTGGGCATGGAGCCGATCGAATATTCGTTTGTTTGCCTCTCCACTGCTCTTTCCTATCGCAAGCTGAACTTTAACACCGTCCTGCAGATAGAGGATCTGAAACGGGCAGCTTCCGATCCCGGATCCCGCGCTCAGCCAGTTTTCGTTGCCGGGGCTAATGCTGGCGAACATCGACACACCATCCGCGCGCATTTGGTCCAAGGCTAGATTCCAGAACTCCCGGCGCAACGTATGGCGCCGCTTCTGCCCGACAATCGAACTCGTCTCTTCTACCTCCTTGGAGGCAATACCGATCATGTAGTCTTTGGCTTCCGGAGTCGGAATGATCTGCTGAAGGTCGAGAAACAGCTCCTCCCCGAACCCGAACGGCGTCACACGGAAGCATTGCACCGCGATTCCACGGCTGATTAGCCATAGCGCCGTTGCCGTCACCTCTTTCCGGAAGTTTGCAGCCACAAACAGGATACGCTGGCCGTTGCCGGGATTCAGCATCGCTTCATCCAGATCCTCGACCTCCATGAATTCGCAGATTGCCTGCACGGCGTTTCCCCCGCCGCAATAACGATCGAGGTATTGTTGGTGGATGTCCACGATCTGCATCTTTTTCAGGCCCGATGTATAGGCGGCATATTTGAGTGCCTGCCAAGTTACATCGCGGCCTGAATCGTCCAGCTTGTTCTCGATCACCACCAGGTTGCCGGCCTTGTCGAGCGCCAACAAGTCCAGCCGTTCGCGTGTCTCGTCGAACCCGTCGAACTCCTTCTGCAGGATCAGAAGATCCTCACCCAAGGCATCGGGCTGATGCGCCAGCCACTCCTGCAAGTGCTCACGCTCGCGTAGCGCCAGATCACCGAAGCGTTTCTGGGCTAGACGGGAGATACGGTTCTGCGTGCGATCAACGCGAAACATCAGGCTACCTTCTCGATAATTGGAGATTGGGTGCGGCAACAATCAGGGCGTGTTAGCCCGACACTATTAGGAAGGACAAGAGCGGTTAGCAAACGGAAATCAGTATGGCGAAGAAGCAAAAGAGGGGCAGGAAAGACTACGAGGAAAGGCTGGTCCGTATCGCATTAGCCTCTGACACGTATGGCATGATCGTGAGAACAAACGGCACCAAAATCTCCTCACGCGTGCCCGCCATTTCAGGGCGTAGCAGTCCCGTAGACAGTTATTGGCTGCGTCTACTTATGGCTCGGATCTGTTCCACGGCCAGTTCGAGATCGGTTTCGGGAAGTCTACGCGCGATTGAGAGAAGGTCCTCCATAAGCTGCGCTCGGTGTCGCAACACCGGCGTTTCGTGAACGTCGAACAGGGTCTTCAACGGAACGTCTAACGCTTGACAGAGCTGTTCAATGGTCGAGAAACTTGGCAAGCTCTTGCCGCGCTCGATATTCGACAGCGCATCGACCGAGCGCCCGATCCGGGCCGCCAGCTCTTCCTGCGTCAGCTTCTTTTCCCTGCGGATCGCCTTCAGGCGCAATCCAAAGCGCGTTTTCGTGTCCATACCCGTATTTCAATCCGGGTCAGGGATTCGAGAACGGAGCGAAGTTGGAAACGATTTGTAAACCCGTATAACTATACGGTTTTGTTGCGAATCCCGATCTCGACTCCTGTCTGTTCCGCGTCGTCACCGTCGACGGGTTTGTACCGGGGAAATCCCCTTCAACCAAAACCAGCCGCGACTAAGGAGCGCGGCAAGACGGAGTTCCTGTCGTGATCAGAGCAACATACCTTTCAAGCCTTCTCATGATCGTCGCGGCGTATCCCGCAATCGCCGCCGATATCGACAAGCCGATCATCGCGGGCAGTTCGTTCTCGTCCTATGACAATGCCGCCGACACGGCGGACATGCTGGAGCCGTCGGGCTCCGGATTTTCGGGTTACATCGAAGGCAGCGTCAGCAAGGCTTTCGACACGCCTTATGATGTCGACGGCCATGCCTGGGCCCTGCGAGGCTCCATCAATATCGAAGGCCCAAGCGGACTGAACATCCAGTTCGACGGGGGCTTTGCACGAACAACCGTCGAGAACGTCGGCGTCAACCAGCTCGTCGGCGCCGGCCACGCCTATTACCGAGACCGGGAATTCGCCGCCGGCGGCTTCGTCCAGGCAAGTTCGATCGATGCCGATTACCTCGGTTATGGCCTGAACGACACGATCAAGGACTATCTGGGGGGCGTCGAGGGCGCCTGGTTCATGGACCAGGCAACGATCTACGGGCGCGCCGGCTACGGTCAGGCAAAGTGGGAAGGCTACTCGGCGGATCACGCCATGGGCGCGATCGGCGCACGTCTTTATGCAACCGATAACTTCCGTTTCGATGTAGAAGGCGCAATCAATCGCCTCAGCCATGCCGACCTCAAGCTGGATACCAGGTCTGCGACCTTCTCGGTCAACTACAGGCCGGAGAGCGTTCCGATCACCGTCTTCTCCGGCTATCGCTTCGACCAGATCGAGCCTTCCATGAGCGGGGCATCCCTGGGGCACGCCAATGTCAGCACGATATTCGCGGGTCTTCGATTCTCCTTCGGCTCGAACAGCCTGAAGGATGAGGAGCGCAATGGTCCAGTCTGGACGGCGTCGAGCCTGCTGCCATGAACACGATCATCAGGGTCTCGGCATGACCAGGATATATGCCCGCCCTATTCTCGTCAGCAGGACGAACACACGCTGCGAGTTAGAGCGGATTCATCTGGGCGCCGGCACTCATGACGAGGCATGGCTTCAGGCGTTGATCCACGATCATCCCGCCATCCTGCCCATCGCGGACATCGAGCCGGGTTTCGGCGACCTCCTGCCTGCTGCGCGGGAGGTCCCCTGCGGGCACGGCTTCATCGACAACCTCTACCTCACACCTGTCGGTGACATCGTGCTGGTGGAAGCCAAGCTTTGGCGCAACAGCCAGATGCGGCGGGAGGTCGTTGCGCAGGTGCTCGACTACGTCGCCGCCCTCGGCAGGATGGGCTACGACGGTTTCGAAGCCGCCATCCGGCGGGGAAACGGCGCACCCGAGCGGCTGTTCGATCTGGTCCGCGATCACCCGGAGGCATTGAGCGAAGCCGCGTTCATCGATGCCGTGGCGAACAATCTGCGCCGGGGCAGAATGCTTGCCATCGCACTGGGCGATGGCATCAGGACCGAGACGGAGGCGCTCGCCCAACTCCTGCAAAGTCATGCCGGCGCGCATTTCACCTTCGCGTTGGTCGAGCTGTCTGTCTGGCGGAATACGACCGGTGATCTCCTGGTCGTGCCGAGCACGCTGGCCAGAACCGTCGTGATTGAACGTGGCATCGTGCGTCTAGAGCATGGAGCGGTGTCGGTGCATCCCGTTCCACAGGAAGAGCAGCTCGGACCACAGTCGCTCAGTTCATCCGATTTCTGGGAGGCGATCGGCCGGCGCGATCCACGTTTGCCGGGCGTCCTCCATGATTTCCTGGCGGCGCTTGAGCCTCTCGGTGTGTATCCCGATCTCAAGGCCAGCCTGAACCTGAAGGCCGATCTTCCTGACAGGCCGAAGCCGATCAATCTTGGCTATATCACGAAGAATGGCCAGCTCTGGACGAACCCGGCGGCCTGGGAAACGCCGGAATGCGTATGGCGCCCCTACATGGAGAGACTGGCCGGATTGATTGGCGGCACCATTGCCACCGGCTCCACGAACTATGTCAGCATCGACGGCAAATCCGCTCCGCGGATCGAGCAGTTCCTGCCGGCACATCAGGCTGCATTCGTTCAGGCGATTGCAGACATACTCCACGCGCTTGCAAAATAGGAGAGTGTGGAAGACCAGCTAAAAGGAAAGCAAGCAGGGCTTGTCGAAGTACAGGAATGGCGGATATTTCTTGCGCAGGAACACCAAGAGGGGAATGCCATGCTGTTGCGATTGGCACTGTTGTTTTTGCTGACCAGCTCTGCCGGCGCATTGGCGGCTGGTGAAAGCAACCTGAAAGGCGCCTACGACCTTTGGGAGGACTTCGAAGGTGGCAAGGTCTGTAATATCAAGCTGGATGACGAGCAGACAATCGGCGGCTTTGTTTTAGAGGGGGATGAGAACTGTTTCTCTGCCCTCAAGCTTGGAGGCGACCCGTATGCTTGGTTCCTTGATAGCGAGGGACAACTCGTCGTTACTGACGCCACCCGGAAAGTCTTGGCGCGGTTTGCGCCGGTGGAGGGCGGGGCATTTTATTTTCGGCGAACCGATGCCGGCCTTGAGAGCCTTAGCCTGACACCAGCAGATTGAGCAAAACCCATTTTTGAATCGAGGCTTAACGTCTGTATGGTAGGTAGGGGCACATACGTCGATGCACCTCACCAGTACCTGTCTTGTAAACATTTGTTTTTACTCGATTAAACAGAAGAATAGGTCACGCAAACAAAAAACAGGAGTTTTGCGTATGACCAAAGAAGACCCCTATCTCGACGACAAGATCGCCACCATCGCCGATTTCGTCGGCCGCGACTTCATGCGGCTGGCGCGCGAGCTACGTCAGGTGCAGGAACAGCGCTCAGACATTTTCGCGGAGGTGGCCGAACAGGTCGGCATTGGCAAGCGCCGGGCCTACGCATTGGCGAGAGTGGCCCGCATTTTTGACGATCTCGATGTCCCCGATGAGCGCTTGAACCGGATCGGCTGGGCCAAATTGAACCGCCTGAGCGGCCATCTCAACGAGGACAACGCCGAACAGCTTCTGTCTCTCGCCGAGGAAACGACCGCTTACGGCCTTGACGCTGTTCTCAGAGGCGAGGTGCCCGTCGCTGGCGCCAGGGTGGTACTGCTCTATCTTCCCGAAGCCGTGCATGATCGCTTCCGGGCACTGTTGGTCAAGCACGGCGCCAAGCCGAAGGCAAACGGCGGTCTTGCTGGCAAGGAGGACGCCCTCATGGGGCTTATTTCGGGGCTGGCCGATACCTGAGGACGGTCCCACATCCTGCCAATGCCCGGAACCAAAGACTGTTCCGGGCATAACGGCTTTCGGGATGGCTAGCGGTTTCCCTTCGCAAATCAAGGACATCCGCTCCGGTAGCGGTGCGCTTGCCAAATTCACCTGGACCACCGGCTGAACCACTTGATAAATCGGCACTTTTCCTCTTTCCAACTCCACCTATCCTGATTGCCAGACACGCCCTCATGGTGACGGCGTGTGAACCGAGAGGCACAGGCAATGTCTTCCGTAAGACGGAACGACAGGACGGGGAAAGAGACAAGGGCGACGCCGTCGCCTGATGTGTTTGTGCAATTAATTGCACTATCTCGTATCCTCGCCCGCCAAGCCGCCCGCGAAGCCATCGCCGCACGAAGCGCCTCTCCTCACGACGATAAACAGGAGAACGAACCCGATGGCGCCGCTTGATCCCAATCGCATGATGACCCTGGAGCAGGCTGCCAACTTTCTGGCGGTCAGCACCCGCACGCTTCGCCGCAAGATCAAGTCCGGCGAACTCGCGGCCCACAAATTCGGCCGTCTCTGGCGCATCGCCGAGAGGGACCTTCTGGCCTTCATCGAGCAGCACAAGAAGAGCTGATCATCCCAGTCCACTAATGGCCTGATAAGTCACCTCAATTCCGATTATCGGGACGATACCGACGCCAACTTCGGTTTGAAATTCGCAGCCGTATTTTCCCGATTTTCCGCTCCTGACCACACCTGTCCTGTCAGGGCCTCCCCCTTCCCCTCTTGTCCACTTGTGACCTTATCAGAAGGAGCATTTTTCATGGCCGTCACCATTCGTAAGAATACCAGTGAAAGCAGATCCATCGACACCCTCGATGACCTCATTGGTTTCCTGGGCAGCAACAAAACGCTGGTCGCCAAACGCCGCCGCGACCTGATCTCGGCCTGCAACAGTACGGCCAAGCTCGTCGGCCGACCTCCGTCAGACATCCCGGCCAATATCGCAGCCTTGCGGAATCTGTTCGCCAAACTGCATCCTGTTCAGTGCCGCATCAGCAAGAAGCGCCTTGCCAACATCCGTGCCGACCTGGCCGCCGCCCTCGAACTTGCCGGCATCATCCCCGCCGACAACCGCGACACCACCCCTCTTCCGGCATGGACGGAGTTTCTCGACCATGCCACCGCAAAGCATCATGCATGGTTCCTGTCACGGTTCGCTCGCTTCTGCGGCCAGCGTCAGATCGAGCCGGCGAGTGTTGATGATGCCGTCGTGCGCGAGTTTCTCACCTGGCTCGATGCCCGCGTCCTGACCAACGATCCGAAGAAGATCGTCAAGGACACAGCGACCGCATTCAACGCCATCATCAAACGCGCCGGCCTCGACATCTCGCTGCTGACCACAGCCTTATCTGAGCGTCACCTTGCCCGCCGCCTCGACATCTACCCCGCATCCCTTGGGGAAGACATCGAGCGCTACCTGAAGCGCCTGCGTGAACCCGACTTGTTTTCCGGAGAAGGGCCACGCAGGCCGTTGCGCCCGACGTCCTTGCGTAACATCGAGGCCCATATCCGCCAGACCCTTGATGCCGCAGTTGGCGCCGGCTACCCGCCCGAGCATTTCAAGGGGTTGGCCGATCTGATCCAGATCCCGGTGGTTAGTGCAGCGGTCAGCCATATGAGAGCGCGGTACGACGGGAAGTTCCCCTCCGGCCTCAGCAACATTCTCGCGACCATCATGGCCATTGCGCGCCACTATCTGAAGCTGGACAAAACCATCATCGACAAAATTGCTGCCGCCCAGAGCCAGGTTGGGGATCAACTGGGAATGAACCGCCCCTCCATGTCGGAGAAGAGCCAGCGCCGCATGAATCAGTTTGAAGCACGCGACAACATTCTCCGCCTCGCCAATCTTCCCATGTCGCTGCTTAAGCGCGCGGAGAAGGCGACAGGCAAAAAGTCCGGTGCTATCGGCGCCATGATCGCCGCCGCCATCGCGATCCTTCTTTGTTGCCCCATGCGCATCAAGAACTTGTCCAACCTGCACATGAAGGAGGATCTGACCGTCGTCAGGGAAGGCAGGAGCGTCATTATCCTCGTTCACGTTTCACCCGACAAGACCAAGGGGCGTCAAGCAATCGATGCCGTGATCGAACCGCCCTACTCAACGGTGATCGCCCATTACATCAGTCATCACCGCAAGTATGCAGCCGACAAGCCCTCCGACTGGCTGTTTCCCTCCATCTCAGGTGGGCCTCGTACTCCTGATCATTTCGGGGGGCTGCTCAAGGAGCACGTCTTCCGGGAGACCGGCTTGATCATGAATGCTCACTTGTTCCGCCATTTCAGTGCCTACGTCTTTCTTGAGGCTCACCCCGGCTCCTACGAGGATGTCCGCCGCGTTGTCGGCCATGCGAAGATGGATACGACAACGTCGTTCTATGCCCCGGCCTCCACCAAGGCCACCTTCAAACGCTACGGTGATGTTCTGCGGACCTATGTATCGAAAAGGCCGTACAAATGACCGCCCCCATCATTCCTCTGATCATCAAGCTGGCCGCCTGGCCGGAGATTGACCGTAAACTGTGGGAGCAGGCCTTCAGCTCCGAAGACCTGTTCGACACAGGTGGCGCGTTCGCCGGCTGGTCTGCCGGTACCCGCCACCTTCATGCCCAGGGCTACGGAAGCTGGTTGTCATTTTTGCATCGCAGCCAGCCTGATCGTCTCGACCTCCTCCCGACTGAGCGCATCACAAAGGACGCCGTGAGCGCCTTCATCGATGAAGGCAAGCAGCGTCTCAAGCTCCGCTCGATCTCCAACCAGGTGCTGTCACTTGCGGTTATCGCAAGCGGTTTCGATAAGGACGGCGATTGGGCTTGGCTTTTCCATGCTGCACGGTCGCTCTACGAGCAAACTAACCCCTACCAGCTGAAGCCGCCTATTCCGATCACCGCCGCCGAGCTGTTCGAATGGAGTCTCGCCCTCCTCAACCGGCTCACGGACCTCGCTCCGCATGGCCCGCTCGTGACCGCCATGCGGTTTCGCCAGGCATTGATGGTCGGCCTGTTGATTGCTCGCCCTGTCAGGGTGCGCGCCTTCATGGCCATGACCATCAGCCAGCATGTCGAGGTTTCGGATCACGGCATGGTCCTGGCGTTTTCGGCCGAGGACATGAAGGACCGGAAAGCACGCCGCTTTCCCTTTCCCGAGCCCCTTCTCCCCTTCATGCGCCTTTATCTCGACGTCTACCGCCCTACCCTGTTGCAAGGCAATGAGTCCGACGCCCTGTGGATCAGCCAGCGTGGTGACCCGATGTCCATCGACAGCTTCACCGGCGGACTGGCCCAGTTGACAAACCGCGTCTTCGGACTCACGCTGAGGCCACATAAATTCCGTCACATCGCGGCGACCTCAATTGCCACCTACGCTCCGGAGCATGTCGGCATCATCCGCGACATCCTGGGTCATGCAACGCTCCGGATGGCCGAGAAGCATTACAACAGAGCGACTGCGGTCGAGGCCAGCCGCAAGTTTCAAGAGGTGTTGCGCAACCTGCGCAGCGACGGACGCAAGAGGGCAAAGGCAGAACGCCGCAATCGGCAAGCCAACAGAACGGAATAGGAAAGGACATCATGCGCGCCGCGATCTACGCCCGCTATTCCTCCGAACTGCAGCGCGAGGCTTCCATCGAGGACCAGCACCGCATCTGCCGCCGCCTCATCGACGAGCGCGGCTGGAGCGAAGCAAAGCTCTATGCCGACCAGGGCCTCAGCGGCAGCTCGCATCTGCGCCCCGGCTACCAGGCGATGATGATGGACGCCCGCGCCGGCAGGTTCGATGTCCTCGTCGCCGAAGGCATCGACCGCCTTTCCCGCGACCAGGAGCACATCGCCGCCCTCCACAAGCAATTGCGCTATCTCGGCATTCCGATCGTCACCGTGGCCGAGGGCGAGATTTCCGAGCTGCACATCGGCCTGAAGGGCACGATGTCCGCCCTCTTCCTCAAGGACCTCGCCCAGAAGACCCATCGCGGTCTCGAAGGCCGTATCCGCGAGGGCAAGGCCGCCGGCGGCATCTCCTATGGTTACAAGATCGTTCGGCAACCTTTGGCGGACGGCACCTTCACAACCGGCGAGCGCGCCATCGACGATCACGAGGCCGCTGTCATCCGTCGCATTTTCCGGGACTATGCAAGCGGCATCAGCCCACGCGCCATCGCCGCCCGCCTGAACAAAGACCGTGTTCCCGGCCCTGCCCGCGCATCCTGGGGCGCCTCCACCATTTACGGCAACTGGCGTCGCGGAACCGGCATCCTCAACAACGAACTCTACATTGGCCGGATGATCTGGAACCGGCAGCACTTCCTGAAGGATCCGGAGACCGGCAAGCGTCAGGCCCGCCCCAATCCCGAGACGGAATGGGTGATCCAGGAGGTGCCGGAGCTTCGCCTTCTTGAACAAGAGCTTTGGGACGCCGTCAAGGAACGCCAGGGCATCACACGGCGCGTCATGGAAACGGAAGACCGGGCGTTTCGCCCCGAGCGCGCACGCCGCACCCGCTATCTTCTCTCCGGCCTTCTCGCATGCGGCTGCTGTGGCGGCGCATACACGCTCGTTGGTGGACAGCATTACGGCTGCGCCAGCGCCCGCAACAAGGGCACCTGCGACAATCGCCGCATGATCCATCGCAGCCGCCTGGAAGACCGCGTTCTCGGCGGCTTGCGCGACAAGCTCCTCCATCCGGACCTCATCGCCGCCTTCGTCGAGGAATACCAGCAGGAGTACAACAAGGCCATGCAGGCCGATCTCGCTACCCGCGCGGCACGCGAGACAGAGCTGGCGAAGGTTGAGCAAGCCATTGCCCAGATCGTCGATGCGATTGCCGACGGCATGTACCACCCGTCTATGAAGGAGAAGATGACGGCGCTGGAGGCGCGCAAGATTGTAATCCGCGACGAACTGAGCGCGCTCGGTGAAGAGGAACCGCTCCGGCTTCATCCGGGTCTGAGCGACATCTACCGCCGCAAGGTCACGGCCTTGACGGACGCGCTGAACAAGGACGAGATTGCCCGCAACGAGGCGGTCGAGGTTCTGCGCGGCCTGGTCAGCTCGATCCGGTTGACGCCCGATAGTGAGGGCGATCTCCATATCGAACTCGTGGGTGAACTCGGCGCGATCATGCTGCTTGGGGAGGCAGACGACAAAAAGCACCGTCGGAGTTCCAACGGGGCTTATTATGTAACACTGGTTGCGGGGGCAGGATTTGAACCTGCGGCCTTCAGGTTATGAGCCTGACGAGCTACCGGGCTGCTCCACCCCGCGTTATGGGTGGTTTTGTGATTGAGAAGATTTTGATTGCCTTTAGCAGACCT
>Ga0222423_1000565_pt1 | contig 23760 bp, 17 predicted proteins | sample 3A0metagenome_FD_182472 | JGI IMG/M metagenome (GOLD analysis project Ga0222423, IMG submission 182472) | Enriched microbial communities from leaf-cutter ant dump, University of Wisconsin, Madison, United States - 3A0 (version 2) | ecosystem: Environmental > Terrestrial > Nest > Insects nest >...
GCAGATCGTCGAGAATCAGATCGCCCTTTTCATTCATGCGACCCAGCAGGGTGTCCGCCACGGCCTGCGGCTGATCGTCGATCTCCTTAGCCATGAAGGACCAGTAGCCGCCCTTTTCCGCGGCAGCCGAGTCCCAGTCCACCGTGTAGCGGGTGGGCTCAGCCACATTGCCCGCAAAGTCAATAACGGACACAGAATCAGGGGTGATCGTCACGATCTCATCCTGGCCGAGTTCGAGGGCCTCGCGCGTGTGCGAAATGAACGCAGCCACATCCGAGCCGAGGAAGTTCTCCCCCTCACCCAAACCCACCACAAGCGGGGAGTCATGGCGCGCGCCCACCACCGTGTCGGGCTGGTCCGCGTGCACCGCAAGCAGGGTGAACGTGCCTTCCAAGCGTTGGGCGACCGCGCGCATCGCCTCAGTCAGATCACCCGTGCGCAGATACTCGCGCCCAATAAGGTGCGCGGCCACCTCGGTGTCCGTCTGCGAAAGGAACTCGATGCCGTCCGCGGTCAGTTCTGCCTTGAGCTGGAAAAAGTTCTCAATGATGCCGTTGTGAATAACAGCAAGTTTCCCGCCCAGCGCTAGGTGCGGGTGCGCGTTGACATCACTCGGTCCGCCGTGTGTAGCCCAGCGGGTGTGGCCGATCGCGGCAGTGGCATCCGGCAGCGGATTCGCCTCGAGTTCCTGGCGCAAATTAACCAGCTTGCCCGACTTCTTAGCCAGCGCAACCTCGTCCAAACCCGGAGCCACCAACGCCACACCGGCGGAGTCATATCCGCGGTATTCCAAGCGCCCCAGACCTTCGAGCGCAACCTCGAGCGGACGGCCCGACGGCTGGCGTGAGCCTACATATCCAACAATTCCACACATAGTTGAGCGAAGTCCTCCCTGGGCCAAGGCCCAACTACCGCCAAATTAACGTCCAAAATAGTTACGGACGCATACTCTCTTGGCCACCGCGTACCTGCGCGTGATCGCGCGAAAATTCCGGCGGTGACGTTCTATTCTACCGGCCAGCCACTTAGCGCCGTCCAGCGCACACCACCCCCGGTTAGACCACAGGCGCACATATGCGGCAAAATCGAACAGTGATGCCGAACTCACTCGCACCCGCGTCCCCGTATGTAGACCTCGATCGCACTGCGTGGCAGCGCCTTTCCGAGTCCACCCCACTACCGCTGACCGACAAAGATGTCGAGCGACTCGCGGGCCTCGGTGACCCCATTGACCTTGCCGAGGTGGATGCAATCTACCGCCCCATCTCCCGGCTGCTCAACCTCTATGTGGGCGCAACCCAAAAACTCAACACCGCCACGTCCACATTCCTGCGTGAAGAATCCGGCGGAACCCCCTACGTGATCGGTGTAGCCGGATCTGTTGCGGTAGGCAAATCCACAACGGCCCGCGTGCTACGCGAACTATTGGCCCGCTGGCCAGATACCCCACGCGTGGACCTCGTCACCACCGATGGATTCCTCTACCCCAACGCGGAGCTCGAGCGCCGCGGCATTATGAACCGCAAGGGTTTCCCGGAGTCTTACGACCGCCGCGCGCTGACCCGGTTCCTGATGAAGGTCAAGGCCGGCCGTGCCACGGTGCAGGCTCCCGTGTATTCGCACCTGACCTATGACATCGTGCCCGGCGAGTACCAAACGGTTAACCGCCCAGATGTACTCATTGTGGAAGGTCTGAACGTGCTGCAGCCCGCCCGGCCCAGTGCGGGCGGGCGGTCAAATCTTGCAGTGTCCGACTTCTTTGATTTTTCCGTGTACGTGGATGCCAAGACCCAAGACGTTAAGAGCTGGTACATCGACCGGTTCCTGTCTCTGCGTGAGACGGCGTTCTCCCGCCCGGAATCCTACTTCCAGCGCTACGCAAGTCTGTCCGATGAGCAGGCCGTGGCCACCGCGGAACGCATTTGGTCCTCAATCAATGAGCCCAACCTCATCGAGAACGTCTTACCCACCCGGTCGCGCGCCACGCTTGTGCTCACTAAGGGTTCGGATCATTCGGTGCAGCGGGTCCGCCTGCGCAAGCTGTAGTGCCAGGGCACCCAGGGTCGTCGCTAATAAGTGGCGGTGAGGGCCGCTCCTATTTACGACGATTCGGCTGGGTCGCGCTCCTCAGCTAACGCCGCAGAGTACTCACCTAAGCCCGCAGAGCCCGCCACAGTGGCGCCGCCCGCGGTGATAGCGGCAGCAGCTGCTGCGGTAGCAGTATCCGCTGCGGTAGCAGTGGCAAGACCCGTGGTATTTGCTGAGTCCAACTGGTCAAAGCCCGCACCAAAAGTGCGGCCCCGCCTATGACCAAAGGACAGTACCCGGGTCAAAATCTTGTCCACCACGTAACCGGCCGCAATACCGCCGGCCACGCCGACAGCAACTGCGAGCACCGCGTTATTTTCAAGCCAAGCGCCCGCGCCAACGCCGATAAGAATGGAATATCCGGACCACGCCGCCGCAGCGATCACAACAAAGAACGCAAAGGCCTTAAACGGGAAAACCATCCTGCCGGCCGTGAAATTCACAGCTATTCGGCCAATGGGAATGTAACGCGCCGAGATAATAATCGTGGCTGGCCTGCGCATCACCGCACGCTCCGCCCACGTAAGAATCCGGGCCACACGCGGACGGCGTAGCAGCGCAAAATCACGGCGTCCCAGAGCTCTGCCAACGGTATAGGCACCCAGATCACCGCAGATTGCGCCCGTCACAGCCACCACAAACACCATCCATTTGTTTGGTGTGCCCGCAGTCATAGACAACGCAATAATGCCGATGATGAGCGTTTCCGAGGGAAAGAATGGGACGATTCCATCAGCCGTGATGAATAACCACAGCACAATGAACAGCCACGGCGATCCTTCAAAGTGGGTGGCAAAACTGACCAGTGCGTCGTTAATCGCCGAAAGCCATTCCATTACTCCGCTCACCTAGTTCCCGTGCTGAGGCGCCGGGCTCTGCGCCACAGGGAAGCCTAAAGCCTGTGCGGCATCGTGCGGTTCCGAAGAGTAGGACCACAGCTCCGCGAGGTTCTCGCTCGTACACATCGAGCGGGACTCCGCCTTGTCAATGTAGACCGTGCCGTACAGGTGGTCCGTTTCGTGCTGAGCAATGCGTGCAGGCCAACCAGCCAGGACTTCATCAATGGCAGTGCCATTCTCGTCTACCGCAAGCAGCCGAACGCTGTGATGACGTGCAACCACACCCTGATAGCCCTCAAAGGAGAGGCACCCCTCAAAGTGACTGACCATACGCTCACCAACAGGCTCATAGCGTGGGTTGATGATGACCCGGTACTCAAATGGAGTGCGTTCACGCGTGTCTGCCGGGTTTTCCGTGCCCGGGTCACGCATAACCGCGATCTTGAGTGGAACGCCCACCTGAGGCGCAGCCACGCCGACGCCGGGGGCATCCAGCATCGTCATGTGTAGGGCATGCAAGAACTCGGGCAGCAACTCACCTAATTGGTCCTCATAGTCTGCAGCTTCTTGACGAAGCACAGGTTCACCCACTTGAACGATGGGAAGGATGCCACTGGGATGCGCCGCCAAAAGCGAGCGCACGAGTTCTCGTACGTTGGTGTTGCTCACCAGCCAATCTTCCCATAGGTAGAACTGCCCGAGTAGCGCCTTCCACCCAACGCGAACAGCACTTCACAAAGGCTTTACCAACAAGAACCCGGCGTTCACCATATCGAGGCCAACGATAGTTAAGCGTTAGAGCGAAAGCTCTGCTTTGACTACATCCGCGAGCTTGCCACACACCTCATCGGCCTGCGCCTGAGTTGCCGCCTCAACCATGACACGTACGAGTTGCTCGGTGCCCGATGGGCGCAGCAGAACACGCCCCGTATCACCCAAGAATGCTTCAGCCTGACGCACCGCATCCGCGACAACCTCGTTGCTCAACGCGCGAGACTTGTCCACGCCCTTCACGTTGATCAGGGCTTGCGGCAGCGACTGAATCTCGGACACTAGTTCGCTCATAGCAACGCGCTTCTCGGCAAGACGCGAGAGCAAGTGCAGGGCGGTCAGCACCCCGTCACCCGTGGTGGAGTAATCAGCCAGCAATACGTGCCCGGACTGCTCACCACCGAGCGTGTAGCCGTTGCGGCGCATTTCCTCGAGGACGTACCTGTCCCCTACTGCCGTCTGCACGGTTTTGACGCGGTTAGCGTTCATCGCAAGTTTGAGGCCCAGGTTGGACATGACCGTGGTCACCAGGGTGTCCTTTTTAAGGGATCCATATTCCTTGTGAGCTAGTGCGAGGGTGCCCATGATCTTGTCGCCGTCAACAACGTTGCCGTTCTCATCAGAGGCGATGCAGCGGTCTGCGTCACCATCAAAGGACACACCGGCGTGTGCCATGTGACCTACTGTTGCAGCCGCCATACGCCTTGGCGCAGTAGCACCGTACTCGTTATTGATGTTGATGCCATCGGGTTCGGCGCCGATAACGATCACCTCTGCACCTGCACGGCGCAGCGCCTCCGGACCAACTACGGATGCGGAGCCATTTGCGCAGTCCACTACAACACGCAGGCCCTGCAGTGAATAGTTCACAGTGGACACAAGGTGGTCCACGTACTTGTTAATAGCATCGAGATCCGTGGTGATACGCCCCACGTCTGCGCCGGTTGGGCGCTGCCACTTTTCGCCCATGTATGCGGCGATCTGATCTTCTACGTCATCTTCGAGCTTGTAGCCGTGGCGATCAAAGAACTTGATTCCGTTGTCCTGCATGGGGTTGTGCGAGGCGGAGAGCATAACACCAAGGTCCGCGCCCATCTCACCGGTGAGGTAGGCAACGGCTGGAGTGGGAAGCACTCCAACATCGATGACATCAACGCCCGCGGACGCGAGACCTGCACATACCGCCGCGGAGAGAAACTCACCCGAGGCGCGTGGGTCGCGGCCTACGATAGCGCGAGGGTGTCCGTCCGCAAACTCACCTCGCAGTGCCAGAACGTGCGCGGCCCCCACCGCGAGGTCCAGTGCGAGTTCGGCGGTGACATCGCGGTTAGCGAGGCCACGCACACCGTCAGTTCCAAAGAGGCGAGTCATGAGGTTCCCTTTACGTAAACGTGCTTGTGAAAACTACTCTAGTTCTCTACGTGTACTTCTCGAGCAGAAACTTGAGAGATATTTTGTGCGATAGATAGCGCAAAGGCTCCGATGGCAGTGCCATCGGAGCCTTTGCAGAGGCTGAATATCAGCGCTTGGAGAACTGCGAAGCCTTGCGTGCCTTCTTCAGACCGGCCTTCTTGCGCTCGACGACACGTGGGTCGCGGGTCAGGAAGCCTGCCTTCTTAAGGGCTGGGCGGTTAGCTTCGGTGTCAATCTGGTTCAGCGCGCGTGCGATTCCGTGACGGAGCGCACCTGCCTGACCGGAGGTTCCACCACCGTTGATGCGTGCGATGACGTCAAAGCGACCCTCAACGTCAACGAGCTTCAGCGGGGAGTTCACGAGCTGCTGGTGAACCTTGTTGGGGAAGTAGTCCTCAAGTGCACGGCCGTTGATCTTCCACTGGCCGGTGCCTGGAACCAGGCGTACTCGAGCGATTGCTTCCTTGCGGCGTCCAAGTCCTTGACCTGGAGCGGTGATGCTCTGGCCACGGCCGGTTGGGGCTGCGGTCTCAGAGGTGTAGCTGCTGGGAGTCTCTTCTTCCAGCGCGTCAATGTCGACGGTGGTCTCGGCCACTTGTGTGTCCTCGCGTCCTGTTGTATCTCAGGTCGTTAAAAAACGACTACTGAGCAATCTGGGTGATCTCGAAGGGCTTCGGTTGCTGTGCAGCGTGGGGGTGCTCAGAGCCTGCGTAGACCTTGAGCTTTCCGAACTGCTGAGCACCGAGTTTGGTCTTGGGGAGCATGCCCTTTACGGCCTTCTCCACGGCACGCTCTGGGTTCTTCGCCATAAGGTCGGAGTAAGAAACCGCAGTCAAACCACCTGGGTAACCCGAGTGGCGGTATGCCTTCTTCTGCTCAAGCTTGTTCCCACTGAGAGCAACCTTGCCCGCGTTGATGACGATGACAAAGTCGCCGCCGTCTACGTGAGGAGCAAAGGTGGCCTTGTGCTTGCCACGGAGCAAGTTAGCAACGTGGCTGGCGAGGCGACCGAGAACAACATCGGTAGCGTCAATGACGTACCAGTCGTGCTGGATGTCGCCTGGCTTCGGGGTGTACGTACGCACGTTCGTAGCCTTCGTTTCGTATTCGATAGTCTCTGGTGCTTATTCAGCACGCAGAAAGGTCAGCGAGCGCTTCGCACGAACCATAGCGAGTGGGCGCACTGGTTGTGAGTGAAGCACCTCAATCCTGCATGTTGTGCGGGGCCCGACATAAACCGGTCTTGGTCTAGCCGTTTTTGACCCCATTGCGTACCGATGGTTGAAGCACGGTAGGACCTGCCCGGCAAAGGGAGCGCCCGGTTCGTAGGCCTTGTTCAGGCCTTCAGCCTTATTCAGGCTGCGAGTCTCAACGACTCGCGAATCTTAGTGCTCACCGCTTCCGCCGGCGATCTACAACCGATCCATTCGGTGGATTACGCCACGACATACAACAATCAGGTACCAGTGTACCCCACGCTGCGGGGCTAGCCCTACTTGAGGTGCGTCACGTTTGGTGTGTCGGGCGTGACGGTAGCTTTCGCACGCTCCCCTGCCTGCACCTAACCCGCTTTACACACTGCCGCCCGGCTCACACTGCCGCGAGCCGCTCCACGCAGTCCTCGCACACCTCTTCCTGCGCAATGTGCTCGCAGTTAGTGCAGTACAGACGCAAAACCTTGCAGCCGGGGTCCGCGCAGTTACGGAATTGGTCGGTAGCCGCCCCGCACTGACTGCACTGCCCCAGGGTCTCGCTGTCCTCGTCGAAGTTCACAAGCATGCGCTTATCAAACACGTACAGCGGCCCCTTCCACAGGCCTTTGGTGCCAAACTGTTCGCCGTAGCGCACAATACCGCCGTCGATCTGGTAGACGTCCTCAAACCCGCGGTTCTTCATGAGCACCGAGAGGATTTCACAGCGGATTCCGCCCGTGCAGTACGAGACGATTTTCTTGCCTTTGATGTCGTCGTACTTGCCGGACTCCAGGTCCTGGATGAAACCGTGAGTGGTTTGCACGTCTGGGATAACGGCACCCTCGAACCGTCCGATCTGGGCTTCAAAGGCATTACGCCCGTCAAAGAACACTACGTCGTCGCCATACTCTTCAACGAGTTTGTTGACTTCCTCAGGTTTGAGGTGGGTTCCGCCCCCAATGACGCCCTTCTTGTCCACTTTGATCTCGTCTGGCTTGCCAAACGCCACGAGTTCCGGCCGGTCCTTGACTGAGAGCCGGGGAAAGTCCTCCCCCGTTCCGTCAGACCATTTCACATCCATCTTGCCAAAGCCCGGGTACTGCTTGGTTGCTTTGACGTAGCGCTTTAGGTTCTCCACGGTCCCACCCAGGGTTGCGTTGATACCGTGTGGGGACACGATGACGCGGCCCTTCAGGTCCCACTGCTCGCCGAGTGCGCGCTGCCAGAGTTTTACCGCCACTGGATCGGCAACGGGTGCAAATGCGTAAAAGAGGATGATCTTGTTCACGGCCATGTATCAAGGATATTAGGTGTTTGCCACTGCTCTCCAACCACGTTGGTCACATGTGATTTCCGACGATTCCCCGCCCAGCAGGTCCAGTCACCTCTGATCCGTGCCTGCTTAGTCTCGTGGGGCTGGCAGCACCACGGGTTCGGCTTCCTCATCCATGCGCCGCGCCCTGATGGCCTCGGCCCGCGCCGCGAGTTGGTCGTCGGCAGGGTATGCAACGTGTTCCAGCGTGAGTCCGTTAGGAGCTACCACCGCGCTGGAATTCACACGGGACTTGGACTCGAGCATGCGAGCGGGCCAGTCGATCTCTTTGAGGCCCTGCCCCACGTCGATACTCGCGCCCACAAGGGCTCTGACCATGTTGTGGCAGAACGCATCGGCAACGATTGTGGCCCGCACGAGGCCGGTATCCGGCCCGCTCGTTACCCGCTCCCAGCGCAGTTCCTTGAGTTCTCTAATCGTGCTCGCGCCCGGCCGCGGCTTGCAGAACGCCGCAAAATCGCGCAGCCCCACGAGTGGGGCGCTCGCTAGCGCCATGCGCTCAACGTCGAGTGGGTACCTCTGCCAGTACACGAACTGTGAGGTGAGGGGATCACGAAGTGAGATATCGTCGGCAATCCGGTAATTGTAGGTGCGGTAGAGGGCCGAGAAGCGGGCGTCAAACCCCTCGGGCGCAGGCGCGCACGTGTACACCACCACGTCACGGGGCAAGAGCGCGTTGAGTTTCTCGGTGAGTGCCCGTCCGGGCGTGCGATCAGAACGGCCGGGAAATCCCTCCCAGCTTGCGCGGGGCAGATCCGCGTGGACTACCTGGCCACGGGCGTGGACGCCCGCGTCGGTTCGCCCGGCCACTGTCACGCGGATTGGCTCACGTGCGAGCCGCGCCAGCGCATCTTCCAGCAGCCCCTGCACGCTGCGCAGGCCGGGCTGGGTGGCCCAGCCCACAAAGTCGGTGCCGTTGTACGCGAGGTCAATGCGGATGCGAATCATGGCACTATTGTCCCGCACATGGCGCAGGTGCTGTGTTCTCTTATGAAGCTCAGCGCAGGCCTCACCGAATCGCACCGGCCCGTCTTGGGCGCCTATTGTGGTGGGATGACCACTTTCCACAAAGAACCTGCGGCCTTTGAGATCTTTGCGTCCCCTGCCGCTTTGGGCCACGATAGGCCGCTCACGTTGGCCGTGGATTGCGGGGGTGGCGCGCTGAAGTCGGCTGTGTGTGACGACTCGGGCCGCCTGCTCACTGATTCTCGACGATTGCCCGTCACCTATCCCTTCACCCCGGTAGATCTAGTGGAGGCTATCGTGACGCTGCGCGATTCGGCCACGGAACTCGGCGCGGTTCCGGATCGCGTGGCTGTGGGTGTTCCGGGGATGATCCGCGAGGGACGCGTGGTGTACACGCCGCACTACATTCGCTCTGCCGGGCCACACACCACCGCACTGCCGGAACTTGAGGCCGCGTGGAATGGGTTGGATCTGGCGTCCACCTTGCAGGAGCGCTTGGGCCAGCCCGTGCGCGTAGTCAACGATTCGGAGATGCACGGCGCCGCCCTTATCTCGGGACACGGCCTTGAGGTGACCTTAACCTTTGGTACCGGGCTGGGATCTGCGCATTTCCTCGATGGTCGCCTCCAAGCACATCTGGAGTTGTCCCACGCTCAGTTTGTTGTGGGTGCCACCTATGACCAGTACATCGGTGACCACGTGCGCGCGAGCATTGGCGATGCCGCGTGGTCTGAGCGGGTAGTCGAGGTGGTTTCTGCGCTCTTTCCGGTGTTTCGCTGGGATGCGCTCTACGTGGGTGGCGGCAACGCCCACAACCTATCCCCCAACGCACTCGAAGCTCTCACCCAGATTGGGCCGTCCACTCGCGTGGTGGCCAACATGGTTGCGCTCTCCGGTGGCGCAAAGATCTGGGCCTAGTGGGCAACCCCAGTTGAGATCCGGAGTTCGCGGTTGAGATCCGGAGTTCGTAGTTGATCTCCCCCCGCAGCGTTGACCTCCCTAGTTCGTAGTTGAGATCCGGAGTTCGTAGTTGATCTCCCCCCGCAGCGTTGACCTCCCTCACTATGAAAGGGAAGTCACCTACTTCACAGGGATCTCACGTGGCACAGTAAGTAGGCACCGCACGCGGCACAGTAAGTAGGCACAGCAAGTAGGCAGCGGGTAGGCAGCGAGTAGGCACAGAAAAGCGCAGGGTCCCAACCACGAATGGTTGGGACCCTGCGCTTAAGGTCTACCGGGAAGTGAGCTAAGCTCAGGCTTCCTTGGTCTCCTCGGTAGCTTCGACCTCAGCCTCGGCAACTGGAGCCTCAGCAACCTCAGCCTCAACGGCTGCGGTTTCCTCGGCTACGGCCTCCACTGGAGCTTCTTCCTTCTTAGCAGCCTTCTGTGCAGCCTTGGTTGCTTCCTTGACTACAGCCTGCTTAGGCGAAACTGGCTCCATCACGAGCTCGATAACAGCCATAGGAGCGTTGTCGCCCTTGCGGTTACCAACCTTGGTGATGCGGGTGTATCCACCGTGACGCTCAGCCATGGCTGGAGCAATCTCGGTGAAGAGGCGGTGAACGATGGTCTTAGCGTCACCCTCGGCGTCACGAACGTGAACCGTCTTGTTTCGGATGACCTTAGCCACCTGGCGGCGGTTGTGGATGTCTCCACGCTTTGCCTTGGTGATGAGGCTCTCAGCGAGTGGCTGAACGCGCTTCGCCTTGGTCACGGTGGTGGTGATGCGGCCGTGCTCGAACAGGTTAGCAGCGAGGTTCGCGAGGATCATACGCTCGTGAGCCGGGCTACCACCGAGCCGTGGACCCTTGGTAGGGGTAGGCATTGTAGTTGCTCCTTGAAATGGTTACGACGATCAAGCCGCAGCTTGATCAGTCCAGAAGTTCTGTCAGTACTGCTCGTCTTCGTCGTCGAAGTAGTTCGCCGACTGAGTTGGATCGAAGTCCAGTGGGGAGTCCTTGAGGGACAGGCCGAGCTCAGCGAGCTTTTCCTTGACCTCGTTGATGGACTTTGCACCGAAGTTACGGATATCGAGCAGGTCTGCCTCGGAGCGAGCAACGAGTTCACCAACCTGGTGAATGCCCTCGCGCTTGAGGCAGTTGTACGAACGGATCGTGAGCTGGAGGTCCTCAATAGGAAGTGCCAGGTCCGCAGCAAGTGCTGCGTCCGTTGGCGAAGGACCGATCTCAATGCCCTCTGCTTCTACGTTGAGCTCGCGTGCAAGACCAAAGAGCTCAACGAGCGTCTTTCCAGCAGAAGCGAGTGCGTCGCGAGGAGCGATCGCTTCCTGCTTGGTCTCAACATCGACGATGAGCTTGTCAAAGTCGGTGCGCTGCTCAACACGCGTTGCCTCGACCTTGTAGGTCACCTTGAGGACTGGCGAGTAGATGGAGTCAACCGGGATGCGGCCGATCTCTGCTTCAAAGGACTTGTTCTGGTGGGCGGAGACGTAGCCACGTCCACGCTCAACAGTGAGTTCGATCTCCAGCTTGCCCTTGTCGTTCAGGGTGGCAATGTGAAGGTCAGTGTTGTGAACCTCAACACCGGCTGGCGGCACGATGTCCGCAGCGGTGACCTCTCCCGCACCCTGCTTGCGCAGGTACATCACAACTGGTTCGTCGTTCTCCGAGGAGAGGACGATGTTCTTGATGTTCAGGATGATCTCGGTGACGTCTTCCTTCACGCCGGCAATGGTGGTGAACTCGTGGAGCACACCGTCAATGCGGATGGAGGTGACTGCTGCACCCGGAATGGATGACAGCAGGGTACGGCGCAGCGAGTTACCGAGCGTGTAGCCGAAGCCTGGCTCGAGTGGCTCAATGGTGAACCGCGAACGGTTGTCCGAGATGACCTCTTCAGAGAGGGTTGGGCGCTGTGCAATGAGCACTTGTGGTTTCCTTTCGAAATGCGTCCGCTATTTGACGCATACCTGGGCGGGTGGCTCGCGCCACCCATGTCAACCTGACATGTCCACTTTGCTTTACGACGATTCGGGTTGCGCTGGCGGGTGAAGTCACCTTCCAGCCGGGCCCGAATCGTCGATAAGACAAAAGGCGAACGATTGTTACGGGATCAGACGCGGCGACGCTTTGGCTGGCGGCAGCCGTTGTGTGCCTGAGGCGTAACGTCCTGGATCGAACCAACCTCAAGGCCTGCAGCCTGGAGGGAGCGGATCGCGGTCTCGCGGCCGGAGCCTGGACCCTTAACGAAGACGTCTACCTTCTTCATACCGTGCTCCTGAGCGCGGCGTGCAGCCGACTCAGCGGCAAGCTGTGCTGCATAAGGGGTCGACTTACGCGAACCCTTGAAGCCAACCTGACCGGACGATGCCCACGAAATCACAGCACCCGAAGGGTCAGTGATCGAGACGATCGTGTTGTTAAACGTGCTCTTGATGTGAGCCTGGCCGATTGCGACATTCTTTTTGTCCTTGCGGCGAGGCTTGCGTGCGCCCTGGGCGCCGCGAGTCTTTGGAGGCATGTGCTCTTTCTCTCCTGGGTTGAGATCTTCGGATCGATAGCCCCGGGCAGACGAACGCCTATGCGAACGAGTAGTGCCAGAACGGGGCCAAACGAACTACTGCTGCTAGATCAGCGAGCCTTCTTCTTACCGGCCACTGTCTTCTTTGGACCCTTACGGGTACGTGCGTTGGTCTTGGTGCGCTGACCGCGAACTGGAAGTCCGCGGCGGTGGCGAAGACCCTCGTAGCAGCCGATCTCAACCTTGCGGCGAATGTCGGCAGCAACCTCACGGCGAAGGTCACCTTCGAGCTTGAAGTTACCTTCGAGGAAGTCACGAAGGGCGACGAGCTGGGTGTCGTCAAGGTCCTTAACGCGAACGTCTGGGGAAATGCCCGTTGCAGCAATTGCCTGCTCGGAACGGGTACGGCCAACGCCGTAGATGTAGGTGAGAGCTACCACAACTCGCTTGTCGCGAGGGAGGTCCACTCCAATCAAACGTGCCATTATTGATGGCTCCTGTGTGTCTTCGGAGGTCTGTAGCTTCCCCTCTCGCGGACCGCGAGCCCCGGCCTCCGAGCCGAGGGTGTGTCAACATCGGACCAAGTCCGAGAGGTTGACGGTGAAGCTGTCTTTCAATGCCTGAGATCTATTCAGGCGGGCCGTCTACGACCCTGACGTCGCGTTGCCGCTGAACGGGAAGAATCCCGTATCAGCCCTGGCGCTGCTTGTGACGCAGGTTCTCGCAGATGACCATAACGCGACCGTGACGGCGAATAACCTTGCACTTGTCGCAGATCTTCTTAACGCTAGGGTTGACCTTCATCGTGTCTCCTCTGCTGACCTTGAACCAGGGCATAGCCCTCGTACAAAACCAACAGTGATCGAGTGGTGGTTACTTGTAGCGGTAGACGATTCGGCCACGGGACAAGTCGTATGGGCTCAACTCAACGACCACCCGGTCCTCTGGGAGGATTCGAATGTAGTGTTGACGCATCTTGCCCGAGATGTGCGCGAGCACCTTGTGCCCGTTGGTCAATTCCACCCGAAACATTGCGTTCGGGAGAGCTTCGACCACGCTGCCCTCGATCTCGATGACACCGTCCTTCTTCGCCATAAACTCCGCTAACTCCTGTAATTTGGATTGCTGGCATGTGATTAGCACATACCAAAGCACTATCTTACGGCATTAACCAGCAGTTGTTAATCGTGATGCCGGTTACAAAGCGCCCGTTGGCGCCGGCAAAACAGCCAGCAACACCGCGGTGGGGTGACACTACCCGGACGTAGTGCCACCCCACCGCTTCTAGAGAACGAGCCTTTGGTGTGAGGGTCCCTGCCAATCCTGCACTCAACTCGTTCTGTATGTGATCTCCGTTAGATCCGCTCGCGCTTGCCGCGCGGCCGCCGTGTGGTCACCACGGAGACCAGTCCAACGAGGGTAAGGAACGAGGCAAGGTAAGCCAAGGTCAGGCTCGTTCCAGTACTTGCCAATCCCGGTGCAACCACTTCAGAGTCCTTAACCCCTGAAGTTGGCTCCTTAACAGGAGGCGTGATGTCCTCACCCAGAGTGCCACTCGTGCGAACTGCCACCGTTGCCGAGTCCTGATCACAGTCCTCGCCGGTTGCGGTCGTGCTCGTTGAAGTGCCACACACCTCCGCGTTGTTCACCACGCTGCCGCCCTGAGCATCCGGGCTCACCAACGCATGGAGCGTGATGACCGGAAGCTGGGAGTTCGGTGCGGCAGTGCCGTTGAGCGTACACTCAAGCACCCCACCGTAGCCGTTTGTATCACCGGTGATGGAGCAGTCCTGCCACGTTGGGAAGGCACTTTCATCAAACTCGATACCGGTGATGGAAACGTCAGCCGGGATCTCGTCGGTAATCCGCACGTTGTTCAACGCACCCAAGCCGGCGTTACCAGCGGTCAAGGTGTAGTCGAACGTTCCGCCGGGAGCAGTGAACTCAACACTGGCTTCCTTGAGCAAGGTGATGTCAGACTGCCGGTCAAGCTCACAGTTGACCTCTGCATCTGGATACAGCACCGAAACACTTGCGGATGGGTTGATGGAGAACTCAAGCCGCAACGGCTCACGGAACTTGTACGAGTCGAGCGATTTGTCAAGAACCAGGTTCAAGAAGGTTGGGGTTTCACCAGCCGCGGCAGGCCGCCAGCCCGGCCACGAAACGGAGATTCCATCCTCATTGACCGTAGCCCCTGGCCACAGCACCGTACCGCTCAGCTCACCGGAGTCAGGAACGGTCACCTCGCTCTGGTACAAGAGTTCACCGGTGGCTTGCGAGAACCACTTCATGGTCAACGTTTGACCCGCAACAATGTCAAAGTTCTTGCCAATGACGTTGTAGTCCACATACGGCGCATCTGCGTAGCAGCGGATCTGCGCGTTGGGGTCAATCTGCTTGACGTTAGTGTCAACACCCGAGCAGTTGTTTTCCATGTTCGAGTCCGTGTAACCGGATGCCACACAGGCCTCATTGTGGATGGCATCAAACGAGTTCAGGTACTCGCCATCAACTGCCATCGGCGGATCGAAGGTTACCTCGAACGAAATAGTCACCGTTGCTCCAGGAGCTAGTCCAGCGTCCGAAGTAAAGGTAAGCGTTCCGTCTTCCTCGCTCGACGCGGTCCAACCCGCTGGCAGGTTCGCCTCGCTGAGAACTGTGGTCAGGTAAGCAGGCAACTTATCCGTCACAACCGCCTCGTACGCTATGGTCTCACCGTGGTTAGTGACCTCGAGGTTGTAGGTGAAGTGGTCGCCCACATCGATGGCTGGGTTGCCGTCGGCGATGAGCGCCGTCTTGGTCAAGCCAAGATCAACAGTGATTGGCTCTGGAATGTTGGCGCACGCCGTGGCGCTTGCGGTGTCATCCCCAGAGGTGTAGGTGGCTGTGTTGATTGCGCCACCAGATCCTGGCAGATTGCCTTCCACACATTGCCGTGGGAAGTCAGTACGCTCGGCCTTGGGGATCGTGAAGGTCACCGTGACCGTGTAAACGTGCGTACCGCCGCCTGCAATTGTGGCATCGGATGCCAGCAGTGTGTCAGTTACGCCGTCAAATCCCTCATTGACGACGATGCCTTCAGGCCCCTGCGCACCAACCGAATCGATCACTGCGGCTGGGTCGAGACCCAACTCGTCGGTAAGGGTGTAGGTGCGTGAGAAGGTGCCGTTGGCAACAACAGTGACATCGTAGGTGACCCGGAACTGATCGTTACCAATCAGTTCTGCGTTCCCGCGGGCCTGCTTGGTGATCAGCAGGTTCGTCTTGATGTCCTTGTTTACGATGCCACAGTCAACAACCTGGCCAAGTGCCAGCGTCACAGTGGCGGTAGTGGATCCGTCTTCCTGGGTGACAGGAACGTCCACACCATCGCTCATGCACATCCACTTGCCGTCCTGCTCGTACCCTGTGGGGCCGGACTCGGACAGGGTGTAGGTGCCTGCCGAAACGTCGTGCGACTTCGTGTACCACGTTTCAGCGTTCGAGCTGGTAGGTTGGACCGCTTGAGCTGCTGCGGGTGTTTCTGCGATCACCGCAGTGCCATTGCCATCCGTGGCGCTCAGGGTGAAGTCACTTGGATCAGCGGCTCCGCCGTTCGTGTTCACAACGGACTTGAACAGGGTGAGCACGGGTGCGATGTCGTCGTTTGTGATCTCACAGTTCACAACCTGACCATTGTTCACCCGAACGGTTCCGTCAACGAGCGCGACAGCGCGTTTGTTGGAGTCACAGGTCCACTCACCCGGCTGATAGCCGGCGGGGCTGTCCTCACCGAGCAGGTAGGTGCCCGCCTTGACCATAAAGGTGACGCTGCCGTCCGCGGTTCGCGAGGCTGGGGTGGCATACAGGCTGCCCGCTCGCAGCGTGACATCGGAAGCGAGACTCGAGCCACCGCTGTTGTTGAGCACGCGCTTGGTCAAAATGAGCGTGCCCGGCTGATCCGTGTTCGTGATCTCACAGTTCACCCACTGACCATTAGCCACCGTAACCTTGCCGTCACGGAGCGCGACCTCAGTATTACCTGAGAGGCAGGACCAGTCACCAGCGGTGTACCCGGCAGGGCCAGACTCGCCGAGCTTGTACGATCCAGCATCTACCGTGAAGGTAACGCTGCCATCGAGGTCGGTGGTGTTCGGTTTAGCCGAGTGCTCACCCGCACGAAGCGTGAAGTCACCAGCCGTCGCCGTGCCACCGTTCTTGTTGTCCACGTGCTTAATCAACTTGAGCGTGCCCGGTAGCGCCGTGTTCGTGATCGCACAGTTGATGGACTGCTTAAATCCAACTGAAACGCTGCCCTTGTTCAGCGAGTAGTTTTGGCCGCCTATGGTGCAGCTCCACTCGCCTGCCTGGTACCCGGTGGGGCCGGACTCACCCAGTTTGTACGAGCCCTCAGGAACGGTAAACGTCACCGAATCCTCACCCACTGCCGGTGCTGCGGAGAACGTGCCAGCCGAGAGCGTGAAGTCGTGAGCCGTGGCCGTGCCGCCGTTGTCGTTGACCACATTCTTAGTCAGCGTCAGCGTGCCCGTTGGTGGAACGTTGTTCACCTCGCAGAGGACCTGCTGCTTGTTCTTGTTGTCCATCTGTGGGATCGACACCGTGAAGGATGACCTACCGTTGACCGTCACACCGGTGATCTCCGTCAACTTCTTGTAGTCGAGCAAATCATTGGGGTTCAGGTCATTTGGTGCGCCGTACCAGCACTGGACGCCATCAATCACGAAATCAACATCAGGTACGTCTCCGTACCCGTTCTTCGACTCGGTGAACGTTGCCACCACTGTGTCGTCCTTCGAGGACTTCACCGTGAACTCACCAGCACGTCCATTACCGTCCGTGGGGTGTGTTCCTGGAGTCATCTGAAGGGCCTGCGCCGCCCCATTGACTGCGGTGCCCGCAAAGTCGAAGCCCTGTTTGGCTGGCTCCCCGGACAGCAGCTTTTGGATCACGATGTTCGTGGTCTGTTCCGCCTTTTTGTCCACGTTTTCCAGCGTGCACAGGACGTTGCTGCCGTCCGCGATTGTCACCTTGGAATTGCTGACTGGGAGGTCAACTCCGTTAGCGGTACAGGTCCAGTCCCGAACCACGTACTTGTCACTGCTCACTGCGCTACCGTTGGCCATCTCTTCAGAAAGCACGTAGGTTCCAGATGGAACCTGCATTGTGCGGGTCTGGCCAGTCTTGCGGTCGGAGCTTTGGTTCTGTGATGCTGTTTCGCTGATGACAGCTGCGCCGCCGCCCTCCGGCGTGGCGATCAACTTGAAGTCGCTCGCCACATCACTCTGGCTGTTCAGATTGGTGACGATCTTCTTGAGCGTCAACTTAGCCGAGTGTTCCGTGTTGGTGATGGAGCAGGACACCTCCTGCTTTGCCGCAACAGCAACGGTGGAAGTACCTTTGCTCGTTGTCACGGGCACGGACTGTTTGGTTTCTGTGTCCTTACAGGTCCAATCCCCTGGCGTGTATCCCGGCAGGCCCACCTCGCTCAGCACGTACGAACCCGGCAGAACTTGGGTCGTGGCCGTCGCTCCCGAATTGTTCGCGCCGTTGGCTGGGTTGGCATTGATAACCGCATTGCCGTCGCCTGCTGGCGTCGCAATCAGTTTGAAGTCGTGAGGCGTCTTGTTCAATCCGCCATCTTGATTTACGACGACCTTGTTCAGCGTGAGGGTCCCGTACTTTTGGATCTCCTTATTTGTGACCGTGCACTTCACGCTGTCCTCGTTGGTCAGGCTAACCGTCCACGAGCGGTTACGATCTGGTGTGATTTTCTTGTTATCACACACCACACTGTCAAGTTCGAAGTCTTCCGAAGTCGTTGCCTCGGTCAACTTGACCTCCGCGCGCTCCGTTGGATTCTGTAGGTCTACCTTAAACGACGCGGCGCCGTCGCTCGAAGTGGTCGCGGTACCAGCCTTTAGTGTGCCAACTTTGTTGGTAATTTCAGCAGAAAATTCAATGTCACCTTGAAGAACAATTTCTCCATCAAGCTTCTCCAGTTGCTTGGTGATAGACACCGTGCCACCACAGATGTCCTTTGCAATCCCCTCAAGCGCCGACTTCAACGCCTTGTAGTCTGCGATCCTCATGTAATCGGAATTCAGGAAGTTACCGCTGGTGAATGCGGTATTGCCGGAGATTTTCTGGATGCGAGCTATCTGATCGTTACTGTTGCCCCCCACTTTGAGCGCAAAGACTCGAGCTGGCACCGCTTTAATCGCGTTAGCTGATGGAACGGCAGCGTTGGCAGAGGCGTCGTAGTCTTCCTCGCCAGTCTTGTTCGTACCGGACGCTTCAGTGCGGTTGGGATCGCCGTCCGTGATAAACACGACCACGGTTCCTAGGCCATTGTTAGGACGAGCCTCCACTAGCGCCTTAGCTCCGTTCAAGCCGCGCTCCCAGTTCGTGTACTGTTCATACACGTTTGTTCGAGTATAGAGATCGTCGATCGTTGACTTGAGACTGCTTACGCCAGTTGGGTTAAGGCTCGTGAAACCTCGTCCATCGTAGTTGTTTAGCGCAAACGAGTTGATGGCAATCTGACCGCCGGTACCCGCCAGTGCATCGACGAAGGCCTTTCCAGCCGTCTTCATGTCACCGATAGAGTCTTTCGTGGACGAGGACACATCAAAGGTCAACACCATGTTGAGACCACACGTTGGTGGAATCGTTGGGTTCGGGCTTGTCGCAGGCGTCGACGTCAGTGTCCGAGGCGTAGAGGATTCCGTACCAGAGGACTGTTCGTCGCCCTTAGGTGAGTCCTCGGACTTAGGTTCATCCGTCTTTGGTTCATCCGTCTTTGGTGTGTCCGGCTTAGCCTCGGGAACAAACGTGTTGTCGACTGCGCACGTTACGTCCTGCTTGTTTTCCTCACCCACATCTGGAATCACAACGGTAAAGGAATCGTCCGTGTGCCCATTCACCGTCAGCTCTTCAGCACTGGTATCCAGTTTCTTGCCCCAATAGCAAGCAACGGAATTCAACGGGTATGTCCCCGCCTTAAGGTTCCCGTTCTTGTTCAGAGACTCGGTGAAGGTAACGGTTGCGGTTGCACCCGTAGGTGCATGGACCGTGAACTCTCCGGTCTTACCTTGTGGGTTCGTGTCCTGCGACACTGGAGAAACATCCGTACCACCCTCAAGCTTCGTCTCGTTGAAAGTAAAGCCCTTTCCGGCATTCTTTCCGTCAACGGTCTTTATGATGGTGATTTTTGTCTTTGCAGGAGCCGGAGCCGACTTACCCACGCTGTTCGCCTTGAACGTTGAGTTCAGTGCGGCCCCATCGGTACCGTCATCGCCGCTACCATCATCACCGGTAGTCTCACCACCGGAATTCTGACCGTCAGGGCTCTGGCCATCGAGTTCTTTCGGATCCGTAGTGCTTGAGCCAGACCCCTCGTCTAATGGCTCAACCACTTCCACGTTTTGGCCCGCACCAGGAGCAGCGTCATCGCCCTCCGCATGAGCCGCGACCGGAACATAAGCAAAAGTCAACACAACGGCAACAGCCGCTGAAAGCGTTGACCTGACAGTGCGCGACCGGCGACTGGCGTGCCGGCTCCGGAACGGACTTCCGCCCCGGCCTGGATTTCCAGACATATCTTCCCCCACTGTGAGTGATTTTCGAATTGGCAGGTACTACCTGCCACGCTCGCACTCAAGCGGGATGAGACGACGGGAAATAAGGGTGAGCCCGGGGTGAGACCGGGGTGAGACAAGGTGAGTGAACTCCAGAAAAGCCAAAACCTGCCGATAAACATCTGCCCCAAAGACAGCCCAATCCGGCGCAAACCAACTAGCCGTCAAGGATCCCCAACTGGCTGCCACGCTCAATCGCCTCGGCAACACTATGAACCCCCAACTTGCGGTAAATATTACGCAAGTGAGTCTTCACCGTATTCACACCCAAATACAGCTCACGGGCAGTCATCGAGATCTTCCGGGTGGTGCTCAAAGCACGCAACACCTCGATCTCCTTAGCCGACAACTCCTCCATGCTCGTAGCCGCACCAAACAGGGTGAACGCCCACCGCGGCAAACCAGCAAGCGCCGACTCAATATCGCCATCCAAAGAACGCAATGCATCAATCATCGCCGGCGGAAACAACACAAAATACAAATGGCCGTCATAGGCCTCAGCAAGCTCACGGGCACGGCGCGCAAACAACTTCGACTGCGAAAAATTACCCAGCTGCCAGTGGCACACCGCACGAACAGCAAGCAACGCCAACTCAGCCCGAGGCAAACCCTCTGAAAACGACAATCCCCGCGCAGCCATCTCGTCGGCCTCCTCATACCTGCCAGACAACAGCAAATAGCGAGCCAACCCCTCAAACGGCGTGGAATGCGGAGAATCAATCTGCGCCAACACGGTGCGAGCATCAGAAAGGCGCCCCGTAGACATCAACAAATGCGCCATCGCATCAACCACCAGATAAACCATCAGCCTGTGATTGACCGTCCGCGGAATCGCATCAAGGAACTCGTTATACCGAGCCACCACCTCAACCTGCTCGCCACGACGCATAAAACACACGTTATGCATAGCAAGCTCAACCGCAGCCAAACTTAACTCCGCCTCACTGGCCGTGCCCCGCGAAATACTCGGACTACCAAAATCCTCAAGCGAACACGAACACTCCTCCAAGCGCGAACTACGCAACCAGCTGCGCACAATACGCGCAAACTTCATCGCCGTGCCATCCGCACACTCACACGCCGCAACAATCACGTCCTCATAAGCAACAACATCCTCAGTACGCCCAAGAAGCGCATACAGCGTGGCCAAAAAAACCTGCGTACGCATAGTCTCGCCACGAACATCCGCCGCACTCGGACACAACTCAAGTGCGTTTTCCAACGCCACCAACGCAGAAGACAAATCCCCCGAAAACATTCGGGCCAAACCCCACTGAATCAAAACCGACGAGGCCTCCTGCGCCGCCCCCGAACTCAACGCGCCCACCGCAATAAAGCCACGCTTCGGCGCAATCGAAGGACCACCAAGCAAAGAACGCACCAACAATCCGGTGCCATCACTCGAAGCCCGAACACCCTCGTCGGCCAGCGGCGCACTCATCAAACTCGAACGAACCAAAACCGAAAGCCGAGCATCACGATTCAAAACAAAAGCCGGGACCCTACGCGCATGAACCTCACTCAACGCCAACTGCGAATCCAAAATCTGCCACCAATACATGGCCACACAGTCCACAAGCGTTAACCACGACTGCGTATCAATCGCATTCTCAAGCGCGCTGCGCAAATCCTTACGCGCAACCAAAATTCCCGCAGCCTGCGCAGCCAAAACACTCGCCGCGGGCTCCGCCAACGACTCCACAATCTGCTCAACCGCACACTCCGCCACAGGACTGAGCGCATAACGCAGCGTGACACCCACCAGCGAAACCGGCTCCAGCACACCAAGCGCAATCAACTCCGCAACAGCAGAACGCAACTCATGAACCGGAACATGAGCGCCATCCGGCACGCGGCCCGGACGCGCGCCCAGCGCGCCCCGCACCACAGCAAAATCCTCACCGAGCAGATCCACAAAATTCAAAACGTCCTCGACCGTGACAGAACGCAAGTGAAACACGATGAGCGCAATCAACAAGAAATTCTGGTCCAACTGCGCACGCAACAAATGACCAAGCAAAGAAATAGCCTGCGGCATCGCAATATCAGCATTAAAGCGACCAAGCGCGGTACTCACGCCAAACACATTCACAAGTGCGGGCCAGCCCATCGCAAGATGCGCAACCCGAGCTGCCTCATCGTCGGAAATAACCACACCGCGATCCGCAAAAAACTCAACAACCTCATCAGCACTGAGCAACAAGTCACTCGCCGAAATCACAAGCGAATCCACAAGCGGCGCCAACACATTCTCCGCATGAGTATGAGCCGAACTCGAAAGCACAATCCGCGCCTGAGGGATCGTCTGAATCACATGCCACAAGAACTCAGTCAGATCCTGCGCGTCAACCACCGACTCGTCAATATCTTCAAACGACAGGTAGAGAGGCGAGGCAAAACGTGACAGGACCTCCTGGACATCGGACATTGCCCGCACCCCACGCTCCCCCAGCGCAAGGCGCACCCGCTCCGTGCCGTTAAAACTGACAGGCTGATGCGTTTGCGGATCGGCCGGCGGGGACGCGGGCAAATGCGATGCTGTGCGAACCGCATCAGCCAGCGCCTGAGCAAGCGAACTCAACCCCGAAATACCGACAGTTTCACTGCCTGCAAGCCCTACGGTGGAACTCAGCACAGGCGAAGGCAGCATCTGCGCCGCCAATGCACCAAACTGCACATCGCGCGAAATCGTGCCATCAAGAGACCCGCCATGCAACGGCAGCACATTTTCAACGGCACGCAGCGTGGCCGAAGCAAACGCCTGCGCCTCAGGCTGGGAAGCAACCACATCGTCAACATCAGCTATGCAGAGACTCAAACCAGGAACGCGCACAACAAGACCGCCCGCGGAACCAACCTCCGCAAGCCACGTGTCAAGCACCTGCTCACGGCCAAACCCCAGCGGTGCCCGCAGAATCGTCAGCTGATGACCCGCCAGCAGCTGCTCATTAATCCGTGTTCGTAGATGTGCTTCCCCACCCGAGAAGCGGCTCGTTCCCCCAACCAAGCCATAACGACGAACGTCGTCAGAACTATGGTTCATCTCTATTTCCGTAGCGTCGACTCCGACAAACCTCTAGTCCCTTGATAGCACTGCGGCCACAAACAAACCAGAGCCACAGGAGAAGATTCACTGCCGAATTAATTAGGCATCGTACGCAAATGACCCATTTATCCGCTTTCTCCTGCACATACGTGGAGTTTCACGCGGGAAACGTTGCGGGTGAAATCTGCGGCAAGACGCCTGAGGGGCCGCTAGCGCCAGGCTACTGTTCGGGTATTCAAGAGCACTTTTGCCGGCTCTAGGCGGTCCCCAGGGTCAGGTTGGTTGACACGCTGCGCCAATACCCCACCCTTGAAGCCACGCCTTTGTGCCCACGCCTTGGAGCTCGTACTGCTGGAGGCGTGCTGCCGCAGGCGTACTGCCGCAGGCGTGCTGCCGCAACCAACTCATGACCGATAGACACAACAGGGTCCGAGGTGCATTACGCACCTCGGACCCTGTTACAGAGAATCTAGATTATCGACCACGGCATACCTGCCGCGGCAACGACATCAGCCTAGCGACTCGAGCGCTGCCACCAAACGCGCAGTAACCTCGTCAACCTCGCCAATGCCATCCACCTCAACCAGCGCACTACGCTCACGGTATACAGCAGAGATCGGGGCAGTCTGCTCCGCATACACGGCCAAACGGTGCCGGATCACTGGCTCAGTGTCATCAGCACGACCTTCAATCTCTGCGCGCTTCAACAAACGCTCAGTTACCACGTCGTTATCCGCAGTGATTTCGAGCGCACCATCGAGCGAGACACCGAGGTCCGCAAGAATGACGTCGAGTTCCTCAACCTGCGCCACGTTACGTGGGTAGCCGTCGAGAATAAATCCGAGGTTCGCAGGGTCTCCGTCGATTTTGGAGGCCAGCTTGTCTCGAACCATTGCATTGGTGACCGAGTCAGGTACGAGCTCGCCGCGCGAGGTGTATTCCTGCGCCAGTTTGCCCAACTCGGTCTCACCCTTGATGTTTGCGCGGAAGA
>Ga0222423_1000566_pt1 | contig 23694 bp, 17 predicted proteins | sample 3A0metagenome_FD_182472 | JGI IMG/M metagenome (GOLD analysis project Ga0222423, IMG submission 182472) | Enriched microbial communities from leaf-cutter ant dump, University of Wisconsin, Madison, United States - 3A0 (version 2) | ecosystem: Environmental > Terrestrial > Nest > Insects nest >...
GTGCACATCTCGCAGCAGGGGCAGTGCCGGGGGCGAGCCGCGGCACCGGGCAATGCAGGGCCGGGCCGGGCGAGTTAGGGAGTTCCGGCCGAGATAGGGAGTCATGTGTCACTGACTCGGCCGGAACTCCCTAACTCGCCGGTGAGAGGGCGGGGGCCCGGGGGTGGGCGCCCCGGGGTGCGGTGCGCTGGGGCTGGTCAGGGCTGGGCGGCGGTGAGGACGAGGCCCGGGGCGTCGTCGTCGGAGGAGAGGTCGACGTGGACGCGCGCGCCGTCGGCGACCTGCCCGGAGAGCATCGCCTTGGCGAGCCGGTCGCCGATCTCCTTCTGCACCAGCCGGCGCAGCGGCCGGGCTCCGAAGGCCGGGTCGTAGCCCTCGAGCGCGAGCCACTCCCGCGCGGCCGCGGTGACGTCGAGCGTGATGCGCCGGTCCGCGAGCCGCCGCCCCAGGTGCTCCACCTGGAGGTCCACCACGTGCCCGAGGTCCTCGAGCGTCAGGGCGTCGAAGATCACGATGTCGTCGAGCCGGTTGATGAACTCCGGCTTGAACGAGGTCCGCACGGCCTGCATGACGCCCTCGCGCTTGGCCTTCTCGTCGAGCGTCGGGTCCACGAGGAACGCCGAGCCGAGGTTCGAGGTCAGCACGAGGATCGCATTGCGGAAGTCCACGGTGCGGCCCTGACCGTCCGTGAGCCGGCCGTCGTCGAGCACCTGGAGGAGGATGTCGAAGATCTCCGGGTGGGCCTTCTCGACCTCGTCGAGGAGCACCACGGAGTAGGGCCGACGGCGGACGGCCTCGGTGAGCTGCCCGCCCTCCTCGTAGCCGACGTACCCCGGGGGGGCACCGACGAGCCGCGCCACGGAGTGCTTCTCGGAGTACTCGGACATGTCGATGCGCACCATGGAGCGCTCGTCGTCGAACAGGAAGTCCGCGAGGGACTTCGCGAGCTCGGTCTTGCCGACGCCCGTGGGGCCCAGGAAGAGGAACGAGCCGGTGGGGCGGTCCGGGTCGGAGACTCCCGCGCGGGAGCGGCGCACGGCGTCCGCAACGGCGACGACGGCGGCCTTCTGGCCGATCAGCCGCTCCCCGATCACCTGCTCCATGCGCATGAGCTTGCCGCTCTCGCCCTCGAGCAGCCGGCCCGCGGGGATGCCCGTCCACACGGAGACGACGGCGGCCACCTCGTTGGCACCCACCCGGTCCGCGACCATGGGCGCGGCCTGCGGCACCGACCCGGCCTCGGCCTCGCGCGCCTCCGCCTCGGCGATCTGCTGCTCCACCTCCGGGATCTCCCCGTACAGCAGGCGTCCGGCGGTCGCGAGGTCGCCCTCGCGCTGGGCGCGGTCGGCCGCGACGCGCAGCTCGTCGAGCTTCGCCTTGAGGTCGCCGACGCGGTTGTGGCCGGCCTTCTCGGCCTCCCAGCGCGCGGTGAGCGCGGCGAGCTCCTCGCGCCGGTTGGCCAGGTCCTGGCGGATGCGGTCGAGGCGTTCGCGCGCCGCGGCGTCGTCGTCGTCGGACCCGATGCCCTCGGCGAGCGTGAGCTCTTCCATGGTGAGGCGGTCCACCTGGCGGCGCAGGGTGTCGATCTCGACGGGCGAGGAGTCGAGCTCCATGCGCAGGCGCGAGGCGGCCTCGTCCACGAGGTCGATCGCCTTGTCGGGCAGCTGGCGGCCGGGGATGAACCGGTCGGAGAGCTGGGCGGCGGCCACGAGCGCGGCGTCGGAGATCGTCACCTTGTGGTGCGCCTCGTAGCGCTCCTTGAGGCCGCGCAGGATCGCGACGGAGTCCTCGACGGAGGGCTCGCCCACGAACACCTGCTGGAAGCGCCGCTCGAGGGCGGGGTCCTTCTCGATGTGCTCGCGGAACTCGTCGAGCGTCGTGGCGCCGACCATGCGCAGCTCACCGCGCGCGAGCATCGGCTTGAGCATGTTGCCCGCGTCCATGGAGCCCTCGGCCGCGCCGGCGCCCACGACGGTGTGGAGCTCGTCGATGAACGTGACGACCTCGCCGTCGGAGGACTTGATCTCCTCGAGCACGGCCTTGAGCCGCTCCTCGAACTCGCCGCGGAACTTCGCGCCGGCCACCATGGCGCCGAGGTCGAGGGAGACCAGGCGCTTGCCCTTGAGCGAGTCGGGCACGTCGCCGGCGACGATGCGCTGGGCGAGGCCCTCGACCACGGCCGTCTTCCCGACGCCGGGCTCGCCGATGAGCACGGGGTTGTTCTTGGTGCGCCGCGAGAGCACCTGGACCACGCGGCGGATCTCCTCGTCGCGCCCGATCACGGGGTCGAGCTTGCCCTCGCGCGCCGTCGCGGTGAGGTCGACGCCGTACTGCTCGAGCGCCTTGAACGTGCCCTCGGGGTTGGGGCTCGTCACGCGGCTCGACCCGCGCACGGTGGGCAGCGCGGCGGCGAGCGCGTCGCGCGTCGCGCCCGCGGACTGCAGGGCCTGGGCGGCGGCGTCCGAGCCGGCCGCGAGCCCGAGCAGGAGGTGCTCGGTCGAGATGTACTCGTCGCCGAGCGACTCGGCCTCCTTGCGCGCGGACTCCAGGACGGCCCCCGTCGCGCGCGAGGCCTTGGGCTGGCCGGCGGCGCTCGAGAGCGTCGGGAGCGCGACGAGCGCGGCCCGTGCGCGGCGGCCGAGGTCGGCCTTGTCCGCACCGACGGCGTCGAGGAGGCCGACGGCGACCCCGCCGTCCTGCGCGAGCAGCGCCGCGAGCAGGTGCGCGGGCTCGAGCGCGGGGTTCTGGGCAGCCGACGCGGAGGCGATCGCCTCGGCGAGCGCCTCCTGGGACTTCACGGTGAACTTCTGGTCCATGCGTCCTCCGGGGTGTGCGGTACGTTCCTGAATCACAACGTAGCAAAGTTGAGTCTATTCCACTCAACTTTGGGTGCAGGGCAGCGGGAGTCGACGACGACGACACCCTCCGGCCCGGCGGGCACGTCACCCCGATGGCCTACCGGGGCCGGTCGAATTGCGAGGATCCGCACCAAGATCCGCAAGATTCCACCCGGGCCTCCCCCGTCCGCGGGATGGCAGCGTCCCCCGGCGCCGTGCGATCCTTCGTGACATGTCAGCTTCCGCAGGGGGAACCGCGGCGCCTGCGGACCAGGACCCGTGGCGCGAGGACGTGCTCGGGCCCGGGTGGTCCGCGCGCACGCTCCAGGTCGGACCTGGCCCGGACGACGTCGCCACGCTCGTGCGCCGCGACGTCACGCGCCGGCCCGTGCGCGGCTCGGTGGTGTACGTACACGGCTTCAGCGACTACTTCTTCGGCGCGCACCGCGGGCGCGTATGGTCCGAACGCGGGTACCAGTACTACGCGGTCGACCTGCGCCGCCACGGTCGCTCGCTGCGCCCCGGGCAGCTCGCCAACCACACCGACGACCTCACCGAGTACTTCGAGGAGCTCGACCGGGCGGTCGCGATCGCGCGCGCGGCGGCGGACGGACCGGTCGTGGTCCTGGGCCATTCCACCGGCGGCCTCGTCGCGTGCCTGTGGGCGCACGCCCGGCGCGAGTCCGGCGGACCCGACCTGCTCGTGCTCAACTCGCCGTGGTTCGACCTCAACGCCTCGTGGTTCGAACGGGTGGTCCTCATCCGGCTCGTCAAGGTCCTGGGCCGCATCGCCCCGACGCTGCCCGTGCGCCGACTCTCGCCGTACTACACGCGCTTCCTGCACCGCGAGCGGGGAGGCGAGTGGGAGTTCAACCTCGACTGGAAGCCGTACGACGGCTTCCCCGCGCGCGCCGGGTTCGTGCGCGCCGTGCGGCTCGGCCACGACGCGGTCAAGGCGGGCCTCGACATCGCGTGCCCCGTGCTGATGTGCTGCTCCACCGCGAGCGGACCGTCCACCTCGTTCCACTCGCGGCTCGACCGGACCGACTCGGTGCTCGACGTCGCGCACATGGTCGCGCGCGCGCCCGGACTGGGCGGCGACGTCACGATCCGCCAGATCGACGGCGGGATCCACGACCTCGCGCTCTCCCCGCACGGTGCCCGGACGCTGTACTTCGACACGATCCTCGACTGGGCGGACGAGCGGGTCGCGAACCTGCGCTGACGCCGGGCGCCGCGCCCCGCGGGGCCCCTCGCCCGCTACCCTGAGCGCAGCCGACCAGGAGTTCTCGTGGACCACGACTCACCCCCCTCGGGCGCCGCGGGGCACGCGAGCAGCCGCTCGATGGTGCTCGACGCGATCCGCGCCGCCGGGACCATCAGCCGCGTCGAGCTCACGCAGACCACGGGCCTGACGGGCGCGACCATCTCGACGGTGGTGCGCCGCCTCATCAACGACGGCCTCGTGGTCGAGTCCGGTCGCGGCGAGTCCACCGGTGGCAAGCCCCGGGTGCTGCTCCGGCTCGAGCCGAGCTCGCGCTACGCGATCGGCATCAATCTCGACCACGCGGGCATCCACTACACCGTGGCGGACCTGGGCGGGAGCATCGTCGCGAGCGGCTCGCTGCCGGGCGCGGGCTCGGACTCGCCACGCTCCGTGCTCGAGCGCACCGTGCGGGACGTCGACGCCGCGCTCGAGGCCGAGGGCATCGACCGCGCGAAGGTGCTCGGCATCGGTTTCGTCTCCCCGGGGCCCATCCACCTGCCCGTCGGCATGACGTTCGTACCGCCGTTCATGCAACCGTGGGCGGGGTTCCCGCTGCGGGAGACCGTCGAGTCGCTCGCGGGGCTGCCCGTTCTGCTCGAGAACGACGCGACGGCCTCCGCGATCGGCGAGTACTGGGTGGGCGGCGTCGAGCACACCACCGCGTTCGGGACGCTCTTCCTCGGCACGGGCATCGGCGCCGGCGTCCTCGTCAACGGGGCCGTCTACCGCGGCGCGAGCTCGAACGCGGGGGAGATCGGTCACGTGTGCATCGACGTGAACGGGCCGCTGTGCTGGTGCGGCTCGCGCGGGTGCGTCGAGGCCGTGGCCGGCCCGGGCGCCGTGGTCGGCGAGGCCCTCGAGCTGGGCGTGCCCCTCACGGGCTCGAGCGTCGCGGAGAACTTCGCCCAGCTCGCCGCGGCCGCCGCGCGCGGGGAGCAGCCGGCGCGCGGGCTGCTCGAGCGGTCCGCCCAGGTCGTGGCCGTGGCCGCCCAGACCCTTGCGAACGTCATGGATCTCGGGCACATCGTGCTGACGGGCCCGGTCGTCGCGATCGCGGCGGACATCTACGAGCCGGCCGTCGAGGCGCAGCTCAAGGGCACGTTCTTCGCGCGGCTCAACCATCGCATCCGGGTCGCCGTGTCCGCGAACGCCGCCCAGGCGGCCGCCGTCGGCGGAGCCGCGCTCGTGCTCCACACGGAGCTCGCGCCCCGCCTGCCCGGCCCTGGGCGACCCGTCGTGCGCTGACCCGCGCCCCGGTAGCAGGGTGCTGGCACCCGGGGGCTCGCGCGAACTCGGACAGAACGCCAGGACGGGGGAAATCTTCACCCCATCGGGCCGTTCACCAGGGACCTCGGTCCCTGGGACGATCGAGCGACACTCTCCTCCGTGCCGCCTGGAGCTCTCGTGAACGTCTCCCGTCGCCCTCGACCTGCCCGCACCGTCGCGGTCCTCGGTCTCGCCTCGCTCGCGCTCGCGGGGCTCGCCCCCGCCGCGAGCGCCGCGCCACTCCGTTCGGCACCCCCGGTCGCGGCGGTCGCCGCACCGAGCACGCACGGCCACGACGCAGGGACGACGACGGCGAGCGGGCTGCGCGACCCGGACGGGAACGTCGTCGTCGTCGACCCCTGGCGCGGTGACGTGTCCCGCGAGACCCGCGCGAGCGGGGCCGTGGCCGCCGCGCTCGACCTCGGCTCGAGTGCCGCCGCGGCACCGAAGGCGAAGAAGAAGCTCACGACGCTCGTGGTGCCCGTGTACTGGTCCGGCGCGGGCAAGGACAAGGTCACCACGAAGAAGCTCAAGACGATGATGAAGAAGACGGACGCGTACTTCCGCACCGTCTCGGACGGCCGGATCGGGCATTCGAGCAAGGTCCTCGGCTGGGTGAAGATCTCCAAGCCGCCCGTGAGCTGCGGGCTCTCGCCCCAGATGGGGCATCTCATCAGTCAGGTCGACAAGGCGGCCAAGAAGAAGGGCATCAAGACCTCGAAGTACCACCGCATCGTCACGTACGTGACGTCCAAGGCGTGCGCGAGGCAGACCCCGCCGGAAGCGGGGCTCGCCTCGATCGGGGGTCGCTACACGTGGCTCAACGGCTTCATCGACGTCGACGTCGTCACGCACGAGCTGGGGCACAACCTGGGGCTCGAGCACGCCAACTACGCCGAGTGCGCCTCGTCGAAGACCACGCGGATCTCGTTCGGCAAGTCCACGCACTGCAGCAGCATCGAGTACGGGGACACGACCGACACGATGGGCGCGTACGGCATCAACGGCTGGTTCTCCGGCCCTCGCCTGTCCTACCTCGGCTGGCTCACGAAGTCCCAGCTCAAGGCGAACTCCTCGACGAAGAAGAAGTCCTACTCGCTCGTGCCCGTCGCCACGGCGGCCAAGGGTGTCAAGGCCGTCAAGATCAAGGCCTCGAGGTACCGCACGTACTGGATCGAGTACCGGACCGCGACGGGCCTGGACAAGGCGCTCGAGGCGGAGGGCATCCAGGTGCGCGTCACCGACCCGATGATCGGGCAGGGGGGCACCCGCTCGGCGATCCTCGACATGTACCCGACCGCCTCGCCGAAGGATCGCGGGGGATTCAACCTCTCGGACTGGAACGACGTGACCCTGCGCCCGGGCTCGTCGTGGACCTCGCCGGAGGGTATCCAGATCGCCTTCTCCACGGTGGCGTCGGGCAAGGCGAAGGTCACCGTGACGCGCAAGGCGAAGGCGAAGAAGCCCGCCGCGCCGAGCAAGGTCACCGCCGTGAACGGCGACACCAGGCTGCGCGTCACGTGGGCGCGCCCCGCGGACAAGGGCATGCCGATCACGGCCTACCGGCTCACCGCGACCTCGGCCTCGGGGGCGACGAAGACGACGACGATCGCCTCGCCGGGCGGGACGGTCACGAGCGGAGTCGTCAAGGGCCTCACGAACGGCCAGACGTACACCGTCTCGGTCCAGGCCGTCTCCGAGAAGGGAACCTCGGCCGCCGGGACGAGCACGGGGACGAAGGTCGCCGCGATCCTGCCGCGGCCGGTCATCCTGAGCCCCGCCGCGGGGACCGTCGTGGGGAAGACGCTCACCGTGAAGGTGCGGGCCGATGAGGGCGTCGGTGCGCTGAGCAGGCTCACCGAGATGTACGCGTGCCTCGATGCCGCCATGGAGCTCGCGTGCGAGTACGCGTACGACTTCAACAACAACCCCAAGGCGGGCAAGACGGGCACGATGACGTTCGACACGACGTGGCTGTCGAGCGAGATCACCGACGGCCCCGCGACCATCTACGTCGCGCTTGTCGACGACGCCGGGCGCGTGGGCAAGGCGACGCGCCAGATCGTGCTGGAGCGTGCCGGCCAGATCGAGGTGCCCACGCTCCCCGACCCGATCTCCGAGGGATCGACGTTCACGGTGCGGTTCACGCCGCGGCCGGGGATCCCCGACGACTACCCGGACGTGAGGGCCGTCGTGACCTACACGCACCCCGAGGAGGGCCGTATCGAGGCCGAGTGGTACCCGACGCCGAACGACGACTACTCCGAGTTCACCTTCACGTGGGACGCGTGGATGGTCCAGAACGCGACCGTCGCCACCACGGTGCCCGCGACGATCGAGTTCCGGTACACGAGCAACTTCCTCGCGCAGCCGCGCACGGTCACCCGCACGACGCACATCGCCCTGCCCTCGTGGGGCTGAGCGGAGGTCAGCCCGCGAGCCCCCCGAGCACGGTCCCGAGCACGATCTTCGCGATCATCGCCGCGGGGTAGACGAGCGCGTAGCCGAGCGCGACGCGCGAGTCGAAGCCCGTGCGCCCGTTGGCGAAGGCGAGCACGGCGGGCTGCGTCTGCGTACCGGCGACGATCCCGGACAGCGTAGTCCCGCCCACCCGGAACACGCGCCGCATCACGCACCACAGGGTGAGCCCCACGGTCGCTGTCACGAGCACGCCGAGCAGCGCGATGCGCACCCACGCCCCGGACTCGAAGGCCGCACCGACCTGGGCGCCCGCCGTCGTCCCCGCTTGAGCGAGGAAGAGCAGGAGCCCGAACTCGGAGATGGCCTGCGCGGCCGTGAAGGGCATGACGGTGACCCAGCGGCCGATCCGCCCGAGCCGCCCGAGCACGAGTCCCACCACGAGCGTGCCCATCGCCGCACCGATCGCGAAGGAGCCCGCCCCGGTGGGCACCGCCACGAGGCCGAGCAGCACCCCGAGCGCCATGCCCGCACCGAGCACCACGGGGTTGATGTCGGAGAAGCCGCGCGAGGAGTCCCCGAACCACGCCGAGATCGCGGGCATGGCGTCGCGCGGGGCGATCACCCGCACGCGGTCCCCGGGCTGGATGCGCAGCTCGTCGCTCGCCACGATGTCCACGTCGCCGCGCCGCAGCCGCGAGATCGTGGCACCGAAGCGGCCCGCGAGGTCGAGCTCGCCGATCGTCTTGCCCGTGGCCGCCGGGTTGGACACCGTGATGCGCCGCATGTCGAGGTAGCGGCGGTCCGCCTGGAGCAGGTGCGAGGACGTGTGCCCGAGCTCGAGGGTCACGGCCTCGACGGCGTCGGCCTGCCCGACGACGGTCACCATGTCCCCCTCGTGCAGCACGGCGTCGAGCGGGGCCGTCTCGATGGGCTGGTCCTCCCCACGCCGCAACCGCGAGAACGTGAGCTTGCCCGGGTGCGCCGCGAGCAGGTCGCGCAGGCGCGGACCGGTGGTCACCTCGACGCGCACGGTGCGGTTGACGAGCGGGGGTGGGGCGTCCGCGTCGCTCGCGCGCGTGCGCAGCACGAGGTGCGCGACGACGAGCATGCCGACGACGCCGAACAGGTAGGTGACCGCGTACCCCACGGTCGGTGCGTTGGCGTCCCCGGCGGCGTCGCGCGCCGCCGCGAGCGCGGGCGTGTTCGTCACGGCCCCCGCGAAGGCCCCGGCGATCGTGGGGGCGTCCAGCCCGAGCAGGCGTCCGACGACGACGGCCACGAGGCCACCGAGCCCCAGCACGCCGACCATCGCCCCGATGAGCCCGAGGCTCTTGCGCAGCGACGCGAAGAAGCTCGCCCCGGACACGATGCCCACGGTGAACGTGAAGAGCGTGAGCCCGAGCACCCCGAGCGTCTCGGGGACGCGCAGCTCGACGTCGTGCGCCGCCCCGAGCGCCCCGATACCGAGCGCGAGGAACAGCACCGCCGCGGCGCCGAGCCCGATGCCGCGCACCCTGACGTGCCCGATCGCGGCCCCCGCGCCGACGAGCCCGAAGAGCAGCAGCACCGGCTGGGCGGCGAGGAGATCGAGAGCGGCGGTCATGGTGGTCCCCCAGGTGTCCGGGCGGCCGGGCGGGACCGCACGCCAAGCCAACACCCTTGCGGCGCTCCGGGCTAGGCCTCAGGGCCCGGGCACTGGTGAGCGAGTCGCCCCGGACGCTAGGCGACGGACTCTGCCGCCGCGAGATCTTCACCGGCGCGCCAGAACTGGGTCGTCGCGACGAGACCGCCCACGAGCAGCACCGCCGCCGCGACGCCGAGCCACACCGCCGCGGTCGTGATCGACTCCGCCTCGTCGGGGAACGCTGGGCGCTGCGCGAGCACCCAGCCCGCCGCCCACGCCGCCATCGCGCCGAGCGCGCAGCACCACAGGTCGAGCCGCCAGCGGTAGGCGAACCACCGCCAGAACGTGCGACCCGCGGTGCGGCGAGCGAGCGCGGGATGCGTCGAGGTCGCGGACGCCCGACGCCGTGACCAGGCGACCTTCTTCACGAGGCTCCCCGCGAGTGCTCCGGCGACCGCGGCCAGGATCAGCCCGTGGACCGTCCACCACGCGGAGCTCTCCGCCGTGCCGGACCCTGCGAGCACCTCACGGGTGACCACTGCCAGGAGGAGACCGGCGGCCCCGCCCGCGGCGAGCAGCCACCCGAGGTGCCAGCCGAGCGGGACGAAGCGCACGCGCACCGTCGTCGAGCCTTGCGGCAAGAGCGCGTTCGGTCTGTGGCCCGACGGTCCCCCCCAGCGGCCGCGACGCACGAGCTCACCGACCCACAGGAAGGCGACGGCGAGCAACGGTACGACCCCGGCCGCGGCGAAGAGCCAGCTCGGGACGTCACCGTCACCGAGCACCGCCGCGGACCCGGCCGCGAGGATCCCGAGGTAGACCACCGCGAGGACATACCCGATGGCGAGCGCTCCGTTGCTGCCGAGAGCGCGCCAGAAGCGGCCTCCGACAGGGATCTGCACCTGGTCGAAGCCGTGGTCCGGGACACCCTGCCGTGGCACTAGACCTCCGCGCTGAAGACGCGCTCTCTCGTGAACTCGACGGAGCCGGCGATCGCGTCGAAGAGCTCGCCGATGATCTCGGGCCGGCCCAGGTCCGGCGCCGTGAACCTCAGCGCCAGGAGCCGATCGGAGTCCGGACGAGGTATCCGGTACATCACGCTGAGGGAGGTCGTCTCCTCCTCGTGCCCGCGTAGGACACCGGTCTCGACCTGACGTGCGGCGACTCCCGCGGGCAGCTCGCGCAGCTCAGAGCCCGGAAACGCCGCGGCAAGGCGACCCGCCGGGCCCTCGGTGTCGCGCGCGCCGTCGACGTCGTCGGGCCAGTCGACGTCGCGCCCCATCATGGATGCGGCGAACGGGATCCCGGGAGCGATCTCGAGCGCGAGCGCGAGCGTGTGGGCACCCGTAGCGCGTGCCTTGTCCCCGAGCTCGCACACCTGCTGCACGGCATCGCGCCGCGCCCGGGCGAGCCGGTCGTCCCGTCCCACCTGGTCCCGCACCAGCCGCTGCGCGAAGGCCTTCGTCACGTCGGGGCGATCGAGCGGCACGTTGGCCCACGAACCGGGCAGGACGAGCCGCAGGAAGCCCGGCGTCGTCACCTGAGCGGTCACGCGGCGTCCGCCGTCGCGAGCTCGAGGCCAGCGAGCATGTCGAGCGTCTCTCGGGCCATGTCGTCGAACGCGGCGGGGCGTTCGGCGATGAAGAGCACCTCAGCCATGTCGGCGCAGTCCTCGGGGAAGACGCCGAAGCATGTCCGTTCCTCGAGGGCCGCGACGCCGACCTCGGGATCCATGAGGCCGATCATCGAGTGCAGACCTCGCACGGGGGTGCCGTCGAGCTCGCTCTCGAGCCGCTGAGAGTGCAGGTGCCCGGCGCCCGGGGCGGGCGACTCGGAGAGCTCCTCGAGCGCTGCGGCGAACCGTTCGGGAGAACGATCGGCGCTGCGCTCGGCGATCTGGGCGATCACCACCGCGGACACGACGCCCAGCTCGGGCACCGGGAGCCACACGCTCGCGTGCGACAACCCGGGCGACCCGACGCCGAGCTGCTCGCGCACGTTGTGGGCGAGGCCCGCGAGCTCGATGACGAGGCGGCGCCCGGCGTCGGGGCCGACCGCGGCCTCCGGCACACCGGCGTCCGCCCGCAGCCGCCACGCCGCGTACGCGGTCTCGCTCGCCCACTCGACCGGGTCGACCGTCGGGTCGAGCGGCAACGAGAACCAGTTCTGCGGGAGCCGCAAGGACAGCTCGACGAGTCGACGCACGGTCACGAGCCTAACCAGTCCCGGGCAGGTCGAGGTTGAGCACGTCCTTCAGGAGCCGAGCCCCTCCGCCGACGATGCTCGGCACGGGTCCTGAGAGGTGGCCCGTGCCGGTGCCGACGCCACCGAGTGCGTCACCGCCCGTGACCGCGTCGTAGATGCTGACGCCGCTACGACCGAGCTCGTAGATCGAGAAGCCGCTCTCGAGAATGACGAGCAGGTTCGCCTTGTTGTGGAGCGCCGCGTCGAAGTACTCCGCGAAGTTCGTCGAGAGGTGGTAGACGTCCGCGACGTCGTCGTCGAACTTGAAGAGGTTCTTCAGCTTGAAGGGGTTGCCCTGCGCGAGCGCCGACCTCAGCACGGAGCCGAATGCCTCACCCTGCTGGAAGCGCAGCATGCGCGCCATGTCCGTGGACGAGCGGACGAACGGTGACTTGAGCGCCCCGAGGAACCCTTGCCCGTAGGAGGGGAAGGCCCTCTGGACGTTGGCGAGGCTCGCCGCGCGGGACGTCGGGGCGATGAGACCCCCCGCGAGCGGCCCACGCAACGACGCCGTCATCGCGGTGCGGACCCGCTGGGCCGCCATCCCGATGAGCTTGCCGCCGTAGAGCGACAGGACCCCGACGACGACGGCGACCAGCAGGTCGCCGAGGCTGCCCTCGCCCTTCGCGAACTTGATGGCCGCGTCGACGATCGACATGATCGCCCCGATCGCGGCGAGGACGAGGAGCACCTGGCCCAAGCCGGGTACCCATGCGAGGAAGACCGACAGGATCGCGGCGATGTCGCACACGATCTTGAGGATGTCCCACGCGGCGCTCGCGACGGCAGCGACGTGGTCCCAGAAGGTGTCGTTGACCCCGTCCGCCTTCTCGCCCTCCGTGACGGCGACGATCGCGTTGATCGCCGTGGTGGCGGCGACGGCCTTCTCGTCGCGCGCCGTCTCCCACAGGCGGCGCTGCGTCTCGAGCTGACCCCCGATCGACGAGACCTCGTCCTCCGCGGAGTTCAACCGCGAGCGCGTGTACTCGATGTCGCTGGCGTCCCCCGAGGCGACGGCGGCGTCGTAGGCCGCCTGACGGGACGTGACCCGTGACTGCCAGGTGACGAGGTCGTCCTCGAGGGTCGCGATCGACGTGGCGGGCGCCCGCGACTCGTCCTTCGTGCGCCGCAGCTCGCTCGCGTAGGCGACGAGTGCGTCACCCGTCTCGCGGTAGCGCTCGGTGACCTTGCGGATGTCGGTGGCGACATCGCTCGCGAGGTCGCGCGTGGCGTCCATCGCGAGCGACTTCTGCTCGACCTGCTCGACGATGTCGTCGAGCGTCTTCACCGAGCGACCGATCGCGGCGGCGATCCTCTGGTACTCCTTGCCCTTCGTCTCGACGATGTCGGGATCGCCGGCGAGGACGTGGTACGCGACGTCCATGCTCACACCACCTGAGGGGACTCGTAGTCGTCTGCGGCGGGCGGGTTCTCGGCAGACTCCTCGAGCGCCCGGGCGAGCTCTTCGTCGACCTCGGTGAAGTTCTCGGTGATCATGGCGATCGTCTGCTGCAGGACCTTGATGTTGTCGATCATGTTCTCGCGCCGCAGGTTCCACGCGGTCGCGAAGTCCTCGACCTTGCCCTCGAGCGACGTCGACCCGGTCGCGTGCGCGACCTCCTTCGCGTTGTCGTTCGCGGTCTCGAACTCGTCGATCACGGCCGCGAGATCGCTCGCGAGCGCCGTGAGGTCCGTCATGTCGAGCTGGATGTCGTAGGACATGTCCCCCCTCCCCGTCGTTCGTGTCGTCAGGCCTGGTCAGCGGTGGAGGGCGCCCCGGCGTGCGAGGCACCCTCCCGGCGGCTGCGTCAGCCCTGGATGGCCTTGGCGAGGCTCGAGTCGACCTCGGAGAGCGACGTGGCGGCGGACTCGAGGAAGCCGGCCAGACCGTCGATCGCGGAGACGGCCTGCGTCGAGGACGTCGTGAACTGCTCGTAGGTGGTCTGGAACGCGCCGGACGCCTGGTCCGTCACGAAGCCGGCGGAGACGAGCTCGTCGACCTGGCGCTTGAGGTCGGTGAGGGTGTCGGTGAGGGTCTGCTGACCCGTGCGCAGCCGGCCAGCAGCAGAGTTCATCTCGTCATAGGTGACGTTCACGTTCGCCATGAGGGCTCCCCTTCGGGTGTGCGGTCCGACCCCTTGGCCGGGTTGATGTGTTCAATCTAGGTCGAGCTGTCCGAATCGCGCGATGGGGACCAGTCCCCATGGGGACTGGTCCCTCTCATGGGCCCTCGCCGAGGACCCACGGGAGCTGGACGCGCACGAACTTCCCGCGCGCGACGAAGAAGCCGCGGCCCGGGGGCAGCTCGGAGCGCTGCACGCGCGGCAGTGCCGTCTTGAGCAGGATCTCGCCCTCGCTCGCGTCGGGCTGGAGCAGCAGCCCGCGCCGCGCGGCCTTGACCTCGCCGAGGAGAGGCCACGTGGGCCCCCACGAGGCCGTGTCCGCGTCCGCCACGAGGGTGTGGGTCGAGCGCTTCACGGCCTTGATGAGGTCCACGAGGGGCTTGTCCGCGGGGCCCTGGAGGTAGTCGTTGATGTTCTCGACGACGACGACGATCCGCCCCTCGGTCTCCTCGTCCTCGACGGCCGCGAGGAGGTTCTGCGCGAGGGCCGCGATCTGCTCGGTGCTCGTCGCGACGTCCGTCCAGCCGCCCGCGGCCGCGAGCGCCGAGCGCGCGTCCGCGACGAGGTAGCAGCGCACGTCCTGCCCGGCGCGGCGCAGCGCGAGCGCGAGCGCGGCGGCGGCGTTGGTGCGCCCGGAGCCGGGCGGGCCGGCGAGGAGCAGCACGCCGTCGGGGTCGAAGCCGACGGGACCGAGGTCGACGTCGGACAGGCCGAGCACGGGCAGCCCGCCCACGGAGTCGGGGAGCTGCGAGGCGGGGTACTCGGTGGGCAGGGTCGCGATCGCGGCGGCCGGGCGCACCCCGGCGCGCAGCATCGCGGCGCCGAGCTCGCGCGTCGCGACGGCCTGCTCCGCGACGGACGCGAGCCCGCCGACGACGGCCACCTGGGTCTCGAGCCCACCCATGACGGCCCGCCCCGGGGGCGAGGTCGAGGTGAGCACGTCGTCCGGCTCGTCGAGGATGCGGTACGAGTCGTCCGCGAGGCGCAGGATCACGTTGCGCTGGACGGCGGCGCGCACGCTCGTCGCGACGGAGCCGGGGCGGTCCGCGGAGAGCGCGACGTGGATGCCGAGCTGGCGCCCCTCGGCGAGGACTTCGCGGAACACGTCGTACCACTGCGAGCGCCCGGGCCCCACCTCGAAGTCGTCACGGAAGGCCGGGTACCCGTCGAGGAGCACGAGGATGCGCGGCAGGTCGGGCTGCCCGGCCTGCGCGCGGTACTCGGTGATGCTCGCCGCGGAGGCCTCCGCGAACAGCGGGGCGCGCCGGTCGAGCTCTTCGCGCAGCATGCGGAACAGCCGCACCACGCGGTCCGTGTCGTCCCCCGGGATCACCGCGCCCACGTGGGGCAGCTCGGAGAGCATCCGCAGCCCGCCCGCCGCGAAGTCGAGGCCGTACACGTGGACGGGACCGCCGCGCGGGGTGATGCCCGCGGCCGCCGCGAGCGTGCGCAGCGTCACGGACTTGCCCGCCCCGCCCGTGCCGTACACCGCGAGGTGGCCGTCGGTGTCCGGACGGAAGTAGACGCTCACCTGCTCCTGGTGCTCGGGGCGGTCGCTCACGCCGATCACGAGCTCGGCGTCGGTGCGCTGGTGCAGCTTCGTGAGGTCGTACACCGGGGCCAACTCGGCGAGCCACGGGCGGCGCGCCGGCGCGAGCCCGGCCTGGCGTGCGGCGAGCCTGATGGTGCGCACGAGCCGCTGCTGGTCGGTGGGTCCGAGGTCTTCCTCGTGCGCCGGGGGGCCGTCGTCGGCGGCGGGCTCCTCCCACCGCACCTCCGCCCCGAAGCGCAGGTGCGCCACCTCGACGCCCGCGCGCGTCGGCTCGGCCGAGGTCCACCCGCCCGCGTACGCGGACTGGAACGGGTGCAGGCGCCCCGGCCCCGACTTCACGACGCCGCGCCCGGGGATGGACGGGTCGAAGGTCGCGGCGTCGGGCACGCCGATGACGTCGCTCGAGTCGGACTCGTCGGCCATGCGCAGCGCGACGCGCAGGTTCGTGTTGGCTCGCAGGTTGTCCTTGATGACGCCCGCGGGGCGCTGGGTCGCCATGACGAGGTGGATGCCGAGCGAGCGCCCGCGCTGGGCGATGTCCACCACGCCGTCGACGAACTCCGGGACGTCGCCCACGAGCGCCGCGAACTCGTCGAACACGAGGACGAGCGCGGGCGGGGCGTCCGGGTCGCCGCGCTTCTCGAGCTCAAGGAGGTCCTTGGCCTTCTTCCGGTTGAACAGCCGCTCGCGGTAGTGCAGCTCGGCGCGCAGCGACGTGAGCGCGCGGCGCACGAGGTGCGGGGACAGGTCGGTGACGAGGCCCACGCAGTGCGGCAGCTGCACGCAGTCCGCGAACGCCGAACCGCCCTTGTAGTCGACGAACAGGAACGTCACGCGCTGCGGGGAGTACTCCGCGGCGAGCCCGAGCACCCACGCCTGGAGGAACTCCGACTTGCCCGCGCCGGTGGTCCCGCCCACGAGGGCGTGCGGACCTTGCGAGCGCAGGTCGAGGTGGAGGGGGTCGACGCCGGCCGAGCCCACGATCGCGCGCAGCGGCCCGGCCTTGCGCCGCCCCTTCGGGACCTCGCCCGGCGCGAGCGGGGGCACGAGCGAGGAGTTCTCCCGCCACCGGTCGATCACGGTGGCCGGGTCGGAGAACATGTCCGCGCCGAGCAGCGAGACGAGCGAGATCGAGCGCGGCAGGTCCGAGGAGTCCTCGACCACCGCGCCCGCGTCGAACACCGGCGACATGCGCCGCCCGTAGGACAGCGCGGCGTCGGCCTCGACCCGCTCGACCTGGACGCCGGGCACCACGCGGCCTAGGCGCACGTAGCTCACGGACGCCGCACCGGACTCGTCGAACGCGATGAACGTGCGGCACGCGGCGGGCAGCTCGGGCACCTCGCGCGCCACCCAGACCGGGAACACGCCCGCGTCGGGGCCCAGCTCGGAGAGCTGCGCGAGGCGCGCCGTGTCGACGTCCACGCCCACGGCCACGACCACGACGACGGCGGGGATGGGCGACTGCGTCCCCGAAAGGTCCCTCACCCCCACGGTGGCTCCCCGGTCGAGCGCGCCGTCGTCCGCGCGCACGGCGCCGCGCTGCTGGGCGCGCTGGAGCCGCGCGGCCACGAGCTCCTCGAGCTGGGAGAGCAGCACGCTCGCGCTCGAGGACGAGTCCGCGAGGTGCGAGCCCTCGATCGGGCTGTGCGCGGAGGAGGTGTGCGGGAGCCACTTGAGCCACTGGAGCTTCTCGCTCCACGTGGGGGGCACGAGCGCGCACGTGACGAGCTCGGCGGGCGAGTGCAGGGCCGTGAGCTGGACGAGCAGCGCGTTGAGCGACCCCTCGACGTCCGCGGGCGGGCCCGCGAGTCCCACGGACCCGGCGTCGTGCAGGTTCTCGATGACGGGCACGCCCTCGACGTCGCGGTGCCTCGCGACGAGCTCGTCGAGCGCCTCCTGGTACTCGACGATCAGCTCGCCGCGGCTCGGCTGCGTGATGGTGCACCGCGTGGGCATCGTGGCGATGCCGAAGCGCACGTTGAGGAAGGACCAGTGCTCGGGGCGCCGCGTCCACAGCAGCGGCCCGCGGCGCTGCGCCTCCGCGAGCGCGAGCGGGGTCGCGACGGACTCCTGGAGCCGCGCGCGGCGCTCGACCACGCTCTCCTTGGCGAGCTCGTCCCGCAGCCCCTCGAGGAGGGACTCGAAGCGCGCGACGGCCCGCTTGCGCTTGGACTTCGAGCCGCGGCGCTGGTTGAGGAAGTTGCCGAGCATCATGATCGGGCTCATGAACACGAACATGAGCGACATCGGGTTCTGCGTGAGGAGGAACATCCCCCCGCCCATGAGGACGGGTGCCACGAGCATGAACGGGTTGAACGGCGGCTTGTCCTGCTCGCGCGGGACGTCCGGGGCGGCGAACTCGACCCCTTGGTAGCGGGGCTCGACGCGCGGGGACCGCACGAAGGGCACGGGGCCCGCCTTCGCGACGATCCCGGACAGCTCGCCCGCCACGGCCCGCGGCTCGATGCGCAGCACGGTGTCCCCGAGCGTGACCTGGACGGGCTCGGCCACGTGCAGGCGGGGCACGGGGGTGCCGTCCACCTCGATCCCGTTGGCCGAGCCGAGGTCCACCACCTCGATCTCGGCGCCCACCTCGATGCGCGCGTGCCGCTTCGAGACGAGGGCGTCGGCGAGCACGAGGTCGCTGTCCGTGGCACGCCCCACCACGTACGAACCGGCGCGCAGCTCCTCGGTGCGCCCGGCCCCCGGGCCCGCGACGACGCGTACGACGGCGCGCACCGGGCCGGAGCGCATCCGCGAGCGCGAGGCCGCCGCTGTGTCGACCACCTGGACCACCGCGCCCGAGCCGATCCACGCCTCGCCGAGCGGGGCGTCGGGCGGCAGCACCACGGGGTCGGTCTGGCCGGGCAGGAGCGCGGCGAGGGTGCGCGAGCCGTGCTGCTGGGCGGGCGCGAAGCCGATCGGGTCGACGCGCTCGATGGTCGTGGCGACCTCGGCGATCGTCGAGCGGGCGTCCGCCGTGACGATCACGTCGGACTCCGTGCCGTCCTGGCGCCGGTAGGCGAGCTTGACCTTCACGACTCTCCCCTCGTCTCGCGCCGCCACCGCAACCAGCCCGCGGCGAAGCCCACGTCCGCGGCGAGCACCACCACCACGATCGTGAGGGGGCGTACGAGCGTGCGCGCGGCCGTGGCGACCAGGTCGCCCGTGGTGCCGAGCGGGTCGCCCTGCCCGGCGAGGGGCACGAGCGCGACCGCGAGGACGGCGACGAGGGCGCACAGCCCCACCGCGACCGCGAAGGTCGCCGGCAGACGAGAGCTCGCGGGCACGTGACGGGTGCGCGCGAGGAGGAGGGCCGTCACCGCGGCGGTGACGACCCCCGCGACCACCACGGTCACGACGTCGGCGGTGCTCACGGCAGGCTCCCCTCCGGCAGGTCGAGCAGCACGAGGTCCTCGGGCGTGACGAGCCGCGAGCCCACGGCGTACTCCACGAGCCGGGTGCGCCGGTTGCTCGCGAGCCTGCCCGGCCCCCCGCGCAGCCCCGCGACGCCCTGCTTGTCGAGCTTGTCGCACACGTTGTCGAGCTTGCGGTTGAAGCGCGTGATGGCCCAGCCGAGCCGCGCCGCGGCATCGGCGTTGGTGGGGATCTCGCTCACCGTGCTGCCCTCGCGGCGCAGCATCGGCTCGGCGAGCGCGACGATGAGCTGGCGCTGCGACACGGTGAGCTGGACCGTCCCGATGGTGGTCTCCCCGCCCACGGGGTCGCGCGGCGGCTCGGTGTACGTGGGCCGGTCCACGTGCACCAGCAGCTCGTACGTCGTGGGACCGGCCGTGAACACGACGGTCGTGACGGCGAACACGATCGGCAGCCGCGCGCCGGGCGGGAGCCACGACTGCGCACCCGTCGAGGCGTCGCACACGGTCGCGGACAGCCGCGAGCCCGTGTTCGTGACCCACCACAGCCCGTCGATCTCCTCGAACACGAGCAGGCGGCGGTGCAGGAAGGGGTTGTCGTCCACCTGGAGGTCGCCCTCGCGCCCCACCGTGAACGTCTCGCCGGCCTCGACGTGGAACCACTCGCCGCAGTAGTCGAGCGAGAGCCGCGAGCCGTTCGTCGCCTCTGTCGTGGCGCCCCCCGTCATGGCGTGCACCCCCGCACGGTGGGCGACGTGCGGCCCTCGGCGCGGCGCACCGAGACCTCGATGCAGACCTGCGCGCCGCCCGGGGCCGGGACCTCGACGGTCGGCTCGGCGAGCCGCTCGAGCTCGCCCGTCTCGAGCACGGTCACGGTGCGCCACAGGTACGAGTCGCCCTCGAGCGGTTCCGGGTTGGTCCACGTGAACGTGGCGGTCTCGCCGTCGATCACGCCCCGGAGGTCCTCCGGGGACGGGACGAGCGCCTCGACCGGGTCCACGGGGCTCACCGTGGGGCTCGGCGTGACCGGCTCGGGGTCCGGCGCGCCGCCCCCGAGCGCGAACGCGACGATCGTCCCCGCGACGGCCAGGAGGGCGGCGCCGCCCAGGACGGCCGGCCACACCTTCCGGGCCGGGGTGTCCGACGGCGGTTCCCCGGGGGACCCGGTACCCGGACCGACCGCGGTCGCGTGCCCCGCCGTCGTCGGCCCCGCCCCATGCCCCGGCCGCAGCACCGTCTCCTCGACCGTCTCGAGCGCGAAGGCGGGGACGTCGCGCGGCTCGCCGCGCAGCACCGTGTGCTCGGCCACCTCGCCCGGCGCGGGCGCGCTCCCGGGCGGGGCGCCCGTCACGGGCGGCCGGTGCAGGGTGGCGCCCGGGAGCGTGGGGCCCGGCTGGGTGGGGCCCGTCGTGCCGCCGCTCGCCGGGTCCTGCGTCGGGTCGATCGACGTCACGCGGCGCACGCGCGTGCCGGGCTCGTCGTCGTCGGCGACCGGGACCACGCCCACCGAGTCGTCGAGCACGTCCACGGGCGTCATCACGTGCGACAGCTCGACCTGCACCTGCTGCCACGCCCGCGCGAGCGCGAGCGCGGACGGGTAGCGGGCGAGGGGGTCCTTCGCCATCGCGGTCGCGAGCACCCTCTCGAGCGACGCGGGCACGTCGGAGCGGCCCGTGGGCGGCACCGGGTTGCGCTCGATGCGCGCGATGAGGTCCGCCGCGCCGTTGCGCCCGCCCGGCACCTCGAACGGCGAGCGGCCCGCGAGGAGCGAGTAGATCGTGGCGCCGAGCGCCCACACGTCCGAGCCCACCGAGCTGCGCGGCGGGTCCGCGAAGGACTCGGGCGGGGACCACGGGATCGACATGCCCTCGGCGTCCGCCTGCGTGCCGTCCGTCGTGGCAGAGATGCCGAAGTCCGTGAGCGCGGGCCGGTGGTACTCCGTGACGAGGATGTTCGCCGGCTTGATGTCACGGTGCAGGATGCCCGCGCGGTGCGCCGTCTCGACCGCCCCCGCGACCTGGATGCCGATGCGCAGCGCCTCCGCGACGGACAGCGGGTCGCGCCGGTACGTCGCCCCGAGGTTCGGGCGCGAGCAGTACTCCATCGCGAGGTACGGCCGCCCGTCCGTCGCGAGGCCCGCCTCGTAGATCGTGACGATCGACGGGTGCGTCGAGAGCTGGGCCATGAGGTTGGCCTCGTGGTCGAAGCTCTCGCGCGCGGCCGAGCCCGCGAGGTCGTGCAGCAGCACCTTGACGGCCACGCGGCGGCGCGGACGCTGCTGGTGGTAGAGGAACACGTCGGAGAACCCGCCCGAGCCGAGGAGCTGGACGTGCTCGAAGCCCGGGATCTCGGGCGGCGGGGCGGGAGCGCGGCGCGTGCTCATGCGAGCCCTTCGAAGGTCAGGGTGACGCCCTCGCCGAGGTCCACCACGTCACCGTCCACCACGAGCACCGCCTCGTGCGGGTGCAGGCGCACCGGCAGCTGCCCCGTGCGCAGCAGGGTCGACCCGTTGGTCGAGCCGAGGTCCACCACGAGCACGCTCACGCCCTCGAGCCGCACCTCGAGGTGCGAGCGCGAGATGTCCTGCTCGGGGCTCGGCACGCTCACCAGGCGCGGCACGGCCGTCCCGCCCACGCGCGAGACGCGCGGCTTGCGCCCCACCACCACGGGCCGGTCGAGCTCGATCTCCTGGCCCGTCGAGAGCCGCACCCGACCCACGGGCCCGCGCGGGGCGGCCGGGGGCGTGGGGGTCACGACCTCGAAGGGCTGACGGACCACGGTCTCGCCGTCGTGGTCGCCGAGCGCGGGCGCCGCGGCGGGGTCGGCGGGGGTGGGCGCGGGGGGTGCGGGCGGCGTCGGGGTGGCGGGGACGTCGAGGTGGAACGGTGGCGTCCAGGCCGGGGCCGACGACGGCTCCGTGGCGGGAGGCGCGCCGGCCGGAGGCTCGACGGCGGCCGGCACGGCAGACGACGGCGCGTCCTCCGGCTCGGGGCGCGGCGCAGTGGCCGGCGCTGGGGCCGGCGCAGCGGCCTGTACCGGGGAAGCGCCGGGAGCGAGATCGAGGTCGACCTCGTCGTCCTCGTCGGCGCGCACGGCCGCGAGCTCGACGGGCCGCAGCACGGTGCTGCCGAAGAGCTGGTCGAAGGAGTCGTCGGCCGCGGACGGCAAGAGCGTCTCGACCGGCACCACCGTCTCCTCGACGGGTTCGCCCGGGCTGGGCGCCGCGGGGGAGGCCGCGGGCGCCGCGGACCGGGAGGCGCGAGGTGCGACCTCCGCGCCGTGGCACGCGAGCGACGCGGCGCGCACGATCCCCCCGTCGAGCGGCCACGCCTCCGCGCCGTCGGTGGCGCCCGGGCCCAGGAGGGCGACGTCGTCGGCCCCCGCGACGAAGCGTTCGGTCCACGTCGCGACGCCCTCGCCCGAGACCGTCTCGGCGCCCGGTCCCGTCCCGACGCGCACCGCGAGGCCGCCGCGGGCCACGGCCTGGACCCCGCTCGGCGAGAGCACCGCGAGCGCGAACGCGGGGATCCGCGCGATGCTCGTGGCGAACTCGCCCGTGAGCACCTGGAGCACGTCCGCGACCCCGACGCCGGGCACGAGGGCCGCGTGGACCTCGCGCGCGAGCCGGGGCTCGACGTCCGCCGGGAGCAGCACGAGCGCACCGGGGCCGACGACGGCCACCTGCTCGCCCGGCACGTACGACACGTCGTGGCTCACCGCACGGCCTCCCTCGTCCCGGAGCCCGGGCGGCTCCCCCGGGGAAGGGTGTCATCATCCGGTTCGTCCTGGCCACGCGGGGTGGTCAGCGACGAGCCGTCGTCGTGGCCGTCGAGCGCCCGGGCGTCCACCACGAGCACGGTCACGTTGTCCCGCCCGCCCGCGCGCACCGCCTCGGCGACGAGCCGGTCCGCCGCGGCCTGTGGGTCGGACTCGGCCAGGAGCGTCTCGGCCACGAAGGGGTCCGGCAGCTCGCCCGTGAGGCCGTCCGAGCACACGAGGATGCGGTCGTTCGCGGCGACGGGGAGCAACCAGTAGTCGACGTCCACCGTGCCCGCGGCCCCGAGGGCGCGCGTCACGACGTGCCGGCGCGGATGGTGCGCCGCCTCCGCGCGCGTCACGGCACCCGAGTCGATGAGCTCTTGCACCTCGGAGTGGTCCACGCTGATCTGCTCGAGCGCGCCGCGCGAGAGCCGGTACGTGCGCGAGTCGCCGAGGTTCACCACGATCCAGTACGGGACGCCCTCGACGGCGCTCAGCACCACGCCGCTCACCGTGGTCCCGGCGGCGCGCCCCGGCTCCGCCTCGATGCGCTGCACCTCGCGGTGGGCCTCGACGATCGCCGCGTTGACGGCCTCCGGGGTCGCGGCGCGCCCGACGAGCCGCGACCGCAGGACGTCGACGGCGCACGCGCTCGCGACCTCGCCCGCCTCGTGGCCGCCCATGCCGTCCGCCACGACGAACACCGGGGCGCTCGCGAGGTAGGCGTCCTCGTTGAGGCTGCGGCGCAGCCCCCGGTCCGTCGCGGCCCCCCACGAGGCGTGCACGCCCGCGGTGACCTCCGCGGACATCCGTGAGCCCCGGGTCATCGCGTCACCACCACGTCCACGTCGCCGACCACGACGACGTCGCCGGGCGCCACGTGCACGGCGAGCCCTGCGGTGAGCGGCGTCCGTGTGCCGTCCTGGCTCACCACCGCGGTGCCGTTGGTCGAGTGGAGGTCCTCGACCCACAGGCCCACCGTGTCGAGGCCGAAGGCCAGGTGCGTCTTGGACACCGAGCGCGTCGGGTCCGCGACGGGCACGAGGTGGGTGACCTCGCCTTCCTCGCCCACGCGCGCGGCGGGGTTGCGCCCCAGCACGCCGCGGCCCGTGACGGTGAGCCGCTCGCCGCCCGGGAGCACGAGCACCACGGGGCCGCGTTCCTCGGGGCCGGCCAGGCGGGTGCGGTCGACGTCCTCGGTGGGCTCGGTGGGCTCGGTGG
>Ga0222423_1000568_pt1 | contig 23665 bp, 20 predicted proteins | sample 3A0metagenome_FD_182472 | JGI IMG/M metagenome (GOLD analysis project Ga0222423, IMG submission 182472) | Enriched microbial communities from leaf-cutter ant dump, University of Wisconsin, Madison, United States - 3A0 (version 2) | ecosystem: Environmental > Terrestrial > Nest > Insects nest >...
TTGCCTTTCGGCGCAAAAAACGCCTCACCAAGCTCATAATCGGTGGAAATATTCAAACGACGCATAACCGTATGAATGTGCTGCATGGAAATATCATTAAACCGCTGACTATAAGCGACGGCCTCTGAGTCACCAGCCTCAAACTTTAGCAACCACTGCTGCACTTCGTCAGCCAGCACTGTTTCACCTCTATCGGCTTCGTCTTTTAATGCCTTTTTAGTAGCAATATAAACACGACCAAGTTCATAGACGCCATCTTTCTCAAGCGCTTCGTTGCTGCTAAAAGCCCGAAACCCAGTAATCCAAATACCTAGTGGCGCACCATAGTCACCAAGGTGATTATCGGTAATAACCGTCCAACCAGTCGCTCGCAACAGCTGTCGCAACGCCCATCCCTGATTACCAGGCCGAAGATGTCCGACGCTATAGGGCTTGGCCATATTTGGGCTTGGGTATTCAACAACGACCGTCTTGCCAGCGCCATCGTTAGTAGTGCCAAATGAATCCGACCACTCGCTTTGCAGTCGCTTGGCCAGCGATACACCAGAAACACGAACGTTGATAAAGCCCGGACCAGCAATAGTTACATCTGAAAACTGTCCAGATCCACGAAGGCTTTCGGCAATTTCTTCAGCCGTTTCTCTGGGTGATTTACCAACCTGTTTCGCAAGTTGCAAGGCCACATTTGTTGCGTAATCACCAAATTCAGGCGCAGGGCGAGAAATTTGAGGGGTAACCTCAATATCATATAACGCCTGAATACTCCTTTTAAGTTCTTCTTCCATCCTCGCTATTATATCAGAGGAGCGCTAGGTTGATTGATTTCTTGCTACGCTTTAGCAGCGTGAATTAACCCAACAAACAATGGATGCGGTTCGTATGGACGACTCTTAAACTCTGGGTGAGCCTGTGTAGCTACAAAATATGGATGGTCGGAACCTTCAACGTATTCAACAAGTTTACCGTCAGGTGACGTGCCTGAAATAGTTAAACCACCGTTAACAATTGCATCGCTGAAAGCCTGATTAACCTCGTAACGATGGCGATGGCGCTCGGTTATTTCAGAAGCTCCATATACATTGGCCACTTTTGAACCTTTTTTTAGCGTCGCCACATAGTCGCCAAGACGCAATGTACCGCCAGTTGACTCTTTACCAGCTTGGCCCTCCATAATATAAACAACGTCGTGCTTGGTAGCAGTGTCAAATTCAGTACTATTAGCGTCTTTCAGGCCACTTTTGCGTGCCGAGGCGATAACCGCCACCTGTAACCCAAGACAAATTCCAAGATACGGTACTTTTTTGTCGAGTGCGTAGCGAGCTGCCTGTACTTTACCTTCAATGCCTCGCTTTCCAAAGCCACCGGGCACTAAAATTCCATCTAGGCCAGATAGTCCGCCATCTTCAAGATCTTCGGCGCTAACCCATTTCAGGTTAAGATTCACCTTTTCATGCCATGCAGCTGCTTTGAGCGCCTCAATCACCGATATGTACGTGTCTTCGTTATCAAGATACTTGGCAATCATGCCGATGGTGACCGTTTTTTCGTAGGTTTGTTCTTGAGCTTCGGCCAGCTTCTTCCATTTTGTCAGGTTTGGCTTGGTTGTGTTACCTGTAAAGCGCTCTAGCACTGGCCCAATACCACTGGCATGGACTGTCAAAGGTACTTCGTACACCGTGTGGGCGTTTGATAGCAGAATCACGGCATCTTCGGGTACGCCGCTAAACCGAGCGATTTTACCAGCAATATCACCGGGGGCGGGTTCGTCAGTGCGTACCACCACGCAATCAGGCATAATACCAAAACCACGCAGATCGTTTAGGGCATTCTGGGCCGGTTTCGACTTAAACTCTTTGCTGGTTTGAATAAATGGTACGTAAACCACGTGAACATATAGACAATTCTCTCGTCCAACGGTCGACGAAAAGTCACGAATTGCCTCAACAAAACTCAGGCCTTCATAATCACCAACTGTTCCGCCAATTTCAACAATATGAATATCAGAGCCGTTGGCGGCATCTTTAATAGCATCCTTAATCGCACCTGTTAAATGCGGCACTAGCTGTACAGTTTGGCCATTGAACTTACCGGCCCGCTCGTCATCAATGAGTTGGCGCAATAGTCGTCCAGAAAGCGTGGCGTTCTTTTGCGTCAGCTCAATATTAAGAAAGCGTTCATAGTGACCTAGATCAAGATCAGTTTCAGCGCCATCTTTTGTCACAAAACACTCGCCATGCTCACGAGGGTTCAAAAGACCCGCATCTACGTTGAGATACGGGTCGCATTTTTGAATAGAGACACGTGCACCTTTGGCTTGCAAAATTGCACCGATGCTTGCTGCGGTAATACCCTTACCGACCCCCGAAAGCACCCCTCCAGTTACAAAGATATATTTTTGTTTATTCCCCATGTGCGGTGTTCCCTCCATGGGATTTTATTGTATCATCTTTTGTCGCTACAACGCCATAGGTGGAGTGTTGTAGTATTTTCACTACGCTAAATGTAGCGGTGTAATGTATTATAAGGCCTCAACCGATGCACGGCCCAGATGACGAGCAATTGCTTCGTAGCGTCGTGCAAAATACTCACGGTTTTGAATGATTTCTTGACGGTCTTGATGATAAAAATCGTCAGCTTCTAGGGCAGCGTCAATAAGATTGAGCGTTTCACCGAGATGGTGCAGCTGACCCCTAGGCGATTCGAAAGTGTTTGAGGCGATGTGCGCCCCCGTACGTGGTGCATGTTCAACAGACATATGTCACTCCTGAAATAAATAGAATTTAGTAAGAAAAAGTAATTACAGCACTATTGCCGGTTAATTACTGGCAGCCTTCGCACATTGTGAGGTCGGCTGGATCGATTTGCACATTAGTGATGCCTTTTTTTGCAGCGACACTTTGCGCTTGTGCCATAGCACTTGCCATTGCTGCGTCAATTGCAGCCAGTTTCTCGTCGAGCGTCATGTCGTCTGAGATGATAGTGTTTGCGTTCATGTTTGTTCGTCCCCTATATATTACTTTTTGTTGCACTGTAGTGCTTATGTTTAAGTATTATACGCCACATGTAGTGCTTGTCTAGGTATTTTTAGGTGTAAAAATACCAACAGTTTCCGGTCGATTTACCCCTGTTAAGTTCACCAATTCTCAGCCCGTACGCTGTTGATTCGATGAAATTCTTTGGTAAATGTCCGATTTTCGCCTCTAGTAACTTTTTTGCTTCTGTTGTAGCTTCAACACTAAGCTTGACCGCCTCGCCATTTATATAGACACCCTTTGGACCCTTTTCTAGGTTTGTAGAGAATAGTGTCAGGCTGACCTTCGGGTTGCGAGCTATATTAAGCGAGTGCTGAACAGTTTCTTTTGAAAACCAATAAACGGTGTTGTCGTCTGAAACAATATGGACAGGGCTCACCCACGGAGAACCGTCTTCATTAACAGTCGCAATGGCCCCAATGAGGTTCTCCGCAAGGATAGTTTGTACTTCGTTTGGCATGTTAGTCATCAATTCCGTCACTCATGACTATTACTTTCCGCCGTTCACCTCATAAGAGGTGTTAGTGCTTTCAAAAAAGTTCACCAATTCGAGCGTATCGTTGGCGGCCGCCATCCACTTCGCAGGGTTCGAAACGTTATATTCTGGCTCGAAACCAAGCTCTTCGAGGCGTCGGTCGGTCATGTACATAACATATTGATTAACGTAGTCGGCATTGAGGCCAAGGATACCTTTTGGCAGCATGTCTTTGTTGTAGGCCTTCTCAAGTTCAACCGCTTCCAAAATCAGCGCACGAATTTCAGCAGCAAATTCTTCAGTTTGCAACTCTGGATTTTCATCCAAAATTGTTAATAACAAATTAATTCCAAAAGTTAGGTGAAGATTCTCGTCACGGGTGATCCAGTCAAGCAGCGAGCCAACGTTACGCAACAAATTGCGTTGGCGGAAGCTCATACCCACCATAAATCCGCTGTAGAACCAGATGCCTTCAAGAACGATATTGTACGCAACCAGGCTGCGAACAAAATCTTTCTTACCTTCGAGCGTGTATATATCGAGATCTGGTGACAACATGACCTCAAGGTGCTTATTTTGGAAATCAGCCTTATCAGCGAGAGATTTCTTACCAAAACCTGCAGCATAAATTTCCTCACGGTCGAATGGAAACGTCTCAATAATGTATTCAAATGTCATGAAGTGGTTGGCTTCTTCCCACATCTGCTTTGAAAGATAAATTTGGGCTTCAGCAGCATTAACGTATGGGTAAATACCGAAAGCCAACGACTTGTTAATAAGTAGCTCGTTTGGATTAAGATAGCTGATGACTGTTTTGAGGGCATGCTTTTCTTCCTCACTTAACTTTTCGAAGTCAGCAAGGTCACGGACTAGTTGTACTTCATTCGGAAACCAAGTGTTTGCCACCGCTTGATCGTATAAATCTTTTGCCCATTGGTAGCGAATTGGTTTCAACTGCAATCCGTCTCGAAGACCCGAGCCTAAAATTCCCGTTGGTTTATGTTGACTGTCTGCCATAGTGGTTTCTCCTTATATATTCTTATTTTTGCGCTCGTGCAAAGCCAAATCCGACCTTGCGACTATCTTGCTGTTGAATTTTCTCGGCCTTGTTCGACTTCACGGTTGTTTGTTCGCTTTGGTGGCGTGGCTTTACGTGCAGGTAGTATGTGGTTTTTAGACCACGCTTCCAGGCCTCGGTGTAAATTTTTTCGTATTCATCAATATCACGAGTTTCAAGGTACATATTGCGACTAATTGCTTGGTCAACCCACTTCTGCGCCCGAGCCGCTACTTCAATAAAGGCGTACGGCGAAAGTTGGAAACTTGTTTTATAAACATCTTTGAGGTGTTGCGGTATAGCATCTATGTTTTGAATATCACCCTGGTTAATAAGTAGGTCATCTTTAACCTCATCCCAGATACCAAGTGCCTTGAGGTCTTTCACCAAGTTAGTGTTAACTTCGAGGAACTTGCCGTTGAGCGTTGAGCGGCTGAAGATTTGCGAGAATTGAGGATCAAGGCCAGGGGTTGTACCGGCGATGTGTGCAATGTTTGCGGTTGGAGCAATTGCCATAAGCGTGGCGTTGCGCATTCCCTTTTTTACCTTCGTGCGAAGTACATCCCAGTCGAGGCGCTGAACACGGTCTATCTTGACCTTCACTTTTCGGTCGGCCGCAAGCGTATCAACAGTATCGATTGGCAGGACGCCCTTACTCCAACCACTTCCTTTAAATGCCGGGTAGCTGCCAAGTTGCTTAGCAAGTTCGGCTGATTCATCAATAGCATAATAACTAATGAATTCGGTAAGTTGGTCGACTAGTTCGTAGGATTCTTCAGACTCGTAACTATGACCAAGCTTTTCAATTACGTCGGTGAATCCCATAAAGCCAAGGCCTAAGGCACGGGTTTGACTGTTGGCGTGCATCGCTTGTGGCACTGGCAGTTCTGTAATATCAACGAGGTTATCAAGCTGCCGAATAGCACTACGGGCACTTTGCTCAAGTCGCTTCCAATCCCAGGTCTTGTCTTCGTTAAGGTGCGCAGATAAATTAATACTGACAAGGTTACAAACAGCGATGTTTTCATCGTCTTGCGGCAAAGTAATTTCGGTACACAGATTTGAAAGGTGGATCGTACCAGTATTGTTATTCAATGCTCGCACGTTGATTGTATCTTTCCACGTTAGCCACGGATGGCTGGTTGCCTGAAGTTGAATCAACATTGCACGGAATTGTTCACGAGCTGAAATTTTTTCAAACTTACGAAGCTTACCCGCCTCGGCAAGCTTGACGTATTCGTTATAACGCTTGCTGAATTCGTCGCCGTATAGCTCGGTGAGATCCATAACATCGGCCGGATCAAAAAGATACCAATCGGCGTCTTTTTCAACCCGCCGCATGAATTCGTCGCTAATAAAGGTTGCAGTGTCGGCAAAACGAGTACGCAGGTACGGGTCGCCCGAGTTGGCTTTCATATCGAGGAACTGTGGAAAGTTGAGGTGCCAGTTTTCCATGTACATAGCAGCCGCACCAGCTTTTTTACCCTTACGGCTAACTGCGAACAGCGCCGTGTCAATCATCTTCATGAACGGAATTGGGCCAGTACTTTCAGTGTTTGTTGTCTTAACAGGACTCCCCGCTGCCCGTAGTTTGGTAAAGCCAATACCAATACCACCAGTCCCCTTTGCAATAAACATCGTATCACGCACACTTCGAGCAATCGACTCCATATCATCATCAACATTCATAAGGAAACAGTTAGAAAGTTGCGGGAATGCGCCGCCGGCGTTCACACGAGTTGAACCACCAGGAACATAGTCAAGATTACTCATATGAGTGTAAAAATCGAGAGCAGCAGCGTTAGGATCTTCGGCGTTAATTGAAAGCCCCATAGCAATTCGCATGTGGGTGTATTGCGGAACCTCAATTGGCTCGCCGCTTCCCTTGCGAAGTGCGTAGCGGTTTTTGTTGGTAATTACACCCAGGTACTTTGAAAGGTCATCTTTAGTTGGGTCGAGTGCTTTGGCGAGTTTTGCCAAATCGAAACGACCGTCAACCAGGCGGTCATCAAGAAGACCGTCCTTAACACCGCTTCTCACAAAGCCAGCAAAATTCTTTTCGTGGAGCTTTTTCAACTCGTCGGCAGTTTCGTAGTCGCCGAGTATATTCTTGTATAAGTTTTTTAATAGAAGACGAGCGGCAATTTTGTCGTAATCTGGATCGTCCTTTACGTTTTGAAGCGCAGTTTGAATAACCGCTTCGTCAAGTTGTTCAGATGTGATACCGTCAAAAAGTGTTAATTGAAGCTGTGAGGCAACCTCGACTACCTTTGAAATTTGATCATCAAGACCTTCACTTGCTTTCACCAGTGCCAGATTGATTTTGTTTGCGTCGAATGGCTCGCGAGTTCCGTCCCGCTTAACCACAGATATGTTTGTCATTTCCCCTATTTCCCCTTGCTCTATTTATTATTCTTTATTTTTTAACACCTCCCCAGGCGCAGAACCCATAAAGGGTGCAAGAAAGACGCTGCTAGAGCGTGAGCGGTGTCCTCCTTGTAAACTGTTTGTTTTCCAATCACCACATTTTGTGGTGCTTAAGACCGACTATATGCCCCCATATATGGATTTTCAAGCTTTCGAACGGGTTTTTTTGACCACACGACGCCACCGACATCATTCCGCTTAAGTCCACCCCTGTAAAATAGAAAATAGCGTTGTGTTTATTATTTACAACGCTATATGTGGTGTATTTACTTCATTATTTAGTTATTGTTATTTCCACTCCAGCCAAAGTGTTGCCTATCCGTCAAAATCCTCTCATACTATATATAATGGCAAAAACAGAAACCCCACCACCGGTTATTGTGCTGAAGGAACTGAAGAAAAGTTTCGGGGTTGGTGATGCCGAGCATTTTGCCATTGATGGCATCGACTTAACCATTCAAAAGGGTGAATTCATCGCCATAATGGGCCCAAGTGGGTGCGGCAAAACAACACTTCTCAACATTTTAGGGTTACTCGATAGCTCAATCGAGGGCGATTACGAACTCGACGGCGTTTCGGTTGATTCACTCAGCCAGCGCAAACAAGCTCACATTCGTAGCGAGCGGATTGGCTTTGTATTTCAGAGCTTTAACCTGGTTTCACGATTAAACGTGATTGATAACGTGTCACTGCCGCTCATATATAAAGGTTTGTCATCAATGGCTCGTGCCAAAAAGGCCAGTAAAATTCTGCACGATTTTCACCTTGGTGAACGTGAATTTTACATGCCATATCAACTTTCGGGCGGCCAAATGCAACGTGTCGCTATTGCTCGAGCGCTGGTAAATGAACCGTCAATAATTTTGGCCGACGAACCAACCGGTAACCTCGATTCACATGCCAGCCACATTATTATGGAAGAACTTTCCGACCTTCACCAAAAGGGCAACACAATTATTATGGTGACGCACAATCCCGACCTAACCACTTATGCCAGCCGAGTCATTACCATGCTCGATGGCAAAATTGATACTGATACATTCCGTCTGCCGTTACCGGCTCGGCATAGTTTGAAACGGCCGCTCGGCCCCGTCGAGAAACCAAAGTCAAAGAAGGCCACCAAAGCTACAACCAAAACCGCAAAATCCACTCTGGCGAAAAAACCTAAAATCAAGAAGGAGGCCTCATAATGCGCATTCTTCTAGCCAACCACATCCACAATGCCAGGCAATCAATTAAGAGTAATCGCCTACGCAGCCTTCTCACCATGGTAGGCATTACAATAGGTGTTGCAAGCATTACAACAATACTCGCACTCAGCGCAGGTGCAAATACTATTGTGCGCTCACAAGTTGATGCTTTGGGAGGCAATATAACTATCGTGCGTCCAGGTGCTGTAAGTAATAGCAGCCTAGACGAGCTTTCACAACTAACAACTCCAACTCAGTTTGAAGCCAGCTCACTAACTGCACTCGATATTAAATCAATTCAAGCGCTCCCCCATGTCACGGCTGTTGCACCATTAATGGTGCTTGGCGGCACCGTTACTGGCGACTCCGAAGCGTCGCCTCGTACTCCAATTGTCGCTACAACTCCAGATCTTGAATTAGTCAACAACATCGGTATTAGCGAGGGCCAATTTCTTGACGACACCCTCAACCCCATGACGGCCGTGATTGGCCCGCAGCTTTCAATTGACATCTTTGGCACCGAGCACTCAATCGGCAAAACTGTTCATATCAAAGGCGCATCGTTCACAATTATTGGCGTGTTGAAACGTCAGAACAACCCAGTTAACTATAATAACGTCGATTTCGACAGCGCCGTGTTTATCGCACTTGGCGCTGGCACCAACCTAAATCAAGGCAGCCTTCATCTTCAACAAATTAACGTACAGAGTGATTCGGTTGAACACCTCGAATCAGTTATTACCGACATTAATAAAGCTTTATTAAAAACACACTTCGGTGAGGTTGATTTCTCGGTACTTTCTGGTGCGCAAATCGCCAAACCAAGCAGCCAATTGTTTATTGCAATTGCTGGCGTGTCAGTGGCAATAGCCGCAATTTCACTCATTGTCGGTGGTGTCGGAATAATGAATATCATGCTGGTTAGCGTCGCTGAACGAACCCGTGAAATTGGAATCCGCAAAGCACTTGGCGCTTCAAACGGCGACATCGTGGCACAATTTATCATAGAATCATTGGCATTGAGTGTCGGCGGTGGCGTTGGCGGCTTTATGCTCGGCTATGCGCTAGCATTTATCATCAGCACGTTCCTCACCTTTGATCCTATTATCACCTGGGAGATTGTCGGTACGGCCATTGGTATTTCCGTAGTTATCGGAACGCTGTTTGGTATATACCCAGCAATTCGAGCAGCCCGAAAAGACCCAATTGCGGCCCTTCGGCAATACGAATAATATCTAGCGTGGGTCGTCGGCAAGTTCTTGCTTGAGTTTCTCAATGAGTACCACAGGCGTTGGATCGACACCGTTCAAAATGGCAACGTAGGCACTGGCAAAATCGGCTAAAATTGCTCCCCATACCATCTGTGCAAATAACGTTTCGCCTTTCAGGCTAAGCGGTTGAGCCGCCGGACGATTACCACTAAGCAGTCGGTCGCTTAGTTCAAAGCGCTGCGCCACACGAGCACTATCAAACGAGCTTTTTAGGTCGAACACCGCAAAAGGTTTTTCAACTGGGTGCGATGTCCAGCCTAAAAATTCGTTGTGATTAAATTCAGGGTATTCATTCCAAAATGCCACGTTTTTTGCGTTTTCATTCCAACTGATTTTCCATTTATAAGCGAGTGGGGCGGTTAATGGACTGCCGTAAAACACTGGTGTTTTTCCCACGGCTTGTAAGGCAATTTTCTTTGCTAGGTTTTCACTTGAGGCAACTGTTGGCAGCCACTGTTCACTTTCGGCTTTCAACCAATCTGACATATTGCCAAGTTCATCGAGCCACTCATGGCCAACTACATCAAAGTTTTCAAGCAGCGCAAACAATCCACGCAAATTATAGATAGTGGCCATTCTAGGTTGAATTCCGCCAGGCAATACAACATGTGCTATACCGTTTGCCTGCGCCGCTTCGATTAACTTTCCTCCCGAAGACATGATGCCAATTTGGGCGCCACGTTGACGAGCTTGCTCCAGCGCAGAAAGTGTTTCTTCGGTGTTTCCAGAGTAACTGCTAGCGATGACCAACGTGTTTTCACCAACATAGGCAGGAAGATCGTAGTTTCGCACCACTTCAAACGAGGTTGCAACAGTTTTACTCAACAATACTTTTACAATTAGTGCCGCCAAGGCCGAGCCACCCATACCAGTTACGACAATCGAGTTAATCGGACGACTGTCATGTTCGGCATTATGCACAGCACAATCAAAACGAGCCTGTTCATGCTGACTCGCAATTACTCCGAATGCGCCACCTGGATCACGTTGAGCAATTACGTTTGTATCGTCTAATATATCTGTCATAAGTATTCCCACCAATCTGTTTCTATGATACAGTATTTTTAAGTAAACATAAATGTTTTAACTCGAGGTGGGAAATAATGGACAGCACTCCGCAAGACGGCATAGCAACACAACCAATTAGCGATGATCAAGAACTCGCACAGGCGCTCGCTGGCGTACTACCCGTTGAAGACGCTCCCGTGCCGGAAGAAAATTTTGCGTTCGACAACTCTTCAACCTCAACTGTTTCAACTCCTCCGCCACTTTCAACCGTCGATCCAAACGTTCCGGCCGTTTCTCTTGGCGCCGTCACTGAAGCTGCCGCACCCGCTCCTGCGTCTCCAGCCGTCGTTGATGCTCAACTCCCAACAGCTACAACACTCCCTAGCCCTTCAGCTTCTCCCGCTCCTGTCGCACCAGCCACCCCAACCGCAACTCTGCCTGGCCTCGAAGGCATCAAAAGCAGCGCCCTCAACTCGCTTCGTCCGCTCATGGGCAAAGTAGAGCTACCAGCCGAAGAAAAATTCGATACTTACTTAATGTTAATCCGCAGTACCGATGATGCATCGCTTATTGAGCCTGCGCACCAAGCCGCTCAAAGCATCGAAGACGAGAAGCGCAAGGCCGAAGCTCTACTCGAAATCATCAAAGAAATTGATTATCTTTCTCGAAAAGACCAATAACCAAAACCTATTTTAGTGCGGTACAATATGTAGAATGACCGCACGCTACGCTACTGCTGAAGAAATTGCCGATTGGAATAGCCATATTCTTGCTAATCCTGACGGCGGCAATGTATTTTCTAGTTTTGAATATTCTGAAATCAAAAAACTACAAAACTACACGCCACGCTATATTTTTGTCGATAAGCTTGCAATAACTGTGTTAGAAAAAACAACGCCTCCCTTTGGGAAGCTTTGGTATTTACCAAAGGGGCCTGGTGTTTCGTCGGCGAAAGAATTAATTGCGGTGCTCGAAGCACTTGAGACGCTGGCAAAAAAGGCTAAGGCATTTGTGGTGCGAGTGGAAAGCGAACTGAGCCGAGAAGTGGCGCCAAATTTAGTTCATTACGGGTTGAAAAAGGCAGCGCCCATCATCCCCAACCCCTCAACGATCACCCTCGATCTAACACCTTCGCTTGATGATATTTTACTTGGCTTACCGCAAAAAGGTCGACACGCAATACGTCGTGCAGAGCGTGATGGCGTAACTGTCGAACGTGTGGACGTTACCGAAAAGAGTGCCAAGCAAATGTATACATTACTCGCTGAAACGGCCGAGGGCCAATTTGGTATTCGTAGTTATAATTACTACAAAACGTTTTGGGAGACGTTTGATCAGGCTGGTTCGGGGCAATTATTCTTTGCTTATTACGAAGGCAAAGTTGTAGCCGGTGCCTATGCCATGGTATTTGGCACAAAAAGCACCTACAAAGACGGTGCTTCAGTCCGCCAACGTACCGCCTACGGCGCCAGCCACTTACTACAATGGAATGTGATTGAATGGGCAAAATCAAAAGGCGCCCAAATACACGATTTTTGTGGTTCGCCACCAAGTGACGAAATTGCCAACCCCGCTCACCCGCATTACGGTGTCGGGCTATTCAAGTTATCGTTTAGTAAGCATGTCATCGATTACATCGGTTGCTACGACTTCGTTATAGCGCCATCGCGATATGGTATGTGGCAAAAAGCTGGCGAACGTATTCACCGTCGACTATATTTTGAACGAACCAAAGATTATTATTACTAAACTAATGGTATCCAGACTGAATTATGAAGATTAACCAAACTATTCTGATGTCTGATGCGCTGAACTTTAGCGCCGAAAAAGCTATTAACCCCTATTATTTTGATAGTAATACCAACTCGGCTGCTGCCCAAATCGAACACGCGTCAATTCGCCAGGCCCTCGAAGAAGCTGGCGTGAACGTCATCACGACCGAATCGCCACCAGACAGCCAAGATGGAGTGTATGTCGCTAACTGGGCGCTGGTACGGGGAAGCAAGGCCGTTCTTGCTCGCCTGCCAAATGTTCGTAAAGCCGAAGAGCAGCATGCTCGAAAAGTACTAGAAAAACTTGGTAAGAAAGTTATCGAAGTACCCGACGGACTTCGCTTTAGCGGACAAGGTGATGCTCTTGCTTGTGGGAATTATTTATTCTGCGGTAATGGCTACCGTAGCGACGAGGCGGCCCAAAAGTTTGCGGCCGAAACACTTGGCTACGAGCGAATTCAACTGCAAACTATTCCGCAAGTCGATGTCGAAGGCAAACCTGTCATTAACCCAATTTCCGGATGGGAAGATAGCTTCTTTTATGATATCGACTTAGCCCTATCGATTATTAAACACCCCGCCACTTCAACTTCAACTAAATCAGCCGAGCCTGGGCTGATTGCATATTGCCCAGCCGCATTCACACCCGAGAGTGTCGAAAAGATTAAAATGCTGACCGACATTGAAACGATCGAGGTGTCACTTGAAGAGTCCGAACAGGCCTTCGCCTGTAACCTGGTTTCAACTGGGGAAACAGTTATTATGGGAGACAACGCACCAAAACTCAAAGCAGCACTTGAGGCACGTGGATTGATAGTAAAAACTCCGCATATTCAAGAACTCAGCAAGGGCGGCGGCTATATTCGCTGCACAACACTCACGTTAGAGTAAGTTCTATTTACTAAGAAGCTGTTTAAGGGCCGCTCGCACCACTTCGGTTTCATTCCAAGGGTATTCGCCGTCGGCTCGTTCGATGGTTTTTTCATGACCTTTACCTAAAAACACCACCATATCGGTTGGCTTGGTTGCTTTTGTCAATGCGAATCCGATTGCCTCCTCACGATTCGGTACTAAAAATAAGGTTTCATTTTTGACCAAGCCCGACACGGTCGCACCACGTGCGATGTCTTCAAGAATAGCGAGGCCGTCCTCGTCACGGTTATCTTCTTCGGTTGCGACAACTATATCGGCATACAGCCCAGCAATTGCACCTTGCTCGGCCCGCTTGCCGACATCACGTCGACCAGCCGATCCAAATACGGCGATAAGATTGCCCTTAACGAGCGGCCGGACGCTCTTAAAAAACTGTTCAAAGCCGTCAGGAGTACTCGCAAAGTCGATAAGCACTTTAAACTTCTGACCCTCATCGATAGCATTCATACGCCCTTCTACCGAGGTGAGTGCGGCAATTCCATGTTCAATTTGTTCTTTCGTAAGCCCCAATTGGCGTCCGACGGCTATGGCCGCCATGCTATTGTTAACATTAAATTCGCCCGGAATATTAATTTTGACGTTATATTTATCATCGCCAATTGTAGCCAAGTAAGTTGCACCGCTATCGGTTAGGTTGAGTCGCTCAGCTCGTAATTGACCCTTTTCAATACCATATGTTGTTGAATGCGCAACGCTTTTAATAAACGCTTCGGCGTTAGGGTCGTCGGCATTAACAACACCAAAACGCATACCGTGTCGGTTTACAATTTCAAACAAACGCCGCTTGGCTTTCAAATACTTCTCAAACGTACCGTGATACTCGAGATGGTCATGGGTAATGTTTGTAAAAACACCAATTTCGAATGGAATTCCCCACACTCGGTGCTGCGCCAAGCCATGACTCGACGCCTCAACAATCACCCACTCTACACCTTGTCGAGCAAACCCTCGCAAGCGGCGCTGCAGCACACTGGCCTTAGCCGTCGTGGTATGCTCCATTTGACGATGAATTGTATCGCTACCATATGCCACCGTACTCGTCATGGCAACATTCACACCGGCCTCACGCAACATATGATAAATGAAAAATGTTGTCGTCGTTTTACCGTTTGTACCCGTAACTCCAATAACCCGCAACTTTCGACCAGGGAAACCATATCGAATATTCATAATAATTGCTTCGACTAAGTGTCCAGTTGGTTCAATAGCTCGAAACAGCCTCGTGGGAATAAAAGATTTAACTATTTTTCGAATGTTCATATAGGACATTATACCTACCTAGCGACGTTCCACACCATCATTTGACTGTCGTTTTCTTCGAAATGCATACCATACAGCAATACCGCCAATGCAGCCACCAGCACACCACATTACTAGTAACGGTGTAATACGTCGGGCAGGTCGATAAGAAATGGACGCATCATTACTTGTAGCAACCCCTTTTACAGAGGCCACTAATTGTGGAGGTACAACGCCCGGTATCGCATCGATGCCACGCTCCAATGAATCGGGCGCTGTTATCTGATTGACAGACTCGATAGCACTACCCGACAATCCGATCGGCTGAATAGTTGCCGTGACCTGCGTCGCAGTAATTGCATCTGGTTCAGAATTACCAATAGCGACCGTCTGGTATATATCGAGGGGTTGATGTGCGTTTGATTCTGCAATGACATGAACGGCGTGGTAGCCTTCAGTATCACGCGGTACCTGGATGTTATATGAGAGCGAACCATCATCAGAGACAATGACATCACCAAGCACTTGCGGTAAGGAATGAAGCTCAATCCGGACATGCGACAGTGGCAAAAATGACCCAGCTGGAAAATGTATAGCTACAGTTTTGCCCGGCTGAAGCACTGTTGCTGATAAAAATTCTTCAAAGCGCTGCTGAGGTGGCGCTGGCACGTCAGCCGGCTGCATCCAATACCCAGAGGGGGCAATATCCTCAGCAGACAACATGCAATCATAGCAGGATTGGTACGGCCACAGCTGCTCACCGGATGTGATTATTGCAGCCGCCTCAAGCTGGTGGCCCAATGGGGTTGGGTGAAATGATTCATTTCCAATGATTTTCAATTTACCCACACCAATATCATCGCCAAAACGTACCGTATTCATTGCATCTGGTGAGGGATCACATATTCGTCTTCCCACTAGCGACTGTTCAATATCCAAAAAGCGCATTCCATTAGTTTGGGCAACCGCACGTAATACAACATTTAAGTATCTGACCGTTTCTTCAAGATAAACCCGTTCGTCACGATTAAGAAGTGCATTCGTCAGCACATCACATGATGCATCTGTTGTTGTATTAACTACACTAGGATAACCAACAATGCTGATGGCCGCCCCGGGATGATACTTTTGAATATCTAGAACAAGCTTCATTAGCTTAGGGAACAATCTTTGAATCTCATCGGCTGATGCGAGTCGCTTCTCGGGTTGTGCCCACTCGCACGTTCCTGGCTGCAAACACGTTTTCAGTTTTCCAATAAGATTGAGGTCGTTTCCACCTATACTCACAGAAATATGGGTCGGTGCCTCAGTACCATACTCTCCAGACTTCAATGATGCACTTACCGCTTCAACATCAGGGATTCTTGACCCTGAACATGCCCGATTAGTGGTTTGCACTCGCCACGATGCGCCAATAAGATACGGATAAGACCTAATGCTGACATGACAATGATTTGATGCCGAATTCGTACCAGGAAGGTAAAACATATCGTCCGTCTCTCCCTCGCCACTAGTATACGAATCGCCAAGTGCGACATAATACGGCGCTAAATGCAGCGAGGCATGCCCATGCGCCGCTACCCAAGCAAACCCTTGCTGAGTACTTGTAACAACGTATACGGTAAGGTGCATCCCATCCGTCGAAAATTCGGGTAGATGCGCATCGTAAAACCCTGGGAAATATGACGTATAGTCAATAGACCCACGGGGGCAATCGGGTATATCATAGTCGAAAAACCTCGTGCTACCTTCTTGGTATTTGTCGCCACACCCGGGCGTGATATCGTATACACTCAAGCCCGCACGATGCCCCGCAATTGCCACACGGCCACCATCGTCACTAATACCCAATTCATACGTAGGGTCAAGGCCATACCCATACTCACCGGTTGCGGCGACAACTCGCCTCACGTCGAGTGTGCGTAAATTTACTCGCAGTATGCCTTCGCCATTCACTTCAACGGCAGCCCAGGAGCCATTTGGAGATACAGTAAAAGCCGTTGACCGAATCGGGGCACTTCCTTTCCTTAATAGCGTACTTTCTACACCACCTTCAAGCTGATAGTACCCGCCATCATCACTGTGGTAACGAATGTGACGTGAAAACTGCTGCATTAACGCCGTGCTCAAATAGCCACCATAATAACTTCGGTACACCAATGTGTCGCTACCGCCACCATAGGCACACATGTACGATACGGCGCACAAGCCTTTAAACGTAACAAATTCGCTATCGTATGTAAATTTTAACGAGTAAATAACCGACCCGCTCGTGCCAATAAACCGTGCCATTTGTAGTGGTGAACCGTCGCCATACACGCATGCCAACTGTGGCTCGTCCCAGCCATTTACTACTACAAGGCGAGGGCGAGCGGGACACGGAAACGCCGAATACGGGACGTTGTGTTGGGCCAATGGACTCTCAAGTTCGGCGGCTCCACTTGACCACCCGGCAGACGCAAACACCGATTGAGTCTGAACCGTTGCTGCGGTACACATAACAATGAGCACCACAGCGCCCCATTTACAAACAAAACGCAACACGCCTACCCTCCTTGCTGAGTTTGTTCTTTGTATCTGCTTATAATTTTAAGTAATCTCTCAGCAAACTTCAAGTATGAATGTTCAAAGCACAACATCGTGGTACAATATAACAGATGAAAATCCTTGGAATTGAGAGTAGCTGCGATGAAACTGCAGCAGCAGTTGTCGAAGACGGCACGACGCTGCTGTCTAATGTCGTACGGAGTCAAATTGATATTCACAAGGTATACGGCGGCGTTGTTCCAGAGGTAGCAGCTCGTAGCCATATTGAAGTTATAACCCCTGTAATTGATCAAGCCCTCACCGACGCCAACCTCACCTGGGATGATATCGATGGCATCGCCGTCACATATGCCCCTGGTCTGCTTGGGTCATTGCTTATCGGTACATTAGCCGCACGCACCATCGCTCACCACAAAAACATACCTTTATACCCCATCCATCACGTCGAGGCACACGTTTACGCTAATTTTATTATTAAACAAAGTAGCACCCATGCGGCGCTGCAGCCTCTGCCACTTCCTTCAAAACAACCCGATTTTCCAATGCTTGCCCTTATTGTTAGTGGCGGACACACTCAACTTGTTCTATTCAAAGATCACGGCAACTATGAACTGCTTGGTCAGACTCAAGACGATGCTGTTGGCGAGGCCTTTGACAAAGTTGCCAAAATTCTTGGTCTCCCCTACCCTGGTGGGCCATCAATAGCTGAAGCCGCATTGCAAGGTGACCCAACAAAATACACGCTGCCTAAGGCCAAGCTGCAAGGTGCTTATGATTTTAGCTTCTCAGGCCTTAAAACAGCCGTTTTGAGGGCTGTTCAGCATGAAGTTGGCGTTGACACTACCTTTCCTTCATTTCAGCTTGCAGAGCGCCTCAGCGAGTCTCAGCGACATGACTTTGCCGCCAGTTTTCAACATACCGCCGTGGCAACGCTTGTTGATAAGGCCGAAAAGGCTTTCCGCGACCACACCCCCGCCTCTGTAGTTATCGCTGGTGGCGTGGCCGCTAACCAAGAGCTTCGCACCCAACTTCAAGAGCGTCTCCCCTTGCCTATTGAGTACGCTCCAATGCCTCTATGTACCGATAATGCAGCCATGATTGCTACGCTTGGTTACTACTATGCACAGCAGAAACAGCCCGTCTCACCTCTTGAGCTCGAGGTACAACCTAGCCTGTCGATGACAAAGACAGCCTGGGCGCCATCTCCTTAAGCTAATCTTAAGCTTACTTCTTGCGACGAATTGTCTGAACCGCACGCTTTGCGAATGGCAGTCCCTTACTCCACAACGTATAAAGAGGGGAGAGGGGTGAATCAAATGTACCAGCAAACACGGTTGTCTCCGCTGACCACCCCTGCTTAAAGGTTGAGACACCGCCGGCAACCAGACCCCCAAAGTCGTAGCGTTCAAGTCCCCATTCCTTTACCTTTTTAATAGCGTGCCATTTCAATGCGTAATTTGCTCGGAGTTCTTGGCCATGTTCAGTCATGCCGCCATACAGCTCGTAGGCAGTGGTTTCACTAATTGCCAGCCACAAGAACGATACTGGCTCCTCGCCTCTATAGGCGACAAAAATAGGGGAATAGTCTTGCATTTGGATAAAGACATCACGGTAATACTGGTCACCGTGAGTATTAAACCCAGCCCGAGCGGCCGTCTGTTTATAAATGCGTAGGCAATCTTCTATTGCATCGGGGCTTTTAACCTGTTTTATCGTTACATCAGCGCTTGATTTACGGATATACTGTCGAGTTTTTTTCGCCATGTCAGCTAGTAGGTCGCTCTCGGCTCTCGACACATCCAATAGTATAGTCTCGGCGGGTAGCACTTTATTCGTCGACCGCACCCAGCCATCAGGTTTTTTAAATTGCAACAGATCGGGCTCAATTGATACCGCCACGGCATGGTGGTCACGTTTCACGAGTATCTTAATTTTTTGTAAAAATTCATCTTGATACGTATCAGCGCACAGTGGACCACGAGGAATATATGCAAACGCTCGAAAGGGTAGAGGAAGGCGACGGATAAGCACCTGCGCAGCACCGACAATCATTTCGTCATCATAGGCAAAGACTCGCTCAGCAGTCCAACCATGACCAGCCTTTACTTGGCCCCACGCCCACAACTGTAATGGATGCCCGCCGTGCTCAAGCACATAATCGTCCCACTGCTCTTTATCGTTACACCGTTGAAGTTCAATCATACCTCCATTATACAGCGCTTGAATATGCTATACTATTCCCTAGACAACACGGAATCGACACCTTAACTTTCACGTGAAAGGATTTCTGCAGGCAAAAAATTGCGGTAACAGAGGTAGAGGTACTTTCACGTGAAATGAACAGGATACTATAGTGAATTTAGCAAAGGCATACGAACCAAATCAGTACGAACCAAATATATATGCCCTCTGGGAGAAGAGCGGCGCCTTTAAGCCAAGTGGCGAAGGGGAGCCATTTAGTACTGTCATGCCCCCGCCAAACGCCAACGGCAACCTACACATTGGCCACGCCCTCGATATGTCGCTGAAGGATATCACCATTCGCCACAAGCGTATGAACGGCTTCGATGCGGTTTACATTCCTGGTGCCGATCACGCCGGCTTTGAAACCTGGGTTGTGTACGAAAAAGAACTGCAGAAAACAGGCAAGAGCCGCTTCGATTTCAAGCGTGAAGAACTATATAGCCAGGTGTGGGATTTCGTCGATAAACAGCGGGGGAATATGGAGTTGCAGGTTCGGGCATTAGGAACCAGTGCTTCTTGGGACAATTTGGTCTTTACTCTTGATGAAAAGGTGATTAAAACCGTCTACCAGACTTTTAAAAAGTTATGGGATGATGGCTTGATTTACCGTGGTGAACGCATCGTGAACTACAGCACAAAGTACCAAACAAGCTATGCAGATATCGAGGTTGACCACAAAAATGAGAAGGGAACCTTGTGGCACATTGCCTATCCTATGCTCGATAAGATTGGTGAAATCATCGTTGCAACCACTCGCCCGGAAACGCTTTTCGGTGATGTTGCGGTAGCCGTGCACCCTGACGACAAGCGCTACAAGCACTTAATCGGCAGTACCGTTATGCTCCCTCTTACTGGGCGTGAAATTCCAGTCATTGCCGACGACTATGTCGACCCTGCCTTTGGAACGGGTGCTGTAAAAATTACACCAGCGCACGACCCGAATGATTTTGAAGTAGGGAAGCGCCACAACCTGCCACGCCTTCAGGTTATCGATTTCGACGGCACCATGATGAACGTACCACCACAATTCCACGGACTTGAAGCCGAGGAGGCCCGCAAGCGCATTGTTGCCGCATTGTTTGCGCAAGATCTCATCCGCAAGGAAGAAACCATCGAACACACCGTTGGCTACGACTACAAAAGCGGCCTTCCAATTCAACCCCTCATTAAAGAGCAGTGGTTCCTCAAAATGGAACCTCTGGCGCAGCGTGCCATAAAGGCCCTTGATAATGGCGACATCACTTTTTACCCAGCTGGACGTAAAAACATTTTAATTCAGTACTTAAACGGCATTCACGATTGGAACCTATCCCGCCAAATCCCATGGGGCATCCCTATCCCAGCATTTCGCAACGTTGCCGATGATACCGATTGGATCTTCAATGAAAATGTTGACGAAAAAACAATAGTCATTGATGGCAAAACCTACCAGCGTGAAGAGGACACCTTCGACACCTGGTTCAGCAGCGGTCAATGGCCATTTATTACCACAGATTATCTAGATGGTGGCGACCTGGCTCGCTTCTTCCCGACTAGCCTTATGGAAACCGGTACCGACCTATTAGACCGCTGGATCGCCCGTATGATCATGCTCAGCCTGTACGTCACCGACACAGTACCGTTCAAAAATGTCTACCTGCACGGCATGGTACTCGACGAACACAGCCAAAAAATGAGCAAAAGCAAGGGTAACGTCATTAACCCAATGGAGCTCATCGCCGAATACGGCTCAGATGCCCTCCGCTTAGGACTTATCGCAAGCCGTAGTCCAGGCCAAAACCAAGCCTTTGGTGTTGATAGGGTTATCGCTGGCCGCAACTTCTGTAACAAACTTTGGAATATCGCCCGCTTTATCGAAAACAAAGTAGGTGAGGGCTTCGCACCAGGCACACCCGAGCCGCAATCAATTGCCGACCACTGGATTATTCAAGAACTCACTACCGCCAAGCAAACTATCGACCGCACTCTGAGTGATTATCGTTATGCTGAAGCAAGCGAAGCCGTTTATCATGTCATTTGGGACAGCGTTGCCGATTGGTATATCGAGGCCTCTAAAGAGCAGGAAAACTCAAACATGCTTGCCTGGGTACTCGATACGTCGCTAAAGCTAGCGCATCCATTTGCGCCATTCGTCACCGAAACTATCTGGCAAACTCTTCCGTGGCACGATTCACTACTTATAAGTGAACGTTGGCCTGATCTGCTACCATACAACGAACTGGCCAGTGCCGAGTTTGCCCAACTCCAGCACATTATTACCGAAATCCGCTTTGTTGCAACCGCTCTGCCGGGCAATGATCGCTACGAACTTCTTCACCTAAACGACAGCACTATCGAAGACAACGCTCCTTTTATCGTCAGAGCCGCAAAGCTAAAAGGCGCTACATCAACCGACCAGCCCCAAGGTCTTCGTCTTGCCTTACCTCACCATCAGGCCTGGCTTGATGTTCCTCAGGCAACACTAGAAGAGCACCGTGAAAATCTTGAAATGCGCCTAGCTGCGACACACCAAGAAATCAAAACCCTCGAAGGCCGTCTCAGCAACGAAAACTACGTTTCAAAGGCGCCAGAAACGCTGGTTAATCAAAGCCGTGACCAACTTGAAACAAAAAAGGCGCTGGCGCAGCACCTCCTTGATGAACTTTCAATTCTTAAATAAATGTTAACTCAAAGCTTGTTACACCGACGGCCAAATTGATACGGCATCACCGCCACCACTTAATAGCAGCTTCTTGTTTTGAATGTAACGACGATCGTCATCACGAGTTTGTTGAATCTTAGGAAGCGATGAGCGGAATACGGACGTAGCTACACGTGGAAGCGATGCCCGTTCGACGTGTGTATGATAGTTGGGAACAATCACTCGCTCAACCGTTGCCGTTGACGCTGATATTTTTTCAGGCGACAATTTTTCACCTGACTTCTGAGCGGATGCGGCACGGGTGGCGGCGGCAGGCATAACTGCCAACGTGGTTGCTTTATCAATATGCATATCGTGCATCAAAATTCCCATCGTCATAGTGGCAATGAGGACAAGCGGCGCAGGGTTTAAAAGGGGCAACATGGTGGTTTTTCGCTTTTTGTGTGTGGTGGTTCGTGTGTGTTTTGTAATGGTACTGTTTTTTCTTTTAACGTTGGCTATTACTAGATACGATACTAGCATAAGCTTGATAATTTGTCAAGTATCAGTCGTGGTGGTAGGCGCTGCCGAGCTCAATCTGCTGAGCCCGATACAGCTGTTCAACCAGCAAAAGACGCACCAATTGATGAGGAAACACGAGCGGCGATAGAGACCACACAGTGTTAGCTCGGTTATGAATGCGTTCATCGACACCGTAAGCGCCACCAATAATCAATACCACCGTATACGAAGCCGACAGCTTACCCATTAACAAAGCAGAAAGGCTGGGTGAATCAAGCAAAGCGCCACGTTCGTCGAGCAACACCACAAAGTCATCATCCTTGAGCCGTGCGACTATGCGTTCAGACTCTTCCTGGCGGGCGCTGTTGCCTTCAAGGCTAGAATGGGGCAATAGAACCCATTCCACCAGAAACGGCGCTCGTAGGCGCTTTTGATAGCGTTCAATACCGTCAAGCACCCACGCCTCATGCTTTTTGCCAACGGCGAGGATTTTTATTGGCATTATTCGGCCTCAAAACGTAGCTTTTCAGCAATTTTCGCCAAAGCTTCGTGATTCGGCTCTTGCGACATATCCGAACCCTTACGCAATTCGTCTGTTGTTGCAAATGGCACAACATGAACGTGAGCGTGCGGGACATCAACACCGATCACCTCAACACCAACATATGCCGCATCTGTCACTTCACGAATTCGTCGGCCTACTTTTTGCACCGTATTCATGAGTGCTTGATACTCTTCGGCCTCTAGATCCCAGATAAATTCAACTTGTACTTTTGGAACGACGAGTACGTGACCCTCTTGAATTGGGTGAATGTCCAAAAACGCATAGGTTTTATCGTCTTCATAGATTTTGTGCGAAGGAATTTCGCCGTTGATAATTTTCGTAAAAATTGAGTCTTCCATAGCCTTATTGTACGCTATAAAAAATCCCCCGCAAAAGGGGAACCTGGCGGAGAGAGAGGGATTCGAACCCTCGAAGGCTTGCGCCTTACCGCTTTTCGAGAGCGGCCAGTTCAACCACTCCTGCATCTCTCCATCCTACTTATTCTAGTACAGAAAAGCGTTATAACGAAGGTATGTAACTTATGTAAGAGAAAGGGGGTGTTTATGGCCAAAAGAATGGAACCGACAGCATGATAGCGAGTAGATTAAGTAATGTGCAGCTAGCTAATAAAAATTACCTCTTGAAGAGGTAATTTTCATGTTACATAGAATTTGGTACACCCGACAGGATTCGAACCTATGGCCTTCGGCTCCGCAAGCCGACGCTCTATCCAGCTGAGCTACGGGTGCATAGGATAGTACCCGTTGTCTTAAGAACAACGGGC
>Ga0222423_1000569_pt1 | contig 23654 bp, 17 predicted proteins | sample 3A0metagenome_FD_182472 | JGI IMG/M metagenome (GOLD analysis project Ga0222423, IMG submission 182472) | Enriched microbial communities from leaf-cutter ant dump, University of Wisconsin, Madison, United States - 3A0 (version 2) | ecosystem: Environmental > Terrestrial > Nest > Insects nest >...
GAGGTGGTCATTCAGTTCCGGCCTGTCCCGCACGCCCTGTTCGGCACCGAGGCCACGCCCAACCGGCTGGTGATTCGCCTGCAACCGGACGAAGACATTTCCCTGACGGTGATGAACAAGGCACCGGGCCTCAGCGCCGACGGCCAGCAGCAGCTTCAGCCTCTGGCCCTGTCCCTGTCCCTGATCAATGCCTTTGATTCCAACGGCAACAAGCCGCCGCGCCGCCGCATCGCCTATGAGCGTCTGATCCTCGATGCCCTGAACGGCAATAATGCCGCCTTTGTCCGCCGCGATGAGGTCGAAGCCGCCTGGGCCTGGGTCGATGGCATCGCCGAGGGCTGGGAAAAGGCCTATCCCAAACCGCAAATCTATCCGGCCGGCACCAACGGGCCGGTCAGCGCCTATACCCTGCTCGATCGTGACGGACGGGTGTGGAATGACTGAGCGCCTGCCTGTTGACGGTGCCGCCGGATCCTTCACGGTTCAGGCCTTTGCCACGGCACATGAAGCGGAAACCGCTGTCCTGAACCTGATCGGCGACGCCGTGGCCACCGCCATTGCCGCCAACGACAGGGCCTTGATCTGCGGTGCAGGCGGTTCGACGCCGAAACCGGTCTATGAAGGTCTGGGGACGCTCGATCTGCCGTGGGACAAGGTGACCCTGACACAGGTTGATGAGCGTTTCGTCGCCGTCGATGACCCCGGTTCCAATACCCGCATGATGCGCGAAGCCACGGCCACGCTGGACGGCCTGACCTTCCTCAGTCTCATTCAGGATGCCGATCAGGCCGCAAGCGCGCAACGGGCTGAAACCGCCTTGCGCGCCCTGAATGACGGTGAAGCTCCGGTATTTGACCTTACGCTTCTGGGGATGGGCGGCGATAAGCACTATGCCTCGATCTTTCCGCAGCATCCGCTCAATGCCCGCATCTATGACACCGATGCCCTTGTCGTGCCGGTGGCAGCCACCGACGGATCGCGTGAGCCGCTTCTGCCGCGCCTCACATTAAGCGTGAGCGCCCTTAACCGCTCACGCCGGATCGTGCTATACATTACCGGCACGGCGAAACTTGAAGCCCTGAAAGCGGCGATCGCCAACCCCGATAAGGACACAGCCCCTATCGGGGCCTTCCTGAAACAGTACCCGCACCCCGTCGATATCATCTGGGTCGCGTAGCTGATCGTATGAATGAGGGGGAAGGATAAGAGAATGACCGAGTTGAATCCTGTTGTTAAAGCCGTCACCGAACGCCTGATCGCCCGCAGCCGCGACAGCCGCGCCGACTATCTGGCGCGCATCGAACGCTTCAAATCACGGGAGCCGCGCCGCAAGAAACTGAGCTGCGCCAACTATGCCCATGTCGTGGCCGCCAGCGATACCAATGACAAGCTGGCCGCCGCCCTCGACAAGGTGCCCAATATCGGCGTCGTCACGGCCTATAATGACATGCTGTCGGCGCATCAGCCCTATTACCGCTATCCTGAGAAAATCCATGCCTGTGCGCGTGCGGTCGGGGCCACGTCTCAGGTTGCCGGTGGCGTGCCCGCCATGTGCGACGGCGTGACCCAAGGCCGTCCGGGCATGGAACTAAGCCTGTTTTCCCGCGATGTCATCGCCATGAGCACGGCCATTGCCCTGACGCATGACGCCTTCGATGCCGCCCTGTGTCTGGGGATCTGTGACAAGATCGTCCCCGGTCTGGTGATGGGGGCGCTGTCTTTCGGGCACCTGCCGGTCATTTTCGTCCCGTCCGGCCCCATGCCGTCGGGCCTGCCCAATCCTGAAAAGGCAAAGATTCGCACTCAGTACGCCAAGGGCGAGGTCGGTCGTGACGCGCTTCTGGCAGCGGAAATGGCCTCCTACCATGCCGCAGGCACCTGCACCTTCTATGGCACGGCCAATTCCAACCAGATGCTGATGGAGATGATGGGCCTGCATGTACCGGGTGCTGCCTTTGTGCCGCCGCACGGGGAACTGCGTGACGCCCTGACGCGCGCCGCCGTGGAACAGGCCGCACGCACGGCGGCCAACCGTGACGCCCCGATCTATATGGCCGATGTCATCGACGAACGCGCCATCATCAACGGCGTCGTCGGCCTTCTGGCCACCGGCGGTTCGACCAACCACGCCCTGCATCTGCCAGCCATGGCACGGGCGGCGGGCATACAACTTCTGCCCGAAGACCTCAACGACCTGAGCCATGCCGTGCCGCTTCTGGCGCGCGTCTATCCCAATGGCGCGGCAGACGTAAACCATTTCCATGCCGCCGGTGGCATAGGTTTCGTCATTCGTGAACTTCTGGGCGCGGGCCTGCTGCACGAAGACGTCACCACCATCTGGGGCAAGGGCCTGAGCGCCTATGCCCGAGAACCCTTCCTTGACAACGGCGAACTGGTCTGGCGCGATGCGCCGGCCCAAAGCCTTGATGACACCATCCTGCGCCCCGTAAGCCATCCCTTCTCGCCCGAAGGCGGCCTGCGGGAACTGACGGGCAATCTGGGGGCAGCGGTCACCAAGATTTCCGCCGTCAAGCCGGAGCATCGCTTCGTCGAAGGCCCTGCGGCGGTATTTGACGATCAGGACGACTTTCTGGCCGCCTTCAAGGCCGGAAACCTGCCGGAAGGCGATTTTATCTGCGTCGTGCGGTTCCAGGGGCCGAAAGCCAACGGCATGCCGGAACTGCACAGCCTGACCCCCTCCCTGTCCGCCATGCTTGATCAGGGGCGCAAGGTCGCTCTGGTCAGCGACGGGCGCATGTCGGGCGCGTCGGGCAAGGTGGCAGCCGCGATACACCTCACTCCAGAAGCCGTTGACGGCGGACCGATCTCAAAACTACGGTCAGGAGACAGGGTAAGAGTAGATTGTGAAAACGGGAACCTGAGCTTCATAGGTGATGAAGCGGAATTTGCGGCGCGGCCTGCGGCCCCCAGACCTCCCGAAGCGGACGGTCTGGGACGCGAGCTGTTCGCGCCCTTCAGGCGTCTGGTCGGGGCATCCGATACAGGCGGCTCCGTTTTCTGGTAGGTATAATGACGGTTATTGACAACCAAGCGACGTTTTCAGGCACATCTCAGGGTTTCAGCGGTCTGGTCGGTGACATAGGCGGCACCAATGCGCGGTTCGCCATAGCCGAACGCAAGGGAAACATCTATGGCCTCAGCCATATCAAGGCCTTTGAAACCGGGGACTATCCCGATCTCTATACGGTAATCGCCGACTATTTCAGCGACATAGGCGGCAAACCGTCACTGGATTTCGCCGCCTGTGCCATCGCCGGGCCTGTGGTGGACGGGGCCATCAAGTTCACCAATCTCGACTGGCTGGTGACGGAAACTGAACTGAAGGCCCGCACCGGCGCACGCAAGGCGCGTCTGCTCAATGACTATGCGGCTCTGGCCTTTTCCCTGCCGCACCTGACCGAAACCGACTGCAAGACCATCGGCCCCGTCACCAGAGGCAAGGGCCATGTCCATGCCGTCATGGGCGCAGGCACCGGTTTCGGGGCGTCGGTGCTGGTCGGCGGCGCGTTCGGCCCCTATTGCCTGTCCACCGAAAGCGGTCACGCCTCATGGGCACCGGTCAATGATTTCGAGGTCGAGATTCACAAGATCCTGCGCAAGCAATATGGCCGCGTGACCATTGAAATGCTGCTGTCCGGCCCCGGTCTGGTCAATCTCTATCAGGCGATCACCACCGCGCGCGGGGAACCGACGCTCAACCTGACCCCTGCCGAGATCACCCATCTTGAGGGGGAGGATGCGCAAGGCTCACGCTATACGGTCGAGGTGTTTCTCGATATTCTGGCCTCGGTGGCCGGTGATCTGGCCCTGTATCAGGGGGCGACCTCAGGCATTTTCATCGCCGGTGGCATTGCACCGCGCCTGATCCCGCATATAGACGAGGCCCGCTTCCGCGCCCGTCTTGAGGCCAAGGCCCCGATGACGGCGCTGGTGGAAACCATCCCGTCGCGCATCATCACCCACCCCTATGCCGCCCTTGTCGGGGCGGCCAATGCCCTGACCGAGGCAGAGATAACCGCCTGATCACGAAAAAGACATCACGGCCCTGCGCTCAGTGTACTTTTTCACCGGCTTGCTGTAGTCAGGCCTGTATTGAGGCGGCTCCGCCCTCAAGCCTGTCTTTTTTCCGCCCGCGCCTATGCGGCAAAGATATTTTTTAGAGGCCTGATATGTCCACCCATCCCGATATCCCCAAGTTCATGACCACAGGCCCCGTATTGCCGGTTATGGTCATTCCGACCATTGAACAGGCCCTGCCTCTGGCCGATGCCCTGATGGCGGGCGGTATCCGCGTGCTGGAAATCACCCTGCGCACCGACTGCGCGCTTGAGGCCATCGCCCTGATCGCCAAAGAACGCCCTGACGCCATTGTCGGGGCCGGTACGGTCATTACCCCAAAGGACGCCGAAAAGGCCGCAAAGGCCGGTGCGAAGTTCGCCGTGTCGCCGGGCCTGACCAAGACCCTGGCCAAACAGGACTCCCTGCCCCTGCTGCCGGGTGTGGCCACCTCCTCCGAGGTGATGCGTGCGCTGGAATGGGGCTTTACCCATCTGAAATTCTTCCCTGCCGTGCCTGCCGGTGGCGTCGGTGCCCTCAAAGGTATCGGCGGCCCCCTGCCGCAGGCCAAGTTCTGCCCGACCGGCGGCATCAGCCTGTCGAATGCTGCTGATTTTCTGGCGCTCGATAACGTCCTGTGCGTCGGTGGCTCGTGGGTCGCGCCGGAAAAAGCCATGAAAGAAGGCAACTGGGCCGAGATTTCGCGCCTGTCGGCCGAAGCGGTTCAGAAGTTTTCCTGATTAAGAGCCGCCTGATACAAAATGGCCTGACCGGGCTTTCGTCCCTATTCGGACAATTGACAAAAGCAACGGTTAGGCCATTGTGTTATCAGATATGTTGCAGATAACGGCCCCCTCCGTCCATGAAACCGCCCTTTCCGACCAAACCCTCTGCCAGCGGCGGTAACAGCACAAGCTCGACCATCAACGATGTGGCGCGTCTGGCGGGTGTCTCGATCAAGACGGTATCGCGGGTCATCAATAATGAACCCAATGTGCGTGAGGAAACGCGCAAAAAGGTGCAGGAAGCGGCGACGCTTTTGCACTATCGCCCCAATCTTCTGGCGCGCTCTCTGGCCGGTTCCCGCAGCTTCCTGCTCGGTCTGTTTTACGACAACCCCGTCCCGCACTATATCGACGCCATGCAGCGCGGCGTCATCCGTCGCGCCCGTGAACACAACCACCATCTGCTGATCGAACCACAGGACAGTCAGTCGCCTGACCTTGAACGCGCCATTGCCTCGCTTCTGGCGACTGTGCGGCTGGATGGCGTGATCCTGACCCCGCCGCTGTGCGATATGGCCGTGGTCCTCCATGCCATAGAAAGCGCCGGTGTGCCCTATGTGCGCGTGTCGCCGTTTCTCAATCCCGGCCGCTCGCCCAGTGTGCGCATTGATGATGTCACCGCCGCCTATGAGATGACCCTGCACCTGATCGCGCAGGGCCACAGGGACATAGGCTTCATTCTCGGCCACCCTGAACACGGGGCCAGCCACCTGCGGTATGAGGGCTTCGTCAAGGCCTTGCGCGAAAACGGCCTTGAGCCGCGCGCCGAATGGGTCAAACAGGGCTATTTCTCTTACGAATCCGGTGTCGAGGCTGCCCGTTCGCTGTTTGCGCCCAGGGCCAAACGCCCGACGGCCGTGTTTTCCTCCAACGACTATATGGCGTTCGGCCTGATGGCCTATGCCCAGCAGATCGGCGTGCGCATCCCCGAAGATATTTCGGTCGTAGGTTTCGACGATGTGCCGGGGGCGATGCTGGTCTGGCCGCACGTCACCACCATCCGCCAGCCGGTCGAGGCAATGGCCTATGCCGCCACCGACCTGTTGCTCAACCGCGCGACCGAAGACGAAAACGGCAAGCCGATCGAAACCACACGCGACCTGCCTTTCCGTCTGATCGTGCGCGAGTCGGCGAAACCGGTTTAATCCCTTTATCCTGCCGCAAATCCCTCCTATGGTATGGTCTGTATTTTCATCAGGCTACATAATTCATGCGCACAGATATTGCCCGCCCCGTCCGTCTGGCCGACTATCAGGCACCGGATTTTCGCATCCTTGAAACCCATTTGGCGTTCGATCTGATCCCTGAGGCCACGCGCGTCAGGGCACGGCTTGAGATCGAACGCACAGGCGCAAAGGACGCGCCGCTGGTGCTGCTGGGCGAGCGCCTGAAACTGATTTCCCTGACGCTGGACGGACAGGCGCGCACGGCAGAGATCACGCCGGAAAGCCTGACCCTGACCGATGTGCCGGATCGTTTCACCCTCGAAACCGAGGTCGAGATCAATCCGCAGGCCAACAAGACGCTTGAGGGGCTTTATATGTCCTCCGGCCGCTTCTGTACGCAGTGCGAGGCCGAAGGCTTCCGCAAGATCACCTATTTCCCCGACCGTCCCGACGTCATGTCGAAATACAGGGTGCGCATCGAAGCGCCCAAAGCCGCCTTTCCGCATCTTCTGTCGAACGGCAATCTGATCGAACAGGGCGACCTGCCCGGGGGCAAACACTATGCCCTGTGGGAAGACCCGTTCTTCAAGCCGTCCTATCTGTTCGCGCTGGTGGCGGGTGAACTTGATGTGCTTGAGGATCACTTTACCACCGTCTCAGGGCGCCGGGTCGATCTGAAAATCTATGTCGATACCGGCATGAAGGACCGCGCCGCCTATGCCATGGACGCCCTGAAGCGGTCGATGAAGTGGGACGAAGACACCTATGGCCGCGAATATGATCTTGACCTGTTCATGATCGTCGCCGTGCGTGATTTCAACTTCGGGGCCATGGAAAACAAGGGGCTGAACATCTTCAATGCCTCGCTGCTGCTGGCCGATCCCCACACGGCCACCGATGTCGATTATGAGCGCATCGAAAGCGTCATCGCCCATGAATATTTCCATAACTGGTCGGGCAATCGCGTCACCTGCCGCGACTGGTTCCAGCTCTGCCTCAAGGAAGGCCTGACCGTGTTTCGCGATCAGGGTTTTTCCGGCGATATGCGCGGCAAGGCCGTCGCCCGCATCAAGGACGTCAAGATGCTGCGCGCGCGGCAATTCCCCGAAGATGCCGGCCCCCTCGCCCATCCGGTGCGCCCGTCATCCTATTTCAAGATCGACAACTTCTATACGGCGACCATCTATGAAAAGGGCGCGGAAATCGTTGGCATGCTGAAAACCGTGGTCGGCCCCGACACCTACCGTCAGGCGCTCGATCACTATTTTGAGACAAACGACGGCACCGCCGCAACGCTTGAGGACTTCCTCGACAGTTTTGCCGCCGTTACCGGTGCCGATTTCTCGCCCTGGCTCACATGGTACACGCAGGCAGGCACGCCGCATCTGACGATCCGCCCTGACTACGACGCCGCACACCAGCGCCTCAGCCTGACCCTGACGCAGCACACGGCCCCGACCCCGTCCCAGCCGGATAAGGTGGCCCTGCCCATACCGGTGCGTCTGGGGCTTCTGAGCGCAGACGGTCAGGCCCTCAGCTTTACCATTGGTGGCCAGAGCCACAGCGATTACCTGTATCTGCTGACGGAACCCGAGGCGTCTCTGGTGCTGGAGGATGTCCGCGAAGCCCCCGTATTGTCGGCCCTGCGCCATTTTTCCGCGCCGGTGAAACTCAGCCTGACCGAGCCTGAGGCGCACAGATTCGCCCGTTTCCGTGGCGACAGCGACCCCTTCAACCGCTGGGAAGCCGCGCAGGTTCTGTCACGCAGCCTGATCCTCGATGCCGATGGCACGGTGACCGCCTATGCCGAAGCCCTGCGCGCCACCTTACAGGACGACCGGCTCGATCAGGCCTTCAAGGCCCTGATGCTCGGCCTGCCGACGGAAACCGATCTGGCGCAGGCCATGACGCCGGTTGATCCGCAATTCATCCATAGCCGCCGCAAGGCCTTCAAATCGGCCCTGTCCGCAGCCCTGCATGACGATCTCAGCGCGCTCTATGCCACGCTGGCGGCCCCGTCGGGTGAGGCCTTTACCCCTGATGCCAGATCGGCAGGCCGTCGCGCCCTGCGCAATGCCCTGCTCGACCTGCTGCTGGCCGGTTACGACCATGCCGATCCGGCCCGCAAGGCGCAGCTTCAGGCGCAGATCGAAGCCCATTACCGGCAGGCGGATAATATGACCGACCGCATGGCCGCCCTTAACGGCTTCACCCATATTCACGGCGCGGCCTATGATCAGGTGCTGGCCGATTTTTATGCCCGCGAAAAGAGCGAGCCTCTGGTCATCGACAAATGGTTTGCCGTTCAGGCCGCCTGCGCCCATCCCGAAACGCTTGAGCGCATTGAACGCCTGATCCGCCACCCCGATTTCGACGCCCGCACGCCCAACCGCTGGCGTTCGGTGGTGCAGGCCTTTGCCGCCAATAACCCCGCCGTCTTTCATCACCCGTCCGGCCGTGGCTATGACTTCGTGGTCGGTCAGATTCTCAGTGTCGATAGATTCAACCCGATGACGGCAGCGCGTCTGGTGGATGTGTTCAGCGCCCATACCCGCTATGCCGCCCCTTATGGCGACCTGATGAAGGCGGCGCTGGAACGCATCGCCAAAAGCGAAAACCTGTCGAAAAATGTCGCCGAGCTGACGGAAAAGGCCCTGAAAGGCTAGAGCGCTTTCCGAAAAGTGTGACGCACTTTTCGGATTAAAAAGCGCGTTGAAAAACATAAGAGCGTTGTTCCGATTCATTTTGAACGGAACGCGCTCTAGTGTCCTGAATCTGAAGTTCGCTCGACGTTTGATATCCAAATGAGGCGAACTTCAAATTCACGATACCAGGCGTTAACCGCTTACCAAGCCCTTGGGCGCAGAATGGGCAAAGACAGGTAAGGAGTACACAGGCGTGGCGGGACTTGAGCGCGTCAGATTTCTCGTGGTCGATGACAATGGCCACATGCTCAATATCGTAAAGACCATTCTGCGCGGCTTCGGGGCAAAATGCATCTATGAAGCGCGTGATGCCTCGGACGCTTTTTCGCGCCTGAAAAACGATTCCATCGATATCGTCATTGTCGATTTCATGATGGAGGTACTCGATGGCGTCGAGTTCGTGCATATGGTGCGCAACTCTTCCGACAGCCCGAACCGCTATGTGCCGATCATTATGCTGACCGCCCATTCGGAGCGTTCCCACGTCACACAGGCGCGCGACGCCGGTGTCAATGAGTTCTGCGCCAAGCCGGTGACCGCGCTTGAACTGTACCGCAAGATCAGCGCCATTATCCACCATCCCCGCCCGTTCATCAAAACGGAAACCTATTTCGGGCCTGACCGCCGCCGTCGGCAGAAAACCGACTATCACGGCCCCGAAAGGCGAAAGAAAAACCAGCATATCTGAGAACATGCCCGCATGGGGACGACAGGGCATCCACAGCTTTTTACCGGTGCCGCTTCATTAATTGTTAAGATGTCTCGACATTAGGTTAACGACACATTTACCCTGTTTATTAACGCGAATCGGCCCGGGACCTCTTTACGGTAATGAAACACCACAGGGATAATGCCACAGCGTTACGCGAAACCCTCAGGCCCCGCCCTGATCAGGGATCAGGTGCCGGTTCCGTGAAATCCGGCCTGATGACGCAGATCAGCCCCAATATTCCGGCCTGGATGCGTATCGGCGGCCTGTCCCTGTGCCTGTTCGTCGTCTGTGTCGTCACCCTGTCCTCGGCCAAACTGTCCGGCGATCTGCCCAGTGATCAGGCCCTGCGCGATACCCAGACCCTGCAACAGGCCCGTCTCAATGCCGCGCGTCTCGACGGACGCCTGAGCGTGCTGCACAGTCTGATGCAGAACGTCCCCACCGGCGGCGATGCAACACAGGCGCTTGCCGGACTGGAAAGCGCCTTCAAACAATCGAACGGGGCCTTTGTCAGTCTGGCGGTCATCCGTCCCGATGGCGAGGTTCTGGCGCGCACGGGTGAAGATGACCAGACCCTGCTGCAACAGGCCGCCCGCTCTACAGATAAGGGGTTTGATCTAGTGCCGGCCACTTCGCGCCTGACGCCGCACCCTCAGGCCTATGTCGTCCTGACCCCCGGCCCCGGCCGCCCCAAGGTCGCCGGCCGGCTGTCGCCGCGCCTGATCAATGGCGAGAACGGACGGGAGCGCCTGACCGCATTGCTTAATGATGAAGGCGTGATCGTCCTGTCCTCGGATGAACGCCTCAACGGTCAGACGGCCAAAAAGGCGCTGGCCCTCAGCGCCCAGCAACTGCGCAACAATGCCGGTTCCGGCACGGTGGCACAGGGCGCCCTGACCGAAGGCGGCTTCGTGCGCGTCGCCAGCGCCACCGGCGACATGCTGGAACTGACCACGGTTCAGGCCGTACCGGCAGGCTATATTTCCACGCCCCTGAGCGGCTGGCTCAAGGGCGGACTGCTGGTCGGCGGGCCGTTGCTGATCGGCCTGATCAGCACCTGGCTTCTGTATCTTCAGGGGCGCGGCAGCCTTCAGGCCCGACGCCAGCATATCGAAAACGAGGAACGCTACCGGCTGGCGGTCGAAGCCGCCCATTGCGGCATCTGGGACTGGGATCTTGAGCAGGATCTGGTCAATATGTCCGATGTCACCGGCGTCATGTTCGGCTGGGGCGGCGGCGGCGTGGCCAGCACTGACGAAATCCTGTCGCGCATCGCGCCCGAACACCGCGACCTGTTCCGCCAGGCTCTGCAAACCGCACGTTCGACCGGCGCGCTCGATGTCTCCTTCCGTGTGCCCAATGACACGGCCCGCGCCCTGTGGATCGACGCCAGAGGTCAGGCAACCGGCGGACGCGGGGCCAACGGCTTTACACGCTTCAGCGGCGTCGCACTCGATGTTTCCCGCGAGCGCATGGCCCAGTCCCGCGCCCAGAGGGCCGAAACGCGCCTGACCGACGCCATCAACAGCGTGTCCGACGCCTTTGTCCTGTGGGACCGCAAGGGGCGGCTTTTGATGTGGAACGCCACCTTCGGCCAGACCTTCAGCATCGATGAGCGCTTCCTGCGTCAGGGCACGCCGCGTGACCTGATCGAACAGGTGATGCAGATTTCCATCCGCCGCAGTCAGCCTGCCGCCGATAACCGCGAAGGCATAGTCGAAACCGAGCTGAATGACGGGCGCTGGATTCAGATTTCCGAAAGCCGTACCGCCGAAGGGGGCCGCGTGGTGTCCGGCACCGACATCACCGCCGTCAAACTTCAGGAAGAAATGAGCCGCCGCGGCGAAGAGCAGCTTCAGGGCATGGTCGATAAGCTGGAGCAGAGTCGCCGCAAGGAAGCCGATCTGGCGCGCAAATACGAGCTGGAAAAACTGCGTGCCGAGGCCGCCAATCAGGCCAAGAGCGCCTTTCTGGCCAATATGAGCCATGAGTTGCGCACGCCGCTCAATGCCATCAACGGCTTTTCGGAAATCATGGCTTCGGAAATGTTTGGCCCGCTGGGGCATGAGCGGTATCGGGAATATTCCAACGATATCCTCAGTTCCGGCCAGCATCTTCTGGCCCTGATCAACGATATTCTTGATATGTCGAAGATCGAAGCCGGTAAGTTCAACCTCAATTTCGAGCCTCTGGCCGTCGAGGAGGTGGTCGAGGATACCCTGCGCCTGATCCGGCAAAGGGCGGAAAAGGCCGGGCTGAAACTGCGGGTGCATCTGCCGCAACTGCCGGAAATCGAGGCCGATTTCCGCGCTTTGAAGCAGGTTTTGCTCAATATTCTGACTAATGCGGTGAAGTTCACCCCCACAGGCGGGTCGGTGACCATTTCCGCCGTCTCGACCGACAACAATGTGCATCTGTACATTGCCGATACCGGCATCGGCATCGAGGCGGAAAATCTGAACCGTCTGGCCAAACCGTTCGAGCAGATCGAAAACCAGTTTTCCAAGACCCGCGAAGGCACGGGCCTCGGTCTGGCCCTGACCAAGTCACTGATCGAGCTGCATGACGGGTCGATGGAAGTCGATTCCAATGTCGGTCAGGGCACGACCGTCAGCATCATCCTGCCGATCCGCCACAAACCCGATGCCGGGCCTGACAACGCACCGGCATCGGAAGAGCCTCAGGCCGAGACGCCGACGGTACTGGTGTCTTAGAGACTGTTTCAAAAGGTTGGAGTCTGTGACGAAAAGTGTGACGCACTTTTCGGATAAAAAGCGCGTAAAAACAAAAAATGAGAGCGTTGTTCCGATTCAATATGAACGGAACAGGCTCTCATCCGGCGCGACTATTCGCCCTGTGCCGTAGCCGCCGCGTCCTCGGCCACTTTCAGGTCATGCAAGGCCCTGTAGCGCGCACGGAAGGGGTTGCGCACCAGATGTTCGGTAATGATCGCCCGATCCGCCGCCGGAAGCTCGATCAGCAGACCGACCACCGCCGCCTCCACCTTGTCCTTGGCATGGCTTTCGGCCACCCGCGCCTTGTGAATCTCGGCCCGTGCCGCCTGCGCATCGGGGGTGTCACTGAGGAGGATTTTCACCGCCGCCTTGCGATGGTCACGACCGGCCTGCATGTCGGCCTCCCCATCAAGGGCAGCCGCCGTCACTATCTTGCGCACCTTTTCGCTGCTGGTCGGTGACAGGCCGTCCGTCAGATAGTACATGGCCGGTCGCTTGTCGGGGTTTTTGGCCGGCAACAGCTTGCACTTGTCATTGGCGATATAGCCAAGCCCCGCTCCGGCCCCCAGCAGGAACAGATTAAGGGCAACGGAAACCCCAAGCCAGACCTTCAATGATTTCGCTTTCACGGACGGTATCGCCATCACCAGTTATCCATATCGATCATGCTTGAGGAGGCCAGAACCTCCTCGACGCGCACCTCTGTGGCACTCATCAGGCCGATATTGATGCCGACGATCATACCGGCGGCACAGGCGGCCATCAGGCCCAGACCTGCCGCCAGCAAAAATCCGGGGCTTGGACGCACAGGGCGCGCAAAAGCCAGTATCTCTGCCGAGCTTTGCAGACCCGGCATCAGACGCGCCAGTGTCTGCCAGTGCAGGGTTTCCGACGGCTGAAGCGGGCGCGACAAATCAAGCAGCGCATCGGTTTCACGCGCGTCCTGCATCAGGGCCTGCGCCTTTTGCGGCTGACGCGCCATGAAGGCAAGCGCCGCCTGACGTTCCGCTTCGGGCCAGGCCTGAGGGCGCACGCCATAGGCTTCGACCAGTGCCCTGAAGCGGGCGGAACGCATGGTTTTACGGATCATTTCGAGCGCCTTTCTTCAGGCTGAGCGTTGAACGGTTTTGGTGGAAGGCGATGACGCTGTGTCGGGTGGCGCGTGTCCCAGGAGTTCCTGCTGCTGTCCGGCCAGAAGCGTCCTCAGTTGCCGCCGCCCGCGTGATAACAGGCTTTCGAGCGCATCAACCGAAACCTCCATCAGACCGGCGGCCTCGATATTCGACAATTCCTGATAATAGCATAGCACAATCGCCAGTTTCTGCCGCTCCGGCAAGGCGTTGAGCGCGGCATCGACCTGTGCGCTGACCTCCGTCTGATCCAGCCGTCGGGCCGGATCGGCCTGATCATCCACCAGTTCGATATCGGCGGCATCGACCATATCACGGCGACGGCGCAGGCGGTCATAACAGAGATTGACCGCGACCTTATGCAGCCAGGTATCCAGCCGCGCGCGGCCCGGCACCCAGTTTCCGGCCTGCTTCCACAGACGTAACAGGGCCTCCTGCGCCACATCCTCGGCCTCAGTTGCATCCCCCAGCAGGCGGCGCGCCAGCGCCAGCATACGCGGCAGTTTGCGCGTCACAAGGGTCTGGGTCGCGGCGACATCGCCACGGCCCACCCTGTCGATCAGTTCCTCATCCGGATCTGTGTGTCCTGCCATTGTGCTATGTACGGCCTGTCCTGTGTCGTCAGACCCTTTCCCCGCCGGAAAGTGCCCGCCGCTGACCAGCGTCAGGTGCCGCCCGGCCTTTCCCTGCCCGGCTTCACCCTGTATGATCATAGTCTGTTTGGTCATACCGTTATCACACGCCGCCTGTACTGCGAAGCTGTTTCCCGAAACATTTGTTTCCGACCGGCAAACGTGGCCGAAAGAACATACTGACACCCCTTATATTCGGGGCCTGATGTCAGGATTAACGTCTAACCTCAGGCTTTCCGTCGAAATTTTTACACCCTGACGGGTTTGGCCCCGGAAAAGCAGCGGCAAAACGGCCCTTCAGAGTTGTCCCTCAGGGGGCGACAATGGCTTCAAAAGCATCACGCGCGCGTTTACGAATGTCTTTCAGCTTGTTTTCCAGCGTATCGAGGCGGCGCGTATGCACGGCGCGGGCCAGTTTGCGCTGAAAGGCCTCGGATTCGCTGTGCGGATCATGATCGGCCTCAAGCGAGATGCGCATGATCTGGGCCAGGGCCTGCTGTACCTTCCAGGCATTGGACAGGGCCTCGATAGGCTCCGCCGGTGCCAGACCGGCGCGCTGCATGGCCGACAGCGCCGCCAGAGTCGAAACGCGCAACGGCCCGCCCGCCGCCGCATGGATCAGTTGCAGATACTGGGCGGCAAATTCGCAATCGACCTGACCGCCGACCGACAGCTTGAAGTCCCAGAACCCTCTGGCCGGACGTTCGCGTTCCATCAGCGCCCGCATATCCAGCACGTCCTGCGCCGTTTTGGCCGGATCACGACCGGAGCGCAGCACGGTTTCGATCTTCAGGCGCACCAGATCGGCAAAGTCCTCATCCGAGGCCCAGACCACGCGCGCGCGGGTCATGGCCTGAAACTCCCAGGTGTCGGCATCGCGGGTATAATAGTTCTCGAACGCCGCCAGCGACACCGCCACCGGCCCCTTGGCCCCCGTGGGCCGCAGCTTCATGTCGATTTCGTACAGCAGGCCTTCGTGAGTCGGGGCCGACAAACCGGCGATCAGGCGCTGGGTAAAGCGGGCGAAGAAGGTTTCCGCCCCCCAGTTCTTCAGACTGGAGGTTTCCGACGGATCATCCGGCAGATAGACGATCATCAGATCGAGGTCAGAGCGCGCGGTCATTTCCTGCGACCCCAGCTTGCCCAGCGCCACCACCGCCACATGGCCGGACAGGTCGCCACCCTGACGGCGCACGTCCTCAAGGCTCAGGGGGGCAAGATGGGTGATGCAGGCGTCAGCCAGACGCGCATAGGCCGCCCCTGCCGCTTCGGTCGTCAGGCGCGCGTTCAGCACCTGCATCCCGATGCGGAACTGCTGTTCACGGCAGACACGGCGCAGGGCGTTCATCACGCTTTCGAGGTCCTGCGTTTCGCGGGCCACCTCATCGGCGATCAGGCGATCGACGTCTTCGCCGAGCGGATCGAAGAAGCCGGAATCGAGCATGGCGTCGAAAATGGTTGGGTGGCGCGACAGGAAGGTGGCCAGACGCGGGCTGAAGCCCATGATCTCAACGATGGTATTGAACAGCCTGGGGTTGGCGATAAACAGGGACTGAATCTGCACCCCTGCCGTCAGGTTGGAGAAAAAGGCCGCAAAGCGCGTAAAGGCCTGATTGGGCGATCCCGTTTCATTGACCGCTTCCAGCAGTTTCGGCACCAGACGGGTGAACAGCTCACGGCCGCGTTCGGTGCGCGTGGCCGGAATCCGCCCGTGATGCCATGAGCGGATGGTGGCGCTGATCCGGGACGGGTTGTCAAAGCCCATGCGTTCAAGCGTTTTCAGGGTTTCGGGGTCGTCATCGACACCGGTGAACACAAGGCTGCCGAAGGTCGAGGACAGGTCTTCGGATTCGGAAAACAGCTCGCCATAATGGGTATTGACCAGTTTCAGCGTGCGCGACACCGCCAGATCAAAGCGGCTGAGGTTGGAAAAGCCGCACAATGCCCCGATATTCAGCCGCTCATCTTCGGATTGCGGCAGGGTGTGGGTCTGTTCGTCATGGATCATCTGCACGCGGTGTTCCCAGTCGCGCAGGCGGATATAGGCGGCCTTCAGCTCCTTGGCCACGGCAGGCGCCAGATGTCCCGCCTGACGCAGGGCATCGAGCGCATCGAGCGTCCGGCGCGAGCGTAAGGACGGATCACGTCCGCCAAGGATCAGTTGCTGGGTCTGGACGAAGAACTCGATTTCCCGGATGCCGCCGACCCCCAGCTTGAGGTTCGCGCCCGCCGGATCGAGGCGGTCGGTGACCTTATGCACATGGATCTGGCGCTTGATGGAATGAATATCGGCAATGGCCGGATAGTCGAGACTGCGCCGCCAGATGAAGGGCGACAGGGACTGCATGAACAGTTTGGCCTCAACCGGATCACCGGCCATGGCGCGCGCCTTGATAAAGGCCGCCCGTTCCCAGTTCTGGCCCACGGTTTCGTAATAGTTCAGGGCAAAGGGCACCGCCACCACGGTAGGGGTCGAGGACGGATCGGGCCTCAGGCGCAGATCGACGCGGAACACATAGCCGTCACCGGTTCGGTCAGACAGGATATTCGACACCCGCCGCGCCAGACGATCCACAAAGGGCTGCGGCTCAAGGCCGTCATTGAGCGGCAGTGCCTCAAGCTCACAGAAGAAGGTGATGTCGATGTCCGAGGAATAGTTCAGTTCGCTGGCCCCGTGCTTGCCCATAGCCAGCACGAACAGGCCCGGCATCACCCCGCGCTCTGCGGTCGGGTCATAGGGCTTCAGCCGCCCGCGTTCGCGCTCTTCGCGCACCGCCAGCGCCAGCGCCGCCTCGGTCACCGCATCGGCAAAGCGCGTCAGGGCCGCCGTCACATGATCCAGTCCCCACACGCCCCCCAGATCGGCCAGCGCCGTCAGAAGATGGGTGTCGGCCTTGAGCAGACGCAGGGTCTTCTTGGCGGCATCGGTATCGGGGGGTGTCTCACCGGTCAGGGCCGCCTGAGTCAGGGCTTCGGTGGCCTGTAAAATAACCTTGAAGCGTGCCTCAGGTGCGGCCGACAGGATGTCCCTCAGCCGTTGCGGATCGCGGCGCATCAGCGACCCCAGATAGGGCGAAGACGATACCACAGGTGCCAGAACCGGTTTGGCCCGCTCGAAAAGCTCTGTCCAGCCGTCTGTCGCCGCTTCTTCGGCAATAACCTCGAAACTGTGCGCCACCGCCCCTTCGTTCAGCACAGGGCCACAGGGCGTTAAGCGGTCGATCAGCGGAGCAAACAGTATGTCTTTCATCAACACATTTTCATCAATATATGAGGGTTTGGGGTGAAATCCTCAGACAGGCGGCAGAACCAGAGCGGTTCTCAGGCCCGGCCCCCTGTGTGTATATATATCCTTTTTATAGATTCCGGGGCCTTCGTCTATGGCTAATCGTCCGCCATGTGCGCGGGCCACCGCCGCGACCAGCGACAGGCCCAGCCCCGCCCCCGGCAGGGAACGGCTGTTTTCCAGCCTGACAAACCGCTGGCTGATGCGCCCGCGATCGGCCTCAGGCACCCCCTGCCCCGTATCGGTGACGGAAAATTCGACCTCGCCTGCCGAGGTATGCCTCAGGCGGAAGGTGACGCCACCGGCCTCGGTATATTTGATGGCATTATCGAGCAGATTGGCCAGAGCCTGCGCCAGAAAATCGCGATTGCCACAGACCCGGATGCCGGACGCAAATTCCGTCCCGAACTCAAGCCCCTTGTCCTGCGCCAGCAGCTCGAACAACTCGGCCATGTCACAGGCCAGAGCCTGTGCATCGAAAATCTGCGGCTCAGGGGCCTGACCCTGCGCTTCAAGGCGGGAAATGGCAAACACCGTCTGAAAGGTGCGCAGCACCTGATCCGTATCGGTCAGGGCGCGTTCCAGCACCTCATCCACCAAAGCCTTGTCCGTCCGGCTCTCGTACAGCGCCACCTCCAGCCGCGTCCTCAGGCGTGACAGGGGCGTCCTCAGGTCATGGGCAATGGCGTCACCGGCATATTTCAGATTGCCGATATTGGCTTCCATACGATCGAGCGTGTCATTGATGCGTTCGGCCAGGGCATCAAATTCATCGCCTGAATGACGCAGGGCAACGCGCGCCTTCATGTCGCCGTCCCTGACCGCATCCAGCACCTTCAGCAGGCCATTGACCGCGCGCGACACCTCGCGGTTGATCAGCAGACCGGCCATCAGCCCCAGCACGATCAGCAGGGCCGCCCCGCCCCAGATGGCCTTGACCCCCATATGCCAGCCGCGATCCGCCCATGAGGTATCCATCGCCACATAGAGCCACAGATCCGTCCCCAGACGCACCTGCTGCCCCCGCAGGGCCACGGCCGCACGGCCCTGCATATCCGCCGCCCGCCGGTTCTGCGCCCTGAGGCGACCCTGATCGTCATGCAGGCGTTCAACCATGAACCCGTCGGGGCTGTCGTCACGGGCAATGGCCTGCACCAGCGCCTCAGTGCCCTGTGTGCGGTACAGGCGGGTAAAATGATCCGTGCGCATCCCGACCCGCATATCGGTCAGGGCGCGCGTTTCCGCGGCATTGGCGAAATAGAAATAGCCGAAGATCATACCGGCCACGAGGGCATAGACGACGATGAACAGCCCCGTCAGGCGAAACGGCGTCTGACGCAGAAAACTGCGTCCGTGCGGACGGGAAAGGGCGGCATCGGGCTTTGGCATCAGGGAATGAGCTGATAGCCTTCGCCGCGCACCGTATGCAGCATGGGACGGTCGAAACCCTTGTCCAGCTTGGCCCTCAGGCGCGAAATATGCACATCGATGACATTGGTTTGCGGGTCGAAATGATAGGCCCAGACCTTTTCCAGCAGCAGGGTGCGCGTTACGCTGCGTCCGGCATTGCGCATCAGGAACTCAAGCAGCTGAAACTCACGCGGTTGCAGGTCGATGTCCTGCGTACCGCGCCTGACCACGCGGGTAATCAGGTTCATCTCAAGCTCACCGGCCCTGAGAACGGCCTCAAGCCCGCCAGCACCCGTGTCCTTGCGCCGCGCCAGAGCCTCGACCCGCGCCACCAGCTCGACAATGGCATAGGGCTTGCTGAGATAGTCGTCCGCACCGGCCCTGAGGCCATAGACGCGATCCTCAAGCTCACCCAGCGCGCTTAAAAACAGCACCGGAATGTCTATCCCTTCGCGCCGCGCCGTCTCAAGCAGGGCCACCCCGTCAAGGCCCGGCATCATGCGATCAAGGATGGCTACATCGAACCCGCCCGCGCGCAAGGCCCTGAGGCCGGTTTCGCCGTCATGGGTGACGCTGGCCTGAATCCCCGCTTCGCGCAGGCCCTTTTGCAGGGTCACGGCCGCGTCCCTGTCATCTTCAACGATCAGAACCTGAGTCATCCAACCTCCCCTGTTTTTCAGGGTATAATAAGAAAAAAAGCGGCCCCGTAAACCTGCGGGGCCGCTTATGTTTCTTACGATTTTGTCATTCTTTATTTGAGGGTCAGCGGTACGGGGAAATTGCGTCCCGCACGATTGACCAGCAACAGGACACTGGGGCGGCCCTCGGTCTTGAGATCGGCAACGATCTTGTTCAGGCTCTCGCGGCTGGTGACCGGCAGATTGTTGGCCCGCACGATGACGTCACCGGCATTGAGGCCCTTCTTGCCCGCATCGCTGGCGGTATCCACCTCAACGACCACCAGACCGTTGACCGTGTCGTTCAGACCAAAGCTGCGACGCGCTTCGGCATCGATCGGCGCGACCTTGATGCCCAGCACCGGCTCAAGCCCCCTGGCGTCAGGCGCCGTCGTGCCATTGCCCAGTCCCCTGGCCAGTTCGTCTTCCGACGGACGCAGGGCGGCGGTGATGGTCAGTTTAACCATCTTGCCATTGCGCAGCACCTCAAGGGTTACCTTCTCGCCCGGACGCACATCGGCCACACGACGGGTCAGGTCGGTCGAGGTCTTTATAGTCTCGCCATTGACCTTTTTGACGATATCACCGGCCTGTATGCCCGCCTTTTCCGCAGGCCCGCCCTGAGCCATGTCGGCAATATAGGCCCCGTCCTTGTCGGCCAGAGCCAGACTTTCGGCGATATCATCGGTGACCGGCAGAATCGACACGCCGATATAGCCGCGCTCGATCTTGCCACCGGCAATCAGTTTGGAGGTAATGGCATTGGCTGTATCCGCCGGAATGGCGAAGCCGACACCGGCATTGGCCCCTGAGGGGGTGATAATGGCCGAATTGACGCCGATGACGCGGCCATTGAGGTCAAAGGTCGGGCCGCCGGAATTGCCGCGATTGATGGCCGCATCGATCTGCATATATTCGACATAGCCCTGCGCCCCGTCAGGACGCCCGAAGGCCGAAACGATCCCCGCCGTCGCCGTGCCCGACAGGCCGAACGGATTGCCGACCGCGATCACCCAGTCGCCGACGCGCGGACGGCTGTCGGTTTCAAACGACACGAAGGGGAAGTTGTGGCCATCGACCTTGATGACCGCCAGATCCGTACCTGCATCGCGCCCGATAACCGTGGCCTTCAGCTTCGTCTTGTTGGTCAGCTCGACCGTGATCTCATCGGCATTTTCGATGACGTGATTGTTGGTGACGATATAGCCGTCCGCCGAAATCAGGAAGCCGGAACCGGCCCCGCGCACTTCGGGGGCTTCGGATTGTTCCGGCATACGGAACTCAAAACCCGGAATAGACGGCAGCCCACCCTGCGGCATCTGGGCCTTGCCCTTGGTTTCGATGGACACCACCGCCGGAGACACATGATCGATAATGTCGGCAAAGGACATGGGCGCACCGGCGGGCGGGGCCACGGGCTTGACCTCTGCGGTTTTCAGCAGCGTCGCGCCGTCATAGCCGTTACTGCCAAAACCGGAAACAGCGGCACCGGCCACCGCCGCGCCCAGCATCAGCCCGCCGACCACACCGGCGGCTGTACCCTTGTGCTTGAATACCGTGTTCAGAAACCTGTTCCCCATTATCGATCCTACTTCATTCGTTGGTATATGCTGGCTGCTAACATAGGCGCTTTTCGCCCCCAGACCAGAGACGAATCCGGCCCTGAGGCATTTTAAGGCGACTTTTCAGAAGTTAAGGCCGTCGATAAGGCGAAATAATGACGTCAGGATGACCGGTTGGTGTCGTCGGTCAGCAGGGCCTCAAGCCGGGCCAGTTCTTCAGGGGAGAGTTCTTCGGGTGACAGGTCGTCGGGCGCCGTTATTCCGGTCTTACGCGGCAGACGAATGAAAATAACGCCGCCAATAATCAGCACGACCACCGGCAGAAACCACAGGGCCAGGGTCGCCGGTGTAAGCGCCGGACGAAACAGCACATAGTCGCCATAGCGGTTGCGCAATATCTCACGGATGTCCCCGTCGCTCAGGCCGTCGCGGATATGCAGGCGGATGTCACGGCGCATATCGGCGGCAATATCGGCGCTTGAGGCGGCGATGTTCTCGTTCTGACAGACGACGCAGCGCACTTCGCGATACAGGCGGTGGGCGCGCGCCTCCTGATCGGGGTCGGCCATGATTTCCGACGGCAGCACGGCGGCGGCCACCTGCGTCAGGCCAAACAGCAACGCCAGAAGGATCAGCAATCTGCGGGTCATGCCTTTTTGCCTTTCGCCGCCACACCCAGACGCAAACGACGGTCGCACAGGGACAACAGCCCCCCCAACGCCATCAGCAACGGCCCGAAAAAGATCAGCCGCGCCCAGGGATTATACAGCGCCCTGACCTGCCAGAGCTGACCTTTTTCACTCAGGGCCGGTTCACCCAGCACGAAATACAGGTCGCTCAGGGGCTTGAAGCACAGGGCGACCTCGGTGGTCACGCTGCCCGAAGCGGCATAGAACCGGCGCTCGGGCCGCGCCTCACAGACCACACCGCGCGCGCTGCGCACCGTGATCTGCGCCCGGTCGGCATCATAGTTCGGCCCCTCAACCTGATCGACGGCCTTCAGTTCGACGCGATAGGCCCCCAGTGTCAGGGCCTGCCCCACTGCTATATTATCGACCGAACTGAGCCTGGTGTTGGTTTCCACCACCGCCCCCAGCACGAACAGGCCCAGCCCGATATGCGCCAGTATCATGCCATGCGTCGCCAGAGGCAGGCTGCGGAACCGCCGCCAGACCTCTGCTGCCGGAACCCTGAACATCTGTGTGCGTTCGATGAGCAGGCGCAGGCTACCCAGTATGACCCAGCCGCCGAGCAGGAACCCTGTCCCCAGACTGAGGCCCTTCAGGCCCGTCAGGTCGTGCGTCAGCGCCACCCCTATGGCCGCCAGCAGCACACTCAGAGCCGCCGCCAGCACCAGTTGCTTCCAGACGACCCCAAGCGTGCCGCGCTTCCACGCCAGAAGCCCCGCAAACGGCAGCAAGAGCATCGCCACCCCCATGGCCGGTACGAAACTCAGGAGGTAATAGGGTTCACCCACCGATATGGCCTTACCCGTCATGGCCTCCATCAGCAGCGGATAGAGCGTCCCCAGACAGACACTGGTCAGGGCGACGAAGATCAGCAGATTGTTCAGCACCAGCGCCGCTTCACGGCTGATACTGGCAAAGACCCCGCCCGAACTGAGCGATCCGGCCCTGAGGCCATAGAGGGTGAAACCGGCCCCTGCGGTGACGAACAGGATGATCAGCAGCAGGATACCGCGCTGCGGATCGACGGCAAAGGCGTGTACCGAGGTCAGTACGCCTGAGCGCACCAGAAACGCCCCCATCATCGAGAAGGTAAAGGCCAGAAGCGCCAGAAACACCGTCCACGCCTTCAGCGCATCGCGCTTTTCCATGACGATAGCGCTGTGCAGCAGGGCCGTCGCCGCCAGCCAGGGCATGAAGGAGGCATTTTCCACAGGATCCCAGAACCACCAGCCGCCCCAGCCCAGTTCGTAATAGGCCCAGAACGACCCCAGCGCGATCCCCAGCGTCAGGAACACCCATGCCGCCAGTGTCCATGGCCTGACCCAGCGCGCCCATGACCGGTCGAGCCGCCCGTCGATCAGGGCGGCGACGGCAAAGGAAAATACTACAGACATGCCGACATAGCCGAGATACAGAAGCGGCGGATGGAAGGCCAGAGCCGGATCCTGAAGCATCGGATTGAGCGAATTGCCCTCGAACGGCACCGGATCGAGACGCGCCAGCGGATTGGAGGAAAACAGGGTAAAGCCGGTGAACATGGCCCCCAGAAGCGCCTGAACCCCCAGCACCTTGTGCCGGAGACTGTCGGGCAGGCTGCGCCCGAACAGAACGATCAGCGCGCCGTAGCACAACAGGATCAGGCACCACAGAAGCATCGAGCCTTCGTGACTGCCCCATGCGCCGGAAATCTTGTACAGAAGCGGCTTCAGCGTATGGGAATTATGCGCCACATTGGCCACGGAAAAATCCGAGGTCAGAAAGGCATGGAGCAGGGCGGCAAAGGACAGGCTCACCGCCAGAGCCGCACTGAGGGACAGGCCTTCGCTCAGGCGCTCAACGCCGCGAAAAGCGCGCAACTGCCCCGCCAGCACCAGCAGCACCTGCGCCACACACAGCACAAAGGCCAGCCCCAGAGCAAAGGTGCCCAGTTCCGCCATCATTGCACCGCCCCCGATGCGCTCGCCCCGAACGGTTGCGGGGCGGCCTTTGGCTGTGTCGCTTCGGGCCGCCATTCGCCCTGGGCCTCAAGGGCCTTCTGCACGTCCTTGGGCATATAGGTTTCATCATGTTTGGCCAGAACCGTGCGCG
>Ga0222423_1000570_pt1 | contig 23640 bp, 21 predicted proteins | sample 3A0metagenome_FD_182472 | JGI IMG/M metagenome (GOLD analysis project Ga0222423, IMG submission 182472) | Enriched microbial communities from leaf-cutter ant dump, University of Wisconsin, Madison, United States - 3A0 (version 2) | ecosystem: Environmental > Terrestrial > Nest > Insects nest >...
CGCCCATGCCCTGACGCAAAAGATACTGTCCCGCCGGGCGCACCGCACTGTTCCACGCGGCGCACTTCCGCGCCGGGCGCTTTGGGCCCATATTCCAGGGGCATGCCGTCCGATAGTGGCGGCGCACCACCCGAGGAGTCCCGTATGCCGTCGTCCACCACCGCCCTGATGCCCATCCTGCGGGCCCAGTTGCTGGGTCCGCAGTGGCCCACGATGGACCCGTTTCTTTTCTGCGCCCACCATGACGATGCCTACCCCGCCGGCAACGCCGCGTTCGGCCCGGCCGTGCCCATCGACGACCGCGAGATCGGCAGCGACTTCAGCCGCAAGGACGGCTGGAGCATGTACCACGGCGACACCGTGCCCGGCTTTCCCGGCCACCCGCACCGCGGCTTCGAGACCGTGACGCTGGTGCGCAAGGGCCTGATCGACCATTCCGACTCGCTGGGCGCGGCCGCGCGCTTCGGCGGCGGCGACGTGCAGTGGGTCACGGCCGGCAAGGGCATCGTGCATTCCGAGATGTTCCCGCTGCTCAACGCCGACGAGCCCAACCCGCTGGAGCTGTTCCAGATCTGGCTGAACCTGCCCGCGCGCAACAAGATGGTGGCGCCGCACTTCACGATGTTCTGGAACGAGCGCATCCCGCGCCTGGTGCACCACGACGCGGCCGGCCGCGAGACCACGGTGACGGTGGTGGCCGGCGCCCTGCCCGGTGCGCCCGGGCCGCTGGCGCCGCCGCCCGAGTCCTGGGCCTCGCAGCCCGAGGCCGACGTGGCCATCTGGACGCTGCGCCTGGAGCCCGGCGCGCAATGGACGCTGCCCGCCGCGAAGGGGGCGGGCACGCAGCGCATGCTGTACTTCTTCGTGGGCGACAGCCTGCGCGTGGGCCCGCAGGACGTGGACCGCCATGCCGCGCTGCAGGTGCGTGCCGAACAGGACTGGCTGCTGACCAACACCGGCGCCGCCGCCGTGGAATGCCTGGTGCTGCAGGGCCGGCCCATCGCCGAGCCCGTGGCGCAGTACGGCCCGTTCGTGATGAACACGCAGGCCGAGATCATGCAGGCCATGAACGACTACCGCCGCACCCAGTTCGGCGGCTGGCCGTGGCCGGAGCAGGACCCGGTGCACGGCACCGAGGCGCGGCGCTTCGCGCGCTACCCGGGCCAGGCCGATGAAGAGCGGCCGGGCGAGGAGGCCGTGGCCGCCGGGTAGCGGGCGGCTGGGCGGCGCGGGTCGTGGACAATCCGGGGTCCCGATCCGCGTCGCTTGAAAGACCTATGAACATCACCAAAGACACCGCCGTCACCATCACCTACAAGGTGGCCACGCCCCAGGGCAAGCCGCTGGACTCCGGCAACCTGGCCTACCTGCACGGCGGCTACGAGAACATCTTCCCCAAGGTCGAGGCCGCGCTCGAAGGCCAGGCCGCGGGCTTCTCCACCACGCTGCAGCTGGCCGTGGAAGACGCCTTCGGCGCGCGCGACGAAAGCCTGGTGCGCACGATTCCCAAGGCCGAGTTCCCGCCCGGCGTGAAGGTGGGCGGCCAGCTGCAGGGCGTGGGCAACGACGGCCAGCCCGCCGTGTTCAACGTCGTCAAGATCAAGGGGCTCGAGGTGCACCTGGACGGCAATCACCCGCTGGCGGGGCAGGCGCTCACTTTCAGCTGCAAGGTCACGGGCGTGCGCGCCGCCACGCCCGAGGAGATCGCGCACCGGCACGTGCACGGCGCGCACGGGCATCACCACTAAGGGACGGCGGGCGTCTCCGCAGCCGGGGCGGGTGCCAGGGCCGGCGCGTCAGAGGGCTGGGGCGCCGACAGGGCCTCGCCCTTGCGCCGGGGGATGTACTCCCCGTCCAGCAGCGCCTCGATGCGCGCGAAGATCTCGTGGCGCGAGAAGGGCTTCTTCATGAAGTCGTCCGCGCCGATGCGGTCGGCATAGAACTGCTCGGTGGCGTGCTCGTTGCCGCTGATCATGATCACGGGGATGTGCTGCGAGGCGGGCATCTTGCGGATGGTGCGCAGCGCGTTGAACCCGTTCATGCCCGGCAGGATGATGTCCAGGAAGATCAGCTCGGGCGGGTCCTGGTCGATCAGGGTCAGGCCGTGCTCGGCGTCCAGGGCCTCGCGGGTTTCGTAGCCCGCCGAGCGCAGCACCTTGCGCAGGGCCGCCACCACGGTGGGCGAGTCGTCGATGATCAGCGCCCGGGTGCCCTTGCGCGCGTTGACGCGCTTGCGCTTGCGCCGCTCCACGGGCGCGGAGGCCTGCGCGGGGGGCGCTCCGGGCCGGTCCGCCGGCTTGTTGCGCACGCTGCCCAAAAGCCGGTCGAAGATGCTCATGGTGCTGTCTCGTTTCTTTCCTGGGTTCAACATGGCGAGTATCCCAGATGCGACGTCTTCCCCCGGGATTGCTTCTGAATTGGTAGCTGCCAGCGCTTGTCCAGCAAGCGCTGGAGGCCGAAAATACCCTTGATTCACCGGGCCGCGATGCGCCGGCGCGGCGTGGTGGCCCCGGCCGCCACCATGCGCGCGCTGCGCCCGGGCGCGTCCTGGGCCAGCTCGCTGATCAGCGTGGCCTCGGGCAGGTTGTGCCAGTAGCGCCGGGGCATTTCCTTTTTCATCATGTCCAGCTTGAGGCGGGCGGGGTTGAAGATGTGGCGGTAGTAGGTGAGCCACAGGGCCTCGCCCGCGTCGGGCGGCGGCGCGTCGCTGCGCCGGGCGCCGGGGCCGGTGTGCAGCGTCTCGCCGTCCCAGCGCACGCTGGCGTCGGGCGTGAGGATGGCCCAGCGCATCTGCGTGAAGCGGCGCACGAAGAAGCCCGCGTTGGCCTCGGTGATGTAGTGGTCGGGCTCGAACCAGGCCACGTGCAGGGTCTGCCCGCCCTCGTCCGCCACGGGGCGAAAGCGCACGAAGGCGTGCATCTTGTGCATGTCGCGCGCCACGGCGCGGGCCATGCGCCGGGCCTGCAGGCGGTCGGCGTCCAGCGGGTCGCGGCGCAGCGCGTCTTCGTGCGCCATGCGCCACAGCAGGCGGTACATGAGCGCGAAGCGCGCCGGGTCGCGGTGCAGCACCAGGGTTTCGCACAGGCGCACGAAGGCGGCGGGGACCTGGGGCGCGGGGTGCAGGGCGGGCAGCGCGGCAATGCCGCCGCCCTCTGCTTCGCCGGTGCCGAAGAGGCCGCCTGCGGCATCGCCCGCCACGCGCCAGTCCACCTGCCCGGGCGGCACGCCGGCCTGCGCCAGCGCGCGCGCCGCGTGGCGAAAGCCCGGCCAGTCGGTGGGGTCCGGCAGGGTGACGGTGTGGCGCGCCATCATTCGAACAGCCCGCGCTGGCGGGGCGGCGGGGCCAGGCGGGCGGCCAGGTCGGCGGCCTCCAGCGCGCGGCCGGGGCGGTGGTCGGCCGCCTCGACGAAGGGCAGCACCTTGGCGAGCGGCACGCGCAGCCGCGCCAGGTCGGCATGGCGCACGCGCCGCACGCGGCGTGCGGCCAGCAGGCGGTCCACGGCGGTCACGCCCAGGCCGGGCACGCGCAGCAGCAGTTCGCGCGGCGCGGTGTTCAGGTCCACCGGGAAGCGCTCGCGGTGCGCCAGGGCCCAGGCCAGCTTGGGGTCCATGTCCAGCGCGAGCATGCCGCCGCCGGCGCCTTGCGGCGCGGGCACGATCTCCTCGTGCGCGAAGCCGTAGAAGCGCATCAGCCAGTCGGCCTGGTACAGCCGGTGCTCGCGCACCATGGGCGGCGCGGCCAGCGGCAGCGCGCGGGCCGCGTCGGGAATGGGGCTGAAGGCCGAGTAGTACACGCGCCGCAGCCGGTGGCGGCCGTACAGCCGCGCGCTGGCGGCGAGGATGGTGCGGTCGTCGGCGGCGTCGGCCCCCACGATCATCTGCGTGCTCTGGCCGCCTGCCGCGAACGGCGGGGCGCTGGCTCTGCGGGGTCGCAGCGACGTGGCCGGCGCGGCCGCCTGCGCAGCGCGGGCGGCGCGGGCCTCGCGGATGTGCACGGCCATGCGCGCCATGGAGCGGTCGATGGCGGCGCCGTTCTTCTCGGGCGCGAGCGCGGCGAGGCCCTCGGCCGTGGGTAGCTCGATGTTGATGGACAGCCGGTCGGCGTAGCGCCCCGCGCGCTGCAGCAGCTCGGGCGCGGCGTCGGGGATGGTCTTGAGGTGGATGTAGCCGCGGAAGTCGTGCTCCTCGCGCAGCACGCGGGCCACCTCCACCACCTGCTCCATGGTGTAGTCGGGGCTCTGGATGATGCCGCTGGACAGGAACAGCCCCTCGATGCAGTTGCGGCGGTAGAAGTCGAGCGTGAGCGCCACCACCTCGGCCACGCTGAAGCGGGCGCGCGGCACGTTGCTGGTCACGCGGTTCACGCAGTACAGGCAGTCGTACTGGCAGTAGTTGGTGAGCAGTACCTTGAGCAGCGAAATGCAGCGCCCGTCCGGCGCATAGCTGTGGCAGATGCCCATGCCCTCGGTGGAGCCCATGCCGCGCCCGCCCACCGAGTCGCGCGGCGCGGCGCCGCTCGATGCGCAGGAGGCGTCGTACTTGGCCGCATCGGCCAGGATGGCGAGTTTGGACTGTAAATTCACTGGATGAATTTACAGTATTTTCAAATCCCCGGCCAGCCTTGACGATTCAGCTTGCTCCTGAAAGAAGAGCTGCTTGCGCTTTCCCAGAAAGCGCTGGAGGCCAAAAAGGCTTCAAACTTTGGGGGCCGTGCTACGCCACGGCCTCCAGCGCCAGCACCGCCGTGGCCGTGTTCGAGATGGGGATGTGGTAGTTGCCGTGCACGCGGCGCACGCCCGGCGCCGCCGCGGCCAGGGCGCCGCGCATGGCCAGCCACATCAGCAGCTCCACGCCCTGGGTGCCGGTCTTTTCCACCAGCTCGTGCACGCTGAACTGCGTGGCCCATTCGGGGTTGGTGGCCAGGCTTTCGACGAACTGCAGGTCGAAGGCCTTGTTGATGAAGCCCGCGCGCTCGCCGTCGAGCTGGTGGCTGAGGCCGCCCGAGGCGATCACGGCCACCTTCTTGCCGCTGTCCCAGCGCTGGATGGCCTCGCCCACGGCCCTGCCCAGGGCATAGCAGCGCTTGGCGGACGGCAGCGGGAACTGTACGGTGTTGATGCACACCGGCACCACGGTCACGGGGCAGTCGCCCTCGGGCCAGAAGAGCTTGAGCGGCAGGGTGCAGGCATGGTCCACCAGCATTTCCTGGCAGGTCACCACGTCGAACTCCTGGTCGATCAGGTGGTTGATGAGGTGCCACGACAGGTCCACCTCGCCCGCGAACGGCGGCAGCGTGGGGATGCCCCAGCCCTCGTCGGCGTTGTGGTACTGCGGCGCGGCGCCCACGGCGAAGGTGGGCATCTTGTCCAGGAAGAAGTTCAGGCCGTGGTCGTTGTAGAACATCACGACCACGTCGGGCTTCTGCGCGTGCAGCCACTGGCGGATGGGCGGGAATCCGTCGAAGAAGGGCTTCCAGTACGGGTCCTGCTGCAGGCCCTTGTGGATGGCACCGCCGATGGCGGGGATGTGCGAGGTGCCGAGGCCGCCGATGAGTCGTGCCATGGTGTGTGTCTCCCTGTTTACCGGCCTGCGGCCACGAGCTTGGCCTTGAACTGTTCCTTGGTCATGCCCGTCTGCTGCGCGCCGATGTCCTGCATGTCCAGCTTGAAGATGCCCGCGAACTTGGCGAGGTAGTAGGCGTTGCCGCCCGCCGCGATGAGCTGCAGCACGTTGCGCGCGCGGATGGCGGCGGCCTGCGCTTCGTTCAGGCCGTACTGGCGCATGTACGCCTCTTCGTCGGCCACGAAGGCCTGGCGGTTGGCCTCGTCGTTGAACGAGAAGCACATCTTGTTGAGCGCATAGCCCTTGCGGGCCTGGGCGCCGTCGAACGGCGTGGTGCCGGCGATGGGGGGCAGGGTGGCGGTGGTCACTTTGTCTCCGGGGCTTGATGTGGATCAGGCCGCAGTGTCGGGCGCGCATTGCCAAAGATGAAGGGGGCAAACATCATCGAATGCATGAGCCGATTCGATGGGTCCGACCTGGACGGGCGCCTTCTGCAACTGCTGCTGGCCGTGCTGGAGACGGGCAGCATCACCGCCGCCGCGGCGCGCCTGGGCGTCACGCAGTCGGCCGTGAGCCACCTGCTGGACAAGCTGCGCGCCATCACCGGCGACCCGCTGTTCGTCAAGCGCGGGCGGGGCATCGTGCCCACCGCGCACGCGGAAAGCCTGGCCGCCCCGGCGCGCGAGCTGCTGCGGCAGATGGGGCAGTTCGCGCAGGGCGCAGCGTTCGACCCGGCCCGCTGGCATGCCGACCTCACCATCGCGGCCAACGACTTCCAGCGCGACCTGCTGCTGCCGCCCCTGGCTGCGCGGCTGCGCGGGGCGGCGCCGGGCGTCACGCTGCGCATCGTGCCCAGCGGCGCGCCCGGCACCGAGCTGCTGCGCTCGGACGCCTGCCAGCTCGTGGTCAGCCCGCGCCCGCCCGACGGCACGGACATCCTGCAAAAGCGTTTGTTCGAGGACGAATACCGCGTGTTCTACGACCCGGCGGTGCGCACCGCGCCCGCGTCCGCGCAGGAATACTTCGCGGCCGGGCACGTCACCGTGGCTTATGAAGCGCACCGCGGCCTGGAGCTGGACCGGCAGCTGGCCGCACGCGGCGTGCACCGCCGCTTCGCCGTGCGCGTGCCGGGCTTCGCGGCGCTGCCGGCCTTCGTGCGCGGCACGCCGCTGCTGACCACCGCGCCGTCGCTGCTGGCGCGCACCGCGCTGTCGGCGCTGGCCAGCGCGCCGGTGCCCGTGGACTGCCCGCGGCTGCCGATGTACCTGGTCTGGCACATGCGCTACCAGCAGGACGCCGCCCACCGGTGGCTGCGCGCGCAGCTGGAGGCGGTGGCGGGGGCCGCTCTGGCGCTGGAGGGCTAGGCTTTCTCTTCCGCCTTCTTCTCTTTGGACAATGCTTGCCGCAGCAGCCGCGCGGCCCGCGCGCGCAGGGGCGACGGGCGGGGGCCGGGCCGCGCGCCGGCCTTGGCCTGCTCGCAGGCGGCCAGGAAGTCCTGCAGGATCGCGGTGTCGTCCAGCGTGTCCGAGCCGCTCTTGTGGAACTCGGGGTGCCACTGCGTGGCGGCGATGTAGCCGCGCCCCGGCGCGCTCTGCAGGCGGATGGCCTCGGGCACGCCGTCGGGCTCGCTCAGGGCCTCGACGACGAAGTCGGGCGCCACCCGCTTGATGCCCTGGTGGTGGATGCTGTTGACGCGCGCGCGCGGCTTTTCGGGGTACAACTGCGCCAAGCGCGTGCCGGGCACGATCTGGATGTCGTGGAAATGCTGGTCGTAGGCCGAGGCGTTGCGGTGCTGCAGCGCGCCGGGGTGCTGGGTCTCGATGTCCTGATAGAGCGCGCCGCCGAACGCCACGTTGATCAGCTGCAGCCCCCGGCAGACGCCGAAGATGGGCTTGCGCACCTCGGCGAAGGCCTTCACCACGGCCAGGTCGTACAGGTCGCGCACGCGGTCGCCGATCCATTCCTCGCGCAGCGGCTCCTCGCCGTAGTTACCGGGCCACACGTCAGCGCCGCCGTGCATGACCACGCCGTCCAGCCACTCGGCGTAGTGCGCCAGCGTCACGTCGCCGCGCGCCGTCTCGCCGGTGGGGCAGGGCACCATCACCACCATCGCGCCGGCCGACATGATCCAGTGGGCGATGGACTGCTCGACGTACTGCAGCGTCTTGCCGGTGAACAGGGGGCGGTGGGGGTCGGCGTGCTGGAAGCAGGCGGACAGGCCGATCTTGAGGCGGGGAGGGGCAGCGGACATGGGGCGAAGGCTCCGGGCGGTGTGCCGGTGGTGCGGTGGACGGGACGACAACGGGTAGCTCAATTTGTAGCACCGGCCCCGCGCCCCGTCTGTAGGAAAGCGGCTCGCCGGCCCGCCTGCCCCGCGCCGGCGGCTTCGCGGCCCTGCAGACTGTGGCTTTCTTCATGAAACGGAGCCCGCCTCCCCCCGAGGGGGAGGGTGCGCGCGCGGCGGTGCTCGCGATAATTTCCTAGGACTTACGCAAACAAGGATGCAACAGCGGTCTTGCCATAGGGCAAACGCCTTGCCTGAACCCGTTTTGCGTAAGTCGTGTTTCCGTCGCCATCGGGCGCCAGGGAGGGGGCGTCCGTGCCGCGCTCCCGGAATGCCTTCCCCGAAAGCCGATCCATGCCCCACAAGAAGACACCGATCCGCCTGGCGGCGCTGGCCGCCGCCCTGGCCCTGGCCTGGCCGCTGCACGCCCAGGCCGCCGTGCCCGCGGGCGCCGCCGCCGAAATCGTCAGCCTGCAGGGCGCGGGCGACCAGCGCGCCGCCGCCGCGCCCGACTGGCAGCCCGCCCGCCCGGCCCAGGCGCTGGCCTCGGGCGACTTCGTGCGCACGCGCCAGGCCGCCAAGATGGCCCTGCTCTTCGCCGACGACACGCAGCTGCGCCTGCACCAGAACACGGTGCTGCAGGTCAAGGGCGTGGCCACGCCCGCGCAACCAGTGACCACGCTGCTGCTGAACGCCGGCCGCGCCTGGACGCAGACGCGCCGCGCCGACGGCAGCCGCCTGAACCTGGAAACCCCGGCCGCCACCGCCGCCATCCGGGGCACGGACTGGGACCTGGCCGTGGAGGACGACGGGCGCACGCTGCTCACGGTGCTGTCGGGCACGGTGGAGTTCGGCAACGCCCAGGGCCAGGTGTCCGTGGGCCCCAACGAGGCCGCCCTGGCCGAGGTGGGCAAGGCCCCGGTCAAGCTCGTGCTGAGCCAGCCGCGCGACCGCATCCAGTGGGTCAACGCCCTGCGCGCCGACCCCCGGCCGCACTTGGCCGCCGTGCCGCCGCCGCCCGCACCCGTGCCCGCGCCCTGGGCCGAGACCCTGCGCGCCGCCGACGCGCTGCAGGCGGGCGACGTGCCCGCCGCGCGCGCCCTGCTCGCGCGCTTGCTTGCAGCGCCCGCCAGCGCCCCGCTGCCCGCGTGGCTGATGCAGTCCGACCTGCAGCTCATGGACGGCGACGGCACTGCCGCCGCCGAAACGCTGCGCGCCGCCCTGCAGCAGCACCCCGCCCACCCCGCGCTGGTGGCGCAGCTGGCGCGCGTGCAGTTGCTGACCGACCGCGTGGAGGACGCCACGGCCACGCTGGCCGGCGCGCCCCCCGCGCCGGACGCGAACATCGCCCTGGTGCGCGCCGAACTGGCCCGCCGTCGGGGCGACGCGCCCGGCACCCTGGCGGCCTACGCCGAGGCCACGCAGCTGGCGCCCCAGGACGCGCGCGGCTGGCAGGGCCTGGGCAGCGCCCACACCGAACGCGAGGACCCCGGCCCCGCGCGCGACAACCTGCGGCGCGCGCTGGCCCTGGCGCCCCAGGCGTCCGGCGCTGTATCAGGTGTCTATGGGGAGCTGGGCACGCTGGAGACCTTCGTCAACCAGTTCACCGAAGCGGGCGCGGCCTTCGCCACCGCCCTGGGCGACAACCCGGCGGACTACGTGGCCCTCACCGGCCAGGGCCTGCTGCACCTCAAGCAGGGGCAGCCGGAGCAGGCGCTGGACGCCTTCCTGCGCGCGGGCGTGATGGAGCCGCGCTACGCCCGCGCCAAGACCTGGACGGCCGTCGCCTACTACCAGCTCGGCCGCCACCAGGACGCGCTGGCCACCCTGCACCAGGCGCGCCGCCTGGACGACAAGGACCCCGTGCCCTACATGCTGCTCGCGCAGATCCACACCGACCTGTTCCAGCCCGGCGAGGCGGTGGAGGCCGCCCGCGCGGCGGTGGAGCGCATGCCCTACCTCAAGTCGCTGAACCAGGTCGCCAACGACCAGAAGGGCAGCGCCAACCTGGGCGCCTCGCTCGCGTTCTTCGGCATGGAGGACTGGGCGATGGAGCTGGCGCAGCAGAGCTTCTACCCCTACTGGGGCGGCAGCCATTTGTTCCTGGCGGACCGCTACGCGGGCGAGTTCAACAAGAACTCGGCGCTGTTCCAGGGCTTCCTCACCGACCCCATGGCCTTCGGCGCGAGCCAGCGCTATGCGTCGCTGCTGCAGCAGCCGGGGGCGCACGGGGCGCTGGGCATCACGCTGGACCGCGAGTTCTACCGCATGCACGCGCCCTCGGTCACGCTCAACGGCATGGACAACAGCCACGTGCCCGTGTCGTGGTTCTTCAAGGCGCAGTCGGCCGACGCGAGCAGCTATCCGTTCGACCTGCAGGTCAACGACGCGCCCGCCGTGCGGGGCGGCTACGGCGACGTGCGCGCGCGGGCCGTGACGGTGGGCGCGGGCATGCAGCCCACGGAGCGCATCAACCTGTTCGCCTACCTGAACCAGTTCGACATGCGCCTGGCCAGCCAGAACCTGTTCGAGACCGCCCTGGACAACAAGACCACGCAGGGCGCCCTGGGGCTGTCCTACCGCTGGGGGCCGACCGAGCAGACCTGGATCAAGCTGGGCCGCAGCGTGGAAAACCTGGAGCTGCTGCGCTACCCCACGGCCTACATCGAGCGGCCCTTCGCGAGCCTGATGGGCGTGAGCAGCGCGCCGCACAAGCAGTTCAGCGACCTGCAGCTGCGCCACACGCTGGACACCGCGCCCGGCAGCCGCTGGAGCGTGGCGCTGGAGCACGTGCGCGAGCGCCAGAACAACCTGATCGGCGGCGAGGCGCTCGTCGAGGCTGACATCCCGGGCGTGGGGCTCTACCGCGACTACCTGCTCGTGGGCGGCTACAACCACGTGGACCGCCGCTACACCGGCCTGACCCTGGCCACCACCCAGCGGCTGGACGACGCGCTGAGCCTGGACGCCGCGCTGGGCCTGCAGCAGATACGCCACCGCGTCGACGGGCTCACGCAGAGCTACATCGTGGGCCTGGACATCTTCAACGAAGAGCAGGCGCGCCGCGCCGAGACGGAGCGCGTGGCCACGCCGCGCGTGGGCCTGGTGTGGCAGCCCGCCGCCGGCACGACGGTGCGCATGGCCTACCAGGACTGGCTGCGGCCGCTCAGCGTCTCCACCCTCACCAGCGTGGAAACCGCCGGCATCCCCGTCGAGGACCGCCTGGTCGAGGCGGGTGGGCGCCACAAGCGCACCGTGGCGCAGATGGGCATGGAGCTGGGCGCCAGCACCTTCCTCAGCCTGCATGCCAGCCACCTGCGTGTGCGCAACCCCGGCACCGTGGGCGTGGACATGCGCACCCCCAGCCTGCCGTTCCTGGAGGAGATGCGCAACGCGCAGCTCGTCAACCTCTCCACCACCGACCTGCTGGAAGACACGCCCAGCTTCGATGCGGGCACGCTCGACACGCTGGGCGCGGGCGTCAACCGCATCCTCGACCGGCGCTGGTCGGCGTACGGAAAATACCTCTACCAGGGCAGCGAGAACCGCAGCCATGACACCGGCGCCGTCCTGGGCCGCATCCCCTACATACCGCGCCACACCGTGGTGCTGGGCACCACCTGGGCCAGCGCGCAGCGCGTGTACCTGAGCGGCCGCGTGGTGTACCGGTCCGAGCGCTTCGAGGACAAGGAAAACCTCACGCGTCGCCCGCCGGGCTGGAGCCTGGACCTGATGGGCTTCTGGGAGTCGCAGGACAAGCACTGGGTGATCGGCGCGGCCGCGCTCAATCTGTTCGGCCCCAAGAGCGACCGCACCAAGGCCCGCTATGTCCTGGATGCGCGCTACCGCTTCTAAGACAGCGCCGTGGGCGGCCTGCGCCCTGGCGCTGCTGCTGGTCGGAGCCGCCACCTTCAGCCGCCCCTGGCACGCGCTGGAGTTCAAGACGTTCGACGTGCTGACCGCGCTCACCGCGCCGGGCCGCAGCGCGCTGCCCGTGGTCATCCTGGCCATCGACGAACCCACGTTCCAAGAACTGGGGCAGGCCTGGCCCTTCCCGCGCAGCGTGCACGCGCAGCTGCTGCGGCGCCTGCACGCAGACGGGGCGGCGGCCGTGGGGATGGACGTGGTCTTTGCCGACCCCACGTCCGAGGCCGAGGACGCCGCGCTGGCCGCCGCCATCCAGGGCGCCGGCCCCGTGGTGCTGGCCTCCACGCGCGAGAAGATCGACAACGGCAACGCATCGCTGTGGATGGACGTGCTGCCGCTGCAGCGCCTGCTGGACGCGGGCGCCGAGGCGGGCGACGCGGGCGTGGAGCCCGACGACGACTTCGTGGTGCGCCGCGCCCCGGCCGCCGGCGAGGGCTTTGCCCAGCGCCTGGCGCAGCGCGCCGCACGGGGGCAGGCGTTGCAGCCCTTCGACTGGATCGGCTACCGGGGCCCGCGCGGCACCTACGACACGCGCTCGTACTACCAGGCGCTCGCGCCCGGCTTGCTGCCGCCGGGCTTCTTCAAGGACAAGATCGTGCTCGTGGGCCGCTCCGCGCGCACGGCCACGGAGTTGGCGCGCTCGCAGGCGGACCTTTTCAACTCGCCCTTCGGCACCCTGGGCGGCGACCGGCTGTTCCCGGGCGTGGAGCTGCAGGCCACGCTGGTGGACAACCACCTGCACGGCGGCGGGCTGCGCAGTGTGTCCGAAGGCTGGGCCTGGGCGCTGCTGGCCGTGCTTGCGCCCGTGCTGCTGTGGGCCAGCCGCAGGCTGCACCCCGCGTTCGCTGCGGCGCTGACGGCCGCATTGGTGCTGGGTATGGTGGGCGCGTCGTGGTGGCTGTTCGCCGCGTGGCGCCTGTGGTGGCCGCCGCTGCTGCCCATGGCGGGCGCCGTGGCCGTCTATGGCACCACGGCCCTGGCGGGCTACGCCCTGGCCCGCCAGCGCGCACGCCAGACGCGCGCCATGTTCGCGCAGTACGTGCCGCCCGCCGTGGTCGAGCGCCTGATCGCGCAGCCCGAGCTGATGCGTCTGGGCGGCGAGGCGCGCGAGGTCACGCTGATGTTCACCGACCTGGCCAGCTTCACCACGCTGTCCGAGCAGTTGACGGCCGAGCAGACGGTGGAGGTGCTCACCGGCTATTTCAACGCCATGACGCCCATCGTGCACGCCAGCGGCGGCACGGTGGACAAGTTCATCGGCGACGCCGTGATGGCCTTCTGGGGCGCGCCGCTGCCGGACGAGCGCCATGCCGTACACGCGGTGCGCGCCGCCATCGCCATGCAGCAGGCCATGCAGCCGCTGGTGGCCGACCTCGCCGCGCGCGGACTGCCGCCCATCCATATGCGCATCGGCCTGCACACGGGGCGGGTGGTGGTGGGCAACGTGGGGTCGGCGCAGCGGTTTTCGTACACGGCCATCGGCGATGCGGTGAACCTGGCGGCGCGGCTGGAGGGCGCGAACAAGGCGTTCGGCACCGGCATCCTGCTGTCGGCCGCCACGGCGGCGCAGCTGCCGCTCGACGTGGCGCTGCGCGCGCTGGACGACGTGGTCGTGAAGGGCAAGAGCGAGGCGGTGCGCGTGTTCACGCCCTGCGACGACGCCGTGGTGCGCGAGGCCAGCGCGGCGGCGCTGGATGCCTTCCATGCGCGGGATTGGGACGAGGCAGAGCGGCAGTTGGCGCAGGTGCTGGGGCGCCTGCCCGATGACCCGGCTGCGCTGCGGCTGCTGGAGCGCATCGCGGCGGCGCGCTGCCTGCCGCCAGGGGCGGATTGGTCGCCCGCCGTGGCGCTGGACAAGCTTTAAGCCAAATCGGCCTCCAGCGCTTATCCAGCAAGCGCTGGCAGCTATGAAATCAGGAGTTTCTTAGAGATCCAGCACCAGGCATTGGCTGCGCGCGCGGGAGCAGCACGGCATGAACTGCTCGTTGGCCGCCTTCTCCTCGTCCGTCAGATACATGTCCCGGTGGTCCACCTCGCCCTCCAGCACGCGCGTGAGGCAGGTGCCGCACACGCCCTGCTCGCAGGACGTGAGGATGTCGATGCCATGCCCGCGCAGCGCTTCCACCACCGACACGTCGGGGGCGATGGCGTAGGTCTTGCCCGTGCTCGCGATGCGCACTTCGAAGCCCTGGTCGCCAGCCGTGTCCTGCGCGGGCGCAGCGAAGTATTCGAGGTGGATGCGGTCCTGCGGCCAGCCCTGGGCCTTGGCCGTGTTCACCACGTGGTCGATGAAGCCCGCGGGGCCGCAGACGTACAGGCGCGTGTCATCAGCGGGCGCGGCCAGCACGGCGGGCAGGTCGAGCTTCTGCGCGGGCGCGCCATCGTCGTGGTGGATGTGCGCATGTGCCGCCAAGGGCGATGCCGCGATCTCGGCGGCGAAGGCCGTGCGACTGGCGGAGCGCGTGCAGTAGTGCAGCGTGAAAGCCGCGCCCGTGCGCGCCAGCCGGTCGGCCATGCACAGCAGTGGCGTCACGCCGATGCCGCCCGCCAGCAGCAGCGTGTGCGCGGCGGGGTGCAGCGGAAAGTGGTTGCGCGGGGTGCTGATGGTGAGCACGTCGCCCTCGTGCACGGCGTCGTGCATGCCCGCCGAGCCGCCGCGCGAGGCCGCGTCGCGCAGCACGGCGATGCGGTAGCGGTGCGATTCGTGCGAGGCGTTGCACAGCGAGTACTGGCGGGTGAGCCCGCCGGGCACATGCACATCGATGTGCGAGCCCGCGCTGAACGGCGGCAGCGCCGCGCCGTCCACGCGCGCGAGCTCAAAGCTGGCGATGCCCTCGGCCTCCAGCGTCTTCCTGGCGACGCGGACCTGCAGCGTTTCCTGCGCGGTCATGCGGCCTGCCCTTCTGCGGCCAGGATGCGGTCGAGCACCTTGCGCGACTGGACGCCGCCCGCGTCGATGTTGAGCATGAGCAGCTTGCGCTCGGGGTAGCGCAGCAGGTTCTGCTGCTGCATCTCCAGCATTTCCTGGTCCTCGGCGAAGATCTTGCCCTGGCCGTCGCGGATCTGCACGGTGAGCGACGGGTCCTGCGGCTTGAAGTTGCGCGCCATGCCCCAGAAGTAGTGGATGGACGTTTCCGTCTCGGGCGTGATGAAGTCCACCACGATGCTCGACGCCTTCTTGTCCGCTGGCGCGTCGTAGCCGCCATGGCCCGCCAGCGCCACGCCCACCTCGATCAGCACGTGGCTCGGCGGCGTGAAGTGGCAGATCTGCCAGCGGTCCACGGGCTGGTCGTCGGGCAGGCCGTTCATGCGCAGGGCCATCTGCCAGAAGGGCGGCGCCTCGATGTTCTCCATGAAGCGGCTGGTGACGACCTCGTCGCCCTCCACTTTGGTCTTGCAGGGCACCTCGTCGATCTCCTTTTGCCCGATGCTGGTGGAGTGCACGTAGGTCTCGTGCGTCAGGTCCATCAGGTTGTCGATCATCAGCCGGTAGTCGCAGGCGATGTGGTACAGCCCGCCGCCATAGGCCCACTCAGGATTCTGGGCCCAGGGCAGGTGGTGGATCTTGGCGGGGTCGGCCTGCGCGGCATCGCCGGGCCACACCCAGATGAAGCCATAGCGCTCCACCACCGGGAAGGTGCGCGTGCGCGGAAAGCCCTGCACGCGCTGGCCGGGCATGGACACGGGCTTGCCGTCGCAGCCCACCTTAAGGCCGTGGTAGCCGCACATCAGCTCTCCGTCGCATACGCGGCCCAGGGACAGGGGCGCGCCCCGGTGCGGGCAGAAGTCCTCCAGCGCGGCCACCTGGTCGGGCGCGGGGCGGTAGAACACGATCTTCTCGCCGCAGACCTTGCGGCCCAGGGGCTTCTCGGCGATCTCGTCGGGGGTACAGGCAACGTACCAGGCGTTCTTGGGATACATCGTGGGGGTCTCCTTGGATAGTGCCTGGATTGTGCGGAGGCGGGCGGTCGATGTATACATAAAAATCCTGAAAAACAGCTATCACGCATCGGCATAGCGCGTAAGCTGTTGTTTTGTATGAATTGCATGGTGCGCGGCGCAGGTTTTATGTATACATTTGGCGCTATGAACCGCACCGACGACCCCACGCTGTCCACCGCCGCCGACGCCGGCGCCTCCCAAGCCGTGAAGGCGCAGCTGCGCCTGCGCGAGATGGTCCTGGCGGGCGAACTGCCCGGCGGCGCGCGCATCGCCGAGCTGACGCTGGTGGACAAGCTGGGCGTCTCGCGCACGCCCATCCGCGCCGCGCTGATGCGGCTGGAGCAGGAAGGCCTGCTGCACCGCCTGCCGGGCGGCGGCTACGCGGTGCGCACCTTCTCGGAGACCGACGTGGCCGATGCCATCGAGCTGCGCGGCACCATGGAGGGCCTGGCCGCGCGCCTGGCCGCCGAGCGCGGCGTGGACGCCGCCCTGCTGGCCGAGGCCCATGCCTGCCTGGACGCCATCGACGCCACGTTGGCGCCGCGCACACTCGACGACGCGGGCTTCGCGCGCTACGTGGAGCTGAACGCGCGCTTCCACCTGCTGCTCAGCCGCATGGTGGGCAGCGATGTGATCGCGCGCGAGCTGGACCGGGTCAAGGGCCTGCCCTTCGCCTCGCCCTCGGCCTTCGTGGTGGTGCAGACCCATTCGGCCCAGGCGCGCGATATGCTCATCGTGGCGCAGGACCAGCACCGCCAGGCGCTGGACGCCATCGCCCGCCGCGAGGGCGCGCGCGCCGAGGCCATCCTGCGCGAGCACTCGCGCATCACGCGGCGCAACCTGCTGGACGCGGTGCAGGCGGCGCAGGTGGACGGGCTGCCCGGGATCCAGCTGATGATCCGCGAGCGTGCGGCGTGAATCATGGTCAAAATGACCTCTAGCGCTTATGTGGTAAGCGATGATAGCTATTGTTTTTGATGTTTCGGCAGCCGATGCCTTTGTCCCGGCTATCCGGTTTTGCGATATCTAAAAGTCGGAAATCCCGCTTGTGAAAAGGCGCGGCCCCCTTCACACTTCGGCCAGCCTTTTTCCCTGTATACAACGCATTCCCCAAGGAGACATACGATGCAAAAGCGCCATCTTCTTCGTGCCACCGCTGCCGCGGCCCTCGTGCTGTCCACCGGCCTGGCCCTGGCCCAGGACGCCAACGTGTTCAAGATCGGCCTGATCCTGCCCATGACGGGCCAGCAGGCCACCACGGGCCGCCAGATCGAGGCGGCGGCCAAGCTCTACATGGCGCAGCACGGCGACACCGTGGCGGGCAAGAAGGTGCAGCTCATCGTCAAGGACGACACCAGCCTGCCCGACGTGACCCGCCGCCTGGCGCAGGAGCTGGTGGTGAACGACAAGGTCAACGTGCTCGCCGGCATGGGCATCACGCCCTCGGCCATGGCCACGGCGCCGCTGGCCACGCAGTCCAAGACGCCGCTGGTGGTCATGGCCGCGGCCACGTCCAGCATCACCGAGGCTTCGCCCTACGTGGTGCGCAGCAGCTTCACGCTGCCCCAGGTGTCGGTGGCCCTGGCCGACTGGGCGCCCAAGAACGGCATCAAGAAGGTGGTCACGCTGGTGAGCGACTACGGCCCCGGCATCGACGCCGAGAAGTTCTTCAACCAGCGCCTGACCTTCAACGGCGGCCAGGTGACGGAAGCCCTGCGCGTGCCGCTGCGCAACCCCGACTTCGCGCCCTTCCTGCAGAAGGTGCGCGACGCCAAGCCCGACGCGCTGTTCGTCTTCGTGCCCTCGGGCGCGGGCGCGGCGGTGATGAAGCAGTTCCTGGAGCGCGGGCTGGACAAGGCGGGCATCAAGCTCATCGCCACCGGCGACGTGACGGACGACGATCAACTGAACGACATGGGCGACGGCGCGCTGGGCGTGGTCACCTCGCACCACTACTCGGCCGCGCACCCCTCGGCGCTGAACAAGAAGTTCGTCGCCGAATTCGAGAAGGCCAACAAGGGCCTGCGCCCCAACTTCATGGCCGTGGGCGGCTACGACGGCATGCGCGTGATCTACGAAGCGCTCAAGACCACCAAGGGCGCGGGCGGCGGCGACGCGCTGCTGGCCGCCATGAAGGGCCAGGTCTTCGAGAGCCCGCGCGGCAAGGTGTTCATCGACGCGCAGACGCGCGACATCGTGCAGGACGTGTACCTGCGCAAGGTGGAGCGGGTGAACGGGCAACTCTACAACGTCGAGTTCGACGTCATCAAGGACGTCAAGGATCCCGGCAAGACGAAGTAAGCCGCACGCCCTTTCCCGAGGCGTCTGTACGCGCCTCGCTTCATTCACCGAAGCGACTCCATGCTGACCATTCTTTTCGACGGCATTGCCTACGGCATGCTGCTGTTCATCCTGGCGGTGGGCCTGGCCGTGACCATGGGGCTGATGAACTTCATCAACCTCGCGCACGGCGCCTTCGCCATGGTGGGCGGCTACATCACGGTGCTGCTGATGCAGCGGCTGGGCGTGCCCTTCCTCGTCTGCCTGCCCATTGCCTTCATCGGCACGGCGCTGCTGGGCGCGGTGCTGGAGCGCACGCTGTACCGCCCGCTTTACCACAAGCCCCACCTGGAGCAGGTGCTGTTCTCCATCGGCTTGGTGTTCATGGCCGTGGCCAGCGTGGACTATTTCGTGGGCTCCACGCAGCAGATCATGCAGCTGCCCGAATGGCTCAAGGGCCGCACCGAGATCGGCAGCGGCGCCTGGATGCTGGGCATGGGCCACTACCGGCTGTTCATCATCGCCGTGTGCGCGGCGCTCACCATCGGGCTGCAGTACGTGCTGACCAAGACGCGCTTCGGCAGCCGCTTGCGCGCCAGCGTCGATGACCAGCGCGTGGCGGCCGGCATGGGCATCAACGTCAACATCGTGTTCCTTTCCACCTTCGCCTTCGGCTCGGGGCTGGCGGGCCTGGGCGGCGCCTTGGGCGCCGAGGTGCTGGGGCTGGACCCGAGCTTTCCGCTCAAGTTCATGATCTACTTTTTGATCGTGGTGGCCGTGGGCGGCACCTCGTCCATCACCGGCCCGCTGCTGGCCGCGCTGCTGCTGGGCATCGCCGACGTGGCGGGCAAGTACTACATCCCCAAGCTCGGCGCCTTCATCGTCTACAGCCTCATGATCGTGATCCTGATCTGGCGCCCGCAGGGCCTCTTCGTGCGCAAGGGGGGCAAGTGATGGCCCCCCAAAACACACTGCTGCAGGCCCGGCGCTTTCGTTGGTGGGAGCCGGTGTTCTGGCTGCTGGCCTTTGCCGCACCGCTGGCGCTGCCCAGCCATGCGCTCATCGTCAACGAGATCGCCATCGTGGCGCTGTTCGCCCTCTCGCTGGACCTGATCCTGGGCTACACCGGCATCGTCTCGCTGGGCCATGCGGCCTTCTTCGGCATGGGCGGCTATGCGGCGGCGCTGTTCGCCAAGCACGTCATGCCCGACCCGTTGGTGGGCCTGGCCGTGGGCATCGCGGCGGCCACGGTGCTCGGGGCCGTGGCCTCGCTCACCATCATGCGCGGCACGGACCTCACGCGGCTCATGGTCACGTTGGGCGTGGGCCTGATCATGCTGGAGCTGGCCAACAAGCTCGACTGGCTGACCGGCGGCGCCGACGGCCTGCAGGGCGTGATGATGGGTCCGCTGCTCGGCCGGTTCGAGTTCGACCTGTACGGCCGCACGGCGGCGTGGTATTCGCTCTCGGTGCTGCTGGTGCTCTTCCTCATCGCGCGGCGCATCGTGCAGTCGCCGTTCGGCGCCACGCTCAAGGCCATCCGCGACAACCGACTGCGCGCCATGGCCATCGGCATCCCGGTCACGGCCAAGCTGGCGCAGGTCTATACCCTGGCCGCCGCGCTGGCGGGGGCGGCCGGGGCGCTGCTCACGCAGACCACGGGCTTCGCATCGCTGGACCTGTTCGAGTTCCACCGCTCGGCCGACGTGATGCTGATCCTGGTGATCGGCGGCGCGGGCTGGCTCTACGGCGGCATCCTGGGCGCCGTGGGCTTCAAGCTGCTGCAGGACGTGATCTCGTCCGTCACGCCGCAGTACTGGACGTTCTGGATCGGCCTGTTCCTCGTGGTGCTGGTGCTGGTCGGGCGCGACCGCCTGTTCCGCCCCTGGACTTGGTTCGGGGGGAAGAAGGCATGAGCAACAACATCGTTTTATCGGCGCAGGGCCTGGTCAAGCGCTTCGGCGGCATCACGGCCACCAACAACGTCACGCTGAACCTGCACAAGGGTGCGCGCCATGCGCTCATCGGCCCCAACGGCGCGGGCAAGACCACGCTGATCAACCTGCTGACCGGCGTGCTGGAGCCCACCGAGGGCCGCATCACGCTCGAAGGCCAGGACATCACGCGCCTGGCGCCGCACCAGCGCGTGCAGCGCGGCATGGTGCGCACTTTTCAAATCAACCAGCTGTTCGACACGCTCACGCCGCTGGAGACGCTGGCGCTCACCGTGTCGCAGCACCAGGGCCTGGGCGGCAAGTGGTGGCAGCCGCTGGGCGCGCGCAAGGCCGTCACCGAGCGCTGCGAGCAGTTGCTGGAGCAGTTCCACCTCACGTCCGTGATGGCCGAGGAAACCCGCGTGCTGGCCTATGGCAAGCGTCGCCTGCTGGAGATCGCCATCGCCCTGGCCTGCGAGCCGCGCGTGCTGCTGCTCGACGAGCCCGTGGCCGGCGTGCCCGCTGGCGAGCGCGAGGAACTGCTGCAAACCGTGGCGGCCCTGCCCGCCGACGTCTCGGTGCTTTTGATCGAACACGACATGGACCTGGTCTTCAGCTTCGCCAACCGCATGACGGTGCTGGTCAACGGCACGGTGCTCACCGAGGGCGACCCCGACACCATCGCCAACGACCCCCAGGTCAAGGCCGTGTACCTGGGCCATGGGGAGGACGCCCATGTCTGAACTCTTGCGCATCGAAGGATTGAGCGCGGGCTATGGCGAAGCCGTGGTGCTGCACGGCATCTCGCTCTCGCTCGCCGAAGGCGACACCCTGGCCCTGCTGGGCCGCAACGGCACCGGCAAGACCACGCTGATCAACACCCTGGCGGGCGCCACGCGCCAGCATGCGGGCAGCGTGTCGCTGGGCGGCGCCGTGCTGCACAAGCTGCCCGCGCACGAGCGCGCGGCGGCGGGCATCGGCTGGGTGCCGCAAGAGCGCAACATCTTCAAGTCGCTCACCGTGCACGAGAACCTGACGGCCGTGGCGCGCCCGGGCCGCGCGGGTTCATCCACGCGCCCGTGGACCCCCGAGCGCGTGTACGAGATGTTCCCGCGCCTGGCCGAGCGCAAGACCAACCTGGGCACGCAGCTCTCGGGCGGTGAGCAGCAGATGCTGGCCGTGGGCCGCGCGCTGGTGCTCAACCCGCGCCTCTTGCTGCTCGACGAGCCCCTGGAGGGCCTGGCGCCCATCATCGTGGAAGAGCTGCTGCGCGCCATCCGCCGCATCACGCGCGAGGAGGGCCTGTCGGCCATCATTGTGGAGCAGCACCCGCAGGCCATCCTGGCCATCTCCGACCAGGCCGCCGTGCTGGACCGGGGCACGGTGGTGCACACCGGCGGGGCGGCCGAGCTGAGCGCGCAGCCCGAGCTGCTGGACCGCCTGCTCGGCGTGGCGCGCTAGCTGCCATGCCGCTGCACCTGCACCGCAGAACGCTCCTGGCCTGGCTGGCGACTTCCTGCGGCGCGGGCGTGCAGGCGCAGGGCGCGCCTTTCCCGTCGCGCCCGATCCGCATCGTGGTGCCCAATGCGGCGGGCGGCGCGGCCGACATCACGGCGCGCACGGTGGGCCAGAAGATCGCCGGCCCGCTGGGCCAGAGCGTGGTGATCGAGAACAAGCCCAGCGCTGGCGGCGTGGTCGCTGGCGAGCTGGTGGCCCGCGCCGAGCCCGACGGCCACACGCTGCTGCTGGTCAGCAGCGGCACGGCGGTGAGCGCGGCCCTGTTCAAGTCCCTGCCCTTCGACACGCTCAAGGACTTCGCGCCCGTGTCGCTGCTCGCCACCTTCGACCTGGCGGTGGTCGTGCGCGAGGGCGGGCGCTTTCGCACCCTGGCGGACCTGCTGGCCTACGGCCGTGCCCATCCCGGCCGGCTCAACATCGGCACGCCGCAGATCGGCACCACGCAGAACCTCGCGGCCGAGCTGTTCAAGGTGACGGCGGGCATCGACGCCCAGGTGGTGCCGTTCAACGGCACGCCGCCCGTCATCACGGCGGTGCGCGGCGGCGAGGTGGACGCCATGGTGGACATCCTCGGCGGCCTGCTGCCGCAGATCCAGGCCAAGGCGCTGCGCCCGCTGGCCGTGCTGGGCGCCCGGCGCGCCGCGCAGCTGCCCGACGTGCCCACGGTGGGCGAGAGCGGCGGGGCGCTGGCGGGCTTCGACGTCACGTCCTGGAACGGCCTGGCCGTGCCCGCGCGCACGCCTGCCGTCGTGGTGGAGCGCCTGTCGCGCGAGGTGCAGGCCGCGCTGGCGCAGCCCGACGTGAAGCAGCGCCTGCAGGGCCTGAACCTGCAAGCGCGCGGCAGCACGCCCGCGCAGGCCGCCGGGCATCTGGCGGCCGACGTGCGGCGCTGGAGCGAGGTGATCGCGCGGGCCGGCATCACCCGGCAGTGAGTTTTTTGGGATGGAAAGGCGGTTCGGATGCACATCGCACACATCGGCCTCGTGGGCTACGGCGAGGTGGGCAAAGTCTTCAGCGCCGGCCTGCGGGGCCAGGGCGGTGTGGAGACGGTGGCCGCGTGGGACCTGAAATTCGCCGACCTCCGTGCGGGCGACGCCCAGCGCCAGCATGCCGCAGCGGCCGGTGTGGCGGCCACGGAATCGCTGCGCGAACTGTGCGGGCGCAGCGATCTCGTCATCTCCGCCGTCACGGCCTCCAGCACCCTGGCCGTGGCCGAAGAAGCGGCGCCGCACCTGCGCGCGGGTACGGTGTTCCTCGACCTCAATTCCGCATCGCCCGGCACCAAGCAGCAGGCCGCCGCGCTGGTGGATGCGCGCGGCGCGCACTATGTGGAGGCGGGCGTGATGACCTCGGTGCCGCCCTACGGCATCCGCGTTCCCATGCTGCTGGGCGGCGCCAAGGCGGCCGCGCTGGCGGCGGTGCTGCAGGACTGGGGCATGGACGCCCGGCCCGTGAGCGACCAGCTGGGCGTGGCCAGCGCCATCAAGATGTGCCGCAGCATCATGATCAAGGGCCTGGAGGCGCTGGTGGCCGAGAGCTATGTGGTGGCCCGCCACTACGGCGTGGAAGAGCAGGTGCTGCCCACGCTGCAGGAGACCTTCCCGGGCATCGACTGGAGCGCGCAGGGTGCCTACTTTCTCAGCCGCATGGTGCAGCACGGCCAGCGCCGCGCCGAGGAAATGCGCGAGTCGGCCCGCACCGTGCGCGAGGCGGGCCTGGAGCCGCTGATGGCCTCGGCCATCGCCGCCCGGCAGCAGTGGGTGGCCGACCTGGCGGCGGCGGGCGCCTTCGCGGCGGTGGAGAAAAAGGGCGCGCCCTGGCAGGACTATGCGGACGCCATCCTCAGGCGTGTTTGAGGACCGTGGGCATGGTGCGCTGGATCAGCTCCAGCGCCGCCTTCTGCACCTGCGTGGCCGGCCGCTGCAGGCTGGTGGCCAGCGACAGCGCGATGCGCAGCGGCGGCGTGCCGATGACCTGCGCGGTATAGGCCGAAGGCCGGGGCGAATTGAGCAGCGCGTTGCGCGAGAGCACCGCGCAGCCCGCGCCGTCGGCCACCAGGTCGAGGATGGCCGAGACGCCGTCGATCTCCAGCGCCACGTGCGGGCGGCAGTCGATGCTGGCCATCTCCGACTCCACGTACATGCGGATCGCGTTGGGGCGCGAGGGAATCACCAGCGGCAGCCGGGCCACCTC
>Ga0222423_1000571_pt1 | contig 23633 bp, 26 predicted proteins | sample 3A0metagenome_FD_182472 | JGI IMG/M metagenome (GOLD analysis project Ga0222423, IMG submission 182472) | Enriched microbial communities from leaf-cutter ant dump, University of Wisconsin, Madison, United States - 3A0 (version 2) | ecosystem: Environmental > Terrestrial > Nest > Insects nest >...
CGCACGTCCAGCGCGGCGACGCGGTATCCCGCCTGGGCCAGCGCGGGGATCTGGTGCCGCCAGGCCCACCACAGCTCCGGGACGCCGTGGAGCAGCACGACGAGCGGCGCGTCGCGGTCGTCGGGACCGGCCACGGCTGCGTGGAAGCGGCCGCCGTTGGCGGCGACGAACCGGTGCTGCCAGGGCCCGTCGAACATCAACGTGGCGGAGTCGACCGTGCTCATCGAGTGTGAACCTACCGGTTCTCGGCGCCGCCGTCCGCCGCGAGCGCCGCGTGATGGCGGTCGCGTCGCCACAGCGCGAGCCCGCCGACGACAGCGGCGGTGGCCGATGCGACGAGGACGGCCAGCACGATGTGCTCGTCGTGCGCGCTGCCCGCGCCGAACGCGAGCTCGCCCACCAGCAAGGACACCGTGAACCCGATCCCGCCCAGGAGACCGACCGCCAGGATGTCCACCCAGGTCAGGCCCGGCGCCAGGGATGCGCGCGTGAAGCCGGCGACGAGCAGCGTCGCGGCGAGGATGCCGATCGGCTTGCCGAGCACCAGACCCAGCGCCGTGCCCTGCGCGACCGGGTCGTGGATCGTGTCGCTCAGCACGCCGGCGGAGAACGTGATGCCGGCGGCGAACACCGCGAACACGGGGACCGCGAAGCCTGCGGAGATCGGCCGCCAGCGGTGCTCCATCCGTTCGGCGATCGAGTCGTCGGGCGTCGCGGGCACGACGAGCCCCAGGAGCACACCGGCGATCGTCGCGTGGACCCCTGACGCGTGCACGAAGGCCCAGGCGGTCACGCCCAACGGCACGAGCAACCACGGCGTCAGGACGCCGCGCCGGACCACGAACCAGAAGACGACGACCGTCGCGAGCCCGGCCAGCAGCGGCCCGAACGACACCTCGTCGGTGAAGAATACGGCGATCACGATGATCGCCAGCAGGTCGTCGACCACCGCGAGCGTCAGCAGGAAAGCGCGCAGGGCGTTGGGCAGGCTGCGGCCGACGATGGCCAGGACGCTGACCGCGAACGCGATGTCGGTGGCCGTCGGCACGGCCCAGCCGCGCAGGTCACCGCCGTCCTGCAGGTTGACGACGGTGTAGATGGCCGCCGGCGCGAGCATGCCGCCGACGGCCGCGACGATCGGCACGATCGCCGTGGACAGGTTGCGCAGCTCGCCCGCGACGATCTCGCGCTTGAGCTCGAGCCCGATGACGAAGAAGAAGATCGCGAGCAGGCCGTCGCTGGCCCACGCCGCGATGCTCAGGTCGAGGTGCAGCGCGTGCGGTCCGATCACCGTCTCGGAGACCGAGTCGTACACGTCCGGGAACAGGTTGGCCCACAGCAGCGCGATCGCCGTGCCGACCAGCAGCAGGACGCCTCCGGTGCGCTCCTGCCGCAGCGTGTCGAGCAGGTTGCGCTCGCCGCCGGGCGTCAGAGCGGAGAAGAGGCGGACGATCGGACGGCGCACGGGGGCTCCCTGGGCAGGCTGACGGGACTGCCGACCAGGCTTCCCGGCTCACCGGGAGACACCGTACCGGTTGGGCGGTCCTCGCTCCTCAGGCTTCCGCCGGCTCCACGTCGCGTGCGTCGGCCGCCGCGCGGCGGTCCTTGGGTGGGTCGAACCGGTAGCCGACGTTGCGGACCGTGCCGATGAGCTGCTCGTGCTCGGGCCCGAGCTTCGCGCGCAGTCGTCGGACGTGGACGTCGACCGTGCGGGTGCCCCCGTAGTAGTCGTAGCCCCAGACCTCCTGGAGCAGCTGGGCGCGCGTGAACACGCGGCCCGGGTGCTGCACCAGGTACTTCAGCAGCTCGAACTCCTTGTACGTGAGGTCGAGGGGGCGGCCGCGCAGGCGGGCCGTGTAGCCACCCGCGTCGATGGTCAGCTCACCCGAGCTGATCTCCTGCGGGGAGTCGTCGTACGACGACGTGGCCGCGCGCTCCATCACGAGCCGGAACCGCGTCTCGACCTCGGCCGGGCCGGCGGACTCGAGCACGATGTCGTCGACGCCCCACTCGGCCGTGACGACGGTCAGCCCGCCCTCGGTCAGCACCAGGACCAGCGGGACCGTCAAGCCGGTCGCGCGCAGCAACCGGCACGTCGTGCGCGCCGTGACGAGGTCGCGTCGCGCGTCCAGCACGACGATGTCCGCGTCGGGCGCGTCCACGAGGGCGGACGGCTCGACGGGAAGGACTCGGATCCGGTGCGACAGCAACCCGAGCGCGGGCAGCACCTGGGCCGAGCCCCCGGGGACCGGGGTCAGCAGGAGCAGTTCTGCCACCTGGGAACCTCCACGCAGGGCGGTTGGGGGTCGTGCGAGTGGGCACACGGTACCGCTATGTGGCCGACACACGACGCCGCCATCCATTGCGTGCCGGTCATCCGGACGTCATCCGGATGTCATCTGCGACAATCGCTGGCGTGAATCCCTGCTGTTCCTCCGTGTCCGCGCGCGCCGTCAGTCCTTGTGGGCGCTCGTCGGTGGACGGGCGGTAGGCGCCGGTGCAGCTCGCTACCCGCGCCGTCGTCACGGCGGTCCTGGCCGCCCTCGTCGCCGTCGCCGGCTACGTCGGTGGGATGCCGGTCACGATCGCGTCCGCGCTCCTCGTCGTCGCGGTCGCCGTCGGTTGGCCCCCGCTCGCGGGGCTCCCGTTCCCCGTCGGTTCGTCCGTCGTCATCGGGCTCGGCGGTCTGGGTGCGGTCGTCGCCGTGCAGGCGACCCCCGACCAGCCCTACCTGCGCGACCTGCCGCTCGTGTTCGCCGGCTCGATCCTTCTCGCGTTCGCCTCGGAGCTGGTCCGGCGCGACGGACGCCCGCGGCTGGTCGAGTCCGTCGCCGGCACCGTCACCGGGACCCTCGTCGCGGTCGCCGTCGCCGGCTGGGTCGCGATCGGGCGGACACCGGGTGGCGAGCCGCTGGTCGTCGCCGGCGCTCTGGCCCTGGCCGTCGGGTCCGCCGTCGTGGCCCTGCCGCTCGCCGCGTGGCTCGGGGCCGTGGTGACCACCGCGGCCGCAGCCGGTGCAGGTGCCGCCGCGACGGCGGCGCTGCCCGACGTCGACGTCGTCGCGGGCCTGCTCCTCGGTGCCGCCGTCGGCATCCTCGTATCCACGCTGCACGTGCTCTTCGACCGGCTGCCGACGCTCGAACGCCGGCTCCCCGCCATCGCAGCGGTCTCCCTGCCGGTCACGGTGACCGGCATCCTCGTCTACGTCGTCGGGCGCGTGCTCGTCGGTTGAGCGTCGGTCCGTTAGAATCCCGACGTGCCCCGTCTGGTTTTGGTCTTCGCCGTCCTGGCGATCGCGACCGTGCTCGGGCTCTGGTGGCGCTCCCGCAACGGCCGGTTCACGCCCGTGGAGCGATCGGTCCTGGACCGCGCAGCACGGCTCGACCCGGCAGGGGTCCCTGCCTCGTCGGGCGCGTCGCCGTCCGTCGCCTCGTCGCCGCGGACGTCGTCCTCTCACGCCGGGTCACCCACCACGCCCGGCCTTTCGACCACGTCCGGCCCTGCGATCGCTGGCCACGCCGACGCGGTCGTGACGCCCGACCGGCTCGGCGCACCGCTCGGCTCGACGGCGACGTTCCTGCAGCTCTCCAGCGAGGTCTGCACCCCCTGCCGCCGCACGCATGCGGTCCTGTCCACGCTCGCGGGCGAGCGCGACGGTGTCGTCCACGTCGACCTCGACGTCGCCGAGCACCTGGACCTGGTGCGGCAGTTCGACGTGCTGCGGACCCCCACCGTCCTGCTGCTCGATCCCGCCGGCGTCGTCGTCGGCCGCATGTCCGGCGCCACCAGCCGTGCCCAGGCGATCGGCGCGCTGGAACACCTTCGTCACCCCGAGGAGAACCCGTGACCGACACCAAGATCGACCCGCGCGGACCGCGGTTCGGCGCCGCGCTGACCGCGGTGCTGCTCGTCGTCGTCCTGCTGCTCGGGACCAGCACCGCCGCGGTGGTCGTGCTGGCCGTCGTGGCCGCGTCGTTCGCCCTCGGGGTCGCCCGGGGTGTCCAGGGGACCTGGCAGGCCGCCGTTTTCCGCACGCTCGTCCGACCGCGGCTCGCCGCGCCGACCGAGCTCGAGGACGCCCGCCCGCCGCGGTTCGCCCAGCTCGTCGGCCTCGTGGTGACGGGCGCCGGCCTGGTGCTCGCGCTGTTCGGCGTGTCCGCCGCGATCCCCGTCTCGGCTGCGATCGCCCTCGTCGCCGCGTTCCTCAACGCCGTGTTCGGCCTGTGCCTCGGCTGCGAGATGTACCTGCTGGGCCTGCGCCTCCGCTCCCGCTCCGCCTGACGCTCCAGGCTGACTCTTCAGCGCCGACTCCCGCTCACCTCTGGTCCCGCGCGGACGGCGCTTCTCGGAGCCGGCACTCGCCGCGCACGCGAGGGCGCGCGACGTTCACTACTCGAGCTCCGCCCAACCGGACGTGCCAGAGGTGGCCCGGGCTGAGGCACCTGCGAGGCCCTTGGAACGGCGCGTCTCGCGACTCGCGTCGAGCCACCACCTTGTGCCGCACCCCGCGGGAAGCAGGGGCAAGCGGTCGTGACGCGCACTCACCTACGGGAGCTCACGACGAGTGAGGTACGACGAGAAGGGCCGCGCGAGTGGCTGACCGAAGAAGGTTGGCAGAGGGACCTTCCTCGGAACGGTATCGTCCGGCGGGCCTTCTCAGAAGGGTGGCGGGTCGTCAGTATCCGGGCGCGGTGGGGCCGGGCGCGGGGGACCGACGTGCTGGAGCTGGGCGGGGGAGAGATGGATCGGGATCGGTGACCGGGCGTAGGTGATGCCGGCCGGGCTCGTCCAGACCGCGTTGCCCGTGACCGGGTCGCGGCTCGCGCTCCATCGCTTGCGGGTCTTGAGCTGGTGGTGGTGCTTGCACAGGGCCTGCAGGTTCTGCGCCGTGGTCTGGTGCTCGGCCGGCCGGCGGGGTTCGAACGGCTCCACGTGGTCGATCTCGCAGCGGGGAGCGGGCTGCTGGCAGCCCGGGAAGGCGCAGGTCACGTCGCGGGCCAGCACCGTGCCCGACAGGTCCGCGCCCGGTCGGTACGTGACCCTGCCGCGCTCGACGAACGTGCCGTCGGACGGATCCGTGAGGATTCGGCGCCAGGTGGCGTCCTGGGCGAGCTCGCGGGCGAGGTGGGCGGGGATCGGGCCGTACCCGGCGAGCTCGCCGGGCAGGTCGTCGAGGCCGAGCAGCGTTCCGGCGCCGACCGTGACCTGCAGCGACGTGCGCTTGCCGTGCCGGGTCGGGACGGGCGTCCCGTCTGGCGTGCGACCCGAGTCGAGGATGCCGTTGAACACCGCCGCGAAGGCGTCAGCCCGCCGCTGGTCGATGGTTCGCTCGTCGCGGACCCATCCGTCGCCGCTCGCACCGGCCGTCTCGTCTGCGTCCGCTGTGCCGGTCGATCCGGCGACTCCGCACGCGCCCCTGCCCACGTGGCCCGCGAGGGCGTCGATCGCCGTGAAGGCCGCGACCGCGTCCGCCGCGGGAAGGAGCGCCGAGATCGACGCCATCGAGTCGTTGATCCACTTCAGCTCGACCGACCGTTCGCGTCGGGCCCGCTTGGCGCGCTCCTTGCTGCTAGCGGGGTCGACGGTCAGCACCAGTCGGCGGATGTGCCGGATCAGCTGGGGAGCGGTCAGTCCCGCGCCGGCCTCGGCGGCCAGGGCGACGACCTCTGCGCGCGAGTCGGGGTCATCCAAGACGGCCGTCCCCTCCAGGATCACGTCGACCTTGCGTGCGTCGAGGGTCCCGGCGCGCAACGCGTCGCCGAGCAGAGGGTGCTCGCCGATCCCGGCGGCACGCGAGGTGATGATCTGGGCGGCGCGGCCCGTCATCACCAGGGCGCACGCGAGCTCGTCGTCGACCCCGTCGCCCAGGCCGGTGTCGCGCGCGAGCATCTCCCCGACGGCCTGAGCCTGGAACGCCGTCGCGATCGCGATCACCTGCGCCCAGCCCGCCGCGACCTCGACGAGGTCCGACGCACCCAGGTCTGCGACCTCGACCTGCGCGAGTCGACCGGCGATGTCTGCCGCCGAGGCGGGCACCGGGAACGTCGGCAGCGCACGGTCCGGCCACTCGGGCAGGAGCGCGGCCGGCACGGTCGGCGCCTCGGTCGGCAGAGCCGCGTGCGCTGAAGCAGCCGCGTGCGCCGAAGCAGCCGCGTGCGCCGAAGCGTCGGCGTGGGTCGCCGCACCTGTGTGAGCCTGTGGTCCCGCAGAAGCCGACCCTCGAGCGAGGTCGAAGGCACTGCCGAGCTGGTCGAACGCGGGCTGGCGGGCAGCACTCGAGGGGCGTCGGCTCGACGTCACGAAGCCGCCCGGCGCACTCGTCATCCCGCTCACCCCCTCGTCGCGATCTCGCCGGACCAACCCGACTCGAACAAGTGTACGAGTCCGTGCGGGAAATTGCCAGGCTTGTCCACATATGGGACACGTCACGGAACGCGCCGGGCGCGCAGCAGCGTCGAGCGGAGCGCAGGACGGGCGAGCGGGTGTCAGTACACGAGCGCCTGGGCGTCGCCGGCCAGCGACTCCTCGACGAACACGGCGGCGCCGGCGATGCGGACGCCCGGCAGCACGTCGTCGGGCGTGATGCCTCGTCGGGCCGCGCACTGCGTGCAGACCGTCACCCGGCCACCCTCCAGCACCACGTCCAGCAGGTCCGCCAAGGGCGTCGCGTGCTCGAGCGTCAGCTCGGCCGCACGCCCCGGGACCCCGAACCACGCGGCCTCACCGGTCAGCCACAGCGACACGTCCGCGCCTGCCGCGACGGCGGCCGCGGCGACGGTGAACGCCTGGTTGCAGGCCTCGGGTCGGTCGAGCCCGGACGTGGTCTTGATCACGAGTGCGCGCACCGGAACAGCCTAGGGGTGCGTCGTCGTTAGGATCGGTGCATGACTGGACTCGAGGTCTTCTTCATCGGCCTGCTCGTCGCGGCGACCTTGACCATCGGGTGGATCTCCTGCCTGGTCGTCTACAAGCTGCTCAAGGGCCAGCGCTGACACCTGCGCGCTGAGCCTGCTCGAACCCCCGTGGAGGCACCCGCATGACGTTCGCCATCCCCGACGGCCTCGCGCCCGAGGTGTACCCGCTCGCGTGGCTCGTGGGGCGGTGGAGCGGCGAGGGTGTGGTCGGCTATCCGGGCATCGAGGAGACCGCCTTCACGCAGGAGGTCGAGTTCTCCCACGACGGTGGGCCGTACCTGGCCTACACGTCGACCATCCGTCTGGTCGTGGCGCCCGACGACGCCGCCGCGATCGACTCCCCGCAGGACGAGGGCGACGGCCCGGTCTGGTCGACCGAGTCCGGCTACTGGCGGGTCCCGCCGGAGCGGCCCGACGGTCTGGACGAGGCGAAGTTCCCCGTCGAGGTGCTGCTCGCCGACCCGTCGGGCCACGTGTCCGTCCTCGTCGGCGAGGTCGGCAACGGCCGCATCGACCTGGCCAGCGACCTCATCGCCCGCGTCCCGTCCGGCGCCGACGTCAGCGCCAGCAAGCGCCTGTTCGGCTTGGTCCACGGCGACCTGATGTGGGCGCACGACATGGCCGCGTTCGGCAACCCGATGCAGTCGTACGCGTCGGCCAAGCTGGTCCGCCTCGAGGCGCAGGTCGACGAGTGACCGAGACCGCGCAGGCCACGCGCGCACCCAGCCCGCTGCTGCGGCGCCGGGGTGCCGTCGGAGGCGTGGGGCCCGACGAGGGGGTCGCGTGGCACTACGGCGACCCGACGGCCGAGCAGCGCGCGCTGGCCCGCGGTGGTGCGGTCGTCGACCAGTCGCACCTGGGCGTCGTCACGGTCAGCGGCCCCGACCGGCTGACCTGGCTGCACTCGATCACGTCGCAGGAGCTCACCGGCCTGGCGCCGCGGACGTCCACGGAGCTGCTGGTCCTCAGCCCGCAGGGGCACGTCGAGCATGCGGCGGCCGTCGTCGACGACGGGACCACCACCTGGCTGATCACCGAGACCGCGCCCGCGCTCGCGGCGTGGCTGGACCGGATGCGGTTCGCGCTACGGGTCGAGGTGGCCGACGTGACCGAGCAGTGGGCCGCCATCGGTGAGCCGGTCGACGCCGAGGGCAGCGCCGACGAGAACGTGACGTGGCGGGATCCGTGGCCGACCGTGGCCCCCGGCGGCACGCGGTACGGACCGCCCGACGACGAGCACCCCGGCGCGGACCGCCCGTGGCGGCTCGTCCTGGTCCCGCGCGCCGAGCTGGCGGACCAGATCGCGGCCCGGGAGGCGACCGGCTGGCGGCTGGCCGGCACCTGGGCCAGCGAGGCGCTGCGCGTGGAGGCGTGGCGGCCCCGCGCCGGCCACGAGGTCGACCACCGCACCATCCCGCACGAGCTCGACTGGCTCCGCACCGCCGTCCACCTGCACAAGGGCTGCTACCGCGGCCAGGAGACGGTGGCCCGCGTCCACAACCTGGGCCGGCCGCCGCGCCGGGTCGTCATGCTCCACCTCGACGGCTCGGGTCACCTGCTGCCCGTGCCGGGTGCCGACGTCCGCGAGGTCGTCGACGGCGAGCCCGGGCGGTCCGTCGGGAGCATCACGAGCGTCGCGCGTCACCACGAGATCGGGCCCGTCGCGCTCGCGGTCGTCAAGCGCTCGCTCGCCGAGGACGCGCCGCTCGTCGTCGACGGCGAGGCGGACGTCGTCGCGGCCGCGCAGGAGACCATCGTCCCCGGCGAGGGCGTGACGGACGACCGGCCCGCGGCGCGCGGCCCCCTGATGCGCGGTCTCGGCCAGCACCCCATGCTCGGACCGTGACCGACAGCTCCGCACGACTGACCGGCCGCGACTTGCGCGTGCTCGGCGAGGCCCGCGTGAGCCAGGGGTGGGCCCGCGTCCAGGCGGCCTGGTTCCCGATCCTGCAGGCCGCGGTCGCCGGCGGCATCGCGTACGGGATCGCGCACTATCTCGTCGGGCACCCCATCCCGTTCTTCGCGCCGGTGTGCGCGTGGATCGCGCTGGGCTTCTCGATGGACCGGTCCGTCCGCAAGGTCGCGGAGCTGGCCGTCGGCGTCGCCATCGGCGTGGGGCTGGGGGACTTCGTCGCGCACCTCATCGGGCACGGGCTGTGGCAGATCTCGCTCGTCCTGTTCGTGGCCGCCCTGCTGGCGCGGTTCGTCGACCGAGGCGTCATGCTCACCACGCAGGCGGGCGTCCAGTCGATCGTCATCGTGGCGCTCCCCGCCACCAGCGGCGGCCCGTTCGGTCGTTGGGTCGACGCCGCGATCGGTGGTGCGATGGCTCTCGCGGTCGCGCTGCTGACGCCCAACGACCCGCGGCGGCACCCCCGTGACCTGGCCCGACGATGTGCGGCGGAAACCGCCGGCGTCCTGCACCTGTTCGCCCGCGGGCTGTCCGAGCGGTCGCTCGACGACGTCGAGGACGCGCTGCGCCGGGCCCGGGCCACGCAGCCGCTGCTCGACGAGTGGAAGTCGGTGGCCACGAACGCGCACGAGCTGGCGCGTGTCTCGCCCGCGGGGCGCAAGCATCGCGGCGAGCTGGCGGCCAGCGCGGACTCGGCGATCCTCATGGATCGCGCCGTCCGCAACACGCGCGTCTTCGTGCGGCGCGCGCTCGCTCTCCTCGAGACCGACGCGGTGCACGACGTCAGCGGTGTCGCCGCCCGCGTGGACGGCACGGCACGCGCGGTCGACGAGCTGGCCGCGGCCTTCGGCGCCGGCCGCGACCCGCAGCGGGCGCGCGAGCTGCTCACGACGATGGCGCGCGGGCTGGACCCGTTCGTCGTCGAGCCCGACGACTGGCAGGTGCAGTCCCTGGTGCTGCTGCACCGCTCCCTCGTCGTCGACCTGCTCGAGGCCGCCGGCGCGTCCCGCCGCGACGCGCGCGAGCCGCTGCCGGAGATCTGACCCGATCGCGGATTCGGTACGGTCGACCGCATGGAGGTCGCTGTCAGCGCGTTGCGCGCGGAGCTCAAGGGCTGGATCGAGGCTGCCCGGTCCGGTCAGGACGTCGTCATCACCGAGCGGGGGATACCCGTCGCGCGGTTGTCCGGGATCGAGTCGGCGGACCTGCTGACGCGCCTCGAGCGCGACGGGCTGCTCAGCTCGCCGTCCGGCGAGCGCGCACCGGCCGCAGGCGAGCAGGGTCGGGTGTCGCGGCCCGTGTCGGGGCTCGTCCGCCGGTTGCGGCGCTGACGTGGCGATCGTCTACCTGGACACCAGCGCGCTGGTGAAGCTGTGCGTCGCGGAACCGGGCTCCGACCTGATCGCGGCGTTGTGGGACGGTGCGGACCTCGTGGCGACCTCCCGCCTGGCCGACGCCGAGGTGCGGGCGGTCCTCGCCGCGGGCGCGCGCTCCGGTGCGTTGGAGCCCGCGCAGGCACGCACCGCCATCGCCGCGTGGGAGCGGCTGTGGCCCGGCCTGCACGTCGTCGAGCTGCACGACGTCATCACCGCGTCCGCCGCGACGCTCGTCGGGACCCACCCCCTGCGTGCCGCCGACGCCCTCCACCTGGCGTCCGCGCTGGTCCTGCGCTCACCGGACCTGCTCGTGGCGGCGTGGGACGAGCACCTGGTGGCCGCGGCGCGGGCGGAGGGCCTGCGGGTCCTCCCGTGATGTCGGTGTTCTCTCGTAGGCTCTGCGTGTGGTCGCGACCCTGCAGCTCCTCATCTTCTTCGCCTTCCTGCTCGCCATCTTCGTGCTGTCGGCGTGGGCGCTGATCGATCTGCTGCGTCGGCCCGCGTCGGCCTTCACGTCCGCGGGCAAGCTCACCAAGGGCAAGTGGGGTGCGATCCTGGGGGTCGCGACGGCCGTCTCGTTCGCCACCGTCCCGTTCCCCAACGGGGCGCCGGCGTTCCAGATGTTCTTCGCGCTGCTCTGTGCCGTCGCCGCCGTCGTGTACCTCGTCGACGTCCGGCCTGCGGTCGCGCCGTACACCCGTCGGCGCCCGCCCTCGTCCGGACCCTACGGGGGCTGGTGAACCGGTGACCGACGTCGACTCCGCCACGGTCCCGCTCGCGCGGGTGGTCCGCGGGGAGCTGGTCGAGTCCGTCCACCGCGGGCACCTGGTGGTCCTGGCGCCCGACGGGAGCGTCCGGTTGGCCCTCGGTGACCCGGAGGTCGTCATCTGGGCGCGCTCGTCGCTCAAGCCGCTGCAGGCCGTGGGCATGCTCGGTGCAGGACTCGACGAGGGCGGCGAACGCCTCGCGCTCGTCTGCGCCAGCCACAACGCCGAACCAGGCCATCTGGACGTCGTCGAGGCGATCCTCGCGTCGGCCGGCCTGGGCGTCGACGCGCTGCGCAACACACCCGACTGGCCGCTCGACGCGGATGCCGCGTTCGAGCGCCGGGCGACCGGGCACGGTCCCGAGCCGCTCACCCAGAACTGCTCCGGCAAGCACGCGGGCATGCTCGCGACCTGCGTCGCCGCCGGGTGGTCGACCGAGGACTACCTGCACGTGGAGCACCCGCTGCAGGTCGCGCTGGCGGGTGCCGTCGCGGACCGCACCGGGGTGACGGTCGAGCACGTCACGGTCGACGGGTGCGGGGCGCCGCTGTTCTCGACGACGCTCGTCGGGCTGGCGCGGTCGTTCGGTGGGCTGCGGTCCGACGAGCCCGGCTCCCGCGTCGCCGACGCGATGAGCGCGAACCCGTGGCACGTCGCAGGCACGGGCCGGGAGGCGACCGCATTCATGGCCGCCGTGCCGGGGCTCGTCGCGAAGGACGGCGCCGACGGCGTCTACGCGGCAGGCCTTCCCGACGGGGGAGCGGTCGCGTTCAAGATCGTCGACGGCTCGTCCCGCCCGCGGCCCGCCGTGCTCGCGGCGGCGCTGGCGGTCGCGGGGGTGGACGTGGGCGCGCTGGGGGTCACGCCGGTGTTCGGCCACGGGCACCCGGTCGGGGCCGTCGAGGCGACGTTCGGCCCCGCTGCATGAGGGCCGTCGTCCAGCGCGTCACGCGCGCGTCGGTGACCGTCGACGGGATCGTCGTCGGCTCGATCGACGCGCCCGGGCTGCTGGTGCTCGTCGGCGTCACCCCCGGCGACGGCCCTGCCCAGGTCGAGCTGATCGCGCGCAAGGTGGCCGAGCTCCGCATCCTGCGCGACGAGCGGTCGGCCGCCGACGCAGGCGCCCCGATCCTCGTCGTCAGCCAGTTCACGCTCTACGGCGACACCCGCAAGGGCCGGCGTCCCACGTGGAACGCCGCCGCACCAGGTCCGGTCGCCGAGCCGCTTGTCGCGGACGTCGTCGCGGCGCTGCGCGAGCGGAGCCTGCGCGTCGAGACGGGCGTCTTCGGTGCGGACATGGCCGTCGAGCTCGTCAACGACGGCCCGGTCACGATCCTGCTGGAGGCTGTCCCGGACTGAAGCCGCGCCCGCGCGACGAAGGCCCCTCGGAGTAAGCGTCCGAGGGGCCTTCGTGTGATCGCAGGCCCGATCGCCACCGGCAGGGGGCCGGCAGCAGGCGCCGCGTCGACGGTGCGGCTGAGTCTCGGCACCTGACGGATCCGGCGAGCCGGACCGCCACGGGCGGGACCACTGCGATCGGCCTCCCGGTCCGTAGCGACCCCCGCGGCGTCGCCCGCGGTCCGAGCAGGTTGCCCTGCCCGGGATGGTCGCCCGTTCTCCGGTCGGCCCGGCCGCGACGGGCCCGTCTCCGCTGGTCTGCCGGCTCCCCGAGAGGGGCCGACGGGCCGGTGGTTCTCGATCCGTCGAGGTCGATGAGGCAGTTCTAGTCCCGCTCGAAACAGGCCCGCAAGAGCTTGGCGGGACCAACTTTGTCCACCGCGCCGTCCACACCGTGATGCACAGGATCACCAGCATGAACACGGTCTGAACACACCCCTGTGGACCAAATTTGTGGACAACTGTCGTGTCGTTCACCCGTCCGGGCGCACGCCCTCGCTACCGTTGTCCGCGACGAGAGCCCCGCGGTGTAAGCGACCGCGGGGCTTCGTCCGTCTCGACGCCAGGTGTGCGCCTGGCGATGATGGATCCCATGCGGATCGAGGCCGTGCAGGGTGACATCACGACGCAGGACGTCGACGCGATCGTCAACGCCGCCAACTCCGGGCTCCTGGGCGGTGGCGGGGTCGACGGCGCGATCCATCGCGCGGCCGGTCCGCGGCTGCTCGAGGCGTGCCGTGAGCTGCGTCGCGCCGCCTACCCGGACGGGCTGCCCGTCGGCGACGCGGTCGCGACACCCGGCTTCGACCTGCCCGCGCGATGGGTCGTCCACACGGTCGGGCCCAACTGGCACGCCGGTGAACGGTCGTCGGCCATGCTCGCCTCGTGCTTCGTACGCTCGCTCGAGGTGGCGGTGGGCGTCGGCGCGACGAGCATCGCGTTCCCGGCGGTGAGCGCCGGCGTCTACGGGTGGGACGTCGACGAGGTCGCGCGCGTGGCCGTCTCCTCCGCGCGGGCCTGGCAGAACGGTGCCGACGACTCGTGGGAGCCCGAGCACCCGCACCCGACCGGCATCGAGCTGGTGCGGTTCGTGCTGTTCTCGTCGGCCGCCCTGGCCGCCTTCGAGGCGGCGCTCGCTGCCTGAGCCCGACCGTTCGTCGGGCGGTGAGCCCAGCGGTGAACGACACGCCGCACGAGACCCGGCGTGCCGTTCACCGCACCTTGCACCGACCGCGGCCGGAGCAGGGGTCCTGGGTCAGCCGACCGGCTCCAGCGTCGCGGGCTCCTGCGGGCCGCCCGGCGTCGTACCGACCGACGAGTCCGGGCGGCGGGACAGGGCCGACGGCCACCACATGCGCTTGCCGATGTCGAGGTTGAGCGCCGTCACCAGCACGGACCTCACGACGAGCGTGTCGAGCAGCACGCCGAACGCGACCGCGAACCCGATCTCCGCGAAAGCGACCAGCGGCAGCGTCCCGAGCACCGCGAACGTCCCGGCGAGGACCAGCCCGGCCGACGTGATCACGCCGCCCGTCGCCGCGAGCCCCAGCAGGGAGCCGCGGTGGTGCCCGATCCGCAGCGCCTCCTCCCGCACGCGGGTCATGAGGAAGATGTTGTAGTCGATGCCCAGCGCGACGAGGAAGACGAAGACGAACAGCGGGAAGCCGACGTCCACGCCCGCGTAGTCGAACACGTGCCGGAAGACGAGCGCCGAGACGCCCATCGCCGCCCCGAACGACAGCACCACCGTCCCGATCAGCACCAGCGGCGCCAGGATCGCGCGCAGCAGCAGCACCAGGATGAGGAACACGACCAGCAGGATGATCGGCATGATCACCACGGTGTCGCGGTTGGCGGCCCGTTCGACGTCCAGGTTGACGGCGGTGGTGCCGCCGACGAGCGCGTCGGCGCCCGGCACCGCATGGACGGAGTCGCGCACGCGGTCGACGGTGTCGTAGGCCTCGTCGCTGTCCGGCTCGGAGGTCAGCGTCCCCTCGATGTAGGCGATCCCGTCCTTGACGACGGGCTCGGTGACGCTCGCCGCGTCGATGCCCTCGGTGCCCGCGAAGGCGGTCCGCACGGCGTCGGCCTGGTCGGCGTTCGCGACGACGACGACGGGTGTGCCGGCGCCGGCGGGGAAGTGCGCGGCCAGCACCTGCTCGCCGACGACCGACGGCTGCTCGGTGGTGAACTGCTGCTCGGTGGTCAGCGTGGTCGGGTTGAGCTGGACCACGCCGACGGCCGCGACGAGCAGGATCGCCGCCGTGCCGATCCAGGTGCGCCGCGGGTTGCGCTCGATGCGGGTGCCGATGCGGGCCCAGAAGCCCGTCTCGGTGGGCTCGCGATCGCCGACGTGGGGGACGCGCGGCCAGAACACCCACCGTCCGACGAGCACCAGCAGCGCGGGCAGCAGCGTGAGCATCACGGCGAGCGCGACGACGATGCCGATGGCTGCGACGGGCCCGAGACCGGCCGTCGAGTTCATCGAGGCGAACAGCAGCACCAGCATGCCGAGCGCGACGGTGGCCCCCGACGCGATGATGGCCGGCGCGGCCCGGTGCAGCGCGACGGCCATCGCGGCGTGCCGGTCGGTGTGCCGGCGCAGCTCCTCGCGGTAGCGGGCGGTCAGCAGCAGCGCGTAGTCGGTGCCCGCGCCGAAGACGAGCACCGTGAGGATGCCCGCGCTCTGCGCGTTGACGGTGAGGTCGACGGCGTCGGTCAGCAGGTAGATGACCGCCTGCGCGACCGTCAGCGCGACGCCTGCGGAGACCAGCGGAAGGATCCACAGCACCGGGCTGCGGTAGGTGAGCAGCAGGATGACGATGACGACGCCCGCGGCCGCGTACAGCAGCGTGGAGTCGATGCCGGCGAACGCCTCGGACGAGTCGGCGGCCTGGCCTGCAGGCCCGGTGATGTACACGGCGGTGCCGTCGGGCAGCCCGTCCTCGGCCGTGGCCCGCAGGTCGTCGACCGCGTCCGCGGCGAGGTCCCAGCCGTCCTTGCCCAGGTCCAGGGGCACGACGACCTGTGCGGCCTGCCCGTCCTTCGAGGTGATCGGCCCGACGACCTTGCCGTCGAGCGTGTCGAGCCCCGAGAACTGCTGCACGTCCGCCTGGATCGCGGCGAGGTCGTCGGGCGTGAGGCCGTCCGGGTTCTCGTAGACGATCACGGCCGGGATGGTGTTCTCGGAGACGAACGTGGAGGCGGCCTCGACCACCTGGGTGGACTCGGCATCGCCGGGCAGCCAGCTCGCGGCGTCGTTGTCCTGCGCTCCGGAGAGCTTGCCGGCCAGCGGGCCGAGCAGGGCGACGACGACGAGCCAGAAGGCGACGACGACGAACTTGGCGTAGCGGTGGGTGATCCACCCCGCGACCTTGGACATGGTTGTTTCCCCTGATGACGACGTGGTTGGCGTGGTGTGCCGTGACGTTCTCAGGCTCCCGTTCCGGGCGCCCGGGTCACCATCGGGGAGACCCCCGACTTCCCCCTGAGGTGCACCCCGATCCCACCCAGATACGACTCAGGTGTCGGTCAGAGAGAGGTGAGCCATGCGGCGACCGTGCGCGCCACCTCGTCGCCGTCCTTCGGGGTGTGGCTACCGGGGACGAAGGTGCAGGTCAGGGGGCCTGCGATCGCCGCGAGGTGGGTCGTCAGCTCGTCGGGCGTGCCGAACGGGTCCGCCGTGCCGGAGACGGCCAGGACAGGCACGTCGACGTCCGGCAGGTGCTCCACACGCAGCCGGTCGGGCTTGCCGGGCGGGTGCAAGGGGTAGGAGAGCAGGACGAGCGCCGCGGCCGGCTGGCCTTGCGCGACGGCCATCGACGCCATGCGCCCGCCGAACGACCGGCCCCCGAGGGCGATGCGATCCGGATCGACGCCGAGCGACGCGGCGAGGTCGTCGGCCTGCTCGCGCAGGTGGGCGATTGCGGCCGGCGGGCGGTCGGGTGCGCGGCTGCCACGCATGCGGTTGGGGAAGTCGATGCGGCGGACCGGCAGGTCGAGCGCGTGCTCGACGGCGACGAGCGCGGAGCTGTCGCGCGAGCCGCCCGCGCCGGGCGCCAGGAGCAGACCCGCGACGTGTCGCATGGATCACAACGTACCCGGTGCGCGGCGCCGCACATCCGCAGGATCCCGCGGTTCTCTGCATCGCGCAGGTATCCGTGCCTGACAGCGTGGAAAGCGTTCGACGCGCGCAATCGTCCGACCGGTCCTAGCGTGACCGACGGCGTCGCAGCCGCGGCGTCGTCATCGACGCACCGGGGATGCCACTGATGGTCCTTGAAGCCACCAACAACGTGCTGAGGCTCGACGCCAACTTCGTCGACTACACGCTCGTCGCCATCTACTTCGTCTTCGTGATCGGGATCGGCCTGCTGGCCCGCCGACAGGTCTCGACGAGCCTCGACTTCTTCCTGTCGGGTCGTTCGCTGCCCGCGTGGGTGACCGGCCTGGCGTTCATCTCCGCCAACCTGGGCGCCGTCGAGATCATGGGCATGAGCGCCAACGGTGCCCAGATCGGCATGGCGACGATGCACTACTACTGGATCGGTGCCATCCCCGCGATGCTGTTCCTCGGCGTCGTGATGATGCCGTTCTACTACGGCTCGAAGGTGCGCTCGGTGCCGGAGTTCATGCGCAGGCGCTTCGGCACCGGGGCCCACCTGGTCAACGCGCTGAGCTTCGCGCTCGCCCAGCTGCTCATCGCCGGTGTGAACCTCTACCTGCTCGCGACGATCGTCAACGTGCTGCTGGGCTGGCCGCTGTGGGTCTCGCTGATCGCCGCGGCCGCCGTCGTGGTGACGTACACGGCGCTGGGTGGTCTCTCGGCCGCGATCTACAACGAGGTGCTGCAGTTCTTCGTCATCGTCGCCGCGTTGCTGCCGCTGACCCTCGTCGGCCTGCACCGGGTGGGCGGCATCGACGGCCTGGTGGACAAGGTCAACAACGGTCCGGTGGAGAACATGCTCTCGTCGTGGCCCGGCCAGAACCTCACCGGCTTCGAGTCGCCGGCCGCCTCCGTCATCGGAATCGTCCTCGGCCTCGGGTTCGTGCTCTCGTTCGGCTACTGGACGACGAACTTCGTCGAGGTCCAGCGCGCCATGGCGTCGAACTCGATGTCCGCGGCCCGCCGCGCGCCCATCATCGGGTCGTTCCCGAAGATGTTCATCCCGTTCATCATCATCATCCCCGGCGTCATCGCCAGCGTCCTGGCGCCGGAGATCATGAAGCTGAACGAGGGCCAGGGCGACGGGAACATCCAGTACAACGACGCCCTCCTGATCCTCATCCGCGACCTGCTGCCCAACGGCATGCTGGGCGTGGCGATCGCCGGTCTGATGGCCGCGTTCATGGCCGGCATGGCGGCGAACATCTCCGCCTTCAACACGGTGTTCAGCTACGACCTGTGGCAGCAGTACGTGAAGAAGGACCGGCCCGACGGCTACTACACGCGGGTCGGCCGCATCGCGACCATCGCTGCCACGATCATCGCGATCTTCACCGCGCTGCTGGCCTCCGGCTACAGCAACCTCATGGACTACCTGCAGACGCTGTTCGGGTTCTTCAACGCGCCGCTGTTCGCGACGTTCATCCTCGGCATGTTCTGGAAGCGGATGACCGCCACGGCCGGTTGGGCGGGTCTGGCGTCCGGGACCATCGCGGCCATCGGGGTGGCCGTCCTCAGCCAGGACGCGCTCGGGCCGCTCAGCGTCGGCGCGATCGACCTGAAGGGCCAGGGGGCCAGCTTCGTCGCCGCCGGCGCGGCGTTCGTCGTCGACATCGTGGTCAGCGTGATCGTCACGATGTTCACGCAACCGCGGGTCGAGTCGGAGCTGAAGGGGCTGGTCTACTCGCTGACCCCGAAGGAGGACCGCACCGACCCGAACGAGAAGAACCTGCCGTGGTACCAGCGTCCGGTGCTGCTGGCCGGGATCTCCCTGGTCATGGTCATCGCCCTCAACATCATCTTCCACTGACCGGACAGGAGACCGTCATGGCCGACACCGACAAGCAGGCCGCGAAGCAGACGCGCGCCGTCCGCGCCTTCGACATCCGCACGATCATCGGCGCCCTGCTGGGCATCTACGGCGTGATCCTCGTCCTGATGGGGATCTTCGCGAGCGACTCGGACCTCGAGGGGGGCGACGGGTCGAGCACCAACCTGTTCACGGGGATCGTGCTGCTCGTGGTCGCTGCGTTCTTCCTCATCTGGGTCCGGCTGCGGCCGCTCCTGGTCCCTGAGGACACCGACGACGCGTCGCAAGCCCACCTGGAGTAACGCTCACCCTCACCCACACACCCGACGTCCGAGGAAGCGGCTGCTACAGCGGCCACTTCCTCGGACGTTGTGCTTGGGGTGTCAGGAGGTGAGGGCGGACAGGGCGCGGGTCACGTCGGCGTCGGTGTTCCAGACGTGGAAGGCCAGGCGGACGCCACCGGCGCGGGCCGCGACGCGGCAGCCCGCCGCGCGCAGGCGCTCGGCTGCGGCGCCGTCGGGGTCCGGCAGCGAGACGATCGCGCTGCCCGCCGGCTCGAGGCCGAGCCCGTCGCGCAGGCCGTCGGCCAGCGCGACCGCGTGGTCGCGGACGGCGGTCAGGTCGGCTCCGGCCCAGAGCTCGAGGGCGGGGGAGGCGCCCACCCAGCACAGCCACGCCGGGGAGACGTCCAGCCGACGGGCCCCCGTGGCGAGCCGCATGTGCGGGCCGTAGCAGGAGCCCCACACGTCGTCGCCCGCGTACCAGCCCGCGGCCAGGGCGGGGAGCCGGTCGACGAGCGGTGCGGACGCGGTGAGGAACGCGACGCCGCGCGGCGCGGACAGCCACTTGTAGGCCGAGCAGACGGTCACGTCGAACCGGCTCGCGGCGACGGGGAGCCAGCCGGCCTGGGTGGTGTCGCACAGCGTGAGCGCGCCGGCCCGACGAGAGGCGGCGGTGATCGCGTCCGCGTCCGCGACGCGGCCGTCGCGGGACTGGACCAGGGAGAACGCGACGACGGCAGTGCCTGTGCGGATCTCGTCGGGCAGCGCCTCGACCGCGACGTGGCGGACCGTGACGCCACGGTGGGCGTGCGCCAGGAACGGGTAGACGACGGAGCTGAAGTCTCCGTCGACCGTCAGCACCTCCGCGCCGTCCGGCAGGGCCGCCGCGACCAGGCCGACGAGGGCGGAGGTCTGCGAGCCGATCGCGACGTCGGTGGGGGCCACGCCGACGAGGCGCGCGTAGGACCGCCGCGCCGAGGCGACCGCCGCGTCGTAGCCGGCGAGGTCCGGGGTGCCCGCCTGCCAGTCGTCGAGCGCGGCGTGCATCGCGGCCGTCGTCGCGCGGGCCGGCAGGCCGACCGTCGCCGCGTCGAGGTAGCCGGGCGCGGGTGCGAACGCGTCGGCGAGCGGGGCGACGCGCGGGGCGGGGCGTGCGGGCATGGCGGCGTGCTGGAGCATCTCTCGATCGTCGGCCGGGCCGTCGCATCACACAAGAGCGGAATATGGCTAGAAGGCATCACGAGATGTGATGATGGCGCGCATGGACCTGGACGTCGGCTCTTTGCGGATGCTGCGAGCGATCGCGGACACCGGCACGATCACGGGTGCCGCGGAGGCGCTCGGCGTCGGCCAGCCTGCCGTCAGCCAGCACGTGCGGCGGCTCGAGCGGCGGCTCGGCACCGCGCTGCTGGACCGGTCCGGCCGGTCGGTGCGGCTGACCGAGGCCGGCGAGGCGCTGGCCCGCCACGGCGCGACCGTCGGCGCAGCCCTGCGCGCGGCGACAGCCGAGGTGCAGGCCCTCACCGGGCTGCGGTCCGGGCGCGTGCGGCTGGTCGCGTTCCCGTCGTCGTCGGCCACGCTGGTGCCGCGCGCCCTCGTCGCCCTACGCACGTCGCACCCCGGGCTGTCCGTGACGCTCGACGAGGCCGAGCCGCCCGAGGCGCTGCGCAAGCTGCGCTCCGGCGAGTGCGACGTGGCGCTGGCGTTCGAATACCCCGGCGTCGGGCTGGGCCGCGGCGAGGACGACCTGGCCGGCCTCGTCACGCGGCACCTGCTCGACGAGCCGACGCTCGTCGCGCTGCCGGCGCCGCACCCGGCCGCCTCGCGGTCGGACCTGTCCCTGGCCGACCTGGCCGACGAGCCGTGGATCGCCGGCTGCCCGCGCTGCCGCGGCCACCTGCTGTCGTCGGCGGACGCCTGCGGGTTCGAGCCGCAGATCGCCTACGCGACCGACGACTACGTCGCGGTGCTGGCGCTCGTCGCGGCCGGGCTCGGCGTCGCGCTGCTGCCCGACCTGGTGCGGCCCATCGCCGAGCGGCAGCCCGGTGTCGTCGTCCGCCGCGCCGCCGGCACCTCCCAGCGCACGGTCCACGCCGTCACGCCCCCGGACCTCCTGCGGGTGCCGGCGGTCGCGGCAACGCTGGACGCGCTCGCGGCGGCGGTCTGACGCACCAGCCGCTTCCGTCGAACCTGCGATCGTTGCCGCCATCCGGCCCGATGGCGGCAGCGATCACAGGTTCGGCGCGTCAGATGCCCAGGGCCGCGCGGATCGTACGGACCACGCCGTTGGCGTTGTTGGACGGGCCGACGAAGCGGGCTGCCGCACGCACGTCGGGGTGCGCGTTGTCCATGGCGACCGAGTACGCCGCCGCGCGGAGCATGCCGAGGTCGTTGTGGTAGTCGCCGAACGCCATCGTCTGCTCGCGCGTGATGCCCAGCGCGTCCTGCACGTGCGCGAGCGCGACGCCCTTGTCGGCGGTCGCGCTCATGACGTCGAGCCAGTGCGGCCCGGACACGAGCGCGCCCTCGAACGCGGCCAGGACCTCGGCCGTGCGCTGCGACGACGCGAAGTCGTAGACCGCCACCTTGAGCACGTCGTCGTGCACGGCCAGCAGGTCGTCGACGACCTCGAGACGCGCGTAGTACGGGCGCACCTGGTCCAGGAACGGCTCGTCGGTGCGCGAGACGTAGGCCGAGCGCTTGCCGCACAGCACCACGCCGGCATCGACGTCGGCCGCCCGCATCGTGTCGATCACGGCGTGCGCGACGGCCGTGTCCAGCGGCTCCGAGCTGAGCTCGCGCCCGTCGCGCACCACGTACGCGCCGTTCTCCGCGATGTACACCAGGTCGTCGCGGCCGAACTGCGCGCGCAGCGTCGCGTACTGGCGGCCGCTGGCGGGGCAGACGACGATGCCGCGCGCGTGCAGCTCGTCGAGCAGGGGCCAGAACGACGGGTCCAGGCGCTTGGCGTCGTCGAGCAGGGAGCCGTCCATGTCGACGGCGACGAGGCGCAGGTCGGGGTGGCCGAGGTCGGGTGGGTCCATCACGGGGGTCACGAGACCATCGTCTCAGCCGTCCGGTTGGGAACCGGCGCCGGTCGTCCCGCACACTGGCTCCATGCTGAGCGACGTCCTCGAGCGCGTGCTCGACGCACCGTCGTGGACCGTCCTGCTGGTCGTCGGGCTCGTCGTGTTCGCCGAGGACGCGCTGTTCGTCGGGTTCGTGCTGCCGGGGGAGACGCTCGCGATCCTGGGCGGTGTCGCCGCGAGCCGCGGGCACGTGTCGTTGACGGCCGTGCTCGCCGTCGTGATCGTGGCGGCGATCGTCGGCGACTCCGTGGGGTACGAGATCGGCAAGCACCTGGGCCCACGCGTGCTCGAGGCGAAGTTCCTGGCCCGGCACCAGCACCGCGTCGCCGACGCGCAGGACTTCCAGGCCCGACGAGGCGGCTGGGCCGTGCTGCTGGGCCGGTGGGTCGCGTTCTTCCGCGCCGTCATGCCCGCCCTCGCCGGCGTCGCGCGCATGCCGTACCGGGTGTTCCTGCCGTTCAACGCGGTCGGCGGGATCATCTGGGGGACGGTCGTCGTGCTGGTCGGCTACCTGGCCGGTGCGTCGTACAAGAAGGTGGAGCACTGGCTGGGGCGGGGCGCGCCGATCCTCGTCGGCGTGATCGCGCTGGTCGTGCTGGCCGTCTGGTGGGTCCGGCGCCGCCGCGAGCGAGCGCGCGAGGCCGAGGGCTGACGAGCTACTCGCCCGCGCGCGCCAGCGCGTCGCGCACGCCGGTCTCCTGCTTGCCCAGGTGCACCGGGTCGCGCCCGACGAGGGCGTCCCACGCGGCCTTGTACGACGCGGGGATCTCCCGCACCCGCCACAGCACCGCCTGCGTCGGCGTCACGCTCGACGCCGAGACGCCGACCGCCGTCGTGTCGATCCCCGCCGCCGTGCACGAGAACGCGGCACGCGGCACGTGGTAGCCCTGGCTGATGACGACCGCGTCGTCGACGCCGAAGATCTTGTGCGCCCGCACGCACGAGTCGTGCGTGTCGAAGCCGGCGTGGTCGAGGACGATCGCGTCGGCCGGGACGCCGTGCTCGACGAGGTAGTCGCGCATGGCCGTCGGTTCGTCGTGCGTGACCGTGGAGTTGTCGCCGCTGACCAGGATCACCTTCACCGTGCCCTGGTCGTACAGCGTCTTCGCCGCGTCCAGGCGGCGGGCCAGGTACGTCGACGGCGTGCCGTCCGGGTGCAGCCCGGCGCCCAGGACCAGGGCGACCGTGTGGTCGGGCACGTCGCCGAGCGCCCGCTCGTGCGCGCGGCCCACGCCCTGCACGACGAGCAGCGGCAGCGCCAGGAGCACCACGACGACGAGCGCGCCGACGAGCAGTCGCACCCGCCGTCGCCGGCGCGGGCGGGTCGGCGCCACCTCGTCGGGCGCCTGGTCGACGGGCTCGCCGGCCGGCGCGGAGACGGCGCTCGCGGCCGCATCGTCGGTCATGCTCGCAGGCTAGAGCCGACGGGGACCGGCGCGGGCCCCATCCACGAGAACGTCTGTGCAGATCCACGAGGCGCCGAAGTCCCCCTGGGCATCGTGTGCAGCGTTTCGTCCGCTATTCGGCCGAAACGCAGCACACGAACGTGCGGGCGGGTCAGGCCGCCTCGCGGGAGAGGTGCTCGACCGTCGCTGTCAGTGCCTGCAGGCCCGTTTCCACGTCCGCCAGGCTCACCGACTCCGCGGGGTGGTGGGAGATGCCGTCGGGGTTGCGCAGGAACAGCATGCCGACGCCGGTCACCGCGCCGATGGCCATCGCGTCGTGGCCGGCGCGGCTGAACATCGTCGGGACGTCGCGCGTGCCCGTGTCCTCGATGCCGGCGCGGACGACGTCCTGGAGCAGCCCGTCGCACCAGACCGCCGGTGCCTCGTGCAGCTCGGACGCGGACCAGCGCAGCCCGCGGCGGCCGGCGATCTGGTCGAGCTCGGTGGAGATGTCGCGCCAGACCCGGTCGCGGTGG
>Ga0222423_1000574_pt1 | contig 23565 bp, 27 predicted proteins | sample 3A0metagenome_FD_182472 | JGI IMG/M metagenome (GOLD analysis project Ga0222423, IMG submission 182472) | Enriched microbial communities from leaf-cutter ant dump, University of Wisconsin, Madison, United States - 3A0 (version 2) | ecosystem: Environmental > Terrestrial > Nest > Insects nest >...
GGCCGAGGTGAGCACCACGGCACCGCCGAGCACGAGGACGGGCACGGCACCGAGACGGTCCGTCGCGATGCCGAACACCGGGCTGAGCACATACATCCCCGCGATGTGCAGCGAGATGACGAGACCGATGAGCTGCAGGCTCGCCCCGTGGTGGTCCATGTGCACCGGCGTCATCACCATGAGGCTCACCATGACGAGGTGGCTCACGACCACGGCGAGCAGTCCCGTGCGCGCGGCGGGCACCCGCGCGACGATCGCGGCGCCGTCGCGCACCGAGCGCCACGGGTTCGCCGGAGCCGGGACCGCCGCGCCCGAGCGCTGCCGGGCCAGGAGCAGGGGATCGGGCCGGAGCAGCACCGCGACCACGACCGCCGCGACGAGGAACATCACGGTCATGAGCGCGAACGTCACGGCCGTGTGCGTGCCGCGCGCCGCGGGCAGGATCCGCGCGCCGCGAGCCCCGCCGCGCTCCCCGCCCCGATGAGCGTCATGCCCACGAGCAGGAGCGCCGTCGCCCCCACGAGCGTCGCCGCCGTCGCGATGCAGGCGCCCACCGCCGCGAACCCGTAGCCCGCCGCGAGCGAGGGCCGGCGTCCGCGCCGGGCGGCCACCTGGGCGATCGGCAGCGCCGCGAGGGCCGAACCGACGACGACGCACGTCTGGGCGAGCCCGCCCACCGTCTCGCTGCCCGAGAGCTCGGCCGCGACGAGCGAGTTCACCGCGGCACCCGTCGCGGTGCCGACGCCGACGAGCACCTGGGCCGAGGAGAGCACCGCGACGGTCCGTACCTGGACCGGGTCGCCGGTGTGCGTCGTCGTCGTCGGACCTGCGCCTGGAACCGTCACGCCCCTACCCCATCACGACGCCGCACCCCGGGTCACGCCCTTTGCTCCCGCGAACGGCACGGAGATGATGAGATGGGGCATGGCCATCACACCGTCCGTCGTCCCCGGCGCGCTGCCCGAGGATGTGATCCCGCTCGTCCACGGGCTCATCGAGGATGCGGAGCAGGCCGACGGCGTCGCCCCGCTCTCCGAGCAACGGCTGCTGTGGCTCGGGGACGACGACGCCCCCGTGGTGCACCTGCTCACGTGGGCACCGGGGCGGCTCACGGGCATCGCCCAGCTCGACCTCGGCGTCGACGGCAAGGCCACCGCCGAGCTCGCCGTCGCGCCGTCGGACCGTCGCCAGGGGCTCGGGAAGGTGCTGCTGCGCGGTGCGCGCGAGGCGGCCGGCGACCGGGAGTTCGCCGTCTGGGCGCACGGTGACCTGCCCGGGGCCAAGTCGCTCGCGATGGCGGCCGGGCTGCGGCCGGCCCGCGAGCTGTGGATCATGCGCGTGGACCTCGCGGCCCGTCCCGACGTCGAGGTCCGGCGGCTCCCCGCGGGGGTGACGGTCCGCAGCTTCGTCGTCGGGCAGGACGAAGGTGCGTGGTTGCGCGTCAACGCCCGTGCGTTCGCCGACCACCCCGAGCAGGGGCGCATCACGCTCGCGGACCTCGAGGCGCGCGAGGCGGAGCCGTGGTTCGACCCCGAGAGCTTCCTGCTCGCCGAGCGCGACGGCGAGCTGCTCGCGTCGGTGTGGCTCAAGGTGGTGGACGGCGTCGGGGAGCTCTACGTGCTCGGCGTGGACCCGGACGCCCAGGGGCTCGGCCTCGGCACAGCGCTCACGGCCCGGGCGCTCGAGCGCTTCGACGAGCTCGGCCTCGGCGTCGCGATCCTCTACACGAGCGCGGACAACCTCGCCGCGGTGCGCACGTACGCGAAGTTCGGCTTCGCGCCGTCCAACGTGGACGTCACGTACGCCTGACGTGCGGGGGGACGACAGGGCGTCCGGTCAGGGGTGTCGATCTGGCGTGAGCCTCGGCGCTTGACAATCCGGACATTCGAGTGCAGACTGGTACATATGTACGGATCTGGGCTTGGGGAGGTGGATGTGTCGAGCGATGGGTCGACCGTAGCGCGCGCTACCGACACTCCCTCCCCACGGTCGAGCGTCTCCGCCGTGGTGGCGATCATGCACGAGGTGGCGAGCACGGAGATCGCCGAGCTCGACGGGGCGGAGCTCCTCGCGCTGCTCACCGAGCTCGACGCGACGGCCCGTCTCACGGAGGCCTCCCGGGCGAAGGTGCTCGCTGCGGTCGAGCACGCGGACACGTGGCGCGCGCAGGGACACGACCCCTCGTTCGCCGCGTGGCGGTCCCGCACGGCCCGCACGGGCAAGGGCAGGGCGATGCGCGAGGTCACGACCGCCCAGAAGCTCGAGCGGATGCCCGGCGCGGCGGACGCGCTGCGCGACGGCACCATGACGCCGGAGCACGCCGAGGTGCTCGCGCGCGTCGCGACGACGGGAGACGCCGAGCACCGGGCCAAGGTCGCCGACGCGCTGGCGGACCCGGTGGACAGTGCGATCCTCCTCGAGTCGGCGAGCCGCCTCGACGCCCCTCGCTTCGCACGCGCCGCGCAGTCCTGGGCCGCGCGGCTCGATCCTCTCGCCCTCGAGAAGGACCACGAGGCACAGCGCCGGTCGAGCTACCTGTCGATCTCCGACACCCCCGCCGGCACCATGCTCCGGGGCCAGCTCGACCTCCAGGCGGGCCACCGGTTGCGGCTCGCGCTCGAGGCGGTGACCCCGGTGCCGTCCGAGGGTGACGATCGGGACCCCGCCCAGCGGGCCGCCGACGCGCTCGACCTCGTCGCGCACGGCGTCCTCGCGGACCCCGGCTCGAAGCCCGGCGCGCACGTGCCCCCGCACGTCTCGCTCGTCATGACCGCCGAGACGCTCGCCGGGATCTGGCAGCTCGAGCGCGGCCAGGAGCACCGCGACTTCGCTCCCGCGACCCTCGAGGACGGCACCCCCGTGCCGCCGAGCGAGACGGCCCGGATCCTGTGCGACGCGCAGATCACGCGGATCGTGCTCGACGCCGAGTCGGTGCCGATCGACCTGGGCCGCACCAAGCGGCTGTGGAGCGGCGCCCAGCGCCGGCTCGTCATCGCGCGCGACCGGCACTGCGCCTTCGACGGCTGCGAGATCCCCGCCCGGTGGTGCGAGATCCACCACATCGACTGGTGGGCCCGCGACCACGGACGCACCGACATCGACAACGCGGTGCTGCTGTGCTCGGCCCACCACGGGGCGGTCCATCGGGACGGGCTTCGGCTCACCCGATCGACCGCGCCGCCCGGGCCGCCGGGCGCCGGACTGCCGCTCGTCAGCTACACCGTCACCCGGCGCGTGGGGAACAGGAGTCCGGCGCTCGGGGACCGGGTCGGCACGGGCGCGTCCGGCGAGAGGGATACCGGCCCGCAAGCACGCTCGAGGCCGCGGAAGGGCAGGTCCCGTTCACCGGCGGGTCAGGCTCTGTTCTGACGTCGGTTCCCCCAGGTCGACCGGAGGTGCCACGATGGGAAGCGTGACGGACACGACTTCTTCCGATCGCCACGCTTCGGTGGCCGACGACCACGCCGTCGCGGGCGACGAGCGCGACGTGACGGACGACGTTCGCTCCCCCGCGGGCGACGCCCTCGACTCCACGGTCGACGACGCCGAGCTGCCCGAGGACCGCTTCGCGGACCGCGAGCTCTCGTGGCTCGCGTTCAACCAGCGCGTGCTCGAGCTCGCGGAGGACCCCGAGCTGCCCATCCTCGAGCGCGTCCGCTATCTCGCGATCTTCGCCTCCAACCTCGACGAGTTCTTCATGGTGCGCGTCGCGGGCCTCAAGCGCCGCATCGCGACCGGACTGGCCGTCACGGCGGCCTCGGGCCTGAGCCCGCGCCAGGTGCTCGACGCGATCTCCGAGCGCGCCCACGAGCTCATGGACCGCCACGCGCGCGTGTTCGCCGAGCAGGTCCAGCCGGCGCTCGCCGCCGAGGGCATCACGCTCGTGCGCTGGGACGAGCTGGGCCAGGGCGAGCAGGACCGGCTGCACAAGTACTTCCGCAAGCAGATCTTCCCCGTGCTCACCCCGCTCGCCGTGGACCCCGCCCACCCCTTCCCCTACATCTCCGGGCTCTCGCTCAACCTCGCCGTGGGGGTGCTCAACCCCGCGACGGGCAAGGAGCACTTCGCCCGCGTCAAGGTCCCGCCGCTGCTGCCCCGCTTCATCGCGGTGGACGCGCGCGGCCGCCCGAGCGCCCCGAGCACGCAGACGGCCGCGCCGGAGCTGGGCCCCACGAGCTTCGTGCCGATCGAGGACGTGATCGCCGAGCACCTCGACCACCTCTTCCCGGGGATGGAGATCCTGGGTCACCACACGTTCCGCGTGACCCGCAACGAGGACGTCGAGGTCGAGGAGGACGACGCCGAGAACCTCCTCAAGGCCATGGAGAAGGAGCTGTTGCGCCGCCGCTTCGGCCCGCCCGTGCGCCTCGAGCTCGCCCACGGCACGCACTCCCACTTCCGCGACCTGCTCATCCGCGAGCTCGGCGTGCACCCGGCGGAGGTGTACGAGCTGCCCGCACCGCTCGACCTCACGGGCCTCAACGTCATCGCGGACCTCGACCGACCGGACCTGCACTACCCGCCGTTCGTGCCCACCACGCACCGGCACCTCGCGGAGGTCGAGTCCGCGCAGCCCACCGACATCTTCGCGGCGATGCGCGAGCGCGACATCCTCCTGCACCACCCGTACGACTCCTTCTCCACCTCGGTGCAGACGTTCCTCGCGCAGGCGGCCGCGGACCCGCACGTGCTCGCGATCAAGCAGACGCTCTACCGCACCTCGGGCGACTCCCCCATCGTGGACGCGCTCATCGACGCGGCGGAGGCCGGAAAGCAGGTCCTCGCCCTCGTCGAGATCAAGGCACGCTTCGACGAGCAGGCCAACATCACGTGGGCCCGCAAGCTCGAGCAGGCGGGCGTGCACGTGGTCTACGGGATCGTGGGCCTCAAGACGCACTGCAAGCTGTCCCTCGTGGTGCGCCACGAGCAGGACGGCCTGCGCCGGTACTGCCACGTGGGCACGGGCAACTACAACCCCAAGACGGCCCGCCTCTACACGGACCACGGCCTGCTCACGAGCGACCCGGACGTGGGCCAGGACCTCACGCGCCTGTTCAACCAGCTCTCCGGCTACGCCCCCAAGTCGCGCTTCGGTCGCCTGCTCGTGGCCCCCCGCTCGCTGCGCTCGGGACTCGTGGACCACATCGAGAACGAGATCGCCGCGGCCCGCGAGGGACGGCCCGCGTGGATCAAGATGAAGGTCAACGCGATCGTCGACGAAGAGTCCATCGACGCGCTCTACCGCGCATCGCAGGCGGGGGTCTTGGTGGACCTCGTGGTGCGCGGCATCTGCGCCCTGCGCGCCGGGGTCCCCGGGCTCTCGGAGAACATCCGCGTCCGCTCGGTGCTGGGCCGCTTCCTCGAGCACTCGCGCATCTTCGCGTTCGCCAACGCGCTGCCCGGCAGCGAGGAGTCCGGCCCGGCCGTCTACATCGGCTCCGCCGACCTCATGCACCGCAACCTCGACCGTCGCGTCGAGGCCCTCGTGCGGCTCTCGGACCCCGAGCACCTGTCCGAGCTGGTGGACCTCATCGACGACTCGATGTCCCCCCGCACCGCGTCGTGGCACCTCGCCCCCGACGGGTCGTGGCACCGGCCCGCGGCCACGCCCGACGGCGATCCCCTCGAGGACCTCCAGGAGAACCTCATCTCGCGGCAGCGCCGGCGGCTGGCCAGCCACCGATGACCGCGCGCACGCGGTCCGCCGTGGTCGTCGCGGCGGGCGCCCTCGTCTGGCGCGAGCACGAGGGGCGGCTCGAGGTGCTCCTCATCCACCGGCCGCGCTACGACGACTGGTCGTGGCCCAAGGGCAAGCGGGACCGAGGCGAGGCGATCCCCGTCGCGGCCGTCCGCGAGGTCGCCGAGGAGACGGGGCTCGACGTCGCGCTCGGCGTCCCGTTGCCCATGCTGCGCTACCGGGTCTCGGGCGGGCGCACCAAGGAGGTCCACTACTGGGCCGCGACCGAGCTGCCCGAGGACTCCCCCGCCCGCGCGGCCCGCGCTCCCGTGCCCCGCAGCGAGGACGAGGTCGACGAGCTGCGCTGGGTCACCCCCGACGTCGCCAAGCACATGCTCAGCAAGCGCTCGGACCGCAAGCCCCTCAAGTCGCTCGTCGCGCTGCACGCGGACGGGCGGCTCGCCACGGGGACCGTCGTCGTCGTCCGGCACGCGAGCGCGCGCAGCCGCGCGTCGTGGAACGGCACCGAGGCCCTGCGCCCCCTCACCCCGTCCGGGGTGGGGCAAGCCGACGGGATCGTGCCCGTGCTCGCGGCGTACGGCATCGCGGCCGTCGTGACGAGCCCGTGGGAACGCTGCGCCGCGACCGTCGCCCCCTACGCCAAGGCGAGCGGGATCGTGCCCGAGCCCCTCGAAGCGCTCACGGAGGCCGGGCACGCCGCCGAGCCCGGGCGCGTCCGCAAGCTCGCGAAGGCGAGCTACCGGGCGGCCGCGGCGCGCGCGGCCGTCGCGCTGTGCACGCACCGGCCCGTGCTGCCCTCGGTGCTCGAGCCGCTCGACAAGATCGCACCCGGCTGGGTCAAGCGGGCGCGCCCGCACGAGGACCCCTACCTGCGGCCCGCGAGCATCGCCGTGGTCCACACGGCCGGCACCGGCAAGACGGCACGCGTCGTGGGATTCGAGGTGCAGTCCGCGCGGGCGTGAGACGTGGACCGCGACGCCGTCAGAGCAGGAACGGGCTGAGGATCCAGTAGACGACAGCCGCGACGAGCGCTGCCGCGGGGATCGTCAGGACCCACGCGAGCCCGATGTTCTTCGCGACGCCCCAGCGCACGGCCGAGAGCCGCTTCGTGGCGCCCACGCCCATGATCGCCGAGGTGATGGTGTGCGTGGTCGACACGGGCGCGTGCAGCCAGAACGCGTTGAGGTAGAGCACGATCGCCGAGACGGACTCGGCCACGAAGCCGCGCGCCGGGTCGAGCTCGATGATGCGCCGCCCGAGCGTCCGCATGATGCGCCAGCCACCGGCGTAGGTCCCGAGCGAGATGGCCGCGGCCGCCGCGAGCTTGACCCACAGGGGGATGCCGGCCTCCTCCTGCGCCCAGCCCGCCGCGACGAGTGCCATGAAGATCACGCCCATCGTCTTCTGCGCGTCCTGGAGGCCGTGCCCGAGCGCCATCGCCGCGGCCGAGACGGTCTGCGCGAGGCGGAAGCGACGCTGTGCCCGGTGCGGGTTCGCGCGACGGAAGATCCACAGCACGCCGACCATGACGGCGAACGCCAGCAGGAAGCCCGCGAGGGGAGAGAAGACCATCGGCAGGACGACCTTGTCGACGATCGCGGCACCGTAGATCCCGAGGCCGCCCGCGAGGCCCGCGCCGACAAGACCACCGATGAGTGCGTGGGTCGAGGACGAGGGCAGCCCGAACCACCACGTGATGAGGTTCCACGTGATCGCCCCGACGAGCCCGCACAGCACGACGACGAGGGCGACATGGGTCGCGACCTCCTCGAGGTGGACGATGCTCTTGGCGATCGTCTCGGCCACGCCCGTGGCGAGGAGCGCCCCGATGAAGTTCATGACCGCGGCCATCAGGAGCGCGGCCCGCGGGGTCAGGGCGCGCGTGGAGACCGACGTCGCGATCGCGTTCGCGGCGTCGTGGAATCCGTTGGTGTAGTCGAAGCCGAGCGCGAGCGCGACGACGAGGACGACGAGCGCGATCTCCACTGCGCTCAGGACTCCTTGAGCGCGATCGTCTCGACCATGTTCGCGACCGTCTCGAAGGCGTCGGCGGCGTCCTCGAGCTTGTCGACGACCTCCTTGAGCTTGATGAGCGTCACGGGGTCGAGGCCGTCGTCGAACAGCTGGGCGAGCAGCTTGCGGTAGCTCTTGTCGGCCTGGTTCTCCAGGCGGTTGATCTCGACCCAGTAGTCCGCGAGGTCGCCCATCGTGCGCAGGCGCGGCATCGCCTCGGCCGTGAGCTCGGCGGAACGCTGGAGCACCTGCACCTGGTCGGAGATGCGCTTGGGGAGGTCGTCGAGCTTGTACAGGACGATGAGGTCTGCCGCTTCCTCCATGTGGTCCATGCAGTCGTCGAGGCCGGACGCGAGCCGGTAGATGTCGTCGCGGTCGAACGGGGTGACGAAGGTCTGGTTGAGCCGGCGCATGATCGTGTGCGTCGCCTCGTCGGCCTCGTGCTCGACGTCGTTGAGCTTCGTGGCGATCGTCTTGCGGTCCTTGCGGTCCGCCTCGAGCAGCTCGGCGAGCAGGTTGGCCCCGGTGACGAGCAGCTGGGCCGACTCTGCGAGGAGATCGAAGAACGTGGTGTCGCGCGGGGTGAATCGCATGCGCACTGGAGTGGCTCCCTATGCCAAGGGGGGATCGTCGGTCTCAGGCTAGGGCAGCGCGCGGTGGAACGCGCAACCTTCGAGGTCCGGCGGGGGGATTCATGACGATGCGACGCCGGACCGAGCAGCGCCTGTCGGCGCGAAGGCCGCTCGAAGCGGCTGAGTTTGGAGCCCGGGGCCACACCGGCCCGACGTCGCCGGAACATCCTACGCTCCGCGCAGCGGCACGCGACCCGTCGGTCGAGACCCGTCAGTCGAGGCGGTCGGCGCGCCACAGCATCGCGCAGTGCTCGAGCTCTTCGGCCGTGCGCACGAGGGACGCCGCGCCGCGCGTCTGGGCCGCGGCACGGTCCTCGTCGGTCGCCTCGTGCTGGTCCGCGTCGAGCGCGGCGCCCGCGGCGAGCACACGGCAGAACGCGGCGGCGCGCTCGAGGGCCACGTCGAGGTCGCCCGTGAAGACCCCGCCCAGGACGGCGTCCGCGAGGTCGCTCAGCTCACGCGGGCCGGGCGGGCTCGCGACCCCCGCGACGACCTCGTGCACAGGCGCGGCCGAGATCCCCGTGAGGTAGCGCGCGGCGAGCGTCGCGGGGTCGCGCCGCACCCATTCGCGCAGCACGTACAGCCGCCACAGCGCGCCGGGCAGCGTGTGGGGTGCGGCGTCGGCCCACATCGAGGCGACCACGTCGAGACCCTCGCTCTCCACGAGGCGCACGAGCCGAGCGACGAGCTCCGGGTCGTCGAGGGCCCGCGCCCCGTGGACGATCGCCGCGGCCGTGGTGTGCGCCACCTCGGGCAGGAGCGCGGGGTCGATCCCGCCGGGGATGTCCTCCGCGGCCTGCTGGTCGAGCATCGCGGGGCGGCGGGGCCGCTGGGGTCGCTGGGCCGTCACTGCTCCGTCCACGTCTCCTTGCGCAGGGCCGTCGCGGCGAGCATCTCGACGTCGTCGTCCGTGAGCCGGCGCGGCAGGCGCCGGAAGACGCCGGGGATGTCGGTGCGGCCGAGCACGAGGGCGTCGTCGGGCATCTTCGTCACCCGGGGCGCGGCGAGGGCCCCGGTGTGGACGACGACGACGGCGCGCACCGACACGAACGACGACGACGCGGCCCCCAGGACCCGCTCGAGCCGCTGGGCCTGCAAGCGGGCGTCCCGCAGGTACGGCACCGTGCGGTGGTTGACGTAGAGGGAGCGCCCGTCGACCTGCACGTCCGCCCCGAGGTGCACGTGCACGGTCAGCGCGTAGATCCCGCCCGGGCCGATGAGCAGGTGCTGGACCACGTCGCCCTGCCGGCTGAGGGGGACGTCGTGGAGCACGGACCAGCCGTCCGAGCGCAAGCGGTCCAGGCGCTCCCCCACGGGGACGTCGGCGGGGACGTGCTCGCCGTCCTGCACCCCTTCCTCGGGCTGCGGCGCGGGCGGGAGGTCGGGCAGGTCGATCGGGACGGTGACCTCGTCCTCGTCCTCGCGCAGGAAGAGCTGGGCGGCCATCCGCAGCCCTCCCTCGAGGACGGGCGACTCGGCCACGACCTCGCCGGTGTGCAGGTCGATCGAGCCGATGCGGCGGCCCATGTCGTCGGTGACGTAGAGGCGATCGGCGCCGTAACGGCTCCACCGGCGCACGGTGAGGGAATCAGGCACGGTGTGCTTGTCGGCACCTTCCGGCACGCGCTCCACCTCCCCGACGAAGATCACACCCATGGGACGACGGCTGGTCCCCGATTGTCCACCCTGCGGCGTCAGTCTGTCTGCGCCGGGGTGAACGTCAGGGAGACGGAGTTCATGCAGTACCGGTCGCCCGTGGGCGTCTGGGGCGCGTCGTCGAACACGTGCCCCAGGTGGGAGCCGCACGTGGCGCAGCGCACCTCCGTGCGGACCATCCCGTGCGTGCGGTCCTCGAGGAGCTCGACGGCGTCCCCCGCGAGCGGGCTGTAGAAGCTCGGCCAGCCGCAGTGCGCCTCGAACTTGGTCTGGGAGCGGAACAGCTCCGCCCCGCACGCGCGGCACGCGTAGACGCCCTCGCGCCCCTCGTTCAGCAGCGCCCCCGTGAACGGGCGCTCCGTCGCCGCTTCGCGCAGCACCGCGTACTCGACGGGGTTCAGCTCGAGGGCCCACTCCTGCTCGGACTTCGTCACGCGGTAGGTCATGGCCATGTCTCCTGTCCTGGACGCGGGTGCGTCCACCGGGTGCAACGCCGCAGCGGTCCGAAATGGTCCCGCGGCGCCGGAGGGGTCGGGCGATCCCGACCGATCCGACACACCGGGCGCGCAACCTTGTCCCACGTGCCGCGCTGCGCCTAGCCTGCGAGCACCAGGTTCTCCCGGCGCCACGACGTGCCGGCAACGACGACGTGGGGCCAGGGTGCAACGTACTCGCAGGACGCGCTGGGCACTGACGCGGTACTTCGCCGCGGTCAGCATCGTCGCCGTGCTCGTCCTGGGCGGCGGGCTGATCGTCACCACCACCCAGATCATGCAGCAGCAGGCGCTGCGCGCCGGGTCGGCCGCGGCTCGGCTCATCGAGCCCACGGTGCGCGACATCGTCCCCGTGACGGCCTACCAGACCGGGGTCCTGCGCCCGGAGGACGAGGCCGAGCTCGCCGTCGTGGTCGGAGAGTTCGCCGAGCAGCTCGTCGGCATGAGGCTGTGGAACGCCGACGGCGTGCTCCTCTTCGACGCGAGCCCCCGGTCCTCGGCGGCGTTCCCCCAGACCGGTCCGTTCGATCGCGCCGTGCGCGACGGCGAGGTGAGCGCGAGCATCGTCACCGCGACGATCGGCGAGGAGCCCGGCGCGTCGGGCTCCGCGGGGACCCAGGTGACGGGCCTGTCCGTGTACGTCCCCGTGGTCGAGAACGGGGTCCGAGTCGGCGCGCTCGAGGTGGTCCTCGACTACACCGAGACCGACGCGGCGCTGCGCGCGGCGGTGCGCACCGTCACGGTCGTGATCTCGGTGGGCCTGCTGGTGCTGTGGCTGCTGCTCTTCCGGACCGTGCGCAACGCCTCGAAGCGCCTGCAGACCTCGGCGCTCGAGAACGCCCGCCTGGCGCTGCTCGACCCGCTGACCGGGCTGCCGAACCGGCGCATGCTGCTGGACCGCATGCGCCGGGCGATCGACCAGGCGGAAGAGGACGGCACCGGCGTGGGCCTCGTGCTGCTCGACATCGACCGCTTCAAGGACATCAACGACTCCCTCGGCCACGACCGCGGCGACGAGCTCTTGGTCCAGGTCGCCCACCGGCTGCGGGCCGCGCTGCGCGAGCGCGACGTCGTCGCCCGGCTCGGTGGCGACGAGTTCGCGATCCTGCTGCCCGCCATCCGCTCCGTCGCGAACGCCGAACGGCTCGCCCAACGCGTGCGCAACCTCTTCGCCCCCGCGTTCAACCTGGGCGGTCTCGAGCTGCACGTGGACTCGTCGATCGGCGTCGCGTGCATCCCCGAGCACGCCGTCGACGCCTCGGGGCTCATGCGCAAGGCCGACGTCGCGATGTACACCGCCAAGACGCACCGCACGGGCGTGGCGATCTACTCCCCCGACGAGGACGACTCCTCGCCGGCCCGTCTCGTGCTGCTCGGCGACCTGCACCGCGCCCTCGCGGACCGCCAAGAGCTCGTGATGTTCTACCAGCCCAAGATCGCGCTCACCACGGGGCAGGTCGTCGGCTACGAGGCGCTCATGCGCTGGGTGCACCCGACGCGCGGGATGCTCGTCCCGGACCTGTTCATCCCGCTCGCCGAGCAGTCCGGGCTCATCCACGACCTCACGGCCTTCGCGCTCGAGTCCACGATCTCCCAGCTCGCCCGCTGGCAGTCCGACGGGCGCGAGGTCCCCGTGGCGGTGAACCTCTCCGCGCACAACCTCACGTCCGTCCAGGTCACCGAGACCATCGAGGAGCTGTTGCACGCGCACCGGGTGCGCCCCGACCTGCTCGAGGTCGAGATCACCGAGACGGCGCTCGTGGCGGACCCCTCGCGCGTGGTCCCCGTGCTCGAGCAGCTCGCGGACATCGGCGTCGTCGTCTCGATCGACGACTTCGGGATCGGCAACACGTCGATCTCCCAGCTACGGGACCTGCCCGTGGCCCGGATCAAGATCGACCGCACGTTCATCGCGGACCTCACGGGCTCCCACCAGCGCGCCGGCTCCGAGATGATCGTCAAGGCCATGGTGGACCTGGCTCACTCGTTCGGCCTCGAGGTGGTGGCCGAAGGAGTGGAAGATTCCGACACCGAGGGACTGATCAGGGCATTAGGGGTGGATCAGGCACAGGGATTCTTGTACTCTCAGCCCGTTCCCGCTGCCGAGGTGCCCGAACCCGAGGATCCCGGGCCTCATGGCCAACGAACAGGGGGTCGCCGGCGGCCGAGCAAGACGTCGAGGTCTTCCGAGCCCGGGGGATAAGTCCCTCAACCTGCTCAAGTGGGACCGCTAGAGTGCCGATACACGAAGGATGACGCGAGGACGTGAGTCGATGGACGATCTGATCCGGGAGATGCTCGAGCCTGACCGGCCCGCGCCCGGCGTCGTGGCGCGCCGTCGGCGCCTCACCGCCACGACCGCGATCATCGGCCTCGCCGCCGTCGGCGTGACGAGCCTGACCACCAACGCGCTCTTCACGAGCGACGACAGCTCGTCACAGTCGGGATTCACCACGGGTACGGTCGTGATCGACGCTCCGGGCACCTCGTGGGCCGTCACGACGCCCTCCCCGGCCAACGCCGCCCCCGGAGACGACTTCTTCATCGAGGTCCCCGTCGCGAACGAGGGCACGCTCGAGCTCCGCTACGCCGTCGAGCTCGCTGCCACCGCCGACACCCCGTCGAGCTCGCTCCTGGACTTCCTGTCGTACGAGCTCTACGTTCCTGCGCCCGCCGCCACTGCGGTCACGTGCACCGCGGCGGGCACCGCAGCGCTCACCCCGCTCACCTCGGGCGCGCTCAACGTCTCGGACCCGATCAAGGCGGTCGGGGACAAGGCCACCGGTCCCGACACGGGCGACCGCGTCCTCGGCGTCGGCGGCGACGAGACGCTCTGCCTCAAGGTCCTCTTCGACATCGATGCTGACGACACGGTCCAGGGTCACGACGCGAGCTTCAACCTGGACTTCTTCTCGGAGCAGACCGCCAACAACTCCTGACGATGGGCACGTCGGAGCGCACGGCTGACCGGAGAGAGGCGCCGCCGCCGAAGTCACGCCGACGGCGGCGGGAGAGCCGGTCGTCGCGTATCGTGCCCGCCGCGTGCTGGACGATCATCACGGTGTGCATCGCGGCGTTCGCGACGTCGCTCGCGGTCCCGCTCTGGTACCAGATCAACGACCAGCGTGTCCTGCTGGTCACGTCGGGCTCGATGGAGCCGTACTTCCGCGCGGGCGACGCCGTGATCGTGCAGCGCATCTCCGACCCGTCCCAGCTGCGCATCAACCAGGTCGCGTCGTTCTACCCGGCGGCGTCGAACCAGCTCGTCACTCACCGGATCATCGACCTGAAGTCCTTCCCGGTGCTCGAGCAGAACGAGGGCTCGGGTCGCATGGAGACGGTCTACGACGCCGACGGCGATCCCGTGATGCAGCAGTACATCATCACGAAGGGCGACGCGAACGACTACCCCGACCCCAACGCGACACCGTGGACGAACGTGCGCGGCATCGTGCTCGAGGTCCAGCCCGGCATGGGCGAGGTCCTCAGCTGGGCACACTCGGCCCAGGGTAGATTTGCGATGCTTGCGCCACCGCTCGTGCTGCTCGCGGCGATGGAGATCGGTGGGCTGGTCCGGGAGCGCAAGCGGGTCAGGGACGAAGGCGAGCGCAAGCAGGAGGAGGCGCGGCTCGACGATGCGTACCTCCTCGACTGAGCTCAGCCGCCCCGCGTGGTGGCGCTTGCTCGCCACGCTCGGCATCGCGGCGCTCGCGCTCGGGGGAGCCGCGGCCGCCAGGCTCGAGTCGACGGGTGCGCTCTACACGGCCGAGGCGAGCACCACGATCACCGGCTTCCAGGTCCAGTCCCTGTGCGACTGGGACGGCTACGAGTCGGTGCAGGACCTGCTGGAGGAGCTCGGGCCGCCGCTGCACTGGGGCTTCGACCCTGACGAGGAGACCGTGCCGTGGACCGCCGTCGGCGGAGCCGCCGCCGCCGAGAGCACCGGGACCCCGCTCGTCTGCGACGACGGCGTGCTCCCGCTCTCTGCGGACCAGTCGGTATGGTCCACACCCCCCGTCTCCGACCCGGTGACCGCGATCCTCGTGCTCGGTACCCCGACCGTGGCGGGCACGGCCCTCACGCTCGCCGAGCCTGCCGGTGGCGGCGGCTTCGACGTGCGGGTCACGGCCACCGACGTCTCGCTGCACGCGTGGGACACCTCAGTACCGTCCGCCGCGCTCGCGACGGTCGCGTTCGAGCCTGGGACCGCGCACGTGATCGCCGTCGTCCTGGACGGCACGGCGGCCACGCTGTGGGTCGACGGCAGCTCGAACGTCGGCACGCTTCCCGCCGCCCTCGGCACTCCGACGCTCGGCCTCGGTGCCGTTCCCGGTACGGAGCCCGACGGCGAGACCCCCACAACGGCTTCCTTCGCGGCGACCGAGCTCGCCCTGGTGCCCGCCGTCGTCCCCGACGCCACCCTCGACGCGCTCGTGGCCGCCGCGACGGCCCCCTGACTCCCGCCGCCCCGCTACTTCGCGGGATTGCCTTCTACCTCGCGGGATTGCCTTCTACTTCGCGGGTTTGACTGCTACCTCGCGGGGTGCGGGGCGGGGTGGGGTCGTGGGTCAGCGGCGGGCGAGGTGAAGGGGGAGGGTCGTGAAGCCGCTGCCCGGGTAGGTGGCGCGGACGGGCTCGGCACCCGAGCGGGCGGGCGCGACGTCGAAGCCCGCGAGGAGCTCGGAGGTGATGAGCCGCAGCTCGAGCCGGGCCAGCGGCGCACCCGGGCAGTAGTGGATGCCCGCGCCGTAGAGCAGGTTGAGCTCCGAGTCGCGGTCGAGGCGGAACTCGTCGGGGTCGCCGAACACCTCGGGGTCGCGGTTCGCGGCGGCCCAGATGACGCTCACCCGGTCCCCCGCACCCAGGTGGCGGCCGCGCAGCGTCACCTCGCGCGTCGTGGCCCGCCGGTTGGCGATGAGCGGTCCGTGCATGCGCAGGATCTCGTCGACGGCGGGGCCCACGAGGCCGTCGTCGGCCCGGAGCTGCTCCTGGACGTCCTGGCGCTCGGCGAGGAACTGCGCGACGATCCCCACGCTCGCGGCGATGGTCCCGAGCTCGCCCACCGTCCAGTTGCGCAACAGGGAGACGAGCTCCTCGGTGGTGACGCGGCGCTCCCACACGCGGTCGTGCATGAGCTCGGTGGTGATGTCGCGCGGGGCGTCGTACCCGAGCCGGCGCCGCTCGTCGAGGAGCGCACGGATGTAGCCGTCGAACTCGATGGCGATCGCGGCCATCGCGGACCGGTCGCGCGCGAGGGTCGCCTCGTGGTTCTTGCGCACCCACGCGCGCAAGGGCTCCTCGAGCTCGGCGGGCCAGCCCAGGAACGCGCTCTGCACCCGCAGCGCGTACGTGCGCGCGACGGCGGACATGAGCTCGGCGTCGCCGTCGTCGGGCAGCTGTTCCAGGACGCCCTGGGCGATCCGACGGCACCGCGGCTCGAAGACGGCCATCCGCTCGGGGGTGAAGTACTTGTCGTTGATGCGGCGGAACTCGGTGTGCGCGGGCGGGTCCATGCCGTTGGGGACGGTGAGGCGCTCGGACACGGAGTTCGAGTACGTGGCGTGGTCCTCGAGCACCTCGAGCACGTCGTCGTGCCGGAGCACGGACCACCCGAGGTACTCGGAGTGGGCGACGGGGCAGCGCCCGCGCAGCTCGTCGTACGCGGCGATCTGGTCCGCCAGGACGTGCGGCGCGCGCGGGTCCCAGTCGTCGGTGGCGGTGCCCGGCTGGCGCCAGTGCGGTCCGGGGTCGGGCGCGTCGTGGCTCGTCTCGGTCATGCATCCCTCCAGGTGCGACCCCTTTACTGTGCACCCCCGCCGGGGGTGGTGCTACCGGTTCGCCTCGCCGGCCAGGGTGACGTCGGTCTCGTCCGACGGCGTGACGACGGGTGCCGCGGCGCCCCCGGCGCTCCCCGCGGTGGCCTCGGCGTCGGCCGCGTCGATCACCGACTGGTCGAGCGCGCGCGCGGTCAGGACGGCCACGAGGAGGGTCCCGACGGCCACCGCGATCAGGAGCACCTGGACCCCGAACAGCTCGGCCACGGCACCGCCGGCGAGCGCGCCGAGCGGCATGGACCCGTAGGCGAGGGTCGCGGACGCGCCCTGGACGCGGCCGAGCACGTGGCTCGGCACGATCCGCTGGCGCAGCGACGAGGTCGCGGTGTTGCCCACGATGTTGAAGAAGCCCACGAGCGCGAAGGACACCGCGACCACCCACACCTCGGGCCAGATCGCCGGGACGGCGAGGAGCACGCCCGCCATGGACCACGTGACAGCCACCACGAGCCGGTCGCGCCCCGCGCCCACGAGCTTCTCGGCGAGCACGGCACCCGTGAGGCCGCCCGCCGCAAAGCCCGTCGCGACGAGGCCGTAGTGCTCCGCGGCGAGCCCGACGGCGGAGGCCGGGCCCACGACCCACAGCACGAACACGGCCATGTACGCGTTGGACAGGAAGTTGAAGGACATGCCGCCCAGGACGAGCGGGCGGATCACGCGGTGGCGCAGCAGGAACGCGAGGCCTTCGCGCAGCTCGCGGCGCACGGAGCGGGGCGGGGTCGCGGGCGTGGACGCGTTCGCGGGCGTGGGCGCGTTCGCGGGCGTGGGCGTCGTGCGCGGCGCCACGGTGCGGGCGACCTTCCCCCACAGCCCGCGCACCACCACGAGCACTCCCGCGGCGACGAGCCCGGCGGGGACCCCGAAGATCCAGCCGGCACCCGCGGCGAGCAGGAACCCGGCCACGGGTGCGCCCAGGAACGAGTTCGCGACGAGCTGGACCCCCATGAGGCGGGAGTTCGCGGCGGCAAGGCGGGTGCGCGGGGTGACGTCGGGCACGAGCGCGGAGCTCGAACCGTCCGCGAACACCTCGGCGGTGCCGAGCACGAGCAGGAGCGCGAGGAGGACCGGCATGGTCAGCGCCCCGGCCGCCGCGGCGAGGGCGGCACCGGTGAACACGGCGATGCGCACGCACGTGGCGATCACGAGGATGCGGACGCGGTCGTGGCGGTCGATGAGCAGTCCCGCCACGAGACCGAACAAGAGCCATGGGGCGGTGAGCGCCGCGGTGAGCAGGGAGATCTGCCCGGGCGAGCTCGTGAGCGTGAGCGCGTAGAGGGGCACCCCCACCAGGAGGACGCCGTCGGCGAGGTTGGACAGGCCCGAGAACGCGAAGAGGTGCGCGAAGCGCGCGCCGAGGGCCTCGCGGGACGTGCGGGACGTGGCCGCTGCGGGACCCGAGGGGGTGGGTGAGGTGGTGGTCATGACGGCTCCGATACGCTGGTGGCAAGAGTTCTATGCAGAGGTTTCTTTGCAAAGATAGGTGTGCAGATGTCTCTTGGCAACCCCTCCGCGCCAGAAAGTTCTCCGGCGACCCCCGCGAAGGGCGCCGCGGCCGCGCACCTCGAGGCCCACCAGATCGGCCCCGAGGCGCTCAAGGCCTACGCCCACCCGCTGCGGATGGCGATCCTGCGCTACCTCCACGACCACGGCACGGCGACGGCCACCACGCTCGCCCAGCACCTCGGCGAGTCCACGGGCCAGACCAGCTACCACTTGCGCCAGCTCGCCAAGCACGGGCTCGTCGAGGACGTCCCCGAACGTGGCACGGGCCGCGAGCGCTGGTGGCGCTCGCGCTCCGCCAACGTGGGCCTCGCCACGATGCTGACCGACGAGTCGACGGCCCACGCCGCGAACGTGCTGCTCAGCGAGATGCTGCGCGAGCGCACCGAGGCGCTCGGCCGCTGGCTCGCGACGCTGTCGTCGTTCGAGGACCCCGCGCGGCTCGCGGAGGACCCGATCGCCCGCAGCGCGCTGCACTCCCAGTCCACGCTCCTGCTCACCGGGGACGAGCTCGAGGAGCTCAGCGAGCTCCTCGCGGACACCATCACGGAGTTCGCGGACCGCCACCGCGGCCGCTTCGACGACGGCGCCCCCGAGGGCGCGGTGCGCGTGCGCGCCTACGTCGACGTGTTCCCGCTCGCCGACGACGAGCCCTCGCCGCCGTCGCACTAGGCTTGGCACGTGGCACCACGCAGGGACGCCGTCCGCAACCGCGCGACCCTCACGCGTGCCGCCGCCGAGGTGTTCCGCGAGCACGGCGCCGACGCCCCGCTCGACCTCGTGGCGCGCCGCGCCGGGCTCGGTCGAGGCACGCTCTACCGGCACTTCCCCGACCGCGGGGCCCTGCTCGTCACGCTGATCGAGGACCGGTTCGAGACGCTCGACCGCTTCGCGGCCACCTACCCCGACGACGACCTCGTCGAACGACTCCTCGTCGAGATCTGCGGGCTGCTCGGGGACGTGCCCGGCCTCATGGGCGCCGTGCAGGGCCTGCCCAGCGCGGCCGAGCGCCTCAGCGACGTCACGGACCGCACGAGCGCCCTCCTGGGGTCGGCGCTCGAGCGGGCACAGCGCGCGGGGCTCGTGCGGTCCGACGTCGGCCTGGGCCACCTCCTCGCCACGTTCGCGATGTTCGACGGCGCCGTCCTGGCCGGTGCGCAGGTCCCCGATACCGACTTCCCGCGCCTCGCGCTCGAGCTCACCCTGCGCGGGCTGCGCCCCCACCTCCGCGCCGACGCCGCCGTGCCCGAGCGGCGCATCCCGTTCCCCGTGCCGGAGATGGGCATCCAGGACGGCGCGGGCGGGTGAGTACGCTGGTACCCGCGGGCCGGCCCGCACCGGGCCTCTAGCTCAGCTGGTAGAGCAGCGGACTTTTAATCCGTAGATTCTGGGGCTGCGCTGGCCACCGCAGGGCGCGGCGCCCATCCGCCGGCGCCGGGCGTCGTCGGCGGCACGAACACGCCACCGAGACCCTCGAAGATCTGTGCGACCGAGACTCGGAAGTAACTCGCGATCGCTGCAACCTCACCTGCGCTGAACGCCTGCTGACTCCCGTCGCCGCCCAGGCGCCGGTAGAGGGTTGACTGCTGCATCCCGACCGCCTCGGCGAGGGTCTGGACCTTGATCCCGCGACCCTCGATGAGCCCCCTGACGGTGCGACGCACTGTCTCGTCGGCGACGCCTTGGCTCACGAAGAGCTGCGTCACCTCTGCCATTTGTGTGCTCATGGCATCAAGGATAGTTCTCGTCAAGCATCTTGACAAGATGAGTAGCGAAGATGCTTGACCCTTCTCACTTTTGCGTCTACGTTCCTCGTAGTGAAGTTCGCAGATGTGAGAACGGAGATGCACAAGTGGCAGCAGAGACGCCGACGCAGCGACTCGCGGGGCTCATCCTCGGCGAGCCGCTCGAGGACTTCGTCCGAGCCCGACGCGCCGAAGGCCGCCCGTGGCGCCACATCGCTCGAGACCTCTGGGAAGCCACCTCAGGTGATGTCGACGTGACGCACGAGACTCTGCGCACCTGGTACCCAGACACCCCCGCGCCGGACACTGCGGCTGAGGCGATCGGGGGCGCGCGGTGATCCGCGGGACTGCCATCGTTAGCCCCGCGCTCGCGGGCTTCGCGGTGGGCGCGATCGTTGGGGCGGTCTTGGGCCGGGCCGCGCGCCGCAGCTGCGCACGACGGGCAACGACCCCAGTCACCCCGCCCGCTGTCGGCGGCGTCTCCGCGGAAGAGCTGCATCGCTTCGACGTCTCCTTCGGGCGAGGCGACGCGCCCGTGTGGGACGTTCGCCTCGCGCGCGGTGGTGCGGTTCGCTGCCGCCGCTGCGGTGGCCGCATGGTGCACCCGGCGAGCAGCGCGACGCAGCTTCAGTCGGCGCTCTTCGACGACACCGTGAACGAGACGTGCTCGAAGTGCCGCATTCAGATCGAGCGCAAGAACCTGATCCTGCAAAGTCCCCTCGGGCCGCGACTCTCCGGCCGTGGGGGGTCAGATCTCGGGATCGATGGCGACGTAGGTCAGGACGATCTCACCGTTGCTACGGATCACCACGGCGGGGTTGCCCGCCAGGGCGTCGCCGGCGTGGCCCCCGGAGGCCCACTCGGCTCCGAGGGCCTCAGCGGCCTTGTCGGTGGCGCGGATCCCCGCGCGCAGCAGGAAGAAGCCCTCAGTGATGTCAGTGACATGGACGGCGAGCACCCCGCTCGGGTCGGACTCATCTCCGAAGACGATGTCGATCGATCGGTGCGCTCGTCCTGCCTGGTCGATGGCGATGCTCGCGGTCGCGGCGTCGACGACGAGGGGGAAGTCAGTCATGTGAGCTCCTCTGCGGTGGGTGACGCGGCGTCGGGACCGTCGCTGTCTCAGACCCCCACCGTAGAGGCCCCCGTCGGCGCGTCGCCATGCTCCCGCGGCGCGTCGGCGGGGAACCCCGCCATCGGGGAGTTGGCGATGCGGGGTCCGCAGGTCGGCGATCCTGCGGACCTGTGGCACCGGGACCTCGGCACGGATCCGTGCGGCTTCCATCGGTGCCCTCGCCCGCAAGGACACGCAGGCCCGTGCATCGTCGCGAACGAGCACGAGGTCCTCGCGGTGTTCCCTCGACGTCCGGGTGCGAAGTGAGCGCCACGATGACCGGATCTGACCCGCTGGTGTTCGTGTACGCCGGCCTTCTCGATGACACGTACCTGGGGCTCGAGATCCTCATGGTCGACGCCCGGGACACCGCCGTGTACGGCGTCCTCGAAGGCATCCGGCAGGTCCCCTCGGAGGAGTCAATCCAGATCGCCATCTGGACCGCCCACAAGTTCGGTGTCCCCGACGCCGAGCTGTACACGCGCTCGCGGGCCGCCGCTCTCCGGCACACCCACCTCCTCATCGACGGCCGGCTCTTCGTCGTCGACATCGCCCAGCGCGTCGTCACGACGGCGCCGAGCGCAGCCCTCGAGCCAGCCCCGCCGCTCTTCCCCTGACCGGAGGCCCAACCATGAACCGCCCCCCACACCCCGTGCGCGTCCGCGACCGTCTCGACGAGCTCGTCGACGACGACGCCGCAGCGATGGTCCCCAACCACACCGACCGTCCCGGCCCGATCGCCACGGCGCTCGCGGTCGCCTCGATCGTCCTCGTCGGGGTCCTCGCTGCGGTGGCCCTCGCTGGGTGGTGGATGCCGTGAACCGCACCCCCGCTCGCGGCATTGCTGCTGACGCCCTGCGCCCGCTCTTCAAGCACCGCACGCGCGAGAGGAACGCCGACGACGCGTTGTGGCAGGCCGCCAGCCAGGCGGCTCGCCAGGCTGCCGCGCTGCTCAACGCCGGGCTTGTCAACGACGCATGCGACCACGCCCGCGCCTACCAGCTGCTGAACGACCGCTGGGAGCGGCTCTTCGCCCTCATGTCCAGCCGCAAGGAGGAGTCCTGATGTTCCCGACCTACCGCACGCTCACCCGCCGGCTTGCGCTGGCGCTCGTCGTCAGTCTCCTGCTGTGGGTCGGCATCATCGCCGGCGCCTGCCAGGCGCTCGCCCACCACGGCGACCTCACCGCCACCACCGAGTGCGTCGACGGCGACCGTGTCGTCACGTGGTCGCAGGGCTGGGGGAACGTGCCCAGCCACGTCACGGGCGAGGTTCGCTCGCGCACCGGCGACGGCCCGTGGGTCGACCGCGGCACGACGTCTGGTGAGTCCGGGCGAATCGAATGGACCGTCACCTACCCCGGTGACACCACGACCGGCCCGTGGGAGTGGGTCGAGATCCAGTTCAGCAACGGGCACCGCATCGACAGCGCCCGACGTGTGGAAGGGCTGACCGCATGCGCAACGCCGACCCCCGACCCGTCGCCGAGCCCGACCCCCGACCCGTCTCCCGAGCCGACGCCTACCGTGCTGCCTACGCCGACGCCTACCCTCGAGCCCTCGCCCTCGCCGTCGCCCTCGCCGTCCCCGACGCCCACCCCGACTCCCGAGCCCGACCCGTCGCCGGCCCCGACCCCCGAACCGAGTCCCGAGCCCACGCCTGGGCCGACGCCCGAGCCCACGCCCACGCCCGTCGAGCCGTCTCCTGAGCCGACCGTCACGCCGGAGCCCACGCCGGAGCGCCCGACGCCCGAGCCCGCACCCATCGACGACGTGCCGGAGCTGGCTGAGACGGGCGCAGACCTGGGCCTGGTGCTCGGAGTCGTGCTCGCCCTTTGCGGGCTCGGGGCCGCGATCGTGGTCGCTGCTCGCCGCAAGCGGGAGGGGCAGCGATGAGGTTCTGGCGCGACCCGGCCACGGGCGTCGTGACACGCTCGGTGGACGCCCCGTCACCGTCGTGGGTCGAGGTCGACCCGATCGACCACATTCCCACCCAGCGGCGCACCGCAGCCCCGGTGCGTGGCATGGACTTCGGGACGCCCGTGATCCCGATGAGCGTGCAGGCCGCTGAGAACAGGGCCCGGTCCCGCGCTCTGGGCAACGCGCTCGCCGCGGTGGTCGTGATGACGATCTCGTTCCTTGCTGGCCTGTCGGCCGCGGCGTGGTGGTTCCAGTGAGCCGCGTCGCGGTGTCGCGGTGAGCGCCGTGGCTACCCGTCCAACGACGTCGCCTGTGCCGGTGGGCGCACGCATGAGCGTGCACCACACGTGCTGGGCGGCTGTCGACGACGACGGTGTGATGGAGCGCACCCCGGTCAAGCACCTGGTCGAGTTCGAGGTCGAGGACGCGCGCCCGATCGCGGGCTCGACGAGGTGGAAGCTGACGACCACGCGCTGTGACGGCACGCCTCTCACGGTCCAGGTCACCGCGACGGGTCGCCCGACCGGGCTCTCCGCCGGGCGGGCCTACATCGCCAAGGTCCGGCCCGCACCGAAGCCGTCCCTGCTGCTGGTCCCCGCCACAGGAGCGGTCCCGGCCCCGCGACCGCCGCTGGCCAGGGTCGCCTACCCGCAGGTCTCTCTTGCTCGTGGCACCGGCCGCACGTGGGTTGCCCGCTGCACCCACTGCCCCTGGGAGTACACCGCGTCGCGCAAGGCCGACGTCGAGCTCGAGCGCGACCAGCACATGCACGCGCACCGCACCGCGAAAGGAGTCGCGTCATGAGCCCGAAGTTCACCACTGGGGGGTCCCTTGCCCCGTCCTCGGGCGGGCACTCTCCGGTACCGATCGAGCCACCGGCCCCGGTGGACGACCTCGAGGCGTGGCGGGCCCGCATGGAGGCCAAGCGTGGCCACGGTGGCGTGGTCCACCGCATCCCCG